>LNFM01003803.1_pt1 | contig 28954 bp, 27 predicted proteins | sample 596031 | NCBI WGS metagenome assembly LNFM01 (sample SAMN04254537, study PRJNA301005) | activated carbon metagenome | isolation source: dual media filters at the Ann Arbor, Michigan drinking water treatment plant | place: USA: Ann Arbor
GGATAGTCGCGCTGCGCGACCGGGATCTCGGTGTAGGACACCGGGATCACGTGCAGGTCGCGGCAGAACGCCGGCGTGTCGCCCGGCTTCGGCAGCACCACGCGGTCGGTCTTCTTGAGGGTATCGATCTCGGGATAGGCGAAAGGCGGGGTGATCTGCATGGGGAAATGGGGTTCCTGGGTCGGGCGGGGCGCCCGGGGAAGCAAAGTATACGGATTGACCGTGAAGATACCGGTTCACGGTGTCACGAGTTTCAGGCATAATTTCGCACGCTGGAACCGGGGAAGCCAGGTTTTCGAGGCTTCCACAACCCGTTTCGGCCCGTGGGGACGTAGCTCAGCTGGGAGAGCGTCGCGTTCGCAATGCGAAGGTCGGGAGTTCGATCCTCCTCGTCTCCACCATTCGGTGCCTGAATCCGGCTCACCGTGCCCCTGCCGCACTCGTCCCGCCCTTGCGGGCGCTCAGCGGCGCCCCGGGCGTGGCAGGCCCCATTCCAGCGCGCGCGCGATGCTGCCGATTCCCGCCCGGCGCCTGTCCTGAACCAGCTGCCGCTTGCGCCACGCCTCGGGCAGGCCACGCACGGCATCGCGCTTCGCGCGCAGGGCGATGCGGCCTTGCCCGCGGGCGGCCAGCGCAGCGATCGAAGCCAGGTTCAGGGCCAGGTGCAGCGGCAGCAGGAGCCAGAGCAGCATGCCCGGCATGTCCTTCACGAAGGTCCACACCAGGTTGCGATGGCCGTGGTAGACGGAGAACTCGCTGCGCTCGCCGGTGATCGCGGAGCCATGATGGAAGACGACCGCCGCCGGCACGCAGGCGGCGCGGCCGCCGGCCAGGCGAAGACGGAATCCGAGGTCGACGTCTTCCGAATAGCAGAAGTACGCCTCGTCGAATCCGCCCAGCGCCTGCAGCGCCCGCGTCCGGTAAAGGGCGGCCGCCCCGCAGGCCGAGAACACCTCGGTGGCGCCGGCCGCAGGCTGTGCTGCCTCCGGCTGCCATCGGCTGCGATGGCCGATCCGCCAGCAGCGTCCGCTGGCATGGTATGCATCGCCCAGGCCGTCGACTTCCCCGCTCGCAGCCTCGCCGTCGGCGCCCGGATGGAACCGCATCAGGCGCGCGCCGAACGCGTCGAACGCCGGATGCCCGGCGGCCGCCCGCATCAGTTCGGACAGGCATCCCGGATCCACCCGGGTATCGGGGTTGAGCATGAACACCCATTCCCCCGGGTCGCCCTGCGCAAGGCCGAAATTGTTCCCGCCGGCGAAACCGAGGTTGGACGGCGCCCGCAGCACGCACAGGTCGAGCGAGCCGGCATCGAGGACGTCCGGATCCGCGGAGCCGTCGGTGCTGGCGTTGTCGACGACCACCACCTTGAAGGCTTGCCATGTCTGCGCGCGCAGGCTGTCCAGGCACTCGCGCAGCAACCGGCCCGAGTTCCAGTTGACGATGAGTACCGTGATGCTGCCCGCGGCATCAGCCTGCATCGCGTGGCACCGGTGCAGGCTCCAGCAGCGCGCGGTGCCGTGACAGGAATCGAGGGCTGACCGCGGAGGCGGCCCCATGGGCATAGTCGCCCGGGCGCATCAGTTGCCGGAACCTCGCCGACAGCGGATCGACGGGGGGCGCTGCCGCGGCACGGGCATCGAACCCGTCACGCGCCATCGCATCGAGGCGATCGAACATGTCGAGGGTCAGGTCCAGGATGTCTTCCGGCGAATTCTCGCGCGGGACGATCCCCGCGGCGGCGTAGGCCGATGCATGCAGCGCGTTGGCGAGGCCGCGCGAGAACACCTCCGGGAAGGTCAGCAGGCGCTGCTCGGCCGAGGACCACAGCAGCTTGGGGATCGACAGGTCGCCTGGCCCGGGCGCCATGCTCGCGGTCGGGACCATGTTCGCCAACGCGCAGGGCACGCCGAACGCCGCGCTGACGAGGAACAGGCCGGATGTGTTGCCCAGGAAGAACCGGGCGCGCGCGCACAGGAACACATCGAGCCGCGGTGACTTGAGCGCAGCCAGTGCATAGTCGACCACTCCCTCGAGCGGCGGCAGCGGCGTCATCGTCGGGTCGCCCATGCGGATCACCCAGCCGCCCCGGCGCCGGATCTCGGCGATCGCAGGCAGCAGGGCATGCGGGTCGGCGTTGCGGTACTCGTGGATGCGCTCGAAGTCGCGCCCGAACCCGGCTTCCCGCGCGTGCACGCAGGCGAACCAGGCACCGTCGGGCACGCCCAGGGCGCGCAGCTGGGCCTCTCCCCACGCCGACGTCTCGTCGTCGAGCGCCGCCAGCGGTGCGCGCCTGCCCCATTCCCGATAGACCTCGAACAAGTCCTGCGTATGGCCAGTCCGGTTCATGTAGCCCCCGATCTCGTGCCGCATCGGCCCGCGCCACGTCATCGCCTCCAGCACCGCGCAGGCGACCGGGTGGCGCACGACGCGCAGGTGCCGCGCCCAGACGTCGAGCAGGGCGGCGTTGGCGACACGCGAAGGGGGGGCGACCAGCAGCCAGCGGCGCTCGGCATGGCGACCCAGCGCACGCTCCTTCAGGAAGCAGTCGGGTTCGGAGGCCAGGTGGCCGACGACGAACGTATGCACCGGCAACCGGCGGTAGCCGAGCAGGTGCCCCGCCACGGCGAACGGCAGCAGCAGCAGCCAGCCTGCCACCAGGGCGATCCGGCGCAGCACGGCGCGCAGGGCCCATGCCGGCCCGCGGCGCCGCAGCAGGTCCAGGCAGAGGCCGAGCATCCCCGAGCCGTAGAGGACGCGCCGGTCGGCCGGTGGCCCGGCGTGCGCCGGCCGTGCGGTGTTCATCGGGCCTCGAAGTCGTGCTCTGCCCGCGCCAGGCTCTCCGGGGTGCCGATGTCACGATGGTAATCGGCGTTGTGGAACGTGGCGATGCGGCCGAGCAGGCCCGGGATCACCTCGGTGGAGAGGTCGATCACCGGACGTCCCCTGGCGACCAGCAGTTCGAACACCGAAGGCTCGAAGACGTACACCGCGGCGTTCGCGCGGTCGCCAGGCGGAGACTCGACTTTCTCGTGGAAGGCGACCACCCGGCCGGCCGGGTCGGCCTCGACGATCCCGCACTGGCGCGGATCGTCGGCGGTAAAGGTCATCATGGTCATCATCGTGCCGGAAGGACGATCGGCATGTGCCCGGAGGAAGGCGGCCACGTCGAACCGCGTCAGGTTGTCGGCATGGGCAACCATGAACGGGCCGTCGCCGAACCATCCGCGATTCGCAAGGATCGTGCCCCCGGTGCCCAGCAGCACGTCTTCATGGCACAGGTCTATGCGCCCGGCCCAGGGAGAGGCGGCGACGAATGCGCGCACGGGGTCGGGCAGGTAGTGCGTGTTCACGAGCGCCCGCTCGATGCCGGCGGGGAACAGGCGATCGAACCAGTACCCGAGCAGCGGGCGCCCCCTGATCGGCACCATGCACTTGGGCGTGTGGTCGGTCAGGGGTTTCAGCCGGGTGCCGTATCCGCCGGCGAGCAGCAGGGCTCTCAAAGGCGCAGTTCGGCGATCAGTTCGTGCGCCGACAGCGGCGTGTTGCCCACGCGGCCCACCTGGCAGGCTGCGGCGATCGAGCCAAGGTAGGCCGCCTGCCAGACGTCTGCACCGACCGCGAGCGCCATGGAAGCGCAGGTGAGCAGCGAATCTCCCGCGCCGGAGACATCCTTCGGCGCGGAATTGAATGCCGGCAGGCGATCGGTGAACACGCCGTTGCTCTTGCATTGCGGTGCATGCACCAGCAGGCCTTCGGCGCCGAGCGTGACGATCAGGTTGCGCGCCTCGGCCTGCCGCTGCAGCGCCTCGGCCAGCACCACCAGGCCCGCGCTCCAGTCACGGGTCGCGAGGCGTGCCTCGCGTTCGGTCGGCGTGATGAGTTCCATGCCGGTGAAGCGCGAGATGTCGCCCACCTGCGACGAGGCCTGGCTGTCGGCGACGATCTTGAGCCCGCGGCTGCGGCTTTCGCGGATGATCTCGTCGACGATCGGCTGCGGCAGGCAGCCGTAGTTGAAGTCGGAGAAGATCACCAGGTCGGCTTCGTCGAGCCGGGGCAGCACGCGCTCGCGCATGGCATCGATCAGTGCGTTGCCGATGTCGTGCTGGCGCAGGTGGCTCACGCGAAGCAGCGTCTTGCCCGCCGCGCGATAGCGCTGCTTCAACGTGGTCGGCCGGCTTTCGTCGACCAGCAGGTCGGCGCGCACCCCGTAGTGCGCCAGCCGCTCGGTCGCGAACCGCGCGGTCTCGTCCTTGCCGGACACGCCGACATAGCGCACGGTGGCGCCCAGTCCGCAGGCGTGGGCGGCGACGATGCCCGCGCCGCCCACGAAGCGGTCGTGCTTGAGCGGCGTGACGACGATCGTCGGGTCTTCCTGCGACATGCCCAGCGGTTCGCAGCTGATGTACTCGTCCACGATCAGGTCGCCGATCACCAGGACGCGCAACCCGCGCAGGCGTTCGACGATGTCGATGAGGTCGTCGAAGGTGAAGCCGTGCCGCTGCAGGAAGTCGGTTGGCTTGATGATCGCGCCGAGGTCGATCTCGGCCAGCTCGCGCTGCAGCAGGTCGAGCGACGAGAACCGTACCTCGCCGGAGCTGAACAGCAGCTTGCCGCCGTAGGCCTCGACTGCTTCGAGTTCCGTGTTGTAGCGCGGCTCATGCTCCTTGCCCTTGACCACGATGTCCGGGCGCAGCTGGGCGATGACGTCGCGCGGCGAGCCGCGCAGCACGAACGCATGGTCGACCAGGCTGATCGAGCGCACCCCATCGAGGCGCAGCGCCTCGGGAAGCCGGGTGTTCACATGCCCGTCGGGATGCACGCCGACGACCAGGAAGTCGCCGCACTCGGCCGCGAAGTTGAGCAGGCGCAGGTGGCCGGGATGCACGATGTTGAAGTTGCCGGACACGAAGACGACGCGCCGGCCTGCCGGCACGCGGGCACGGATGGCCGCCACTTCGTCATGGTCGGGGTGCGTGGCGGCCGGGCTGCTGCCCGCCGGGCCGAGGGCGAGGTCTGCAGCGCGTACCGGAAGGACAGTGCCCATCGCTCAGCATTCCTCCGGGTCGAACACCAGGGTGATCTCGGCGCTGACCCGCGTCAGTTCGCCCTGGTTGAGCGCGCCGCCATGCAGCAGGCGCTCGTTGAACAGCACGTAGTTGCCAGGAGGCGTCATCATCAGTTCTTCCCGGTAGGGAGCGGCGACCGCTTCGTCGAGCTGCGGCTTGCCCAGGCCGACGCCGATGTCGACATGGCGCACCCGCCACGGCTTGTGCTGCGATCCTGGGATCACGACGAGTCCGTTGCGGCCGGGCTCGCTGAACACCGGCAGCCAGATCTTGAGCGTGCGCTGCCCCTTCGCGAACAGCCCGTGCGGCCCGCCGAGCACGTCATGGAACCACTGGTCGGTATGCAGTGCACCCACGTCGGAGGCGACGCCGGGCCGGACCAGCCGCCAGTAGATCTCTTCGCGGCCGGCCTCGACCGACCCGTCTTCATGCACGACGTCGGAGATGTGGAAAGGCCCGAGCTCGTCGCGCAGCCGCGCGAGGAAAGGCAGCTGCTTGATGCGTTCGACCGCTTCCCGCGGCAGCATCCGGTTCTGCTTGCGCCAGACGCCACGGTGGTCGATGAGGTGCGCCAGTTCGTGGTATCGCGCAATGCCTGCTGCGGCGAACGCCGGCACGTGGTCCGGGTGTCGTTCGCCGATCGCCGCGAGCCACTGGGCCTCGATCGCGCCGCGCACGACGGCCAGCTCATCCGGCGCGAGCGTGAACTCGGTGGTGAAGCCGGGCCCCTGTGTCAGGTGCCGGGTCAGTGCGCTGTCGGTGTTGAACATGGCGTGCATTCCGTCCCGCGGTCCGTTCCCTGCATAAGTATCGAGGCTGACAGATGATAGCGCCCGCGCGCGGGCGGCGACGAGCCGGCACGGGCGTTTCCGGAAGCCGCCGATCGCCGGTTCATTCGGCCGTCATCCGGGCGGCGCCGCGTGCGCGGTCTTTGCGGAGGACGCGATTCGCGCCGCCTCTGCCTCCAGCATGCTGGTGGTGGCCGCGTCGGCCTCGACCACGCTCGCCGCCGATTCCGCCGTCGCGGGCGCCGGCACGAGGGGGGCGGGCGCCCGCGGCAGGTTGGCCTGCGCGTCGACCGGGACCGCCAGCGCTCCGGCATGGCGACGTGCGAAGGTCGAAGAGATCCGGCTGCCGCGATAGCTGCCGAGCGTTTCCGCCAGCTTCCAGTAAGCCTCCTCGATGGCCCGGTCGCGCAGCGGGGTCGCCGGGTCGTCCAGCTCCTCGAGCATCTGCTCGGTGGCCTCGCGCAGCTCCTCGGGTGTGTTCTCGACGAAGGACACGCCCGGCGGCATGTGGGCCTGGCTCTGCGCGTAGCCGATCATGCTCTGGTACATCTCGGCTGCCGTGAAGTGGCGGCCCTGGTTGGCGTCATGGATCAGCTTGGGCACCATGAGGTCGCAGCCGAACCAGTTGGGCAGGCCGAGCGGTACCCAGTTGGTGAGCAGGCAGGGCACGCCGTAGATGCCGGGGATGATCGAAAGCCCCGAGTTCGTGCCGAGGAAGAACCGGCACGATGCGCACAGGAGGATGTCGGCCAGTTCGGACTTGAACCGGCTGCGCGCATAGTCGACCACCTGCGGCATCGGCGCGAGCGGCTTCATCGAGGCATCCCCGACCCTGATCACCCAGCCGCCGCGCCGGGTGACCTCTTCGATCGCCGGACCATACGTGTCGATGTCCGCATCGCGCGCGCTGCGGTAGAGCTTGTTCCAGCGCGCGTGGTAGCCGGATTCGCGCACGTGCAGGCAGACGAACCACGCGCCGCGCGGCACCCCGAGCTGGTCGAGCACCGAGACCAGCGCGTCCTGCTGCGCCGGCGACAGCGACATCAGCGGATCGCGCGATTCCTTTTCCCAGCGGTTCTGGATCTTCGCGGCCGCATGCGTGTAGAACAGCGCGCCGGTGTCCGGGAAATCGAGCTCCCAGAACTCCTGGATGAGCGCGGTGCGTTCGTCGCCGGTCAGGCGCCACCACTCGGCATCGCCTGCCTCGAGCAGGTCTTCGTATTCCTTCTCGATCGGCTGCGGCCAGATCATCCGGATGCCGAGCTTCGAGAACTCCTTGGCCAGCAGGCTACCGGCCTTGTTGGTCATGTCGACGTTCGTGTAGTACACCCGGTCGGGATCGTCCCAGCCCAGCTGCTGGCGCTTGAGCAGGAAGTCCAGCATCGCGACATGGCCGATGGCCGGCAGCCAGGTGGTGCCGAGGATGCGGAACCTGCGCGGCACGCCGGGGTTGGCCAGCATCACGCGCTGGCTCTGCCCCGCCTGGTGGAACCAGGGCAGCGCTTCCTGCATGCGGCCGAGCATGAACAGATAGATGCCGAGCGTGCGGTCGTAGTCGACCGCGCGCTGGGAGTGCGCGGGCGGGATGCGGCAGGCGATGCGCAGGCACTCCACGGCCGGCTCGAAGCGGCTGATGGAGGCGAGCATCATCGCCGAACGCACCAGTTCGCCTTCCACCTGCGGATTGATCGGCCGTCCTGCGTCCAGTTCCGTGCCCACCTGGACGGCCAGCACCCGGGCGCGCGACACCACGGCCTGCTCGAGTTTCGGATAGGTGGCCGGCTCGCGGGTGCGCTCCGGCTGGAGCCGGCCGAACAGGCTGCGCGGCTCGCGGATCGCCACGCCGCGCAGCTGGACGCGCAGCAGCTTCGCCGCCACCGACACCAGCAGCGCCGACGGATGCTGGTCGACGATCTTCCGGGCACGCTGCTTGAGCGCAGCCCGGGCTCGGGATCGCAGTTGCTTCAGCATGCCTGCCGTACCAGCAGAACGTAGAGGGTTTCACGCCCGAAGAGGCTTCCGAACCCGGTGCTGCGGGCGATGGCCTCGGGGTCGGGCGCATCCGTCGCCAGCCACCGTGCGGCTTCCGCGAGCGCCGGCCCGCCATCCGCCGGGAGGCCGCCGGCGAGCGCGTTGCAGAGGCCGGCCACGCGCTCGCGGCTCGCTGCCGTCGAAGCGCCTGCGAGCGCGGCCGATTCGAGGTCGCGCACCGCGTCGATCAGCGCCAGGGCATCGCGTTCGAGCCGTTCGTTCAGCGACGGATCGCCCGCCGCGGGCTGCGCGCGGTAGTCGAAGTAGTTGTGGCAATAGCGGCGATACTCGGAAAGCAGGTGCTGGTTGACGGCGCGGGCGTCTCCATGCAGCGCCTTGAACCAGCGCCAGTCCTGGGCGAAGCTGGGGCTGGCGCCGACGATCTCGAACGACGGGCCGAGTTCGTCCACGATGGCCGGGATGGTCAGCACGAGGTCGTAGTACGCCGGGTTGATCAGGTTGTCCTGCACCCAGTCGGTCACCGACCGGGTCATCGCGGTGATCGTCGACAGGTGCGGCCCGAACGTGCGGGCGAGCCGTTCGGTGCGTGCCTCGAAGGACAGGCCGGGATGCGCGACGCCGACGGCGATCGCGCGCCGCAGGATGTTGGCGATCAGTCCGATCGGCGAGATCGCGGTGACCGCCAGCGCCCCCTCGCTGCGCACGAAGCCTGCCAGCTTGCGCAGCAGGGCGCGTTCGTGGTCCGAGCGGCCGAGCCAGTTCTCGCAGATCACGACGTCGTAGGGATGCGGGGGTTCGAACGTCTCGAGCGTGGTGTTGACCACGGAGGGCGCCACGTGGGGCAGCGATACCGACTTGTACAGCGCCTCGATGCGGCGCAGGCCGGCGGGATTCGGTTCGACCAGGGTCAGTGAACGAGGCATGCGGCTGGCCAGGTACAGGCTGTTCTGGCCGGTGCCGGCCGCCACTTCGAGCACGTCGGCGCCGCGGATCGCACCAGGCAGCAGGCCGAGCATGCGGTAGAGCGAGCCCCGTCGCTGCAGGTGCGCATCGAGGTCGTCCATCCGGTAATCGACCGGAGCGATGTCGTGCTTGGTGTAGAACTCCAGGTGTGTGCCTTGGACCATGCTCGCTCGGATGCCTCGGTTAAGTTCGGGTCGCTGTCAGGAGCCGCGGCCAGGCGCGGCGTCGGTGGACTGGATTGCACGGGCCAGGTCGTCGATGACCGCTGCCAGGCCCTGCGGGCGCAGGCCCGACACGGCGGTGGTGCGCGCCATCGACAGCGCACTGTATGTCGGCGCGAACGCGATCTTCACGCCGCGTTCGCGGGCCGTGGTCGACCCCACCTGCGCGGGGGGCGTCCCGAGCCGCGCCGCGAGCGCCCGCGCGAAGTCGACATAGGTGATGTTCTCGCTGCCGGACAGGTGCAGGTTGCCGGAGAGATCCTGCGCAGCCAGCGTGGCCAGCGCATCGGCGACGTAATCGATGGACAGGGGCGCGAACACGAGGTCGGCGAACGGCTCCACCGTCCCGCCGCGCGACCAGGCCGCCAGCCAGTCCGGTATCGGCGCGGTCGCAGGATCGAGCACCTTGGTCAGTCGCACCACGGACAGCCGGTCGCGTGCGCCGAGCCGATCGGCGAAGGTGGCCATCGCTGCCTCGCCGGCCGACTTCTGCGCGGCATAGGCGATGCCCGGCGCATGCGGATCGTCCTCGCCCGGCCACGGGCGCTCGCCGCCGAACACCGTGTTGGTCGAGACGAACGACACCCGCAGGCCGTGTTCCAGCAACCGTGCGGCCAGCCGCGGGATGGCCTCGACGTTTATCCGCCAGGCGTCGGGATCGGTCTCGCAGCGGCCGTAGTTGGTGGTCGCCGCGACGATGCATGCGCGGTCGACCCCGTCCGGGACCGCGAAGGCGTCGGGCATCCCCAGGTCGAGCAGCGGCCGCAGCGGGCCCGCGCGCTCCGCCCTGCGGGTGGTCGCCAGCACGCGGCGGCCGCGCGCCGCGAGGCGCGCGGCAAGCGCGGCACCGACGAGTCCATCGCCGCCGACCACCAGCGTGGCGGGCGCATCGCGGTCGTCGGGGCGCTGCTGCGGCGGATCGATCGTCATGGCTTCAGACCCCCTGCATGCGACGCATCAGCGACTCGGGCCACACGGCCGACAGGCCACCGTCGACATGGAGGTTGTGGCCGGTCACGTACCGGCTCTGGGCGCTGGCCAGGAAGGCGATCGCGTCGGCGATGTCTTCCGTGGTGGCCATCCGGCCGAGCGGGATCATGTCGTTGTAGGCGGCGACCAGTGCCGCGTTGTCGAGGAAGAACGATTGCGACTCTGCCTTCAGGTAGGTGAACGGCGTGACCGCGTTGACCCGGATGCCGCGCGGGCCGAGGTTCACGGCGTACCAGCGCATCATGTGGTTCAGGCCGGCCTTGCCGACGTGGTAGCCGATCGGCTGTCCGTCGCCGATGGCTTCACCGAACACCGAACTCACCAGTACCACGCCGCGGTCGCCTTCCGCGGCGAAGCGTCCCGCCAGATGGTCGATCGCGATGCGCGTGGCGGTCAGCGTCGCATCGAGTTCGCCCGCCCACGGATCGCCGGTGCCGCGGTAGCGCTGGCAGAAGACGGCATAGGACGGTGCGCCCCCCGCGTCGATCGCACGGTCGAGTGCCGCGGGTATCGAATCGTGCACGGTCAGGTCGATCGGTTGCGAGCCGGGTGCCTCGGCCGCGCTGCGCCCCAGCACCGTCACCCGGTGGCCCCCGGCTGCCAGGCGGGCCGCCACCACCCGGCCCAGGCCGCGCGTGCCGCCGATCACCAGGCTGTGCGGTGCCTCGGGTGCGCTCATGTCACCGTGACTCCGCCAGCGTCGCTGCCGCGCTGGCCGTCGGTGGCGGCGCGCTGCCACGCGCGCGCACGCTGGTCGAGTTCGCCCATGTAGCGCGCGGTCGCGGCGCGATCGTCCTCCGGGGGCGCGAACGACGCGTTCTCGGACTGGGCGCGGTCGAACGGCCCGCTGGTGACTTCGTGCACCACCAGCAGCGGACTGCGGATCAGCAGCGTATGGAACAGCGGCGTGGACACGCGGTAGTAGAGCGCGCGGCCGCTGCCGGGTTCTCCCAGCGCGATGACCTCGTCGATGCCGCCGGATGCATCGAGCATCACCACGTCGACGATGCCTTCGACGATGTGGAAGGACTCCGCCTTGCCGAAATGGCGATGCGGGTGGATGTAGCTGTCGCCCGCGATGGCGATCAGCATCTCGTGCAGGCGGTCCTCCGGACCGGGATGGGCGCAGATGCGGGCCCTGCGGCGCGGGCTGGCGCGCGCCTTCTCCTTGACGAAGTCGATCTCGGCCGGGCCCAGCCGCACGATCGCCTCGTCCGCGACGAACACTTCGTCGTTGAGCCGGCGCAGCCTCACCGGCCCTCCCGTGCCGACGCCGTGGCGGCCGCAGCCGCTTCGAGGCTGCGCGGGCTGCAGGCGAACATCGACAGCAGGCGGCCGCCGCGTTCGACGTACGCCTGCTTCGCGGCCACGACCTTCTGTTCGCTCTCGGGGCTGAGCGACATCAGGCAGGCGCCCAGCGCCGGATCGGCCATCGCGGCGGAGCCGATGATCGGCAGCCGGGAGCCGGGCATGAACAGCCGCTGCTTGTTCGGGTTGTCGTCGATCACGCCGTCGAGCAGGTCGGCCACGCCGTTGAAGTTGATGAACTTGGCGGCCAGGTGGCCGGCGCCGAACGCGGCGACGCGGGTGCCATCGGCCGCCAGGGACTCGATCGCGCCGCGGCATTCGCCGCGCCGGCCGGCGAAGGCTGCGCCGAAGCGGCGGCCGCGTTCGAGTTCACGGTCATCCGCGGCAGGCGGCTGCACGGCCCCGCGTCGGTTGACCACGATCGCATTGAGCGAGTTCTCGAGTGCGTAGGGATAGACGAGGGTCTCGACGCCATCGAGGCCGCGTGCGCCCAGCAGGCCGTGCAGGGTGCCGGGCGTGAAATAGCAGATGTGTTCTTCCCACAGGAAGCTGTAGTCGCAGGCGTCGAGGAACGTGCTGCTGTCGGGTACCTCGAACACGACCAGCCCGCCCGGCTGCGTCAGTTCGCTGCATGCGTCCAGGAACGCGCCCGGATCGTGCGCGTGTTCCAGGATGTGGCGGACGATGAGCACGTCGGCACGCCCGTGCCGGGCTGCCAGTTCGCGCGCGCGCACCGGTGTCAGTGCCTGCTGGAAGGTCTCGAGGCTGGCCAGCGGGTCGTCGATGCCCAGGTCGGCGCCCGGGTCGAGCCGGCGTGTGACGCCGAGGCCGCGCCGGGCGATGCGCGCCAGCGTGGAATCGTCCTTGTAGGTGACGCCGACAACGGTAGGTGCGACCAGGCCAGCCTGCGCGATCCGTTCGGCCAGCCGGTCGACCAGCCGGTCGAGGTGGCCCTCCGGTTCGTTGTACGTCAACCACTCGAAGCGCGATCGCACCATCTCGACCGGCATCGGATCGGCCAGCTGCACCAGGCCGCAACGCGCGCACTGGACGAGGACCAGCGGGTGCACAGGCACCGGCTCGTCGACGCTGCGCAGGAAGCGGTTGCTCGGCGGCTGGGGGCCGAGGTCGAGCCGCTGTTCGGTCCGGTCGGCGCCGCAGCCGAGGCAGCGTGCAGGCATTACCGGCCGGGCCCTGTCCCGGTGCGCAAGCCCGCGCAGACCGCGAACAGGTACTGGGCCATCGGGAAGTAGCCCGTGTGGACCACTTCGTCGTTCATCGAGAACATGAACACATGGCGGAAATGGTGCTGCATCAGGGCACGCAGTTCGGGGCCCGACTTGCAGTTCACGTGCCCGGCCTTGCTCAGCGGCGACGCATAGGCCTGGGACTCGATCGAGGGCATGCCGACGATCAGTTCGGCGTCGGGCGACAGGCTCGCGCAGGTGTTGTCGAGGAAGGTGCGTTCATGCGCCTGGGGAATGTGTTCGAGGACATCGAGGCTGTACGCGGCGTCGAACGGACCCCCGGGCACCGGGCCGGACAGCATGTCGTGCACGTCGCAGGTGAATGCCCAGCGCGGGTGGGCCCGCTGCTTCGCGTCGTCGATGAACACCGGGTCGATGTCCACGCCGTGCAGCGACTTCACCTCCTGCAGCACGATCGGCGCGGGCCAGCCGTCCCCGCAACCGACTTCGAGCACCCGATCCTTGCCCGAGAACATCTTCGAGACGAACTTGTAGCGCGAGAGGGCGAACACCATGCGCCGGGGATCGGTGAGCCAGTTGCCGCTCTTCTCGACGCCCAGGGGCACCAGGCCGTGGCTGTCACGCAGTGCGAGGTGGGCTTCGTACTGCTGTTCGACGGTTCTGGATCGTTCTGTCATCGCGCGTCGGCAGGGAATGAGAGGATGCATTATACGGTCTCCAACGTGCCGCCCGACAGCCGGTCCGGCCCTTTATGCAGTTCGCGGGCGCAATTTCACGCAGGTGGCATGCCCGAGCCTGCGGGCGCAGGGCCTCGCGTGGCGCGCGTGCCGGATTCCGGGAGTCCCGTACCATCCGATGGCAAGCAGCCGAGTTCCGTTTCTTCCACCCAGGCGAGAGCATCCCGATGAGTACGTTGCCCGAACACCTGTCGCGCGTGGTCCTGCCGTGGGATGCGTCGCAGCCGCTGGCAGCCGGCATCGAAGCGTTGATGGCAAGCGAGGGTTTCGCCCGTGTGTTCGACGTGCTCGGGCACTGGTCGTCGGACTCCCTCGTCTGCCCGCCCGAGCGCGCGATGCTTTTCTCGCTGGTCCGGGCGACGTCCGCCCGCGAGGTGGCCGAGATCGGCACCTATTTCGCCGGGACTGCGCGCGTGCTTGCGCTGGCTGTCGAGGCCGTCGACGGCGGACGGCTGCAGACCATCGACCCCTACGGAGGCCATCGCGTGCCGGCGCTGCTCGATGCATGGCCCGCGGCGCTGCGCGCGCGGGTCGCGTTCAGCACCCAGCCTTCTTCCGACTTCCTCCTGCCCTACTACCCGCGGGCGCCGTTCGACCTGGTGTTCGTCGACGGTGGCCACACGTATCCGCTCGCCTACCACGACCTGGCGGCGACCTACGAGGCGCTGCGCCCCGGCGGCATGCTGGTGCTCGACAATGCCGAACAGCCCGACGTGGTCTGCGCCGCGCGGCATTTCGCGCAGCATTGCCCCGACCTCGAGTGCGTGCTGGTCACCTGGGATCCCGCACGCGGCACGTCCCGGGTTTCCGCGCTCGAAGACGGGGAGGAGCGGCCGATCAGCTTCGCCGTGATGCGCAAGGGGCACCTGCCGTCGGTGGGCACCCGTCCCGTGGTGTACCACCTGCTGCGCTATCGCGGCATCGACGTGCCCCGCATCCGCGCCGTGTTTTCGTCCGCCGGCGCCAGCGGCCGCCTGCGTGCGAGCGTCCACCTGCGTTCCCTGCCGCACGATGGGTCCTACGAAGGCATCCACGACCTGGGCGAGGCGGTCGATGCCGCGATCGATGCTTCGGTGGATCGCGTCGAGTTCACCCCGGGCCTGCGCCTGCCCGACGCGGCCGCGGCACAGAACAACTTCCTCGAACTGTCGTTCCGACTCCAGCCCGGATCGACCGGCGCCCTGCGCGGGCTCGTGGTGGACCTCGGTGGCAGGCGCCTGGAACGTGGCACGACGGTTGAAGAGGCATGAGCGCAGGCGCCCTGCTTCGGCGCGCCGGCATGCAAAGGCATGCGAGAATGGCGGTGACGCAGGCATCCGCCTTGCGATCACGCCGTGGTCGCGGCCCCCACGGCCATGAACACCAGGTATCCAACATGTCTCGAGTCTTCGTTTCACGTCCCGCCGGCGGTCGATGTACCTGCGGCGGCTTCGCCTGCCGACAGTCCCGTCCCTTCGCCGCTGCCTTCGTGGACGGGCGCTGAGTGGGCGTCGGGCTCAAGGTCCTGATCGAGATCAGGCGTCTTGCGGAAGCCGGCAGCCTGCCCTTCGGCGGCGAGATCGTGGAACTGGGTTCGCAGAACCTGTACTGCGCCGGGTACGGCGGGATCCTGCGCGACCAGATCGACTTCTTCGCGTCGCGCACGCCTGGCGCGGCGGCCAGCGCCACGCTGTCCGATGCACAACTCGAGCGGCTGGCCGACGGCGGGCTGATGTCCACCCTGATGGTGGCGTACGGGTTCGGCTACCGGGCGCTCGACATCTTCGAAGCGGACCGCACCACGCTGTTCGACCTCAACGTCGATTCGCCGGGCGCAGACCTCGCGGGCAGGTTCGACCTCGTCACGAATTTCGGCACCACCGAACACGTGATGAACCAGCTGCAGTGCTTCCGGACGATGCACGACCTGGCTCGCGTGGGCGGCATCTTCTACCATGACCTGCCGCATGGCGGATTCCCGGACCATGGCTATTTCCACTACACGCCGCGGTTCTTCGAAGACCTCGCCCGGGCCAACGGCTACGCGGTAGAGGCACTGCGCATCACGCAGGGCGATTCGCGTCGCCCGACCGATGCACTGCGCACCTTCGGATACAAGACCGAGGCCTACCACGACTTCGGCATCGAAGCCGTGCTGCGCAAGACCACTGCCGCGCCGTTCGTGGTGCCGCTCGAGACGAGCACCAGCCGCGTGCTCGACGTCGGCTTCCTCACCGGCGCGCATCGCCATGCCGCGGGCGCCGCCACCACCAGCTGGGCGCGCCGGTTGCGCAGCCTGCTGACCGGCCGCTGACCGGCCGCCGATGGAGATCCGATAGATGGGCGCGAGCCTGGGCGAGATCCGGCACCTGCTGTCCCACCCTGCGCTGCCGAAGGGGCGGTTGCGGGTGCTCGACATCGGTTCCCAGAACCTCTACAACGCGCCGGTGCAGGAGATCGTCGATTTCGTGCGCAGCCGCAACGATGTGTACGACCCCGCCGACCTGGCCGACTATGCCCGGCTGCTGAGCCTCGGGGCGACCATCGATCCAGCCATCGGCGGGCTGAACGGTGCGTGGCTGGGCGACCTGCTGGTCCGCTGCGGCGTCGACTACACCGCCTACGACATCTTCGACGGCTACGGCACGACCATCTTCGACCTGAACACGATGTCGCTGCCGGCCGCGGCACGTGGTGCGTTCGACCTGGTGCTCAACTGCGGCACCACCGAGCACGTGCTGAACCAGTACAACTCGTTCACCGTGATCCACGACGCCGTGTGCAAGGGCGGGCTGGTCTACCATGCGCTGCCGATGACCGGCTTCCTGGACCACGGGTACTTCAACTACAACCCCCGCCTGTTCTTCGAACTGGCCGAGGCCAACCGCTACGAGGTCCTCGAACTGCAGTTCAACGGTCCCAGCGGCACCGAGACCGTCAGCGAGCGTTTCCTCGGCCGTGCGGCGTATGCCGCCGCGATGCGCGGCATCGACGAGGCCAGGGCGCGCTGGGCGGGGCATGCGCTTCCGGTGGGCAGCGTGGTCGTCCTGCTGCGCAAGGTGCACGACGCACCGTTCCGCGCTTCCATCGAGACCAGCACCACGGCGGGCGTGCTGCCCGACCAGATCCGCACCGCCTATGGCAGGGACGAGCCTGCCGATGCCCGGCGCCAGCGTGATGCACTGCTGGCGCGCGAGCGGCAGGCGGTTGCCGCGCTCGCGGCGGGCGGCGTCACCCTGCGCGATGCCGAGGCGATCTATGCCGACCACATGCGCGTGATGCCGGAAGTGCCCTATCCGGCGCGCCTGGAGCGTTTCGCGCTCGCGGAGTACCTGCGCATCGATCCTGCACGCGACGACCTGCGCGCACGACTTTCGGTGGTCGAGTCCATCGTGCTGGCGGACGGCCCGCTCCTGGCACTGTCACCCGATCCGGCGCGGGTCGATGCGGCAGCCATCCGCATGGATGGCGTCGAAGGGACGCTGTCGACCCGGCCGCCGGGTTCGCCGGGCTGGCTCGATACCGTGGCGGATGCCTTCCGCCGCTACCACGACGCGGGCCGCGCCGACGAGTTCCCCGCGGCCCTCGAATGCGAGGCATTGTCGAGGATGCTCGGGCATGCAGGGCGGGACCAGGACATCAAGCTGCGCCTCGGCAAGCTGCTGTCCCGGGTGACCGTCCAGGTGCCGCTGCGCCGGAGATAGGCGGCGCGGTTCAGCGCTTGACGATCAGGCCCTGCCCCGTGGGCAGTTCGAGGATGTCGTAGCCGAGGCGGGCGCCCAGCGCGTCATGGGCTTCCTTCTGCTTGTGGAAGACCGCCCAGCCGTAATCGTCGAGCACGATCATCCCGCCGGGGACCACGCGGCCGAACAGCGCCTCGATCACCGCCACTTCCGGCCGGGGTGCATTCAGGTCGACATGCAGCAGGCCGATGCGGTCGATCGTCGCCTGCTGCAATGCCTCGGGAAGGAAGCCCCTGACCACGGTCACGTTGGGATGGGGCGCGAACCGATCGCGCACCGATTCGTACAGGCGACCATCCCCCTTGTAGATGCCGTCGGCGAACTCGAGGTAGCCCGAGTTGTCGGGGTAGTCCTCCTTCGACGACCACTGCGGGGAGAACCCCTCGAAGCTGTCGAACAGGTACATCGCCGGCATCCGTTCGAAGCCGATGACTTCGCCGACGACCCAGGACATGTCGCCCTTGAACACGCCGCACTCCACGAAGGCGCCGCCGGTGCGCAGCGCGCAGCGCGCAGCCCAGCAGAGGGTATTCAGGCGCCATGCGATCGTGTGGCTGCCACCGTACTGGTCGTAGAAATGGGAGCCCCGGATCGATTCATAGGCTGCCCGGCTCTTCGGGTCGGCCATGAACGAGAAGCTCTTGTCGAGCGTGAGCAGCCGGTCGCCCCAGGACACGGCGTCATGGAATTCGGAGAGCCGCGCCGTCGCGGCGTTGAACTCCGCCGCGAATGCATACAGTGCATCGAGGTCGTGGTTGCGGGTCACGGCAGGATGCGTTCGAGCAGGTCGGACCCGATCATCTCGTCGGCATGGCGCAACTGCGAAGGCGTGAATGCCTCGCGCCATTCGTCCGCGCGCCCGGTGCGGAAGTGGCTGGTCTCGACCACCTTCTCGATCGGCCGGAAGGCACGCCGGTCTTCCGGAATGCCGTAGAAATCGAGGATGCGGTTGCCATAGGCGCGCTCGTCGAGGCGAAGCTCGTCATAGCGGGTCAGCAGTATGCGGAACTCGCCGCTGTCGACCACCTCGAACCAGCGCCGGGTCCAGGCGACCACGTCGGGAAGGAAGTGCTCGAGGTGCCACCAGATGTGCTCTTCCAGCGGCCAGTCGCGGCAGGCCTCGGGTGGCGCGGGATGCACGTGCAGCAGCAGGTGGGGCCGCTCGGCCGCCAGCCTGGCGATGTGGTGGGTCCAGCTGAGCACGACGGAGCGCGGATCGCGCACATGCACCACCCAGCGGTCGACGAAGCGCGACAGCCGGTCGAGGTTGGGCCTGGACGCATCGAGGTGCGTGCTGCAGAGCCGGCCGCCCGCCACGAACTCGGGCAGCTTCGCGTAGTCGACCAGGTCCTGGGGGAAGTAGCCGAGGCTTATGTAGAAAGGCTGGTGGCCGATGGCTTCGGTGAGCAGCCGTTGCGTGTAGATCGTGCCCGACTTCGGTATCGACACGACCAGGATGCTCGGCAGCGCCGCCGGTTCGGCCGCCGTCATTTCGACATGTCCAGCAGGCAGCGCCTGGCCCGCTCGCCACGGAACTGCGCCGTCACGGCATTGAACGCCGCCGCGGCAGCGCAGAGTGCATCCATGTCTGGATCATGGGTCATGGGAAGATGCGCTTCAGGCAGATGGTGGAACCGGCGCTAGTGTAGCCCGTCTGCCGGAGCTTGCCGGTGCTGCGCCCGGTGCGCGCCAGCAATGCCGGGCCTGGGAATCCTAGAGATCGTAGAGCTGCGCCAGCGGCCCGCGCACGTTCTCGGCGATGCGGTGCACCTGCGCCGCGGTAAGCACCTCGGTCCACTCGTTGGTACGGCCGGAACGCAGGTTCGGGATCCCGCCGTCGTGGCCTGCCTTCATCCGTTCGAACGACGCGCGCAGTCCGTCGAACGCAGAAGGCGGCGCATTCCAGAATTCGAAGAGTCCCGCTGCGAAGTCCACCGGATCACGGGCCATGTCTTCGAAACGGGTTATCCGCAATTCCATGCCGGCCTCTTCTGCGGCCTCGACCCATTTGCGCACCCAGTTCGCCATCAGGGGTGGGAATCGGGTGATGGCCGCGTCCAGTGCGCCCGTGAGGCCGTGCTCCAGGGCCTTCCGCAATGCCGGGTTGGCGACATCCGGATGCGCGACGGCGTGGTGGGCAAGGGACACGACCAACGACCGTGGGTCCCGCACATGCAGCACGAGCCGGGAAACGCCCGCATCCCGGGCCGCCTGCACGTTCTCCTGCAATGGCAGGAAATGGTCGTGGAGGACGACGGGATGGCGTGCCGCAAAGCGCACCCACGGCGCCACGCGTAGCCTGTGCTGGAAGCTGATGCTGCATGCTGGAACATCCGTGACCCGGCACAGGAGTGCGGCCAGGAAGGCGCTGCCGGTCTTCGGCAACGCGATCAAGGGCATCGGGCCAAGTCCGCGCTCACCAGCCTGGCGCACGCGCCGTGTCGCATCCACCATGAACCGGAGCAGGTCTTCGGGGCTGCGCTGGGCCAGGTACGGGTCGCCCGGGATGACGTCCAGAGCGGATAGATGCCCGAGCGCGGCGCCGACGTTCAGTGAAGTCCATCGTTCGAGCAGCGCCTGGAGCGAGGCCTGCATCGGTTCGCGATCCACCGAGAGGTCGCTGGCGATGCTGCGGGCGGCGATGGTCGCCAGGACGGGCGCATGGTGAACGATGGCGGGCGCAAGCCGCGCACCGAGGGAGGCGCCGAGCAGTTCCCTTGCCGCGTCTTCCAGGAGCGAAGGGTCCGGCGAGGGCAACGGGAAGGGCGCATGCAGGCCTTCGGCGCGCGCCCGCTCCGAGAGGGTGGGCGACAGGGAAGCCTCGCCCGTTGATGGCCGCGGGCCGGCGGGGTCGGCGATCGCATGGTCGAGCGGGCGGCCGTGCGACCAAAGCAGCGACACGTAGTCCCCGACCACGATCTCGAACGCCCCTGGCGCGCGGGCCCAGCGCTCCGTCGCGGCCCTGATCGAAGACCATGGGACGGTCGCCCCGGCGCCCTGCAGCATCCGCACCAGGCCGTCGATCGCATCGAAGTCCGCACGGTCCGCGTCCAGGACCGACGCGAACGCTGCCTCTGCGACTGCATCCGGCACCGGCTTCGTCTGGCGCAGCAGGCACGAGAGGAGGCTGCGGGCGATGGCGACATCGCGGGGATCCTCGCGAAAGTAGAACGCGAGCGCCGCTTCCTCCTCCGCGAGCGTGACCGGATCCCCCGCCCGTGCCCGCCGGGATACGCTGCGGGCGAAGTCTTCCTGCTGCTGGCGCGTCTCGTTCGGGTTCATCCTGCAGGTGCAGGCATGCGGCCGAGGATTCAGCCCGTGCGCACGGCGGACGGCTGGCCGGCCTGCATCCGCAGCAGGCAGCGCCCGGCCAGTTCGCCACTGCGCATGCGCGCGATCGCGACGTTCACGTCCTCCAGCGGGAAATGCTCGGTGATCAGCGGCTCGAGCTGCAGCCGTCCGGCTGCATGCAGCGCGCGGTAGCGCGGGATGTCTTCCTGGGGGATCGCCTCGCCACCGTGCGACCCGGAAATCGACTTTCCGAAGTGCAGTGGCAGCGAATGTATGGTGATGTCGTTGCCCTTGCGCGGCACGCCGACCAGGACCACCCGGCCCTGCGGCTTCACCAGCGCGTAGCCGTCCTGGATGATCGCCGGCTGGCCCGTGTTGTCGATGAACACGTCGAGGCGGCCGGCGGGCACGACCTGCTCTATCGCCTTGCGGGCGTCGGTGCTGCGCGCGTTGATCACGTGCGTGGCGCCGAGCCGGCGTGCAAGCTCGAGCCGGTTGTCGTGCAGGTCGACCGCGATGATCGGCCATGCGGACACCATCGCCGCCGCCTGGATGATGTTCAGGCCCACCCCGCCGGCGCCGAACACCACCACCGATTCGCCGATCGTGAGCCGGGCGTTGTTGACCACCACCCCGAAGCCGGTCGTGACCGCGCAGCCGTAGAGCGCGGCCACGTCCATGTCGCTGCCGGCCGGGATCGGGGTCAGGCGGTTCTCGGACACGATCGCATATTCGTTGAACGTGGTGATCCAGCCGGCATTCACCTGGCGGCCGCGCCAGCGATACACCGGGGGCGCCCCTTCGATGCCGAGCGACTTGCGCCAGTGCAGGACCACCGTGTCGTCCGGCCTGACGTGGCGCACGCCCGGCCCGGTGGCGATGACCGTGCCCGAGGCCTCGTGGCCGAGCAGGTGCGGCAGGAAACGGTCCTCGCCCTTGGCACCGTCGATCTCGCCCAGCTGCGAGCCGCAGATGCCGCTGGCCGCGATCTTCACCAGCACCTGGCCGACGTCCAGCGCGGCTGGCAGTTCGATCTCGTCCACCACCAGCGGCTGGCGCTGCTCGACCAGGATGGCCGCGCGCATCGTCTTCGGAAGGTTCACGTGGGCGCTCACTCGAAATAGATGAAGGAGTGGTCGCCAGTGTATCCGGTCTGCCGGAACCACCATTCCCACTCTTCCGGGGTGTTGAAGGCCTCGCAGGTCACCTGCCAGTACAGCAGGTTCGCCTTCTCGACCTCGTTGCGGTAGCTCTCGACGCACAGGTACTTCCGCTTGCCGACGCGTTCCATCTCGCGCAGCGCGGGATCGAGGTCGTAGCAGTGCAGGTTGTGCAGGGTGTTGAGCGAAATCACCAGGTCGAAATGGTCGTCCGGCCAGGGCAGCTTCGTTGCGTTGCCGACCCTCAGGCGGTCGCGCACCTCTTCCTTCGAATTGGCGATGGCATAGGTGGATACGTCGATGCCGGTGACGTCGATGCCCGGCAGCACCTTGGTGAAGTCGTACAGCAGGAATCCCTTGCCGCAGCCGATGTCGAGCACCTTGTCGCCGGGCTTCAGGCCGTAGTGTTCGATCATCGGGCGCGCCACCTTCTCCCAGCGGCCTTCCATGTAGCGGTATCCGCCGTAGTTGATCCTGCGGTCACCGTCCCAGTAGTCGAAGTCGAACTTCTTGGCGAGGTCGGCTGCCTTCGCCTTCGGGAACTCCGGGTCGTTCACCCGGCCGAGGTAGTCGCGGGTGGTGCTCTTGTGGTTCGCGGAAAGGAAGTCGATGTAGGCCATGGGCGGTCGAACCTGTGGGGGATGTGGCGAAGGGGGCGATATGCGGCGAGGCCGGTGGCGTCGGCGGTCAGCGGCCTGCGGCGCGGGGCAGGTGCCGGCGCGCCTTGTCGAGCTGGATGCGTCGACCTGCCTGGGCGTCCGCGTCCGGGGCGGCGAACTGGCGACGCCTTGCGGCATCGGGCAGGAACTCGTTCAACATGATGCAGCACCATTTGGTGCGGAACACCGGTTCCAGCAGCCGGGTCCGCGCGGCCAGCATCGACGGGTCTGGCGCGAACGCCATGGTGCGCTCGATGAAGCGGTCCTTGAACGAGGCCGGCACCTGCACCGCCGGATGCGCGAAGAAATCGCCCGCCATCTTGGCCGGGTCGTCACGCCCTGCATACTCGAAATCGAGGAAGCACAGCGATCCGTCGGGGCGCTCGAGCGCGTTGTGGAAGCCGAAGTCCGATGGGGAGATGCAGCGGCTCGACTCGTCGAGGGAGGCTTCTCCTGCACCCGCTTCGCCCGCTGCGACGGCGCGCGACACCCCCGCCCGGATCACGGACCAGGTCTCGCGCAGGCACGCGACGAACGAACGTGCCTCGACATCGACCGGGGCGGTGCCGGCGATGCCGTCGAGCCGGGCCATGCGCGCATCCACCAGGGCCAGGTGATCCTCGATCGCGAAGCAGGCCTCCGAGGCGAGCGGCAGCCTCGCGGCCGCCGCCCGGAAGGCCGGTGCATTGATCGCCAGGAAGAAATCGGCTGCCGCATCGACATGCCGGGCGCCGACGTCCTGCTCGCTGACGCGCCGGCCTTCGACGAACTCGTACAGTGCGAGTCCGCGCCCGGCATCGCAACGCAACGGGCGGGGCACGCTGCTCACGCCGCAGCCGATCGCATATTCAAGGAACGCGTATTCCGCGGCCAGCCGGTCGCGCGTGTCGCTGGGATGCCGGAAATACCATTTGGCCACGACGCGTTCGCCACCGGCGTGCACGATGAACACCCGGTTGTTGCCCCCGCCGGCGCAGGCCTCGATCTTCAGCCCGGACACCGGAAGGCCCGCGTCGGCCGCGAGCGACGCGATGTCGGCGGTCAGCGGTTCGCCTGCCATGCCGCCTCCAGCCGCCGTTGCAGTTCAGGCCAGCTGCCCACTGCCTGCGGCCAGGCCGCGGCATGGTGGCCATCGGGATCGAACAGCAGCGGCTCTGCGTCGCGCGGGAACGCCGGGTGCAGGAGGATCTCCGGCAGGTCGTCGACGAAATGGGTGGCGCCCCATTCGGCGGCGCGGGCCAGCTTCTCTTCCTTGGTCAACTCGAAGTACACGGTTCCGGGATCGACCAGCGGTCCGTCGGCATCGACGAGGTGGCGTGCGATCCAGGCGCGGGCGGCCGCGTGCAGGTCGTAGGCCGGGCCCAGGAAGGGATGCTTCGTCTTGTGGCTCATGATCGCCACCGGGACCGCCCTGCTGCGCAGCCAGCGCAGGCAGTCGAGCACGCCGGGATAGGCGGCCGCTTCGTCCATGCGCGCGCCGTAGACCGTGCCCTGCATTTCGGTCCAGACGGGTTCCCGCCCTGCCTTTCGCAGGTAGTCGCGCACTGCGACCTTGTTGATCGGCAACCCTGCCGGAATGTCGCCCTGATCGACGGCGACCCGATGGAACAGCGCGTCGTAGCTGACGATCGTGTTGTCGAAGTCGAGCCCGATGCGCATCACGCTCGGGTCAGGACGCGTTCCGCAATCTGCGCGGCGGTGAGGCCGAAGCGTGCGCGGGCATAGTCCTGCGAACCGACCTCGTGCATGAATTCGTCGCCGGTGCCGGACCCGACCAGTTCGGCACCGCGGCCTGCATGGGCGTTGCGCCATTCCGAAACCGCGCCATAAAGCCCGCCGATCAGGCTGTGTTCCTCCACCGTACCCACGACCTTGCAGGTCGCGAACACGTCGGTGAGGGTGGCGGTGTCCAGCGGCTTGATCGTGTGGAAACTCTCCACGCGGACGCTGAAGCCCCGGGCGGCCAGCAGGTCGGCGGCTGCAAGCGTGACCGGCATCATGCTGCCGGCGTTGAGCAGGCAGATGTCCGTTCCGGGCCGCACGGTGATCGACCTGCCGATCCGGAAGTCGGGCGCGCCCGCATGGATGGCAGGCTCGCCCTTCTTGCCGATGCGCATGTAGACCGGACCGTCATGGGCGATCGCCGCCCGCAGGCCGAGCCGCACTTCGGTGGCATCGCAGGGGGCCAGCACGGACATGCCGGGCAGGCTGCGCAGGATGGCCATGTCTTCCAGTGAATGGTGCGTCGGCCCCAGCTCTGCATAGGACAGGCCCGCGCCGGTGCCGACGATCACCACCGGGACGTTGTGGTAGCAGACGTCCACGCGGATCTGTTCGAGGCAGCGGGTGGTGGTGAACGGCGTGATGGTGTAGACCACCGGGCGCAGCCCGGAGAGGGCCATGCCCGCGGCCACGCCCATCATGTTCGCCTCGGCCACGCCGCAGTTGAAGAAGCGGTCGTCGGCGACGGCCTTGAACTTGTCGAACAGCTTGTTGCCGATGTCGCCCGAAAGCAGCACGACCCGCGGGTCTTCCGCGCCCAGCGCGGTGATGGTGGCAGCGAATTCGTTCCTCATGCCAGGTCGAGCTCCTTGGCTGCCATCTTCACCTCGTCGGCGGTCGGCGTGCGGTAATGCCAGTTGTTGTCGTCTTCCATGAACGAGACGCCCTTGCCCTTGACCGTATGCGCGATGATCGCCACCGGCTTGCCGCTGCCGTCAGGCACTTTCGAAAGCAGGTCGACCAGCCTGCCGATGTCATGGCCATCCACCTCGCACGCGTTCCAGCCGAATGCGCGCCACTTGTCCGCGAGCGGGTCGAGCGCCATCACCTCCTGGCTGCGGCCGGTGGCCTGCCACTTGTTGAAGTCGATCACCACGGCGAGGCGTTCGACCTTCTGCGCGGCGGCCAGCATGGCGGCTTCCCAGACCGAGCCTTCGTTGCATTCGCCATCGGACAGCAGCGCGATCACGTTGTAGCTGCGCTTCGCGATGCGCCCGGCCAGCGCCATGCCCAGCCCGATCGGCAGCCCGTGGCCGAGGGAACCGGTGGCCGCCTCGATGCCCGGCAGGTGGCCGGGCGTGGGCGGGTGCTCGGCGAACACGCCGCCGTCCTCGCCGTAGGTCGCGAGGCGCGCCTCGGGATAGTAGCCGCGCGTGGCGAGCACATGGAACAGCGCGGGTGCGCCGTGTCCCTTGCTCAGGATGAACCGGTCGCGGTCCGGGTCGGTCGGCCGCGCAGGGTCGATGCGCAGGGTCGCGAAGTAGGCCGCGACCAGGATGTCGACGCAGGACAGGCAGGACGCAAGGTGCGGCGTGTGCGTCCGGTGCGAGTTGTCGATGATGCGCAGGCGCAGGCGCCGCGCAAGCAGCTGGAGTTCGGAGAGGTCGGGTCGGGTCATCGGGATCCGATCATTGAAGGGTGGGGCGGCAGGCAGGCCGCCCGCGCGCCATCAGGGCTTGTGCACATAGTTCATCTCCTCGGCCTTCAGGTCGTCGAGGAAGCGGTCGACCCAGGCGATGGTCTCCTCGATGCCCTGCTCGAGCGGGATGCGGTCGGTCCAGCCGAGCTCGCTGCGCAGCTTGCCGCTGTCGAGCTGGTAGGCGGCATCCTTGCCCAGGCGTTCACCGACCACCTCGACATGGTCCTCGAAGCGCTTGCCCATCATCGAGCAGATCATCTCGACCAGCTGCCGGATGGTGACGATGCGCGGCGTGGAGATGTGGTACGTCTCGCCCGGACGGCCGCCCGCCGCGATGCGCACCGTGGCGTCGGCGACGTCGGTCGCGTGGATGAACGAACGCTCGGAGTGCCCGCCGCCATGCAGCTGCAGCTTGCGGCCCATGCGCACGAACAGCACGGTGCGCGGCACGATCCGGTAGAGCTGCTGGCCCGGCCCGAACACGTTCGCGGCGCGGGTGAACAGCACCGGGAAGCCGTAGGCCTTGAAGAAGGTGCGCAGGCTCATGTCGCCGGCGGCCCGGGACACGGCGTAGGGCGTGCTCGGGTTGAACGGCGTGGTCTCGTCGATGAAGCCGCCGGTGCTGCCGTAGACCTCGGGCGTGGTGACGTGCACGTAGCGGTCCATGTAGTCGCAGTGGCGCAGCCGGTCGTGCAGGCGCACCGTGGATACCACGTTGGTCATCATCCAGTGGTCGGGGTTCGCCCAGCTCTCGGCGACCATGCTCTGCGCCGCGAAGTTGACCACCACCTGCGGACGCTCGGCGTCCATCAGCTGCATCAGGGCATCGAGGTCGTGGTTGAGGTCGATGCGGTGGAAGCGGAAGCCGGCGTCCCGGCCCGACCAGCGGTAGGGCAGGAAAGCACGATGCGGCTCGGGCGAGCGGCTCACGCCGATGACTTCGGCGCCCTGGGCGAGCGCGAAATCGGCGAACGATGCGCCGGAGAACGAGTTGCTGCCTATGACCAGGTACTTCAAGGGATGGCCTGCGGGTCTGGTGGGTTGGCATGCAGCCACTGCATGGCCGCATGGCCGACGATCAGCTGCAGGTCTTCGGAGATCTGCATGTCGTCGACCGGGAAGTGGATGGGCACGTCGGCGAGCGCCAGTGCACGGCCCCCGCTGAACCCGAGGATGGCGAACGTCTTCATGCCGATCTCGCGGGCCTGCTCGAGCGCGGCGATGATGTTGGGCGAATTGCCGCTGCCCGAGAGCACGATCAGCACGTCGCCCCGGCGCGCCTGCACGGCGAGCTGCAGGGAGAAGATGCGGTCGTAGCCTTCGTCGTTCGCGAGGCAGGTGATCACCGCCGTGTTCGCCGGCAGCGCGTGCACCCGCAGGCCGGAGCCGCAGGTCTTGCTGATGCCGTAGAGCAGGTCGTTGGCCAGGTGCACGGCATTGCCGGCGCTGCCGCCGTTGCCGGCCAGGAACACCTGGCGGCCGCTCGCCCAGCAGTCGCGCAGTTCTTCGGCGAGCACGGCCGCGGGCGCCCAGTCGGTGCCTGCCAGCACCTGCTGCAGGCGCTTCGCGTAGTCGGCGCAGGCATGCAGCGCGCCGGGCAGCGGTGCATTCATCGGGCGGTCCTCTTCTCCATCCACTTCAGGTTGTGGAAGTGGTCTTCGTTCCTGAGGACCCCTGAACGGTACTTCTCGGCGACTTCGCGGATCGCGTCCTCGACGGTCTTCTTCGGACGGAAGCCGGTCGCCAGGAGCTTGTCGGAATTGACCCGGTAGGAGCGCGGATCGTTCGACTCGGTGACCGAAACCTCGGCTTCCGCATGGTGCGTGACGCGCTCCGCGATGTCGAGGATCGACATGTTCTCGAAGCCTGCGTTGTAGACGCCGGTATGCTCGGGATGGTCGAGCATGAACAGGTAGACGTCGGTGATGTCGTCAATGTGGATGTTCGGGCGGGTCTGGTCGCCGCCGAACACGGTGATCCGGCGGTTTGTCAGGGCCTGCATGGTGAGCATGTTCACGGACACGTCCAGGCGCATGCGGGGCGAATAGCCGCAGACGGTCGCCGGACGGATGATCTGCACCACCATGTCGTCCTTGTACGAGAGCAGCACGCGTTCGCCGACCATCTTCGTCTTGTTGTACTCGGAGATCGGCTTCAACTCGAGGTCTTCGGTGACCTGGTCTTCATCCTTGACCCCGTACACGCTGCCCGAGGACGCGTAGACGAAATGGCGCACGCCCTTGCGCCGGGCCTTGTCGGCCAGCTGCATCGTCGCCAGCGCGCTGATCTCCCAGGTGAGCTTGGGATCGAGGTCGCCGCAGGGATCGTTGGCCACCGACGACAGGTGCACGATCGAGTCGATGCCGGAGAGGTCGATCGCGTCGATGTCGCGGACGTCGCCCTCGATGACCTTCAGCCGAGGATGGGTCGGCAGGAAGTTGCCGAACCACATGATGTCGAGCGCGACGACGTCGTGGCCGGCGGCCAGCAGCTTCGGCACGAGCACGGTTCCCTTGTAGCCACAGGCGCCGGTAACGAGGATTCGCATTCTGTCAGGTCTCGCGGGTAAGGATGAGGGTGGATGGGGTAGGCGTGGCGGGGGCGAGCGCCGGGCCGGACTGCGTCCCTGCCGCGATTCCGATGGCCACGGCGGCCGGGGGCCGCGCGGGCGCCGTGACTTCATGCATGCGCCCGTGTTCGAGGTGGAAGATGCGGTTGCAGTTGTCCTGAACCATTTTCTCGCTATGCGACGCGAGTACCAGTAAGCGCGATCGGCTCAGCTGCTCGTGCAGCCGCTTCTGCGCCTTGGCGGCGAAATCCGCGTCGCCCACGCTGAGCCATTCATCCATGAGGATGATGTCCGCGGGCGCCGCCGTCGACACCGCGAAGCCCAGGCGGAGGGCCATGCCCGACGAGTAGGTGCGGAACGGCATGTGGATGTATTCGCCCAAGTCGGCGAATTCGCAGATCTGGTCCACCAGCGGCTCGGTCTCGCGCCGGGTCAGTCCCATCACTGCGGCACGCAGGAAGATGTTCTCGAAGCCGGTGGCATCGGGCTCCATGCCGAGCGTGATGCTGAGCATCGAGGCCACCCTGCCCTGGACCTCGATGGTGCCGCTGACCGGCTCGTAGGCGCCTGCCAGCACTCGCAGCAGGGTCGACTTGCCCGAGCCGTTGTGCCCGACCAGGCCGATCCGGTCCCCGTCGTTGAAGGTGAAGTTAAGGTTGTCCAACGCACGCACCACCACGTGGTTCGCGCCGTCGCGGGCCACGGTGCCACCGGTGGCCGCCCGGAGGAAGGTGCTGCGCACGGAACGGTTGGCGTATCCGTACATCGGGAACTCGACAACCAGGTCACGCGCCACGATGCGCTGCACGCCGGGCCTAGAGCCAGTAGGCGATGCGAGCGCGGAACTTGCTGAACA
>LNFM01003805.1_pt1 | contig 28942 bp, 29 predicted proteins | sample 596031 | NCBI WGS metagenome assembly LNFM01 (sample SAMN04254537, study PRJNA301005) | activated carbon metagenome | isolation source: dual media filters at the Ann Arbor, Michigan drinking water treatment plant | place: USA: Ann Arbor
ACGGCTGTGCCCCGATCGCTCTGGCTCTGGGGCAGGTGAAAAGCCGAGTACCCGCCGATAAATTATTCGAATGGTTGAATGGCGAGCATGCCGATGTTTGTCCAAATGCTGCCGTCGCACTAGTTTTGATAGGCGGCAGGAGACAGGTCACTCCACTTATCGGTGTATTGAAAAACAAGAATCCCATCTCCAGAAGAAGTGCGGCATTCGCGCTTGGAACATTACGGGATCGGCGAGCCGTTCTACCGCTCATCGAGGCCCTAAACGATCTGGACAAGCGGGTTCGCCTTAACGCCATCGCATCCCTCGCGTCGCTAAAAGACGAGCGAGCGATCGATCCATTAAACAAACTAGCGAAATCGGACAGTGAGTCTGATGTTCGGGAACAGGCAGAGAATGCCCTAACGAGGCTTCGCTCCCAACTGAGGACGTAGACCCCAGCTACGTTCGCAATTCCGATTGACATTATGGACGACCGGTCAGTGCGCAATAAGTTTTGGACTGGAAAGTCCCAAATAATTTGAACAATTATTATGAAGAAGCAAATTATAAAGATTGCCTATTGGTCATTACCAATATTATTACTAACGATATTCGGAGGTTTTGTTGAGATTAACGCGCAAAGCCAATCGAGCAAACTTTCAGGAGAGATCTCAACGACTATGCCCGGGGGCGACACGCTCAATCTTTCCGGAGCAAAAACAGTCCTAACGAGTACATCCCAGACCTCGACGCCGATCACGGTGTTTGCCGATGAGAGCGGCCGATTTGAGTATAGAGAAGTGAAGCCGGGCAGCTATATCCTAGAGGTAAGTCTCGACGGATTCGTTTCAGCAAAAAGGCTCGTAAATGTCGGCGAAAGCCAGACGATGATCGAGAATTTCCGATTGGAATTGGACGGGGTCAGCGCGTCGGTGACTGTTGATTCAGAGACGCAGTCGATAAATACCACAGATTCGACAGTACCTGGAACTATCACCGCGCGAAACGCTCAGAACCTCCCGCTTGTCGACGAGAATTTTCAGGACGCCTTGCCGTTGATACCGGGCGTTGTTCGGGGGCCGGACGGACTTATGAACGTCAAGGGGGCTCAGTCCTCACAGAATGGCACCCTGATCGGAGGCTCGAACGGCGACGATCCGGTAACAGGCAATTCTTCCATCGGTCTGCCTCTCGAGGCAGTAGAATCGATTCAGGTTATTTCAAATCCGTATTCGGCCGAGTTCGGGAATTTTAATGGCGGCGTGGTTCAGATCCAGACACAGGCAGGCACCGACAAATGGAAAATGGGACTGAGCAGCTTTATGCCTCGCTTAAGGAAACGCGATGGTGGCATACGGGGAATCGAATCCGCGACACCCCGCATCCACTTCGGCGGTCCTTTAGTCAAGGGCAAGCTATTCCTATTCCAGTCCCTCGAGTACAAATTTGTACAAACTGAAGTGGAAAATCTCCCCGACCTCCGCAGTGATACAAAACTCGAGAGTTTCAATAGCTTCACCCGCGTTGACTACAACGCCAGCGATAATCATCGAATCAGCGGAACCGTTGCGATCTTTCCGCAGAAGATCGATTTCGTCAATTTGAACACGTTCAACCCGCAAGAGACGGCAGCCAACCTACACCAACGTGGATGGATGGCGGCGGTAAACGATCAGTTTGTGACCAAAGCGGGCGGAATTCTACAGACAACGTTCAGCGTAAAGCGAACTGATGCGGACGTATTCGGCAATACGACTTCTACATTCACTATTGCCCCGCAAGGAAATTCGGGTGGCTTTTTCAACCGCCAGGAAAGAGAGTCTCTCCGGTACGAGGCTCAGTCGATCTATTCCTTACCCGCAATCAGCTGGCGTGGACAGCATTTACTAAAGTTTGGCGGCGGGATCGCTTACACGACCTTCGAGGGCCGCAGCAGCAACAGCGATATTCGAATTATCAATTCGGACGGTGTGCTAAATCAGCTCCAACAATATAGCGGGGATGGGATCTTAAGCCGAAACAAAACCGAGATCGGATTCTTTGTACACGACAAGTGGACTATTGATAATCTTTTAACTCTCGATCTGGGCGTACGATTCGACCGGGACAATCTCGGCCGTTCGGTCAACCCCGCCCCGCGGCTAGGGTTTTCTTATTCACCTTTCCTGGATAATAAGACTGTTATTCGTGGCGGCGTCGGCGTTTTCTTCTCGAAGATACCGATCAACGTCGGAGTATTTGAACAAAATCAAAATGTGCTGATCCGTAGGTTCCGTCCCGACGGGGTGACTGTGGCCGGTGAAACCGACTACCGAAACGTCGTGGAAAACAGTGACATCAAAAGTCCATACAGTATCGGTTGGAACGTGCAATTGGATCGCGAGATCAGTAATCGATTAATGGTAAGGGTAGGGTATGAGCAGCGCGAAACAAAGCGGGATTTCCGCATAAACCCCTTTTTAAACGCATCCGGCAGGAATGGGGTGAACGAGCTTGGTAACGGAGGACGTTCGAGTTATCGCGAGTTTCTAATAATGTCTCGCCTTCGGTTACAGCAGGACCGCGACCTTTTTATTTCGTACACCCGGAGCCGAGCGGCTGGTGACCTGAACGTGTTTGGCGGCTTTTCGGGAAATATTCAGAATCCGATTATCCGGGCCAATCAATACTCGAGGCTTGGGTTCGACGTTCCGAATCGCTTTCTTTTCTGGGGAGAATTCGGGCTGCCCTTAGGAATCAGTTTGAGTCCGGTAATCGACTGGCGAACTGGATTTCCGTACTCCGTTGTTGACCAGCAACAGAATTTTGTCGGCCAGAGGAACTCTGATCGCCGTTTTGATAATTTCTTTTCAACGGATCTACAGATATTTAAGGATCTCAAAATTCCGTTTCGCGGCAAGGAGTACAAGCTGCGCGCAGGCGTCAAGCTCTTCAATCTAACAAACCACTTCAATCCACGAGACATCCAAAATAATATTAACAGCGAGGACTTCGGGTCTCTTTCAAATAGTGTTAGCCGGAAGATCAGGTTCAAATTCGAGTATCGCTTTTGAACCGAGAGCAGAGACTGGATCAGTTGGGTTTCGGCATTTGACGTAAACTCGAACTGACGGCAGGATAAAGATCAATGCTAGAAGGAGAACTTTATGGCTTGGATCGAGACAATCCCATTTAACAAGGCGGATAAGAAGCTGCGGGATGCTTTGCGCGGACCGAGGGCTATGTTCCCTCCGGAATACGCGACCCCGACAAGTGAAAATGAGGAATCCGTGCTTTCGACCCATACGCTGATACCGGACGCACTATTCCACGCATTCTCAACCTTTGGAGCCCTCATGTCGCCGGACCTGCCGCTTTCGCGGAAGGACCACGAGATGATCGCAACAGTCGTCTCTATCAAGAACGACTGCCATTACTGACTGCAATCGCACGCAGAGTTACTGCGTAGAGCAACTTCGGACGATGAACTGGTGGAAGCAATTCTGCGGGACTATAGGTCTGCCCCGATCTCAGAAAAAGAAATGGCCATGTTGGACTATGCCGCACAACTGACGATCGATGCAGTCAAGATCACACCAAAAGATCACGAACACCTCCGATCCTTTGGCTACGACGATACGGCGATACTACAGATCACTCTTATTGCAGCATGGTTCAACTACATAAATCGAGTGGCTGACTCGCTCGGAATCGGACGTGGGGTTCAGCAGCTCGATTTCTCCTGAAGGGCTCGTGGAAACCGCGTACGCTCAACATTAATTCTCCATCCTTCTCTTTTTGTGGAACTTTGCAACCTTAGCGCGGTTGTCGCAAATCGCCATGCTGCACCAAGAAGCGCGGAGGCACGACGATACCGCAGTCACTCTGCTGGCAGATACAAACGGCAAGGTCGTTACGGAGGCCAGTGAGCGAAATCGTACGCAAGACATTTTTGCACACGCGTAGTTTCTGGCGACAATTGAGGCAATTAAGCGGCGAGATACCGAGTACCTATCAGACCACACGCTTTGTACGACGAACCAACCGTACTATCTTGCTCCTGCGAAATACGCCACCTTTCGATTTCTAGTGTTATTTACGCTCGACGAGTATCAGGCATTGGAGGGGCCACGTCAAAGTACCCGATATTAACGGTAAACGACAACGAGCAGTGGAGTGCCGCCGGAGATTGTGCAGACTGAACTGTTCCGCTGAAAATCCGAGAATAAACTTATCCAATTGATTTGATCAAATAGCAGTCTAACAAAAGCAAAGACTTAGTACGAGCTCCACGTAGCTCAGCTCTTGTTTGTCACTACCTACGTTGTTAGTCGGACTGCCCTATAAAAAGAGCTTTCGCGACTCGATCATCCTGGAGGTTCTGCGAAAAAGCACGATGCCGCGGATCAGAACGCCAAACGCCAGCAACACAAAAAAGAATCCGCATAGGTCGAAAATCCATGAAGATTCGAGATATTTCGAAACCGCTATTGCCGAGATCAGCAAGCCAACGAATGCTTGGGTATGAGCGAGAAGCGTTGACGAATTCGACAACTCTGTTCGTACAAGAGCGAGTTCGAAGGTTGAAGATTCAAGTACTCCTAAGGTCGCAGCGTTTTCTAAACTTGAGCCTTCCATAATTGAATCGGCAAAATCCTGATTTTCTGACCCGTAAGTTACAGAGTCCTTTTCCCTTCTGCCGAAAACTGGACTGCAGTATCACTAACAATTCTGCGGAGATCTCCTTTGGATCTAAAGTGTTTTCAGATCGATCACTTTTATTCAAACTCGGCGAGAAATCTCTCCGCGTCGATCGCCGCCATGCAGCCAGTGCCTGCGGCGGTTACTGCCTGCCTATAATATGAGTCCTGAGCATCGCCGCAGGCAAACACCCCCTCGACGTTGGTTTTCATGGTTCGTCCTTCGGTTTTTAGATAACCGACATCGTCCACATCTAGGACACCTGCAAAGAGATCTGTATTTGGTTTGTGGCCAATCGCAACAAATACACCTTCGGCCGGGTAGACCGACTCTACTCCCGTGTCGCGGTTGAATATTCGGATCCCGGTTACGCCAGTGTTCGGTTCGCCAATGATCTCACGGATCTCGGTATTCCAAAGAAAATTGATCTTAGGGTGGTTGAGAGCCCGTTCCTGCATGATCTTGGAAGCTCGTAGCTCACCGCGGCGATGAACGACCGTAACTTTCGACGCGAACTTTGTTAAAAAGTTCGCCTCCTCCATCGCGGTATCCCCGCCCCCCGCGACAACTATCGATTTGTCTCGAAAGAAGAATCCGTCGCACGTCGCGCACGCGGATACTCCGTTTCCGCCAAATCCTACCGGAACCGGCTCTTCACCGGGAATGCCGAGCCATTTAGCGGATGCTCCGGTGGAAATTATTAATGTTTCGGCTTTGACAACAGTCGAGATCAATTCACTGTCGTTACTTTCTTTACCGTAGAGCGTAAACGGACGCTCGCTAAGATCTACACGCTCGATCCAGGTATCCATGAATTCCGTGCCAAAACGCCGGGCTTGTGAGCGAAATTCATCCATCAGCTCGGGCCCCATTATGCCGTTGGCAAAACCTGGATAGTTTTCAACTTCGGTTGTAATAGTCAGCTGTCCTCCTGGCTGGGGGCCTTCTATTACAAGCGGCTCAAGCTGCGCACGCGATGCATAGATAGCGGCGGTCAATCCGGCAGGTCCGGACCCTAAGATCACAACTTTTTTACTAATTTCGTTTAGCAATATTCTTCTCCATTCTTACAATGTAAGCCCCCCAATTTGCATGGGCGGGCAAGCCACATCTCCATAGCTGCAAAACACACAGCAATCACCCTGTTTGGGCCTTAGGATCGAACCGCAACCCTTGCAATCGTAGAAAAACTGGCACGAATCCCCCGACATTATCTCGGTTGACACAAAGCGACATTTCGGACACGTTATTGTCGATTCTCTCGTTGCCGTCATAGTGAAGGGAGCATCTCCCGCAAGATGCAGAAGATGCTCGTCATCGAGGCAAGGATCTGAGGCGGGGTTACAGAGGGCGATCATGAAACGGAATCAGCCGTCAATGATCTTGTTCAGTCGGTCGGCATAATTCTTGGGAAGTTCGTTTCCAAAATATTGAACGGTTCCTTTCTTGTCCAGGAAAACAACGGTTGGTGTTCCGACCACCTTATAGCTCTTCGCCACCGATGCATCTTTGTCTCTGGCGACGGTATATTTGATCCCAAAATCCTTTATGCCTTCGGTAACCCGGGCATCGCTTTCTCCGATGTTTATGCCAATGACCTTCACCCCTTTGGCTTCAAATTCGGCGGAGAGTTTGTTGATGTGTGGGGCTTCTTCCTTACATACCGGACACCAAGCCGTCCAAAAGACGAGAACCGCTGGATTCCCCTCAAGTTCCTTGAACGAAATATTTCCACCATCGAACTTCGCTAGATCGAATTCGGGTGCAATATTTCCGATGGCTGTTCCACGCTTTACTTCGACTTTCTGTGTATTGCCGTCGGAAGTAACTGGATTCGGTGCATCCGAAACGCCGCAGCTTGCGGAATACCCTACGACAATGACGATCAGCAAGAACGCCAATTTGCTAACTAAACAAGGAGAGCAAGATATGCACTTCATAAATTCACCTCAAATAAATCTCATGCCCGCCTGAACAAACAGGTACTGGGCGATAACCACCATGATGACGCCAAAAGCCATCTTCACTTTTTCCATCCAACCGCCCGAGCGCGGTAGCATCGACATAGCTCCGCTGAACGTTCCCAGTACGATCATCAGAGCCCCCATTCCAAGAGCGAAAACAAAAAGCACAACCGTTCCGAATATCACGCTGCCTTGGGTACCGACGTATGCCAATGTCGCTCCCAGGGCGGGGGCCGTACAGGGGCCAACAACAAGTCCTGAAATGGCTCCAACAAAGACTGCGGAAACGTAACCATTTCCTTTTTTTGCAGGATTGAGTTTCATCAAGAACTGCGGGGCTTGGATCTGGAAAAGTCCAAACATTGAAAGAGCGAGTGCCAGAATGACGTTTCCCACGACAATGTAGGTCCAGGGACTCGATGCCCATGAGCCAAACAAAGTTCCGGTCAATGCGGCAAACGCACCGAGAGCCGCATATACGATCGCCATCCCGATCACGAAAAGCACCGACAATTCAAATCCGCGAAGACTGAATTTTGAGGTGGTTTCTCCATCTACAGCGGCGGTTTGACCGCCAATGAATCCCAGCTGGATCGGTATGATGGGATAAACGCAAGGCGTAAAGCTGATCAGGAGCCCGGCAATAAATGCGGCCGGTATTGCAAGCAGAGATCCGCCCGCAAGATATGAATTCAGATTATTTACAAATTCCATAATGATGTTGGCGTGGGGAATATCCGGCAATGCATGCCCCTCCGGCTGTAGTACCGGACATTTCCCCACTATTACCGGATATCCGACATCCCGGTAAATTCTGCGAACTACTGGATAGCTTTATCGAAAGCACTCACAAAGTCGGCGCGGTTAGTGTTTCCAGCGGTTTTGAAAACCTGTTTCTTACCTTTGAAGATGCCAACCGTAGAGGTCATTTTCTTATTCGCTTCGAAAAACGAACCGATACCCAGTGACTTTGCTTTTGCTGCGGCCTGAGCCGTAGTTTCCTCGGTTGTTACATCAAGCATGACGAAATCAAGTTTGTCGCCATATTCCTTCATTAGGCCCATCATCGTCGGGTCGAGTTTCTGGCAGACACTACACCAGTCGGCCTTAATGATCACGACCCGCGGTTTTGTCTTTGCTGCAGCTGAGCGGCCTGGTTTGGCTTTGGTCGTCGCAACAGCAAAGGAACTTACGGAAGCCGCCGTTAAAAGAAGGGCAATAGAAAGGCCCATCGTTAAGTACTTTTTCATCTTCATTTTGTATTTCTCCTAGTTGAAATCTAATGTCATCGATTCGCCAAAGCGTTTTTGGCGTTCGGGAGAGTGATATGCATTGTCTTGAAAATTATTCCCTGCAAAAAAATAAATCTAAATTTCTTAGAGTTGGGAATATTAGGAGTCAAATATGATATATCGGACGTGAGAGACTACTGGCTTTAGTGAGGGAAACTGAGACATGCTCGGAATTAAGTGGTTCGAAAACAGCGATGACAGATGGCAGAACTTCCAAACTGAAGCTATGCCTTTTTCAAAAGACCTGTACCGGGTGGCGGTGTGGATGACCAGGAATCCGACAGAAGCGGAGGATCTTGTACAGGAAACGATGTTCCAGGCGATGCGGTCGTTTCATGGTTACGAATTAGGAACAAACTGTAGGGCGTGGCTGATGACGATCATGCATAACACAAACGCAAAACGTTTGCGGGACTTGATGAGGCTTTCCTTAGTTGCCGATACGGAAGACAGGATAGCCGAAACGATACCATTTGAGCCGTCTGTTCCTGAAACTATTACGGATGAGGAAGTGCTCGAGGCATTACATAATGTACCTGAACACTTTCGAGAGGTGCTTGTACTATCCGACATCGAGGATTTTTCGTATAAAGAGATTTCAACGATCCTGAATCTTCCGATTGGAACGGTGATGTCCAGGCTTCATCGGGCTCGAAAACTACTCAGGCTAGCCTTGGCAGAATATGCAAGGAACTTTGGGTTTGGAGAAAACCGGCAGGCCGCCGGCAACTAGAGAGGTACACAGATATGCAGTGCAAAGATTTTCGCGAAATTTCAGATTCATACTTGAGCGATGAGTTGCTGGTTGAAACCAATCACCAGATCTTTCGACACATGGAACATTGTCCGGAATGCCGGGCCGACTTTGCGGGGCGACGCAAGTTTCGTAGCAGACTACGAAATGCGACGCTGGCATCAGACACCTTTCAGATGAGCCCGGTATTCCTGAGTCGGTTAGCGGCCAACCTGGAAGCCGAGGCTTCCTCCAAACGATCGTGGCGGAGTCTTTTTGCGGGCTCCAGCTGGCTGGTCCCAGCGATGGCCTCATTCGCCATCGGATTCTTCCTACTTGGCGTTGCGTACTTCGGCTACACCCGTGCCGACCAAGTCGCGACTTCCAAGCGTAGCGTGGTTCAGGGCCTGACCGAGATCTCGTTAAAAGCGGTGGGCGACCACAAAGATTGCGCACTCGAAAACCTGCCGCGATGGCAAGAAGTTGCAGCGACAGAATATCCCGATAAAGCAGTATTCACGGAAAAAGTCCTTGTGCCGCTTAAAGCGAAATTCTCAGCAGAGATTGAGATGCTCAATGCACACGACTGTATTTATGAGGGAAAGCTTTTTACTCACATCGTTTTGAAGGATGGGGAGCGAATTCTGTCAGTGTTCGTGGATAGTTCGGGCGATATACAAGTGGGAGACTCGACGCATGAGGCGATAACCAGTGATTCATTTCAGGGACTGCAGGTCGCAAGTTTCCACAATAGCAAACAAGCTATTTTTGTTGTTTCGGATTTACCCGAAATCGAAAATGTCAAAATCGCGCGAACTATTTCAAGTTCGTTTTCGGTGTAGTCTCGCGTTCCGCACGTGGATTCTTGGCTCTTGGATAACTTAACTATTAGCTGCCCTTGGCATTAAAAATTTCCGGTTGGCGAAACGACCAACCGGAATCATCCGACATCTGAATTGTCTTGTTTGCAGCCTTGATCGACCTCGTCCCTCCGAATCAATAAGGAGATGGCATGATGAATTAAACGGTGGCGATGTACTCTGATGTTGAAAGACGTTGGAGTAGAGAGGCTTGAAGCTGAATATTTTTATGCGGCTTAATGACCGCGTTAAGGAGACTAACTCCGATCCCGCTTCTCGCCCGCACCGCCACCATGAGGCACCTGGAAAGAGGCGACCTCGAATAGGAGAATGGCACATTTGCCACCGTTAATCTACTCCAAAGCCGGACGACAACAAAAGAGATTTTGGAGGGAAAACGGGATGAGATATATCGGAGTGGATCTGCACACGACACAGATCACGGTTTGTTATTTGACAGAAAAAGAAGAGCACACGATTGAGAAGTATCAGCTTTGCGAGATCGAACGGTTTGCATCGGGATTGTCGCCGTCGGATGAGATAGCGGTTGAGGCGACAGGTAACACGAGATGGTTTGTCGAACAAGTGAGACAGATGTGCAGCCGGGTGGTGTTGGTCAATCCGAGACAGTTTGACGTGGTGAAGAACTCGGTCAAGAAAACGGATCGGAACGACGCGATAAATCTGGCGATATTTTTGAAGGCGGACATGCTGCCCGAAGTCAGAGTAAAGAAGGAAGAGGCGGATAAGGTGCAGTCTTTGGTGGGTACGAGGACGAAGCTGGTGAGGCTCAAAACAAGTCTTATAAACAAGATACACGCACTGTCGGTATCAAACGGACGAAAGTTGAGGAAAACGAGCCTAGCATGGGAAAAGGGGTTGGAAAAGGTTCTCGAAGAGGAATGGACACAAATCGAACGGATCGAACTGGACATAATAATCGAGCAGATCAGGTCTTTGAAAGCAGGGATAAAGAAACTCGACACAGCGATCGCTGCGGAGAGCGAAAAGCTGGCGGGCTACCGTAATCTGGTTTCGATCTCGGGTATCGGAAGTTTGTCAGCTGGAATTCTGCTGTCGGTCATCGGCGACGCGTCCGACTTTGCCAACGCGGACAAGCTGGCGAGCTATTTCGGGATCGTGCCGCGAGTGTCGAATTCGAACGAAACCGTCAATCACGGGCGGATAACAAAACACGGCAACAAAACGGGCCGGACAACACTTGTGCAATGCTCTCTCGCGGCGATCAAGAAAAACGATTACCTGCGAAGGTACTACGAACAGGTGAAGACGAGACGGGGACATGGCAAAGCCAAAATCGCATTGGCACGAAAGTATTTGAAAATAATCTACAGCACCCTCACCAACAACTGGGTGTTTGCAGACTTTAACAATTTCGAATTGGCAGAGTGAAAACTTTGCTGATGGAGTAGAAATTCATCATAGGAGATAGAGTATGTATAAATTTGCGTCCCTTGGACTGCTTCTCAGCTTTATTTTGGGGACTTTTCCTCTTGTTTCTGCACAAGAATCTCATCGGAAAGATGTTTCGGCGAGATTTGCTCCGGGGGCCCGTTTTGAAAGTACGCGGGCGTTGACTGACGGGGAAGGCGTTCTTGTACGCTGGCAGATGGGCGCGGAAAAGAGCGTTGCGGCATATAGGGTCTATCGTATCGGACCTGAAGGTAGCAGCCTCGTTACGACTTCATTAATCCCGGGGTCCGCGGCCCGTTTTGGAGCAACATCTGCGTACGGAGAGGTATACCATTTTTTCGATGCTGCCGGTGAGGCGGGGTTCGTATATAAGATCGAAGGGGTTTTAACTAATGGTTCCCAATTCTTCAGCAAAGAACTTAAAGCTGACCGAGTCGTTAGCCTAGAGTCAGAGGTAGGAACGCCCTCTAGAACGTACCTAGCTGCAAGCCAGTCCGTGAATTCGAGTATCGAACAAAGAACCTCTAATCTCGATAGTGAGCTCCAGCATCTCGTCAGCCGGTATGAACAGGAACCAGACCCAGTCAATCAGAACGCGGTGGCGGGAATTGCGGGAGCAAAAATTGGGGTCAAGCGGGACGGATTTTACCGCGTGACCTCGGAGGAACTGAGATCTGCAAACTTTCCGGTCAACAGTGATTCCGCTAAATGGCGGCTTTTTTTGAACGGGAATGAGCAGGCCATTATCGTTGGTCCGGATTCACGATACGTTGAATTCTACGGTAAAAGCATCGATGCGGCCGAAACTGATACCAGAATTTACTATTTGATTGCCGACTCGGTTCCGGGAAAGAGGATTAGCAGCAAAGTGCTCCGGCAGATACCAGGTTCAGCGATATCACAGCGATACACCGTTACCGCCGAAAAGAAAGAAAGGGTGAACTTCGCAAACCGAACGTTCAACGGAGAGGACGAAAATTACCTTGGGAGTTTGTTTTCGGATCAGCCCGCCCGAATAAATTTCAGTCTCACCGGAATTGATTATTCGGTTCCCCTCGCAACTATAAAACTCAGGCTTTTTGGTTTAACTTTAGGGCATCACGAGGTCCGGCCCAGGCTCAATGGGAATTTGCTGCCATTAATGCTCCAATATGACCGAGTTTATTATTCGGAAACATTCACGGTACCGACATCTCAACTTCTTGAGGGAACGAACGAACTGGAGCTAAGTTCGAGTCGGTCCGCGGACTTTAACCTCTTCGATAAACTTGAGGTTAAATATGAGAGAAAATATCATGCGGACCATAACACGGTCTCATTTTCAGCCCCAGCTTTCAAGAAAGTGGACTTAAGCGGCTTCTCTACACCCAATGTCCGCGTATTTGACTTGACCTTTGATGGTAATCCTGCCCGTATTGGAAACGTGGCTATCGAGCCCACGGGATCTGGATATACCGCAAAACTGCCATCAGGGCGATCTATGATCGGGTATGCCTTTGAGGATTCGGCACTTCGCCAAGCGGCCTCAATTACTGAAAATCTCCCATCGTCTTTATCGGCAAGTTCTAATGGAGCAGAAATGCTCATTATCTCGCACGATGATTCCGGCTTTTTGAATGCAGCTGAGACGTGGGCTAATTATCGCCGAAGTTCGGCCGGCGGAAACCTTTCTGTCAAAATTGTGAATGTAACGGACATTTACGACGAATTCAGCTACGGTCTAAAGGGATACAAGGGGGTCAAGGCATTTTTGAACCACACTTCGCGCCAGTGGGCCACAAGTCCGAGATATGTACTTTTGCTTGGCGATTCGACATACGATCCTAAAAATTACGAGGGTTTTGGCAATTTTGACCTGATTCCTTCACAATCGGTCAGTTTAATTCTAGAGGAAAGCGTGAGCGATGAAGCTCTCGGAGACTTTGACAACGATGGGTTATCAGATATAGCGATCGGAAGAATTCCAGCGCGAACGGCAGCTCAGGTTGATACGGTTTTCAACAAAACCGTTCGTTATGAGGCCGTACAACAGTCTTTTGATCGCGGTGTCTTGTTTGCCCACGACAATCCTATTGGGTTTGATTTTGAGAACATGAGCATCCAGCTGAGTCAGCTGCTGCCGCAGAATACAATGTTTTCGATGGTGCATGCCGGTGCACCCGACGCTTCAGCAAGCGTTATTGAGCAAATGAACACTGGCCGATTCCTGGTAAATTACTCTGGTCATGGAGCTGCTGGGATATGGGCGAGTAGTGGTTTTTTTCAGAATAACTCCGTCACGCAACTTACCAATATCAATAACCCAACTCTCTTTAGTATGCTTACATGCCTTAACGGCTATTTTATTCGACCAAATGCCGATTCGTTGTCAGAAACACTTCTTTTCTCTCGGTCAGGAGGGGCGGCGGGCGTTTGGTCGTCCACATCCGAAACAACTCCGGACATACAGCTGATCATGGCTACGCGATTCTTTAATGAAATGTCAACTGGAAACCTTGAGCGGATGGGTGACCTGGTCAAAGACGCAAAAATGGGGATCGATGCTGGTGCTGACGTTAGGCTTTCCTGGGCACTATTGGGCGACCCGGCAATGCGAGTGCCCTAAGCGAGTATGTGTCGGGGGTATCTCAACGGGGAGCGGTGGTCGTTCGATTCGAGTCAGGAGTAAACTCGCATTTACGCAACTTGGGAGCAGATTGATATGCTTCCAAATCAATCCGGCTTTGAATACCGGTGAGTGCTGAGTGCCTGTTGTAATTATCCGGCATCCATCGCCCAGATGCACGGTATCGATCTGATCCGTCAATAACGCGTTGGAACCAGGTCTCAGCAACGGGGCCAAAGCGGCAACGACGGGGTAGAAAGGAACAAAGATGACAGAACAATATCAATTGCCGCTTGGCTCTAACCGCCGTGACTTCAGCAACCTTAGTGCCTTGTTCATAGGCTGTACGTTAAAGATCTCGCCGGAGATATCACATACAGAGGGTCTGATGAAGAAATCGATCGAAATAATGGCGAAGCACGGCGTCACGACGGAGCTGGTTCGCGCTGTTGACTATGAAATAGCACCCGGTGTTCAGCCGGACATGACGAAACACGGCTTTGATCGGGACGATTGGCCTACGCTTAGCGAAAAAGTGATGGCCGCAGATATTCTTGTGCTTGGAACACCTATCTGGCTCGGCGAGAAGTCCTCGGTATGCTCCCGAGTCATTGAACGGCTCTATTCCGAGTCCGGCAGGACAAACGGACTCGGGCAGTATATTTATTACGGGAAGGTCGGAGGTTGCATCATTACCGGAAACGAAGATGGCATCAAGCATTGTGCAATGAATATTCTCTATTCACTCCAACATCTTGGCTACGTAATTCCTCCGCAGGCCGATGCGGGCTGGATAGGCGAGGCAGGCCCCGGACCGTCGTACCTCGATGCAGACTCCGGAGCCGAGAAGAATGAATTCACTCAGCGTAACACAACGTTTTTGACTTGGAACCTGATGCATCTTGGTTCGATGCTTAAGGATAATGGCGGGCTTCCGGCGTTCGGCAATCAACGCACCGAATGGGACGCCGGAGCACGCTTTGATCATCCCAACCCTGAATACCGCTGATGGTTTCGGCGGTATTCAGGGCTGGTTTTTGATTGAATGCTCTTTGAAATCGAAGTTTGGTTGTCCCATAGGGATCGCCGATCTTTTTAAACGAGCGAGCACTAAAGTAACCATCAAGGCGGGTCATTTCATGTTTGTTGCCTTGATCTTTTTCAGGTTCTCAATGATCACTTCAGGTTCCGCACGCTTCTTGTAGTCTGTGTCGAGGTAAGCATAAGTGACCTCGCCCTGCTGATTCACGATAAAAGTTGCACCAAGAGGCAACTCCGCTTTTTCCATCTGGTTGTGTTTGGCAACGTCGAGTCCGCGGGCCTTGTAGGTCTCATCGGTTTCGGGCGGCAGTTGATAGACGATCCCGAAGTTTCGGGCCGTATCAAGCTTCGGATCGCTGAGGACCGTGAATTTGAGTTCGTTTTTCTGAGCTACGGTCGTCGACCCATCGGGTGACTCGGCCGAAATTGCAACGATCTCCCCGCCCGCATCTTTGATCGCCGCGGCATTTCGCTGAAGTTCCTGAAGATATGTATTGCAGAACGGACACCATGCGCCGCGGTAAAATATAAGAACGAGATTGCCCTTTTTGATAAGCTCGTCGCTGCTTACATCTTTTCCATTGATGTCCTTTAGAGTAAACGAGGGCATCCGAGCCCCGGCTTTCAATGCGTTTTTCACGGCGTCAGTATCGCTGATAAAGCCGTCTGGCAGTTTGGTTGTGGGTGCTGTATTACTGTTTTGGACAGTTAATTCAGCAGGCCGCTCGGGAGAGCACGCTGCAAGAAAAATGGCTGTCATTAAGATGATCAAAGTTGTTATTTTCATAAATATTGCCTCTTCTAAGTCAAATGAGGAGTCTTGTTATTAAAGACATATATTGCCGATGGACGAAATTATTCCCGCTCTCAAGGTTTGCTCAACACCTTGAAACGAAGGTCGATTTGATTCACCTTGGCTAGGGTGGTTATTGCAGCGATATTTAGTTGTCGACCTGAGGATTTGCATGAACTCCCGTAAGAGCAGAACGCGAACCTAATCGAATGCTTTTGAACCAAATATGACAAGTAAGACCCTAACATTTTCCAACGCCGAAGGTGCGACGCTTTCGGCCCGACTTGAAGTCCCCGCACACCGAAAGCCGCACAACTATGCGTTGTTTGCCCATTGTTTCACCTGCAACAAGAACTTTCGCGCCGTCCGGCAGATCAGCTCGGCGCTTGCGGAGAAAGGGTTCGGCGTCCTCAGCTTTGATTTCACCGGTCTCGGCGAAAGTGAGGGTGATTTCTCCAATACAACTTTTTCGGGCTCCGTCGGTGACCTGATCTCGGCCGCGAAATATCTGGAAACGAATCACGCCACACCAACACTGATGATAGGCCATTCACTTGGCGGGGCCGCAACACTGATGGCTGCTAGCAGGCTTGAGACAGTTAGGGCCGTCGTTACTATCGGATCTCCGGCCGACCCGGGGCACGTAAAACACCTTTTCGGCTCTAAGCTAGAGACCATTGAAGAAAAAGGATCGTCAGAAGTCAATATTGGCGGCCGGCCATTCGTGCTGAAGCGGCAATTTGTTGAAGACCTCGACAGGCAAGATCTGCTCGCAATCGTAGGTGGGATAGACAAAGCTTTTCTTTTCCTGCATTCACCGGAGGACAGCGTCGTCGGGATCGACAACGCCGCCGCGCTCTACAAAGCGGCCCGACACCCTAAAAGCTTTGTATCGCTTTCGGGAGCCGATCATCTGCTTTCTTCGGCTAGGGACGGTCATTACGCAGGTGATCTGATAGCTTCCTGGGCCGCTCGTTATGTTCCCGACGAAACCCCGGGACGAGACCTTTCGACTAAAGAGGACGTAGTTGCATACCTCCCCGCCGATGAAAAGTTCTCAACCATTGTTAATGTCGGCGGACATCGAATTAGCGCCGACGAACCGGAATCGTTGGGAGGAAACGATTTTGGTCCTTCGCCATATGGATTTGTATCCGCAGGACTTGCGGCCTGTACTGCGATGACGCTTCGGCTTTATGCCGACCGGAAAGGTTGGGATCTGGGCAATGTTGCCGTCCACGTCTCGCATTCCAACGTACACATAGCCGATTGTTCGAGCTGTGAGGCCAGCGGTAGCAAGATCGATAAATTTGACAGAATGATCGAGTTCTCCCATGAGTTATCGGGTGCCCAAAAGCAGAAGCTTCTCGAGATCGCCGACAGATGCCCAGTTCACCGGACTCTTGAATCCGAGGCTCGAATCGAAACAACTCTTGCATCCTAGGACATTCCTCTTTTGCGAACCTCGTACCAATAACAAAGTTCAGCCAGTATTTACGGAGGTTGGGAAGCTCCATTGCCGATTCTAGACATAGAAGAGCCACATACCGTAGAACCGAGAGTGTATGTGAATTACTTTTGCAGCAATCGGAAATCGTCCAGCATCCTCATGACGTCTTCTTAATAGGTGTCGTGAAGAACACGTACCCAAAGAGGATCGCACTGACAACATAAGCAACTGCCAGCAACCAGACCGGCTGAAAAGCAGGCGAATCGAACCCGAATTTTATAAGAGCGAAAGCCCCGACAACGAAATGGAGGAAATTACCAATGGCCAGCGGTCGTGCGTAGATTCCACCGATCAGCACAGCCTTTGCCATCCAGTTCATTAACGCAAACCCAAGGTAAAGGGCTCCTGTGATCTGAACAAATAGCACCATGAGGCTACTCGGAGAGGTTTGTAATGAGTTCAAAACCTCATGTGGAAAGAATTCCAGCGAGATACCAATAGCCCCCATCAAGATGGAACTCCAAACCATTAATATTTTTGAATTTTTCATTTCGATATTTCTCTAACTGAAAAGAGGGAAGGCGAAGTTGCCCGAGCTAGAATCGATCCCTGAGCCATCCCTTTAAAGGCTCGCCCACACTACGTAGGTCACCCGTTTATGGCAATCTGCCTACGCTGGATGTTGGGCCAGGCCGCTCGTCCGTAAAACCTCTAGAAATACCTCTGGCTCTGGACGCACGCGGTAATTGTCTGTTTCGTGAGTCCATATGACAATGCCCGAAGGGTCTGTAATTATCACTGTAGGCAAAACGGTTTCACTGTCATAACCCAAGACCTGCATTCCCATCGGGATTCCGTACTTACTTTCAATTCCAAGTTGTCGAGCCGCAAGGTTGCCTTCGTCGGTCATGAAATCAAACTTCACATCAAATTTCTTCGCTAGTTCAACCGTGTTGCCGTGGGGTTGTGGAGAGACCAGTACAATTCGCACCCCAAGCGCCGCAAGCTCACGATACCGGTCGGCGAGTTCTTTTATCTGAGCCATACACAGAGGACACCAATTTCCACGATAGAACATCAGGATGCTCGGCCTTTTGAGCAGAGCGGGGAAGTTAGCCAGGTTCCCGTCGACATCCTTGAGTACGAATGACGGAAGTTCTTTGCCTATCTGAAGCTTGCTGCTGAGCTTCCGATCGAGTTTCGAATACCAGTAGACGTACAACAAAAAGCCGACCCATCCGAACAGTGCAAGAATAGGAGCTGTGTAGTCAACTTCCCTCTGAAGCCACGAGAAACCTGCAAGCCCTACACCAACGGCTCCGGCAATATTTACGAGCGGGAAGTGGGCACTGGTTCGAGCCACAGTTTTTGTCGCCATCAGCCAACTGATCAGCATGATAAACGGAGCGGAAGTTAAAATCACGCCTACCCAACCCGTCACGCTCTCACCCTGAAAGATTTCCCAGGATCCGAGCCCGACGATCACCATCGACAGCATCATGAAACCGCTTATAAAAATTGACTTAAAGATGTTCATATTTGGATGTCCTTGAAAAATGCGTTTAGGACAGATGCCTGCCCAGTCTACAAAAGACAAGAATCTAGGTTGATTTGAAAGGGACCAGCGACTTTGAATGTGCTGGCCCCTCTTTGCCTGACACTTGGTGATTGTTAAGCGGCGGCTTTGTGCCATCTTGCCGGCTCAAAAGCACTATCGAGCGGCGTTTCGGCAATATGATTCGTATAGTTGGAAAGCGTCTTCATTCCGATAACCAGAATAACTTCAAGAATATTCTGATCCGTGTACCCGGCATCGAGGAATTCTTGCTTGTCCTCTTCCGATAGGTTTCCTCGTCGATCGGTCGCGATCTGGACGAATCTTCGAAACGCTTCGAGCTTAGCATCTGCGATCGGACTGCCCGTGCGAACCGCCTGGATCACATCAGTCGGCAGTTTTTGCATGGATGAAATCGCGGTATGGGCGGCTACGCAGTAGTCGCAGCTATTGGTAACGCTTGCCCCGATCAAAGCAATCTGCCGCTCGAGCGGTGTTAGAGACGTTTGATCGACGAGGTCGCCCAGTTGCAGGTAGGCCTGAAGTATCTCTGGGGATTCAGCAAAAACTCCCATTAAATTTGGGATGAATCCTAGTTTTGATTTAGCCTGACCCAAGATCTCCGCCGATTTGCTCGGTGCACTTTCGATCGTATGAATATTAAATGACATTATTGTTCTCCTATTTACTTTTCTCGTTACTACCCCTAGTTCACTTGCGACATATTTCGCAGTTCTTTGGCAGTCGGGAGACTGCCCCCAACGCCCCATTGCCCTTCCGGAACGTCCTCAATGATCACCCACGTAACGGGACGCAGGCCCTCACCCTCAACCGAGAGGATGGCGTCTGTCACTTTTTCGATCAATTCCTTTTTTTGTTCAGCAGAAAGATAGCCGCTGATTCCTTTTAATTGTGCTAATGGCATTGACTTCTCCGTAATTTATTTATGGACTAATCAGTCCGAAACTAAATATGAACCAAGCGGTCCATAATGTCAAGCGGACTATTGGTCTTTTGAAAACTATTTTAGGGAGGCGATAATTGTCTTAACAACGTCCTTCAGGATCGCTTGGTCCACTCCGGCCTTAGCCATTGTTTTTAGGCCGCTCATACTGCAAATAAGAAAATTGGCTAGAGATCTGGCGGGTTTCGCTCTCGAAATTTCTCCATCCATTTGAGCAATTTCGATTGCGCGAGCAAAAACAGTCTCAATTCTTTTTAGGCCGGATTTCGTCAAGAGCGCTATCTCATCATCCTTCTGGGCAAATTCACTTGCCGTATTCATCAGGAAACATCCCCGCTGGCTTGTTTTGAGGGGAGCCTGATCGGCAACATTGTTAAAGGTATTCTCAATGAAACGCAACGCGGAGGTGGACAGTTCTAAGTCTCTTGAAAGATTCCCTACTAAGAAATCTGTGTAATGTCCCAATGTTTCCGTGTAGAGTGTGTGCTTGCTCTTGAACGCCTGATAAAAACTGCTTTTTGACAGATCCATCGCTTCGATCAGATCCTGAAGCGAAGCGGATTCAAAACCCTTCTCCCAAAAAACATCCATCGCATTTTCCATTGCGACATCTTTATCAAATTCTAGTGGTCTAGCCATAACAAGCTGATGATACTCCAACTAGACTGTTTAGTCCAGAATTATCCAAGATGGGAGTATCAAGTCCTCCAAAAGTAACGACGCGGAGTCTTCAAATCGGTACAGATTTATCCGTTTTATCCAGACTTGCTAGGCGGCCTGCGAATTGTTCAGAAATTCCGGTAACTGTTAGGCCGAGTCGGGAATAAAACTTAAGTTGCAGCACATTATTAAGCAATTCCAGTCAGAACAGGCTTGCTTGCGCCGTTTCGCTGGATAAATCTCTCCACAAATTGCGCGTTAATTGAAATGCCTCTGACGGAACAGGGAAGCAAGGATTTGCTAAAGTGATAAGTATGGTTTTTGACGTTGAAAATGCTGTTCGGGCTCGTTATGGAGCCGCATCTCAGTTGGTCGAAGAGTCCCTTTGTTGTCCGGTCGAGTACGACCCAAGGTTTCTTAAGATCTTGCCATCGGAGATTCTTGAACGCGACTATGGTTGCGGAGATCCTTCTGCCTGGGTAAAAGAGGGGGATACCGTTCTGGACCTTGGCTCGGGTGGCGGTAAGATTTGCTACATTGCTTCGCAGATCGTCGGCGAAATGGGCAGGGTAATAGGCGTCGACACGAATTTAGAGATGCTTGGGCTTGCTGAGAAATATCGAGAGGAAATTGCAAGTTCGATCGGTTACGCGAATGTAGAGTTCCGTCATGGCCGAATCCAGGACCTTAAACTTGACCTGAAGGAAGTCGACCGTTACCTTCTGGACAACCCCATCAATAGAGCTGAGGAGATAACTCGATTCGACGCTTTCCTGGAAAATGCTAGGTTTGAAAAGCCAATGATCCAAGACGATTCGGTCGATGTAATACTATCGAATTGCGTCCTAAATTTGGTGAAATCTGAAGATAAGGAACAGATGTTTCGCGAGATGTTCCGGGTGCTGAAACGCGGCGGCCGAGTGGCAATCTCGGACATCGTTGCTGATGAGGACGTGCCTGACCATCTACAGAAAGACCCGGAATTATGGTCTGGCTGTATTTCGGGTGCAATTCGCGAGGATCTGTTTATCGAGGCATTTGAAAATGCCGGCTTTTACGGAATCGAGATTGCAAAGCGAGACGAAAGGCCCTGGAGGGTCGTTGAAGGAATCGAATTTCGCTCGGTGACGGTCGTTGCTCACAAGGGGAAACAGGGCGAATGTCTGGAACGAAATCAGGCCGTAATTTATAAGGGCCCATGGAAAAAGGTGATAGACGATGACGGGCATGTCCTCGAACGCGGATCGAGGATGGCAGTTTGCGACAAGACGTTTAATATATACAATCGTGAACCATACGCTTCTCAGATCATCGCGGTGAATCCGATCGAGAATATCGAAATTGAGAATGCGGCCGAATTTGACTGCCGGCGAACAGCAAAACGACATCCACGGGAAACGAAGGGACTGGAATATAAGGTCACCGATCTTTCTGGCGAAATATGTTCGGCCGATGGCTGCTGCTGATTGAAAAATCATGGCCTGGCTGATACTCGCAGCAGTATGTTTTTTGGCTTATTCAAACGGTGCCAACGATAATTTCAAGGGCGTCGCGTCGCTTTATGGCAGCCGAACGGCAAGTTTTAGGACAGCTTTGTTCTGGGCTACCGCAACGACGATTTTGGGTTCGGCTGCATCGTTTTTTCTCGCCAGTAGTTTGCTTGGAAAATTTACAGGCAGAGGAATCGTTCCAGATACACTAGCGGGCTCGGAATCATTTATTTTGGCTGTCGCGATCGGAGCCGCGGCCACAGTAATTTTCGCAACTTTTACCGGCCTTCCAGTTTCGACGACTCACGCGTTGACTGGGGCTATTTTGGGAGCAGGATTTATTGCGGTCGGCGGAAACGTCGGTCTTGCTGCGTTGGGTAATGGCTTTATGATTCCGCTCCTGGTCAGCCCGATTCTAGCGGTAGCCCTGGGATCTTTCTTATATCTGGGGGCTCACTTTGCTCGGGAAACTGCGGGCGTAACCTGCGAGACTTGTCTATGCGTCGGGCAGGAATTCGTTCCGATCTCTGATGGATCGGGATCGCTTGCGTTAATGCCGTCGCCGACGTTGACGATCGATCAAACCGCGAACTGTGTTGAGAGGTATGACGGCATGCTTTTGGGTATTTCATTGCAGGACGTACTTGATACAGGTCACTTTCTTAGTTCCGGAGTGGTTAGTTTTGCCCGCGGCCTTAACGACACGCCAAAGATAATGGCTCTTCTATTGGTTGGCGAACTGCTCGGCCTTGAATATGGATGGGTACTAGTTGCCGGGTCGATCGCCATTGGCGGGCTCGTCAGTTCCCGGAAGGTCGCCGAGACCATTAGCAAGAAGATCACGACGATGAATATCGGACAGGCTTTTACCGCAAATGTCACGACTGGGATCCTCGTGATTAGCGCGAGCTTACTCGGGATGCCCGTTTCTACCACTCATGTAACTGTCGGATCTCTTTTTGGCATTGGCTTGATTACTAAACAGGCGAACCTTAGAGTGATATCTGGGGTCGTGCTCTCATGGATCGTTACGTTGCCGGTGGCGGCATTGTTTTCTGCAGGAGCCTACTGGACGATTTTGAGGATGTTCTGATTATGCACTATTACAACGAGGCAGATCTAAGCCGTTTTGGCGAGATATCAAAGTATAAGCCGGAGCTTTTTGAGAAGTTTTTGGCATGGTACCAGGCATGCCAAGAAGAAGGGGAATTAACCAAACGCGAAAAAGCGCTGATAGGGCTGGCGGTGGCCGTAACCGTTCAGTGCCCGTACTGCATCGACGCTTTCACGAATTCATGCTTGGAGAATGGTTCGAATATGGAGCAGATGACGGAATCGATCCATTTAGCATCAGCTATCCGCGGCGGGGCGAGTCTTATTCATGGCATTCAGTCGCATAACTCACACGATAAGGTGTCGATGTGATTTGACCAGATGTTTGCTGCCAGATTGTGATTGAATTATATATGGAAGTAGGAATTCAAATTGAACGGAGTAGCCACAGGAAGCTTCCGCGTGCAGCGCTCGGTTTTCATGAAAAGATCGGCAACATAGACTTACGAGCCGCAACTATAGATACGCTCCAGGTGAATGTCGGTAAACTTTGCAATCAAGCATGTAAGCATTGCCATGTGGATGCGTCGCCGACTCGGACTGAAATAATGTCGCTTGAGGTTGTTGACGCGTGCCTTTCTGTTCTTGGTAAGTATGGCATCGCGACTCTCGATATAACTGGCGGAGCTCCGGAGCTGATTCCTGATTTCCGTTATTTGGTTCACAAGGCTCGTGAAATTGGGGCAAAGGTTATTGTCCGTCACAACTTAACGGTAATGTTCGAACGCGGACAGGAAGATCTTCCGGAGTTTTTTGCCAAAAACAATGTCGCTATCGTGTCGTCGCTGCCCTACTTCAACGCTGCAAAGACTGACAGTCAACGCGGAACAGGGGTTTTCGCTAAGAGCATCGACGCACTAAAACGCCTGAACGCGGTAGGATATGGAACCAATGAAATGCTGCAGATCGATCTTGTTTACAACCCGGTTGGAGCGTTTCTTCCGCCGGATCAGATATCGATCGAGGTCGACTTCAAGCGGGAACTCTTGGAGCGGCACGGCATTCTATTCAATAATCTTTTCACGATCACAAACATGCCGATAGCCCGTTTTCTAGACTGGCTGCATCGTTCGGGGAATTATGACGGTTACATGACTAAACTGGTCAATGCCTTCAATCCGGCGACTGTATCCGGATTGATGTGCCGTAATCTTATAAGTGTGGATTGGACTGGCAGGCTATACGATTGTGATTTTAACCAGATGCTGGAGATGCCTCTCGATGGCTTCTTGCCGCAGACTATATTCGATTTTGATTTATCGAAGCTCGCGAACCGGCGAATCGCGATCGCCGATCATTGTTTCGGCTGTACCGCCGGTTCCGGATCGTCCTGCGGAGGTGCCGTTTCGGTTTAGTACCCCATGATAAAGATCGGCACTATCTTTCGATTGTTGGCTGTTCCCGCGGCAGTCGGTGCATTGGCTGCGATATATGTACTTGAAAAGAGGAGGCCCCTTCGGGCCTCAGTTGAATCAAAGCCCAACCGGACCGGGCGAAATCTTGCTATCGCGGCGACGGCAGCTGCGGCGATGTATTTTCTGGAGAAGCCGGTGGCAAATCGACTTTCTTCCCTGGTTGAACGAAAGAGAATAGGACTTCTCAAGCTCTTCCGTATGCCGAAATGGCTTGAAATGATAGTAGCGGTAACGCTCCTCGATTACACTTTGTATTTTTGGCATGTCCTGACCCACCGTGTCGGGTTCCTTTGGCGCTTTCACGTTGTACACCACATCGACATGGATCTTGACGCTTCGACTGCGCTTCGCTTTCATTTTGGTGAGATCGCGATCTCGGTCGCATGGCGAGCCGCTCAGATAATCGTAATTGGAGTTTCGCCCGCATCCTTACGAATGTGGCAATCGATTCTTTTTCCCCTCGTAGTCTTTCACCATTCCAACGTCGAGCTGCCGAAAACGATCGAGAGCGTCTTGAGCATGTTTGTTGTCACGCCACGACTTCACGGAATACATCACTCGGTCGTGCAAATGGAGACCGATTCGAACTGGTCGAGCGGGCTATCAGTTTGGGACAGGCTACACGGGACATTTCGCAATGTGAGCAAACATGAGGGGATTAGGATCGGCGTTCCCGCCGTTTCGAGATCCCCATGATCTGGAATTAATGCGGCTTCTTGAAATGCCTTTTGGCCAGCAGCGGCCTAGTTGGGAACTGTCCCCCCCCCCTTCGCGATAGATGAGCATTGAGATCTCAATAATTATTCCGACTCTCAACGAAGAGAGCGAGATCGGGCGGACGCTGACGGAACTTAGCCGACTCGAGGGTTCGTACGAGATAATAGTCGTGGACGGCGGTAGCACTGACCAAACCTGTGATATCTCAAGGCAGATAGGTGTAACGGTAGTAGCCGCGGAACAAGGACGGGGCGGGCAACTTCACTCCGGTGCCCTGGTGGCAACGGGTAATGTCCTCTGGTTTCTTCATGCGGATTCGATACCGCCAAAAGACGCTATCGGTCAGATCCATGAAGCGCTTTCAGACGACAGAGTCGTAGGCGGAAACTTTTTACTTAGATTTGATGGAGACAGTCTTCCGGCTGCCTTCATGAACCAGTTCTACGACAAGATTCGGTACCTTGGCCTACTTTTCGGCGACTCAGGCATCTTCGTTCGACACGACGCATATCATCAAGCGGGTGGGTTCAAACCGCTTCCCTTATTTGAAGATCTGGAATTCGTCGGGAGGCTAAAACAACAAGGAAATCTGGTGCGAGTAAAGTCAACGATCGTTACGTCATCAAGAAGGTTTGAAGGCCGCCCGTTTATTCCGGTCTTTATTAGATGGGTCCTTTATCAAGGTCTCTACTGGATCGGGATCAGTCCATTCCGGCTGGCTCGAGGATATCGCCCGATACGTCGTGATGCAGATGGGAAGGTTGATGGAATAAATTTCGATTAGCAACTATCCAGCGGAATGTGGCAGGTGATATGGCTCGTGATCTGAAGTCGCCATTCAGCTCGCTAAACAAACGCCAAAGATCATTCGGCGTGTCGACATCGTACCATTTTGGTAACTCTACGATCCCCGTCATGCCAATCTTCTCTGCTTGACGAAGAGTTGCCGAATAGACGCGGTCCGAACTCCACGGTATCCCCCGAAAGATTGATGGTTTTTGCTGCTTCAAACCAACTAAGTAATAACCTCCATCCTCGGTTCCGCCAAGAACGACCTCGGTGGACGGTTCCTGTAGTCGCTCAAACGATGTCACCAATAGATCATCGGGCAGCGTAGGGCTGTCAGTTCCGATGACTACTATCGGGCCGCAGCACTCTGATTCGGCAAAGTCGATCGCCGCGGCGATCCTTTCACCGAGGTCCTTACCGGTCTGCTTAAGGCACATTATCGATTCCGGCAGAAGGTCAAATATTTCTGCACCGTCTCCAACTGCTGAATACGCAACTATGATCATTGGCGATACACGTAACGCTTTTGCGACCGCATCCCTGAGAAAACAAACTGAAAGTTCGGCACACTGATCGTCTGAAAGGAACGGCCGCAACCTCGTCTTTACAAAGCCGGGCTCTGGGACTTTGGCCATTATTATGATCGCTGGTCTTATCGCCATATCTTCAAATATCGCTTGAACCACGTCTGAACAAACGGCGACCGCAGATCCTCGAGCGTGGCCTCCGTGCCAATTGCCTGTGTAATCTTTGCAAGCGTTGGATAGACGCGGATTATATTATTCAAATCGCCGATCTTCATCTGCTGTTTAACCGCCCAAACAAATTCATGTATCAGTTCGCCGGCATTGCGTCCAACGACTGTTGCCCCGATGATCACTTTTTTATGAGTAACGACCTTCGCGAACCCATCGGTCGAACTTTCGGCCTGAGCTCTGTCATTATCCTCGAATGTGACGTTGTGAACTTTGATGTGGTCGGGACCATGCTCCTTTATGGCCTCTGCCTCCGTCATGCCTACCCGACCGATCTCGGGATCGCTAAAAGTGGCCCAAGGTACGACACGAAAGTCCGTTTTCTTCTTGAATGGCCACGGCACAAATGCGTTTTGAATAACGATCTGAGCCTCGTAGTCGGCCATGTGCGTGAATTGAAAATGGTCAGTCACATCGCCGGCTGCAAAGATGTGTTTCGCCGAAGTTTGCAGGTATTCGTTCGTTTTTATCCGATGCGACTCGGACTCGACACCAGCGTTGTCCAGTCCAAGCCCCTCAAGATTAGGTCGACGGCCAACAGATATTATGATCTCATCCGCCTCGATCTCTTTGGAGATGCCGTTGGATTCAACGGTAAGTATTTTGACTCCGTCATCACGTTTACGGACACTGACCGGTTTATGTTTTGTAAGGACTTCAACGCCCTCTTTTATTAGAATCGTCCGCATTAATTCGGAAACCTCTGAGTCTTCCTTGGATAAAATCCGGTCGCCCATCTCGACCATCGTTACGGTCGAACCGAATCTCGCGAACGACTGTCCCATTTCCACGCCGATCGCGCCGCCGCCGAGAACGATTAGGCGTTTTGGCAATTCGGTCATGTGAAAGACATTCTCGTTCGTGATGAAACCTGTGTCGCTCAGCCCGGCTAGCTCCGGTACGAAAGGATGCGAGCCGGTCGAAATGCAAAAGCGCTTTGCTCGCATAACACGCCTTTCGCCGCCCGCTTTTAACACAATCTCGATCTCGTTGGCGTTCAAAAATTTCGGCGTGCCAAAGACGACCTCGACGCCCATTTCTTCGAATACTTCCGGAGAATCATGATGTTCGATGATCTTGACTATGTCCTGGACCCGACCCGTGATCGAAGCGAACGAGTCCTCTAGGAAGGTTGGCTCAACAGCTTTGAATCCGTATCTACCGGCGTGGTTCATCTGATGTGCAAACCGGGCCGATTTGATCAACGCTTTTGAAGGTACACACCCGGTGTACAGGCAATCGCCGCCAAGTAGGTTTTTCTCGATGAGTGCCACACGGGCGCCCAGAATGGCCGAGCCGCCCGCGGCTACCAAGCCCGCGGAACCTCCGCCGATCACAATGAGATCGTATGTATCTGCCATTTGTTCAGGAAATCACGTTTGAGGAAGCCGCTTGGGCCGTCCTGCAGAGTTAGCTCGCAGGCTCCTCCGTATTCCGGAGTTGCTTGCGAATCTTCTTCAAGGTTGACCACGCGCCGAAAATTATTAACAACACCACTGCTCCGTATACCCATATCGGAACATTCTTGCCAGCGAGGATCAAATATATATAGGCCGAAATAAAGAAGAACATTGCCGAGAGTGCAGGTAAGGTTATCGACCTTCCTTTTCTATAATTGCGTAGTAACCAGCCGATTGACAGTGAAAAGAACGGGATCGCACCAACATAAATCGCGCCGAAGATCAGCGGATTGACCCCGTAGTTTTCGCCTAGGCTGAGAAACCAGTTCTGTAAGTTTTCCAACATCGTTAACATAGCAATGATGAAATCCCGTTTAAATATTCCCAATTTGTCACGAATATTGATTTCACGGGCTACTTGGATTATTCGCGATCCTTATTGATTACTCGGAACTATTGAAGTTCGGCAGTGTTCGATTCAGATTCATTGGTACCGAATAAATAAGCTTTGGCATCGGATCGCGTTATTTTCAAGACGTCAGGCTTTACTTCGTTTCCGGGATTCGCACAGGGATAGGACGTGTTTTTCACTGCGATTTGTTTAACTGCTTCTTTCAGTATAAGTTGGGCATTGACGGAATTCTTATGCAAATATTCGATGACGATATCGACTGATACGGCATCGTGTCCCTCGCGCCATGAATCGTAGTCGGTAACTAGAGCCATGGTGGCATACGCAATACCGGCTTCACGAGCAAGTTTTGCTTCCTGGAGATTTGTCATACCGATTATGTCCATCCCCCACTGCCGATAGGTTCTCGACTCTGCCCTAGTCGAAAAAGCGGGGCCTTCGATACAAACGTAGGTACCGCCACGATGGGTATTGACACCTACTTCGCGACACGCAGCTTCGAGGATATCCCCAAGGTCACTGCAAACGGGATTAGCGAAGTTTATGTGACGGACTTTCCCCTCACCAAAAAATGTCGATTCCTGCTCTCTACCGCGAGTCCGGTCATAAAATTGATCCGGTATCACAACATCGGTCGGAGCATATTGCTCCTGGAGGGAACCGACAGCGGAAACCGACAGAATATATTCGACACCGAGAAGCTTCATACCGAATAAATTCGCCCTAAAAGGCAACTCACTAGGGATGAATTGATGTCGGCGGCCATGTCTTGGAAGGAAGGCCACGGTAACGTCATCCAGTTCACCAAGAAAATAGGCGTCTGATGATTTTCCGTATG
>LNFM01006172.1_pt1 | contig 28922 bp, 18 predicted proteins | sample 596031 | NCBI WGS metagenome assembly LNFM01 (sample SAMN04254537, study PRJNA301005) | activated carbon metagenome | isolation source: dual media filters at the Ann Arbor, Michigan drinking water treatment plant | place: USA: Ann Arbor
CTGAATTCTTGACCTGGCATTTGCTACGCTATTTCCAAAGCCACAAGCAACCCATCAAGTTCACTCGCTCACGCCCCTACCACTCGAACGACAATGTAGTGGCATAGTTAATTTGGCCACCTGATTGAGGGTGATAACATCACCCTATTGATTAACAAAGCCCAACATCGCGCCGCCTGAGCAATATCTCACCCATACCCTCGCTCAGGCTCATGTCTGGATTGGAAAATACTTGCTGGGAATGAACAAAACCCATTGGCTTACATGGGCAATACCCGGTAACGCTCACCGCTTTGCTCGTCTGAATCCGCAGGATGATTTACATCAGGACAAGTTCCGACTCACTGGCTCCTACTTCCTCCAAAACGCCGGGGTCAGCAGCACCAGTAGCGTGAACACCTCAAGGCGTCCCAGGAGCATGGCGAAGCTCAGTATCCAGATGCCGACATCATTGACGATGGTGAAATTCATCGTCACTGCGCCGAGGCCGGGGCCGCCGAGGTTGAGGCAGGTGGCGACGCCGGAGAAGGCGGTGACTATGTCCAGCCCGGTGCCCATCAGGGCCAGCGACAGAATGACAAAGCTGGTGATGTAAAGGACGGAGAATCCCCATACGGCTTCAACGATACGGTCCGGCAGCGAACGCTCGCCGATTTTGACGGGTATGATGGCGTTGGGATGGATCAGGCGCAGGATCTCGCGGGTGCCCTGCTTGTAGAGCAGCATGATGCGCACCACTTTCATCCCGCCTGCGGTCGAACCGGCGCAGCCGCCGATGAAGCCGATGGCAATCAGCAATGCGGGCAGGAACAACGGCCAGGATGCGAAGTCCGCCGTCAGAAAACCGGTACTGGTAATCATGGTGACCACCTGGAGGGAACCATAGCGCAATGCGCTCCATATGTCCGGATACTTTTGCGTGGTCATCAAGACCACGACGACTATCGCTATTATCGCGGTGACGATGCCGATGAAGGCGAGCGCCTCGGCGTCGCGCCAATAGTGGCGGATATCCCGCTCCCGCCATGCCATGAAATGCACCGCGAAGTTGAACCCGCCGAGCAGCATGAACACGGTAGCAATAGCGTCAATGAGCGCACTGTTGAAGTGGCCAAGACTGGCGTCATGGGTGGAGAAACCGCCAGTGGAAATGGTGGCGAAGCTGTGGCCGATGGCATCGAACAGGCTCATCCCGGCCAGCCAGTAAGCCAGCGCGCAGGCCACCGTCAAACCTAGATAGATGTACCACAAGGCGCGCGCCGTTTCGGTAATGCGGGGGGTGAGCTTGTTGTCTTTCATAGGTCCCGGCGTTTCGGCGCGATAGAGCTGCATGCCGCCAATGCCGAGCATGGGGAAAATGGCCACCGCCAGAACCACGATACCCATCCCACCGAGAAATTGCAGTTGCTGCCGGTAGTAGAGGATGGATTGCGGCATGTGATCGAGACCGACCATCACTGTTGCGCCGGTGGTAGTGAAGCCCGATACTGATTCAAAAACAGAGTCGGTGAACGACATGTGCGGATGTTCGGCGAGCATGAACGGCAGGGCGCTGACCATACTCAACGCCGTCCAGAAAATCACCACGATCAGAAAGCCGTCGCGCAGACGTAGCTCCTTACGGTAGGAACGCACCGGCAGCCAGCATAGAAAGCCTGCCAGCAGCGTCAACGCGAAGCCCAGAAGAAAGGATTGTGCGGTGTGGTCGTCGTACCAGAATGACACCGCCACCGGCGGCAGCATGGTAATGCTGAACAGCATCAACAAAAGACCGAGTATTCGCTGTATGGCGGAGAGTTGCATTTTTCAGCAGCTAATACACAAAAAGCAAACCAGAAAACCGGTGGAACGCCATACTATGCCTCATCATTTTTGATTATCGTTACTTTCAACCTTGAAACCCCTTTCATTTTCACAAATAACACGAAATTCACGAAATAAAGCAAAAGATGGATTGCCTCAGCAATTCACCAGATGGGGGATTAGTGGAATAGTGATATACACTTTTAATATTCTCGTGTTTTTTCGTGAGTTTCGTGGATAACCAAGTTTTTCGGGCTTAAAGAAACGTCGCGCTTACCTGGAACATCCGCTCCACGTCACGGATACGGGTTTTGTCGACCAGAAACAGGATGACGTGATCTTCCGCTTCGATCACGGTGTCGTGATGGGCGATAATGACCTCGTCACCGCGCAGGATGGCGCCAATGCCGGCGCCTGGCGGCAGTTTGATGTCCTGAATGGCGCGCCCCACCACTTTTGATGATTTGCGGTCACCGTGCGCCACGGCCTCCAGAGCCTCCGCCGCGCCGCGCCGCAACGAGTGAACCGCCGCGACATCGCCGCGCCGCACATGGGCCAGCAGACTGCCGATCATCGCCTGGTGAGGTGATATTGCGATATCGATCGTGCCGCTTTCCACCAGATCGACATAAGCGGAGCGGTTGATCAACGCCATCACTTTGCGCGCGCCCAGGCGCTTGGCGAGCATGGCGGAGAGAATATTATCCTCGTCGTCATTGGTCAGCGCGCAAAATACATCGGTGGCCTCGATATTTTCTTCGCGTAACAGATCTTCATCGGTGGCATCGCCGAGCAGGACGATGGCCTTTTTCAGCTCTTCGGACAGGGCGCGGGCGCGTTTTTGGTTATGTTCGATGACCTTGATCTGGTAATCATTTTCCAGCGCCCTGGCCAGGCGTTTTCCGATATTGCCGCCACCCGCGATCATCACGCGCTTGATGGGGCTATCCAGCCGCCGCAGTTCCCCCATCACCGCACGGATGTCCTTGCGGGCGGCGATGAAAAACACTTCGTCATCCACCTCGATAACGGTGTTGCCCTCGGGAACGATAGGCGCATCGCGGCGGAAGATGGCGGCAACACGCGTCTGAACACCTGGCATGTGTTCGCGCAGAGTGCGTAGCTCTCGCCCCACCAGCGGCCCATCATGGTAGGCGCGCACCGCCACCAGCCGCACCTTGCCGTGCGCAAAATCGAGCACCTGGAGCGCGCCTGGGTATTCGATCAGGCGTTGGATATAATCCGTCACCGCCTGGTCGGGGCTGATCAGGAAGTCGACGGGAAGCGCGTCATTGGCGAATAATTGGGGATGATTGAGATATTCGTTGGAGCGCACGCGCGCTATCTTGGTGGGAGTACGGAACAGCGTGTATGCCACCTGGCACGCCACCATATTGGTTTCATCGCTGTTGGTGACGGCGAGGATCATGTCCGCATCCTCAGCTCCCGCGCGCCGCAGCATCTCGGGATGGGAGGCCTCGCCGCACACGGTGCGCAGGTCAAAACGGTCCTGGAGGTTTTGCAGGAGATCCTGGTTGGTATCCACCACCGTGATATCGTTGGCCTCGCTGACCAGATTGGCGGCTACCGACGAACCTACCTGGCCTGCGCCGAGGATGATGATTTTCATGTCAGGCTAAAATCCGAAAACAAGGCCGGCAATCTTATCACTGATCCACCGCTTCTTGTACATCGCCGATACTGATCCCCAGCGCCCGCATTTTGCGATACAGATGGGTGCGCTCCATACCCGCCAGTTTAGCCACCTTGGTAATGTTGCCACCCGTCTCGCGCAGTTGATATTCCAGATAGGCCTTTTCAAAGCGGTCGCGCGCCTCGCGCAAGGGCAAATCAAAGCCCAGTGTTGATGTCGCGGTTACACTGGCAGGCGCTTCGCCCAATGCGGCCTCCACTTCATCGGCGCCGATTTCGGCGCCTGTCCCGAGAATCAGCAGACGCTGCACCAGGTTTTTCAATTCGCGGACGTTGCCTGGCCATGGATAATTGCGCAGGCGGTTTTGCGCCGCCATGCTGAAACGGCGGTAGGGCAAATTGTCCTGGCTGACGAAGACATTCATGTAATAGTTGAGTAATTCGGGAACGTCTTCGCAATGTTCGCGTAACGGGGGCACGCGTAACGGCACCACATTCAACTGGTAATAAAGGTCTTCACGGAAGCGCTTGGCCTGGACATCCTGCGCCAGATCGTGGTGCGTGGCGGCCAGAACGCGCGCGTCGAGCTTCACCGGCTCGCTGCCGCCCACCCGCATGAAAGAGCGGCTTTGCAGGGTGCGCAGCAGGCGCGCTTGCAGCGCGGCATCCATATCACCGATCTCATCCAGGAATAGAGTGCCACCATTGGCTTGCTCAAAGCGCCCGTAATGAATCTTTCCGCCTTCTTCACTGCCAAACAATTCGATGGCTGGATTGCCCTGCGGAACACCAGCATCAATAAACGGACCATCGCGGCGCATGCTGTTGGCGTGCAGATAACGGGCAAACAGCTCCTTGCCGCTGCCCGGTTCGCCAGTGATCAGCACCCAGGCGTCATGCTGGGCAATACGTTTGGCCTGTTCGCGCAGCTGGTGCATTACCGTACTGTGGCCCACGGGTTCTGTTACCGTCTGATCGTGGCGCCGCAAGCCGAGGTTTTCCCGGCGTAGCCTGTCGGCCTCCAGCGCGCGCTTGATGGTCAGCAGCAGCTTGGCCATCGACAATGGCTTTTCCAGAAAATCGTAGGCGCCCAGACGGGTAGCCTCCACTGCGGTTTCCACCGTGCCGTGTCCGGACATCATGATGACTGGCGGCAACGCATCGCCTTCTTCGGCCCCCCACTCCTTGAGCAGCGAGATGCCGTCGATGTCCGGCATCCAGATGTCCAGCAACACCAGATCGGGACGGCGTTCGCGCCGCGCGCGCCGCGCCGCCTCGCCGTTTTCCGCGATAGCGACCTCGTATCCTTCGTCAACCATGATTTCCTTGACCAGTTCGCGAATGTCGCGCTCGTCGTCCACTACCAGGACATAAGCCATACTCATGCGCCGCTCTTCCTCGTATCCTGTGTGCCATCATTAGTGGTTGCTCCAGCGCTTTGCAGCGGGAGACGCACCACGATACAGGCGCCATCGCCGGGGACATTTTCCGCCCACACCACGCCGCCATGTTCTTCAACGATTTTTTTCACAATCGCCAGCCCCAGCCCGCCGCCCTTGGCTTTGCTGCTCACGCCGGGCTCGAAAAGCCGGGCAAGAATCTCCGGTGTGATGCCTGGGCCATTGTCCTGCACGCGCAGTTCGACGCTCTGAATATCCGGCTCGTGCAGCCATTGCGTGGTAATGGTAACGCAACAACCGGCGTTTTCACCGATGGCATCGAGGGCGTTTTTGATGAGGTTGTGCAGCAATTGCCGGAAGCGCCCGGCATCGGCCTCGATGCGCGGCAGATGCGGATCAAGCTGTGCCTTGGTCCGTATCCGTGCATCACCACGATAGAGATCCAGCACCTCGTTGATGAGGCGATTCAGATCCAGCGGATGCAACATCAGTTTTGGCGCGCGCGCATAATCGGAAAAGGCCTTGACCATTTCCTGCATGGCCTGCACCTGCTGGATGATGGTATGGGTGGAGCGGTCCAGCACATCCGCGTCATCTGCGTTCATGGTTTTGAGGTACTTATGCCGCAGACGCTCGGCGGAAAGCTGGATAGGCGTGAGCGGGTTTTTGATCTCGTGCGCCAGGCGCCGTGCCACTTCACCCCATGCCGCATCACGCTGGGCCTGGATCAAATTTGTGATGTCATCGAACACGATCACATGCCCTCCCGTCTCGCCTTCTGTGTCGGACAGCGGTGCGCCGCGGCACATCAATACCTGCCGTCCACCCGCGCCGAACAACACCACTTCCTCGCGCCATTCCCGCGGCATGCCCGTCAAATGCGGCGCAAGCGCCTTGGCAAAACCGCTAAGATGAGGATAGACACCACCAAGCTGATCGAGAGGTTCGCCAATAATATTATTGTCGAGATCCGCGCCAAGAATCTGGCTTGCGGCAATGTTTGCCGTGCGCGGAATATGTTGCCCATCCAATGTCAGCACACCGGAAGACAGCCGGTCCAGCACCGCTTCCAGATAGGCGCGCTGTGTTTCGGCCTGTTGATGGCTGCGCTGAGCCTCGTCTCGGGCGAGCGAGATTTTGTGCGTCATATCGTTGAATGACTGTACTAGAAAACCCAGCTCGTCATGGCTGGGCAGCGACGGCAGCCGCTGGTCATAATCGCCCGCCGCTACCGCGCGCGTACCCAGCGCCAGCACCCGCACCGGCTCCGTCAAACGCCGCGCCGAAAAGAATGCGGCCCAAACCGCCATCAGCACACTGAGCCACAACACCAGCGACAAGGTCAGGGTAAAGCTGAGCTTGAGCGGTTCGCGCATATAGCCCAGCTCCTGGTACCGGGCATAAACGGATTGCACACCCTCGGCCAGCTCACTCATGCGCCCAGCGACCGGGAACAGCCCCTGCAGCAGGCGCGGCGAAGTACCGGGATCGAGGCTAGGTACTGGCACCACCGCCCGCACATAAAGGCCGGTGTCGCGGATCGGATCGAGTCCAACATAGGTGATTCCCTGCCGCACCCTCTGCAATATCGCCTCACTGGGCTGAGTAGGGGCGGCCATGGTTGGGTCATCGCTGCTAATGGCGAGAATGTGGCCGTGCGGAGTCAGCAAAGTAAGATCCGAAGCCCCGCTGCGCTGGCGCAATTTATCCAAATCGAAAATAGCTTGTCCATTGGAGACACCCTCCATTTCACGAGCCATCAATTCGGTTTGCCGCAACTGGTCGCTCATACGTGCATCGAGCGTAGTGCGGCTCAATTCCAGCGCGTCACCCAGGGCCTTTTCGATGCGCACGTCAAACCAGCTATCAATCCCGCGCCGTAAAAAATCCAGCGAGAAATAATACACCAGCGATACCGGCACCACGGAGAGGATCACGAATATGACCACCAGCCGCGCGGTGAGCCGCGACCCCACCACTCCGGCCCGGTACTGGCGCACCAAGCGGTACAGATTGGCGGCAATCAAGCCCACCAGGATCACCAGCTCCAGGACGTTGATCGCCAGCAGGACGGAATAGAGACGGCCAAAATCCGCCGAATTCTGCGTCGCGCTGCTCATCATGTAAAGCGACACAAGCAGCAGCACAAACAGCAGAATCACCGGCACAATGCCCGATCCAGTGCGTTTCAGAGCCGCAATGGCCATGTATACCACTCACTGCTTACGCGCCATCCGGCGTAGATATAGGCCAACAAACGGATCGGCACCGGCAGCGCCTCGATATCCAGGCGAGTGCGCAACCGCGCCTCGTATGCTTCACCGGCTCTGAGCAATTGCTGGTCGAGCATTGGAAAATCATCAATCGCGCCCAGCACGTCCAGGGCCACGTGCAGCGTTGGAAAACCGTTTTGTATGCCGGTATTGAGGTTCTTGATCTGGTATTGACGCGTCAGTGCGTGATAGGAAATCTGATAGCGTTGTGTTACGGCGGCTATTTGCTCGTTCCAGAGATATTGCCGTTTACGCCACACCTCGATGTCCATCGCGATGGTCAGCGGTATACCTTTGTGCAGCGCATCCAGCATGCGGTCGCTGAGCTGATAGTCGATGCGGGCGTCGAGCCGGTATACCTTGTCGACCAGCTCCGTCTCCACGCCGCGCACGGTAAATTCGCCGTTCGAGTTTTCGGCCAAAGCGGTGCCGAAGCACATCAGGCCGATCATGAACACGACCAGCGTTGATAAGTAGGGATTGCCGTGCCGGTTTTTCATAAGCCCCTTAACAACGAAGTCCTATGGCTTTTGCAAACACGCATAATAAAACCCGTCCATGCCGTTCTCACCAGGCAGGATCTGCCGCCCGGCTTCCCTTGGATTTCCCCATGAAGCATCGATAGCCTTTTCGCACGCATCCGTTTGCGCCGTCAGAAAGTGCGTTATCTGTTGCTCATTTTCCTGTGGCAGTATGGAACAGGTGGCGTACAAAAACATCCCCCCCCGCTTCAGCAAGGGCCATAGTGCCTGCAGCATGCGCCCTTGCAATTCAGCCAGTGCCGCGATATCACCTGGCCTGCGCAGGACCTTGATATCGGGATGACGGCGTATCACGCCCGTCGCCGAGCATGGCGCATCGAGCAGAATGCGGTCGTACATGACGCCATCCCACCACGCGGCAGGCTGGGCGGCATCGCCCTCGATCAGGCGAGCCTGCAAATGCAGGCGCCGCAAATTTTCGTTCACGCGCTTCAGGCGTGCGGCATCGCTATCCAGTGCCGTGAGATCAATGCCGGGCTGCGACTCCAGGATATGCGCCGCCTTGCCACCCGGCGCCGCGCAGGCATCGAGCACACGCTGGCCGGGCTGGACATCGAGCAACGTTGCTGCGAGCTGGGCCGCGCTGTCCTGCACCGACACCCATCCCTCGCTGAATCCGGGCAGGCGTTCAACATCGATGGGTTGCTCCAGAGTAATCCCGTGCGGTGTATGCGGCGCAGGGCACGCGGCAATGCCGGCATCTATCAGCACGCGCAGATAGGCGTCGCGCTCCCTATGGCGGGCGTTGACGCGCAGCGCCATCGGCGGACGCTGGTTATTGGCCGTGACGATAGCCTGCCAGTCGCGCGGCCAGGCATTCTTGATCAATTCCAGCAACCATGCGGGATGGGCCAGCGCCGCCGCTTCGTTTTGGTCCACCTCTTCCAGCAGATGGGCGCTATCGCGCAAATAATTGCGCAATACGGCGTTCACCAGCCCGCCCGCCCACGGCTTACCCAAGCCCCTGGCCGCTGCCACCGTCTCGGCCACCGCAGCATGATCCGGCACGCGCATGTAGATAATCTGATACAAGCCCAGCAGCAGCAAGCCGCGCACATCCGCATCGCGCTCTTTCAGCGGCTTGCTCAACAGCCGCTCCAATATCGCGGCCAGCCGCGGATACCAGCGCAACACGCCGTAACACATTTCCTGCGCCAATGCGCGTTCCCCGTCCTGACGCAGCTGGGCAAGAGCGGGCGCAAGAACCCCCCCCAGCGAACGCCCTTTGCCCAATACCTGGGCCAATACCTTCGCGGCGGCGGTTCTTGATTTCATTTAACCTAAAAACGGCAGTTGGACGGGGTGGAGTGTGTGATTTTCGGGGTGCAAGGCATGCCCGTGAAGGGCACAATGAGGCGCAACGACGCGGAATGGTTGTTCCATTCCAAGGAGTTGCAACGCTGCCATGCGCACTGAAAATCGTAACGAGTGAGCCTGCAGGGCAGAATAAAATTTATTAGAAACATATTGCTAGCCGTCCAGAGAAGCGGTCAACTGCCGTTTTTAGGTTTAAACAAAATGCCTGTGGTGACCCAATCACGATGGGCGTTCAAAAAATCGGCAACCGGCATGGGACGGCCTCCTGGCACCTGGAGCTGGAGCAAGCGCAGAATGCCGCTGCCTGTGGCGACATCAATGCCCTCCTTTCCGGCGGACAAGATAGTGCCAGGGGATTGTTGACCGGCATCGCCTGCCACCACCCGCGCCGCCCAGACATGCAGCGGCGTCTCACCCAACTGGCTGCGCGCCACCGGCCAGGGATTGAATGCGCGCACCTTGCGTTCCAGCTCCACGGCGGGCCGCGACCAATCAATCACCGCCTCAGCCTTGTCAATCTTGGCGGCATAACAGGCCAGGCTGTCATCCTGCTTCGTTGCTTGCGCCGTGCCATTCTCAAGCTGTTCCAGCACCGGCAGCAGCGTCTGCGCGCCCAGCGCCGCCAGCCGGTCGTGCAGGGTTTGCGTGGTGTCATCCGGCAGGATGGGGCAGGATACGCGCGCCAGCATGGCACCGGTGTCCAGGCCCGCATCCATTTGCATGATGGTAATGCCGGTCTCGGTATCGCCCGCCAGGATAGCGCGCTGGAGCGGCGCCGCACCGCGCCAGCGCGGCAGCAGCGAGGCGTGTATGTTCACGCAGCCCAGGCGCGGCGCCTCCAGCACTGGAGGTGGCAGTATCAGGCCATAGGCGACCACCACCATCAAATCAGCCTGCAAGCCTTGCAGCCGCGCCTGCTCTTCCGCGGACTTGAGGCTGGCTGGCTGGTGCACCGGAATACCGTGCTCAAGCGCCAGCTGTTTGACCGGGCTGGCAGTGAGTTTGCGGCCCCGGCCTGCCGGGCGATCCGGCTGGGTATATACCGCGCACACCGTATGCTTCGTCGCGAGCAATGCCCGTAACGGTGCGACGGCGAATTCAGGGGTACCGGCAAAGATGATGTTGAGCTTGGATTTCAATGTTTTCTACTTAATGATTTGATGCTATGTATCGTCCACGAAAGACACGAAAGGCACGAAAGGCACGAAAGGCACGAAAGGCACGAAAGGCACGAAAGGCACGAAAGGCACGAAAAAATGGGGGGGTTGCTGGCACAGAAATACGCCTGGGCCTAATACTGGCATCTGGGAACAACAGTCGAACAGATTGTGCCATGAAGTTTTTTCGTGCCTTTCGTGTCTTTCGTGGACTGCACCTTCCTATTGGGCGTGCGCAACATCTGCTATAACGTCTGGCGGCGCACTTTTTCCAGCTTTTTGCGGAGACGCTGCCGTTTTAACTCCGACAAATAATCGACAAACAACTTGCCGTCCAGGTGATCCATCTCGTGCTGAATGCACACGGCCAGCAGATCGTTGGCTTCCATCTCAAATGATGCGCCATCGCGGTCCAACGCGCGCACCCTGATGAACTTGGCACGCTGCACAGGTTCGTAAATCCCCGGCACCGAGAGACAGCCTTCCTCCATCTGCTCTACGCCTTCCTTGTGCAGGATTTCCGGGTTGACCAGACATAGCGGCGCATCACGCTGTTCCGAAATATCAATGACGAGCACACGCAGGGCGACATTAACCTGGGGCGCCGCCAGGCCAATGCCCGGCGCCTGATACATGGTCTCGAACATATCGTTGATCAAGGCGCGGAGTTTACCATCAACCTTGGCGACCGGGGCAGCCTTGTTGCGCAGCCGCGGATCGGGATAATGCAGGATTGGAAGAATAGCCATCAGATAACCATTAACTTAATGCAATATGAGTCCGATATAAGTAAGTGATCATAATAGATAGGCGTTCTATGCGCCACACTCAATAAGGACGATTATGTTTACCAAAAAGACCTTGGCGGGCCTGTGTTTCGCGCTCCTGGCCTGGACCGCCGCCGTGCCAGCCGCGCTGGCGGATACCGTGGCGCTCAACCCCGATCATCCCAACCGCTACAAGGTGGTCAAGGGCGATACGCTGTGGGACATCTCCGCACGCTTCCTGCGTGACCCTTGGCGCTGGCCGGATGTATGGCATATCAACCCGGAGATCAAAAACCCGCACTTGATCTATCCAGACGACGTGATCGTGCTACGCATGCAGGACGGAAAGCCGGTGCTGCAGATCGAACGCGCTCCACAACCGGCGGACATGCCATCAAACCTGCCGACGGTAAAGCTGACTCCCCAGATCCGGGTTTCCGGCATGAACAATGCCATCCCAGCCATCGCTATGGATGCCATTGAACCCTTCCTGTTGCGCGTACGCGTGGTCAGCGCAAGCGAAACCGAGAACGCGCCTTATGTCGTGGCTTTCGAGGAAGGCCGCCTGGCGACCGGCACGGGGAGCAAGATATATGCGCGCAGGATGGCGGATGCAACCACCACCCGTTTTAGCATCTTTCACCGCGGCAAGGCATACCGCAACCCCGGCGCCAAAAAAGAAGACATCCTGGGTTACGAGGCCATCCAGGCCGCCGAGGCTAGCGTGGAGCGCGCGGGCGATCCCACGACATTACGCATCACCAAAGCCTATCGTGAGACTTTGATTGGCGATAATTTGTTCCCGCAAGAGGACAAGGACGCCAGCCGGGATTTTTTCCCGCACGCACCGGAAAAACCCATCACCGGGAATATCATTGCGGTAACGGACGGTGTATCCAAAATCGGCCGGTACCAGGTGGTAGTGCTCAACGTAGGCGCGCGGGATAGCATGGAGCCTGGCCATGTGCTGGCCGTGCTACAGTCCGGCGCCACCGTACGCGATATGATCAAGCCGGGCGCGAATAATATGGTACGGCTGCCTGACGAGCGTGCCGGCCTGCTCATGGTGTTTCGCACCTTCGAGCGTGTGAGCTACGCCCTGGTCATGCAGGCGGAACGGGATATCCGGCTGTATGATATGGTGAAAAATCCGTAGCCAGCGATGGTGGGGTGCTCTGATCCTGAAGAGCAACAAATGGCAGGGACTACCAGCCTATGACTCATGACAACAACAACCTAGGCTATTGGCTGGCCCTGCTGAAGGCGCCGGGCGTAGGTCCCGCCACATTCCTGACGTTGCTCGACCATTATTCGACGCCCCGTGCCATTTTCGAGGCCGCCCCAGAGCAAGTGGCGTCATGCGGCATACGCGACGCAGCGGCGCTCGCCAGCTACCTGCGCAAACCCGATTGGGCCGCAGTGGAAAAAGACCTTGCCTGGGGGGAGCTGCCGGACAACCACATACTCACGCTCCATGATCCTGCTTACCCTGCACAACTGCGCGAAATCGCCAGCCCGCCGCCGATCCTGTTCGTGCACGGCGACCCGGCGGTGCTGGCAACGCCGCAATTGGCGCTGGTGGGCAGCCGTAACCCCTCTGCCGCCGGGCGGGAGATCGCTCACGACTTTGCAAGACACCTGTGCGGCGCGGGACTCACCATCACCAGCGGCCTGGCGCTGGGCGTCGATGCCGCCAGCCACCAGGGCGCGCTCGATGCGGAGGGCCTCACCGTCGCCGTCACCGGCACTGGCCTGGACCGCGTCTACCCGGCCCGGCACCGCGATCTGGCGCACCACATCGCCCAGCGTGGCGCGCTGGTCTCCGAATTTGCGCCCGGCACCCCGCCACTGGCCGAACACTTCCCGCGCCGCAATCGAATCATCAGCGGCCTGAGCCTGGGCACATTGGTAGTGGAGGCCGCGCTCGCCAGCGGCTCGCTAATCACCGCGCGCCTGGCGGCGGAGCAGGGCCGCGAGGTGTTCGCCATTCCCGGCTCCATCCATAACCCCCTGGCGCGCGGCTGCCATTCCCTGATTCGATCAGGAGCAAAACTGGTCGAAAACGTTCAGGATATCCTTGAAGAACTGAGTCCAATAGTATCGGACGTGGTCTATAACACTGTATTATGTTCCGGTGAACGCGCTGACACTGGACTTAATCTTGACGATAACTCATTGAAATTACTTGATTGCATTGACTTTGCCCCCACCTCCATAGATGCGCTGGTGGAGCGCAGTGGATTGACGCCGGAGCAGGTTTCCTCCATGCTTTTGGTATTGGAATTGCATAATATAGTTGAATCGGCATCGGGCGGATGCTACACCCGCCGGGTTAAAGGCTAAGCGCAGGAGGTCCTGAAATGAAAGAAAATGTGTTGGATGTCCTGATGTACCTTTTCGAGAATTACCTCGACGGCGAGCTGGAAACCGCCCCTGACCAGGAGGCGCTGAAAAAGGAGCTCATCGAGGCCGGCTTCCATTATGGCGAGATCGACAAGGCCTTCACCTGGCTGGAAGGCATGGCGCAGATGCGGGAAAACGCCGTACCGACCATGCTCACCACCAGCCACTCGATCCGCGTCTTCACCCATCACGAGGCGAACCGGCTCGACCTGGAGTGCCGTGGTTTTCTGCTGTTTCTGGAACAGCTCGGCGTGCTTGATCCCGCCAACCGCGAGCTCGTAATCGACCGCGTTATGGCCCTGGAGAGCGAGGAAATCGACCTCGCCCAGCTCAAGTGGGTCATCCTCATGGTGTTGTTCAACCAGCCCGGCCAGGAGGCGGCTTTCGCCTGGATGGAAGACCTCGTGTTCGACGAGATGCCCAATAATTTACACTAATCACACTAGCATGCCGCACGTTACAGGCGGCAAGCGCGGGTTTCGGCCATCGCTTGCTGCCTGTGGCTTTTTGCGGCTGTTATCCATGGCCACATAATTTATGCCCAAAAATCTCCTTATCGTAGAATCGCCCGCCAAGGCCAAGACCTTGAAAAAGTACCTAGGCAAGGACTTCGATATCCTCGCTTCCTACGGCCATGTGCGCGACCTGCTGCCCAAAGAGGGCGCTGTCGATCCGCAACATGACTTCGCCATGAAATACCAGACCATCGAAAAGAATGCAAAACACGTCGATGCCATCGCCAGCGCCATGAAAAAGGCCGACGTGCTCTATCTGGCGACCGATCCGGACCGTGAGGGCGAGGCCATTTCCTGGCATCTCCTGGAAATACTCAAGGAAAAGAAACTGCTCAAGGACAAGCCCGTGCATCGCGTGGTTTTCTATGAGATCACCAAACGCGCCGTGAACGAGGCCGTGGCGAACCCGCGCGAGGTGTCCATGGAGCTGGTTAATGCCCAACAGGCACGCCGCGCGCTGGATTACCTGGTGGGCTTCAACCTCTCCCCGCTGCTGTGGAAGAAAATCCGCCGCGGCCTCTCCGCCGGGCGTGTACAAAGCCCGGCACTGCGCATGATTGTCGAGCGCGAGGAAGAGATCGAAAAATTCGTCACGCGCGAATACTGGACGATCCTGGCCAGTCTCGCCAAAAAGGGCGACCGCTTCAGCGCCAAACTCATCCAGTATCAAGGCGAAAAAATCAGCCAGTTCAGCGTCACCGATGGCGAGCAGGCCGCCAAGATCGAGGAGGAATTGCTGCGCGCCGCAGCGGGCGCCCTGGTGGTCGCCAAGGTGGACAAAAAGCAGCGCAAACGCAATCCTTCACCGCCGTTCACCACCTCGACATTGCAACAGGAGGCATCGCGCAAACTGGGCTTTACCGCCCAGCGCACTATGCGCCTCGCCCAGCAGCTCTATGAAGGTATCGACATCGGCGGTGGCGCGGTGGGCTTGATCAGCTACATGCGTACCGACTCGGTGAGTCTGGCGCGCGAGGCGCTGGACGAGATCCGCGAGCTCATCGCCAGCCGTTTCGGCAGCGACAACGTGCCGAAAGAGCCGCATTTTTACAAAACAAAATCCAAAAACGCCCAGGAGGCCCACGAGGCGATACGTCCCACTGCCGCGGAGCGCGTCCCGGAGTCGATCAAGGACAGCCTGACCGCCGATCAGTACAAGCTGTATGACCTGATCTGGAAACGCACCATCGCCTGCCAGATGATCCATGCCACCCTCGATACCGTGAGCGTCGACATGAGCGCTGGCGAAGGCAATCTGTTCCGCGCCAACGGCTCCACCATAGTCCACCCCGGCTTCATGGCGGTGTATCAGGAGGGCGTGGACGACAGTAAGGAAGAAGGCAAGGAAGGCGAGAAGGAAGGAGAAGATGAGCGCCGCCTTCCCGTACTGCTGGCCGGTGAAAAGATTGATCTGCTTGGCATCCAGCCGGAACAGCACTTCACCGAGCCACCGCCGCGTTATGGCGAAGCCAGTCTGATCAAGGCGCTTGAAGAACACGGCATCGGCCGCCCCTCCACCTATGCGAGCATCATCTCCACGCTCCAGCAGCGCGAATATGTGGAGCTGGACAAGCGGCGCTTTAAACCTACCGACGTGGGGCGCATCGTCAACAAGTTCCTCACCGAATATTTCACGCGTTATGTGGATTACGACTTCACCGCCCATCTCGAAGACGAGCTCGACGCGGTGTCGCGCGGTGAAAAAGACTGGATTCCTCTCATGCGCGACTTCTGGTCACCTTTCAAGGCTCAGGTCGATACTACTGAGGAGAACGTCAAGCGCCAGGATGTCACCCAGGAGGCGCTGGACGAAGCCTGCCCTAAATGCGGCAAACCGCTCTCGATCCGCCTCGGAAAACGCGGGCGGTTCATCGGCTGCACCAGCTACCCGGAGTGCGATTACACCCGCAATCTCAATGAAGAAGCGGGTGCTGTGGCAGAGCCCGAGGTCGTGGAAGGCCGCACCTGCCCCAAGTGCGACTCTCCGCTTATCTTCCGCCAGGGCCGCTACGGCAAGTTCATCGGCTGCAGCAATTACCCTGCCTGCAAGCACATCGAACCTCTGGAGAAGCCCGCCGACACTGGCGTGGAATGCCCGCAGTGCCACAAGGGCACCCTGCTCAAGCGCAAGTCACGCTACGGCAAGATCTTCTACTCCTGCTCCACCTACCCGGACTGCAACTACGCCGTGTGGAACGAGCCCCTCAACGAGCCCTGCCCAAAATGCCAATGGCCGGTGATGACCATCAAAACCACCAAGCGCCGCGGCACGGAAAAGGTCTGTCCGCAAAAGGAATGTGGCTATGCCGAACCCTATGAGGCAGGGGAAGCAGCGGAATCTTGAGCCTGGAACGGCGCGCTTGACCGTTTTTAGGATAATACATGGACTCATCTGTTTGATGAGTCCATCACTGTGCCCGAGCGGAAAAATAGGGCGCTACCGCCCATAAGCCGAAGTTGGCCTCACCCCTTCTCCATCACCCCCTTATCCAGCAACAAATCCAGCGTAAACCTCACCCCAAACCCGGTGATGTCGGTAGGAATATGCGCCAGGCCGCCCTTGCTGTTTCCTGCCGCGAGGTCGATGTGCAGCCAGGGGATATCATCCTTGACGAAGCGGCTCAGGAAGCGTGCGGCGAGGATGTGGTCGGCTTCGCCGGTGAGGGTGCATTGCTTGATGTCGGCGATGTCACTTTCCAGCTCCTTGTCATAGTCGGCATCGGTGGGGAAGGGCCAGACGCGCTCGCCGCTTTGGCGTCCGGCCTCAATGATGTCCGGGATCAGTGCAGCGCGGTTGGTGAAGGCGCCGCTGTAGCGTGTGCCCAAGGCGTAGACGCAAGCGCCGGTGAGGGTGGCGTAGTCGATGATCAGGCTGGGGTGTTCGGCGCTGGCCATGGCCAGGGTGTCGGCGAGAATCATGCGGCCTTCGGCATCGGTATGCACCACTTCAATAGTGGTGCCGTTGCTGGCGGTGACTACGTCATTCTGTTTGTAGGCCTTGGGGCCGATGTGGTTTTGCGCCAGCGCCAGCCAGCAGTGCACGGAAAAATCCGCCTTGAGCCGTGTCAGCGCCAGCAGGGTGCCGAGCGCCACGGCGCTGCCTTCCATATCTTCGTGCATGCCGAACATGCTCTTGGCGGGCTTTAGGTTGTTGCCGCCGGTGTCGTAGCAGATGCCTTTGCCGACCAGGGCGAGCCTTTTTTTGGTGGCTTTTTCAGACCCCCGTTTTGCATTGGCACCACGGTTTTTGGGCGAGTAGCACAACTGCACGATGCAGGCATCGTCATCGGCGCTACCCTGGGCAACGGCGAGAAACGCCCCGGCGCCCTGGCGGCGCAGGGTCTTGATGTCGAAGAGATGGACGTTCCAGCCATTCTCCTCCGCCAGTTCGGTGATGCGCTCAAGATAATGTGCGGGGGTCAGCTGGTTGGGCGGCAGGGCGGTGAGGTGGCGCGCCAGGTTGTTGCCCTCGGCGGCGGCCAGGGTGCGCGAGAAATCGAGTTTGCCATTGACGCCATGGATATGGAGAGCGGCGAGCCGCTTGTCCGGGGCGGGCTTGCTTTTTAGCGAGGGCATGGCGTGGCTGCCCGCAAGCAGGGCGGCGGCCATTGCCTCGGCGACGCGCCCGGCCAGTGCATCCTCCAGCCCCGGCATGAGGAGGGATATTTCCGCCGGGTTTTGCTCAAAATGAATAGCGCACAGCTTGCGCGCCAGGGTCAGCAAATCGAAAGGGGAAATATCCGATTTGATGCGTGCCAGTGTCACGCGCGTGCCCGCCGCATTGGGCAGGTCGGTGGTCAGCGGCGAAGTGTCATCTTTCTCCTTGCTGCGCGCCCAGCGCTGTTTGAGTACGTCGGCATAGGGGAACAGCGGCCACTCGCCCTTGGTGTCGGGCACCACGATCACCAGATTGCCTGATGTGTCGACGCGGGCCTCATCCGGCAGGCCTTTATGTTGTTTTATGTTGAATTTTTCCACTGAGAACCCCCTTAAAAAGTCATGACTTTCCTTGACCTGATGCGCCAAAACACTGATCATATCGTGCTTATTCATTTTCAGGTACTGTAAAAGGAGTCCCATGACCCCCGCTGACAAAAAACGGGTGCTGCGCGAGATGCTTTTCGCGCGCCGCTTCGAGGAGCGCTGCTACGAAGCCTATGTGGAACGCAAGATCGGTGGTTTTCTCCACCTTTATCCTGGACAGGAGGCATGCGCCCAGGGTGTGATGGAAGCGGCGCGGCCCGGTCATGATTACGTGATCACCGGCTATCGCGACCACATCCATGCCATCAAGTGCGGCGCTGATCCCAAGGCCGTGATGGCGGAGCTTTATGGCAAGGAGACCGGCTCCAGCAAGGGGCGCGGCGGCTCCATGCACATCTTCGACGTGGAGCACCATTTCATGGGGGGCTACGCGCTGGTGGGCGGGCCGTTCCCGCTTGCGGCCGGCATCGCCAAGGCGCTCAAAATGAAGGGCTCGGACGCGATTTCCATCTGCTTCCTGGGGGATGCCGCGAACAATCAGGGCACCTTCCACGAGTCGCTGAACATGGCCAAGGTGTGGAATCTGCCGGTGCTGTATGTGTGCGAAAACAATCTCTACGGCATCGGCACGCGCATCGACCGCTCTACGGCGGTGGTCGATCAATACAAGCGTGTGTCCGGCTATGACATTCCCGCCGTGCAGGTGGACGGACAGGATGTGGAGGTGGTGTACCAGGCCGCCAAGATCGCCGTCGATCATGTACGTTCCGGCAAAGGGCCATATTTCCTGGAGCTGATGACCTACCGCTACCGCGGCCATTCGATGTCCGATTCCAACGCCTATCGCGCCAAGGACGAGGAGCGTATGTGGAGCAAGCGCGACCCCATTATCATGCTGCGCGACCGGCTGGTTGAGGCGGGTGAGATCAGCCTTGATGACTACAAGGCGATGGATGCCGGAATCCTTCACCAAATCGAGGGCGAGATCATCAAGTTCGCGGAAGAATCACCGGAACCTTCGGTGAATGAACTAGAAAAATATGTACTGGCGGACAATGATCCTTATGTCCGCGGGGGGGCACGTTAATGGCGGCAATAATGTATTGGGAAGCGCTGCAGCGCGCCCAGGATGAAGAGATGGCGCGCGATCCGCTGGTGATCGTGATGGGTGAAGATGTCGGCGTGGCGGGGGGCACCTACAAGGCCACCAAAGGCCTGTATGACAAATACGGCGCGGAGCGGGTGATCGACACCCCGATCTCGGAAAACGGCTTCACCGGGCTTGCCATCGGTGCTTCCTTCATTGGCGTGCGGCCCGTAATCGAGATCATGTCGGTCAACTTCGCCTGGCTGGCGATGGATCAGATCTTCAATTCCGCCGCCAAAGTGCGTTACATGTCTGGCGGCCAGCTCACCGCGCCCGTGGTGATCCGTTCGCCGGGCGGCACGGCCCACCAGTTGGGCGCACAGCATTCGGCGCGCATGGAGAAGGTATTCATGGGCATCGCCGGTCTGCGCGTGGTGACGCCCTCCACCCCGAAGCAGGCCTATGGCATGCTCAAAGCCGCAATACGCTGCAACGACCCGGTGTTCATCAACGAACACGAATTGATGTACAACATGAAGGGCGAGGTGCCGGACGGCGATTATTTCCATCCTCTGGAGGGTTCCGAAGTCGCCCGCCCAGGCCGCGACGTGACCCTGTTCGGCTACAACATCTCGGTGCACTGGTGCCTGGAGGCGGCGGAGTTTCTTGCTACCCATCATGGCATCGACTGCGAGGTGGTGGATCTCTTTACCCTGAGCCCGCTGGACCGCGCCGGGATCAAAGCCTCGGTGAGCAAGACCCACCGCGCCGTGATTGCCGAAGAGGCGGAAGCGCCCGTCGGCGTGGGTTCGGAGGTGATAGCGATCATCAACGAGGAATGTTTCTTTGAGCTGGATGCCGCGCCGCTGCGCGTGTCCGCCAGGAATGTCCCCATCCCCTATAACCACAAACTGGAAAAGGCCGCCATTCCCAGCGCCAAGGATATCGTCCATGCCGTGCTGAAGATGTTTGGGAAATAAACCATGGCAGAGTCCTATGCAGTAAAAATGCCCCAGCTTTCCGACACCATGACCGAAGGAGTCATCGTGAGCTGGGAAAAGCAGATTGGCGACAAGATCGAGCGCGGTGACATTGTTGCCACCGTCGAGACCGACAAGGCGATCATGGATGTCGAGGTGTTCCGCGAGGGCTATCTCTCCGGCCCACTTGCCGCGGTGGACAGCGTGGTGGAGGTAGGCGGGGCGATTGCCTATATCGTGGCAACGGCTGAAGAAGTCGCAAGCACAGCGGCACCCGCGCGCACCCCTGCAACAGCAGCTCCCCAAGCCACTGTTGCCAACCCCGCACCTAGCGCCCCTGCGGTGCCGGATGAGCCTGCGGGTGTCACGCACGTCATCAAAATGCCCCAGCTCTCCGACACCATGACCGAAGGTATGGTGGTGAGCTGGAGCAAGAATCCCGGCGACAAGATCGAGCGCGGTGACATCGTGGCGCAGGTTGAGACCGACAAGGCGATCATGGATGTCGAAGTGTTCCGCGAAGGCTATCTCTCCGGCCCGCTCGCCGCGGTGGACGCCATGGTGCCGGTGGGTGGTGCATTAGCCTATCTGGTGGAACAGGCTGGACAAGTGGTTACAGGCGTCGCCGCGGGCAGCGCTACGCAAACGGCTGTTGCTGCAAGTACCTCTCACGCTCCTGCGGCGGCATCCCGCCCTGTGAGCGCCCCAACAGTGGCGGCTGGCACCTTGCCCGCGCCCCGCCCTGGCAATAAACAGGCCACCCCTTATGCCCGTAAACTGGCGGGGGCACTGCATGTGAATTTGAATACCCTTAGAGGCACAGGGGCAGGCAGTGTGATCGTCGGTGACGACGTGCTGCGCGCCCAGCCCATCGAACGGCCCACGGAGGTTGCGGCGCTGCCTGCGGCGCATATTCTGCCCGAAGTACAGGTGCCTGGACATGGCCGGGCCATGTCCGCCATGGAGCGCGCGGTGAGCCAGTCGATGACGGCCTCGCTGACCATGCCGACCTTCCATGTCACCATCAATGCCCGCCCCGAGGCGCTGATCAAGGCCGCCAAGAAGAAGGGCGTCTCCGTCACCGTGGCGATTGCCAAGGCCTGCGCGCTGGCGATGAAGAAGCATCCCACCATGAACTGGGCCTACCAGCCGGTGGACAAGCTGGTGGAGCGCGATGTTGTCGATATCGGCATGGCGGTTTCCGCCGATGGCGGCGGCCTGGTGGTACCGGTGCTGCGCCATTGCGAATCACGCAGCCTGGAAGAGCTGGATACGTCGTGGAAGGATCTGGTGGCACGCGCCCGCGTGCGCCGTCTCAAGCCCGAGGAATACGCCAACCCCACCTTCATGGTATCCAACATGGGCATGCTGGGGGTCAGTTATTTCGACGCCATCCCCACCCCCGGCACGGCAGCCATCCTGGCCATCGCCACGGCGGGTGACCAGGGTATGCCGCTCACCATCACCGCTGACCACCGCGTGGTCAACGGCGCCGAGACGGCTATGTACCTGAACACCCTCAAGCAACACATCGAACACCCGGAAGAGTGGATCGGCTACGTTGGCCCCGCTATTCCCGAAGGTAACTGGGATTATGACGTGGTGGTGATCGGCGGTGGGCCGGGCGGTGAAGACTGCGCCCGCGACCTGGCCGAACATGGCATCAAGGTGGCGATGATTAACGATTCGCCGTTCCCCGGTGGTGAATGCCTGTGGCGCGGCTGTATCCCCTCCAAGGCGTGGCGCGCGGCGGCGGATCGCATCCGTGACCGCGCCCATGACGCGCACCTGGGCGTGGAAGGTACGACCAAGGCCACCCTCAACTGGGATGCCTTGGAGAAGACCCGCCGCCATGTGCTGGAAACCCGTGGTGAAATGGCGCTCAAGACCGACACCGGCGTGAAGATCAAGGTCATCCAGGGTTTTGCCTGGTTCGAGTCCGATCATCGCCTGTTTGTTGATACCTCGGGCAACAGCAAAGATCCTCATGCCCGTGCCCCGTTGGGTGACGGCTCCAAGGGTGAGCACATCACCTTTGGCTGTGCAGTCATAGCCACCGGCGCGCCACCCTTCGTGCCACCCATTCCGGGGGCCGATAGCGGCCTGAAGAGCGGTGGCGTGCTGACATCCGACACCGTGTGGGGCCTGACCAAGGCGCCCAAACGCCTCGGCATCATCGGTGGTGGCGCTATTGGCCTGGAAATGGCGCAAATCTTCCAGGATTTCGGCACCGAAGTGGTGCTGCTGGAAGGCCGCGACCGTATCCTGTTTGAGGTCGAGCCGGAAATCGCCAAAAACCTCACCGCGATCCTCAATGACGATCCGCGCCTGACCGTTCACACCTCGGTCAAGATCAAGGAGATCAAGGGCGCGGCGGGTGATATGACCGTCATCTATGAAGACGGCCAGGGCGGTGCCCAGTCGCTAGGCTGTGAATACGTCCTGATGGCCACTGGCAAGCGTCCAGTCACCGGCCCGCTCAAGCTGGAGGCCGCTGGCGTGGCGCTGGACGGCAGCGTGATCAAGGCCGATGCACGTGGCCGTACCTCCGTGCCACACATCTTCGCCGTCGGCGATGTGATCGGCGGCTACATGCTCGCCCACACCGCCGGCCATCAGGGACGTGTTGCGGCGGAAAATATCCTGGGCGAGGACGCCAAATACGACCAGGACAAAGACTGCGGCGTGATTTTCACCCGCCCCGAGGCCGCCTTCGTCGGTCTGTCGGTGGAACAAGCCAAGACCAAGGGCATCGACGCCGCTGAAGTGAAGATGCCGATGAGCATCGACGCCAAAGCCATGATCACCGCCGAAACTCAAGGCATGATCAAAATCGTCGCCGACAAGGCCAGCCACCGCATCATCGGCGTACACTTCCTCGCCGACCACGCGGATACGCTGATCGGCGAAGCGGTGATGATGGTCAGCGGCAACATGACCCTGGAGCAAGTGGCACACGCCATCCACCCTCACCCCACCCAAACCGAAATGTTTGGTGAAATGGCGCGGCGGTTGCTTTCAAGGCTGCGCAGGAGTCAGAAGGTGGCGGGGAAGGCGGGGAGCTAAAAAGGTATCACGTAAGGCTGGTGCTGCGCGCCAGCCTTACTTTGGCACCCTCCTAAAGAAAATATCTTTGTGTGCCGATAGTTGATCTAAGTGTTTCGTAACTTGGCGAGTTAACATCAGCTTAGTTTGTAAGATGCAAAAACAAGCTTATATATTGCGAGTGAAACAATATATAGGTATTTTTTCGTTAAAAATTGCCATATATAGATTGCAAAAGGTTTGCGCTTAATAAAATTATTATTGCGTTTGCTAATATTTATTTATTGGTGCTATCATAAAAACATGAACATTCGAGCAAAAAGATTCTTGCGCGGTGTCGGTAGTGTCGTCGACATTTTTCCATCTGCAGATTTCCGGAAGTTTATCCCCGTGCAGACAGCTAATGAGCGCATGAGTGGTCATTGGAAGCGAGTGGGCAACTCATTACAGCGGGCCATAACCACCTATCAGCATGAGCAAATCGTCAAAAAACAGTCCAGCTAAGCAGTCGCGATCTCCAAATACAAATAATCACTCCGCCCCATCCGCAATACAAATACAACAAACCAGTTTTTCCGGGCCGCTTCCTCTGCCCACCATCTTGGATGGGTATAACCAAATTGTTCCGGGCGCGGCTGAGCGCATAATCTCCATGGCTGAAGCTGATGCCAGGCACCAGCGTGAGATAGAAATGGCTGCGCTACAGGCAGCGGAAAAAGAGGTTCGACGTGGTCAGTTGTTTGGGTTTAGTCTCGGACTCACTGCCCTGATCGCATCCGTCCTTGCTCTTTATCTGGGGTCAGAAACGGTTGCCAGCATCATCGGCGGAACAACAGTTGTAGGCTTGGTCTCGGCTTTTATCATTGGCCGGACAAAAAAATCTGATTAGCAGTCGGCCTTGGGTTTAATCGGCATGTTTTTTTTGCCAGACCGTGGTCGCCGCTAAAGATAAGCTCGCCGGAAGCCGAAGTAGTTATTGTGTAGATCAGGCTGCCAAGGCTATTTGACAGAAATAGAAGAGCTTTGCATCCTAGCCTGTTCGATATGCTAGGGTCACCTCCGCGTATTTGTGACTTGGTTCACGGATTTTGCAGCGGGGAGCGGTTATAAGGTTAAAAAGACGAGGATTCCGCATGGCTGTCAGGCTCACCCTGCTGTTTATCATGCTTACCGCCAGCGCTTGGACCCGGGCGGACCTCTATGCCTTTACCGACGAGAACGGTGTGCTCAACATCACCAATGTGCCGAGCTACGATGCGCGCTACAAGGTGATTCACAGAGAGCCGAAAAGCGCGCCGCGCCGCGTTTATTCCACTGGGTCGTTACGGTCGTTGCGTGTGGCGAAGAGGCCGCCGGGGCTTGACGGCATGGTCAGCAGAGCGGCTCAGGACTATCAAGTCGATCCCGCTTTGGTGCACGCCGTGATTCATGCCGAATCCGGCTTCAATCCGCGCGCCGTGTCTCCCAAGGGCGCGTCTGGCCTGATGCAGCTCATGCCTGATACCGCGCGCCGTTATGGGGTGCGCGATATTTTCGACCCCTCCCAGAACATCACTGGCGGGGTGCGTTATCTGCGTGACCTGCTGCAAATGTTCGGTCAGAACAAGCGTCTGGCAGTGGCGGCCTATAACGCCGGGGAAAACGCCGTGCTGCGCTTCGGCGGCATCCCTCCTTACCCGGAGACCACCCAGTACGTCAGCCGCGTGCTGAGTCTGCATAGCCGTTACAGCCATAACAGCTGATCCAAATCCCCTAGCAACTGCTTCTGAATTATCCGCTCGGCGCGTGTTAAAATGCCTGTACTTTCATACATAGTACCGGTTATCTCTCTATGAGCAGTACCCCCCGCATCCGTGAAATTCCGTATAACTATACCTCGTTCTCCGACCGCGAGATCGTGATCCGCTTTCTGGGCGAGCGCATGTGGGAGGTGTTGAACGAGCTGCGTGGCACACGCCGCACCGGGCATTCGGCGCGCCTGTTGTTCGAAGTGCTGGGGGATATGTGGATCGTGACGCGCAATCCCTATATCCAGGATGATTTACTGGAAAACCCCAAGCGTCGTGCGTCACTGATTACTACCCTGCTGCAACGCCTGGATCAGATCCGCACCCGTGCCGGAGAAAATCCCTTGGCACTGGAGCTGGAGCACGCGGCGCACAATGCGGTGCAGGAGTTTCAAACCTGGTTTTCCAGCCAGTATGACTTGCGCAAAAAGACGCTCAAACGCCTCACCAAGGTCACCCGGCGCGACAACATTGATTTCAGCGGCCTGGCGCGCGTCTCCCATGTCACTGACGCCACTGACTGGCGCGTGGAATACCCGTTCGTGGTGGTCGCACCCGACAGCGAGGAGGAGATGGCGGGTGTAGTGCAGGCCTGTATCGAGCTGGGGCTGACCATCATCCCGCGCGGTGGCGGCACCGGCTATACCGGCGGCGCGGTGCCGCTGCATCCGGACAGCGCCGTGCTCAACACCGAAAAACTGGAAGGACTGGGAGCGGTGGAGTTCCGCACCTTGCCTGGCGTGCCGCAACAGGTCGCCACGGTACGCGCCGAAGCCGGCGTGATCACCAAGCGCGTCTCGGAACTGGCCTATGCCGCCGGTCACGTGTTTGCTGTCGATCCCACCTCGCAGGACGCCTCCACCATCGGTGGCAATATCGCCATGAATGCGGGCGGCAAAAAGGCCGTGCTGTGGGGCACGTGCCTGGACAATCTGGTGTCGTGGCGCATGGTTACCCCCGATGCGCAATGGCTGGAGGTGGAACGCCTCAACCACAATCTGGGCAAGATCCACGAGGTAGCGTTCGCCGAGTTCCGCGTCACCCATTACCGCGCCGACGGCAAGACGCCGACCGGCGTCTCCGAAATTCTGCGCATCCCCGGCCCGGAATTGCGCAAAGAGGGCCTGGGTAAGGATGTTACCAACAAATTCCTGGGCGGGTTGCCCGGTGTCCAAAAGGAGGGTTGTGACGGCCTGATCACCTCCGGGGTATTTATTCTGCACCGCGAGCCGCGTTTTACCCGCACCGTGTGCCTGGAGTTTTTCGGCGCCGACCTGTCCCGCGCCGTGCCGGCTATCGTGGAGATCAAGAATTATATAGATACCGTGCCCGGTGTATTGCTGGCGGGCATGGAACATCTGGACGAGCGTTATGTGCGCGCGGTGAATTACAGCACCAAGGCGCCGCGCCGCGAGCGTCCCAAGATGGTGTTGATCATCGACGTGGCGGGTGACGAGGAAAATGCGGTGGCGCAAGTCGTCTCCCAGGTGGTGCGGCTGGCCAACGCCCGCGAGGCGGAGGGCTTCATCGCGGTGAGTCCCGAGGCGCGCAGCCGTTTCTGGGCCGACCGCGCCCGCACCGCCGCCATCGCCGCCCACACCAATGCTTTCAAGATCAACGAAGACGTGGTGATCCCACTGGAGCGCCTCGCCGAGTACACGCTGGGCATCGAGCGCATTAACATCGAGCAGTCGATGCACAACAAGTTGCGCCTGGTAACGGCGCTGCTGGAGTATCTGGGCGGCGATTTGACGGAATTGCGCCGCAGCGCCGATTATCAAACCAGCGCCGAGAGCGATGCGATCATCACCAACAAGATCAGCGCTGCCCGTGACTATTTGCTCAAGATCCAGCAACAGTGGACGGCCATCCTGGATTATCTGGATGCCCCCGCTTCGCTATCCCCAACCCTGCTCGATACCGAGACACGGGCCAAAGTGCGTGTAGGCGATACCCTGTTCGATCTGCTGCAGCGCCGTGAATTGCGCATATCATACCGCCAAGAGGTGGAGCGGTCGCTGAAGGCCATCTTCGCCGGCCGCGAACTGGAGAAATTCCACACACGCTTCGACGAGATCCACACCCGCATCCGCTCCAGCAGGTTGTTCGTGGCGACCCACATGCACGCTGGCGACGGCAACGTGCACACCAACATCCCGGTCAACTCAAACGATTACGAAATGCTGCAAGAGGCCGACCGCATCGTTGATCGCGTCATGGCGCTGGCCGTGGCGCTGGGCGGAGTAATCTCCGGCGAGCACGGCATCGGCATCACCAAGATGCACTACCTGGAACCCGAGGCGGTGGCGGCCTTCACCGGCTACAAGCAGAAGATCGACCCCCATGGCCGTTTCAATCGCGGCAAGCTGCTGGCCGGTTCCGGTCTGCACAATGCCTACACGCCCTCGCTGCGGCTGGTGCAACAGGAGGCGTTGATCCTGGAACAGAGCGAGCTTGGCGCGCTCAACGACGATATCCGCCACTGCCTGCGCTGCGGCAAGTGCAAACCGGTGTGCAACACCCATGTGCCGCGCGCCAACCTGTCCTACTCGCCGCGCAACAAGATCCTCGCCACCGGCCTGATCATCGAGGCCTTTCTTTACGAAGAACAGACCCGGCGCGGCATCTCGATCCGTCATTTCGACGAGATGAACGATGTCGCCGACCACTGCACGGTCTGCCACAAATGCCTTAATCCCTGCCCCGTCAACATCGACTTCGGCGATGTCACCGTGCGCATGCGCCGCATTCTGAAACAACGCGGCCAGCGCCATGCAAGCCCTGGAACGGCTGTCTCGATGGCCTTCCTGAACGTCACCGATCCGTCCACCATCAAGCTGATGCGCAAGACCATGATCGGTTGGGGTTATGCCGGCCAGCGCCTGGGGCATAACCTGGCCAAGCGCATGGGACTGCTCGGCAAAAAGCAGGAGCGCCCCGCCGCCACCACCGGCAAACCCAAGATCGCGGCGCAGGTGATTCAATTCGTGAAAAAGCCGCTGCCCGGCGCCCTGCCCGCCAAGACCACCCGCGCCCAGCTCGGCGTGGAAGACAAAGGCATGATCCCTATCTTGCGTGACCCTGCCAAGGTCAACGACGATTCCGATGCGGTATTTTATTTCCCCGGCTGCGGCTCGGAACGGCTGTTCAGCCAGGTTGGACTCGCCACCCTCGCCATGCTCCACGAGGTAGGCGCGCAGACGGTGCTGCCGCCGGGTTACCTGTGCTGCGGCTATCCGCAGACATCCAGCGGTGACGAAGCCAAAGGCCGCCAGATCAGCACCGAAAACCGCGTGCTGTTCCACCGCATGGCCAACACCCTGAGCTATCTGGACATCAAAACCGTGATCGTCTCCTGCGGCACCTGCATGGACCAGCTCCTCAAATACGAATTCGAGTCTATCTTCCCCGGCTGCCGCCTGCTCGATATCCACGAATACCTGATGGAAAAGGGCATAAGCCTGAATGGCGTGCCCGGCGTGAAATACATCTATCACGACCCCTGCCACACGCCGATGAAAACCCACAACCCGATCAGCGTGGCCTCCAACCTGATGGGTCAGGGCGTGCAACTCTCCGAACGCTGCTGCGGCGAAGCCGGCACCTTCGCCGTCGCCCGCCCCGACATCGCCACCCAGGTGCGCTTCCGCAAACAGGAAGAACTGCACAAGGGCATCAAGGCACTCACCGGCGCGGAAACCGTGGAACACGACGAAGTCAAAATGCTCACCTCCTGCCCCGCCTGCCAGCAAGGCCTGTCGCGCTACACAGACGACACCGGCATGCAGACCGATTACATCGTGGTGGAGCTTGCCAATAGACTACTCGGCGAAAACTGGCAGCAGGTATTTGTCGAAAAAACGAAGCAGGGGGGGATTGAGCGGGTGTTGTTGTAGGTTTGGGGAAGGGAAAGCTATAGGCGTGATAATACATGGGACTCACTGCGGGTTCGGTAATCGTTAATGTCGTTGCTGCTGTTTGCCCTCCCGCTACAAACATGAAGTGACAACCTATCTCCAAACCGATTGACGTCTAATTCAGCCGACTGATACTCTGCGTCAAGAATTCTAATCGTCGGCTTACCCCCCGCAGCATAAAAATATAACTCAACATACCTAGGCAGTGTCGTCACGAGATACGAAGCCACAGGACGAGACAACGAATCTGAATTGCGGCCAGAAAAGACGATAGCCGTTTCGCGTAGCGCGT
>LNFM01009559.1_pt1 | contig 28917 bp, 24 predicted proteins | sample 596031 | NCBI WGS metagenome assembly LNFM01 (sample SAMN04254537, study PRJNA301005) | activated carbon metagenome | isolation source: dual media filters at the Ann Arbor, Michigan drinking water treatment plant | place: USA: Ann Arbor
ACCCACCGCCCTGCCATGAAGACCGCCATCGATGACCCACCTGACGGGCGACCCCGCATGGGGCCTACGACCGCAGGCGCCACCGCCACCCTGCTCCTGCGCCACTTCAGGCACGCAGACGGCAACGAAGACCCAAACGTCCGCAACGGGCCGCAAACCGACATCCGCTTCATCTCAGTGGCCCGCCCCGCCCATCAGTCGCCCCAGGGCTGACTCCGAGCACTGCTCGATCGGCAATTCCCCCGCGATGCGCCCGGCGTTCATCACGATCACGCGGTCGCTCAGCGCCAGGATCTCGTCGAGCTCGGACGACACCACCAGCACCGCGCCGCCGGCGTCGCGCATGGCACGCAGGCGGCCGTGGATGAACTCGATGGCGCCGATATCGACACCGCGCGTCGGCTGGCCCACCAGCAGTACCTGCGGCTCGTGGTCGAAGAACTGGGCTTCGCGCGCCAGCACCAGCTTCTGCTGGTTGCCACCGCTGAACTTGCTGCTGCGCAAGGCCGGGTTGCGCGGCCGCACGTCGTAGCGTTCCATCATCGCGGCGGTGTCGTCCCGCATCGCGCGCTGACGCATCCAGCCGAACCAGCCACCGCTGTAGCGGCGTTTGCCTTGGTAGCCCAGCACGGCCGATTCCCAGGCCGCGAAGGGCAGCACCATGCCGCGGCGGTGGCGGTCTTCCGGCACGTGGGCCAGGCGCAGCGCACGTGCCTGACGTGTGCTTATCCACTGTGCGGGCGAGAAGGTCTGGCCGCCTAGCGTCATCTCGCCTTGGTTGGGCACCAGCAGGCCCGACAAGGCGTCGAGCAGTTCACTCTGTCCGTTACCCGAGACCCCGGCGATGCCGACGATCTCGCCCGCGCGCAGCTGCAGCGAGACGTCGACCAGCCGCGCCACGCCCAGCGCGTCGGTGACGCCCAGTCCACGTGCACTCAGCAGCACCTCGCCGGGTTTCGCGGTCGCACCTTCGCGCCCCAGGTTGACGCGCCGGCCCACCATGGCTTCGGCCAGGCCGTCGATGCTGGTGTCGGCGATCTTTGCGTCAAGCACCACCTGGCCGCCGCGCATCACGGTCACGGCGTCGCACAGCGCCATGATTTCCTTGAGCTTGTGCGTGATCAGCAGGATGGTGGTGCCGCGCGCGCGCAGGCCGCGCAGCGTGTCGAAGAGCTGTTCGGTTTCCTGCGGCGTCAGCACGGCGGTGGGTTCGTCGAGGATGAGGATGCGTGCGCCGCGGAACAGCGCCTTCAGGATCTCCAGCCGCTGGCGTGCGCCCACCGGCAAGTCGCCCACCCGCTTGTCCAGGTCCACCGTCAAGCCGGTGTCGCGCATCAACACTTCGAGCTTCGAACGCACCTCGGCGCGCGCCACGTTCAGCTGCCACGAAGGCTCGGCACCGAGCATCACGTTGTCGAGTGCGCTCAGCGTGTCCACAAGCATGAAGTGCTGGTGCACCATGCCTATGCCCAGGCGAATCGCTTCGCGCGAACCGGAGATCTTCGCCGGCACGCCTTCGATCGTGATCTCGCCCGCGTCGGCCTCGTAGAAGCCGTACAGGATGGACATCAGCGTGCTCTTGCCGGCACCGTTCTCGCCGACGATGCCGTGCACGGTGCCGGCTTCCACGCGCAGCTGCACGGCGCGGTTGGCGTGCACCGCGCCGAAGCGCTTTTCGATGCCCTGCATCAAAACGGCCGGGGGCCGCGAGGCCCCCGTTACAGCGACTGCAGCCAGCGCCGGCATCACTTGCAGGCGTTGGTGACCATGTAGTCGATGACCTGGATCTTGCCCGCGATGATGTCGGCGCGCGCCGCATCGACGCGCTTCTTCATCTCGGCCGTCACCAGCTTGGCGTTGTGCTCGTCCAGCGCCACGTCGACGCCGCCTTCCTTCAGGCCCAGGTTGGTGATGCCCGGCGTCACGCCCTTGAAGGCCTGGTAGACCGCCACGTCGACCCGCTTGACCATGCTGGTGAGCATGGTGCCCGGCTGCACGTGGTTCTGGTTGCTGTCGACGCCGATGGCGAGCTTCTTCGCGTCCTTGGCTGCCTGATAGACACCGATGCCGGTGCCACCGGCGGCCGCGAAGATCACGTCGACACCCGCCGCGAACTGGGCCTTGGCGAGTTCGGCGCCACGCGCCGGGTCGTTCCAGGCCGTGGGCGTGGTGCCCGTCATGTTGGCCAGGGCCTCGACCTTGGGGTTGGCGTACTTTGCACCCTGCTCGAAGCCGCACTGGAAGCGGCGGATCAGCGGGATGTCCATGCCGCCGACGAAGCCCACCTTGCCGGTCTTGCTGGCCATCGCGGCCATCATGCCGACGAGGAAGCTGCCTTCCTGTTCCTTGAACAGGATGCTCTGTACGTTGGGCAGCTTGACCACGGCGTCGATCACCGCGAACTTCAGCTTCGGGAAGTCCTTGGCCACTTTCTCGACGGCGCTGCCCTGGCTGAAGCCGATGCCGACGATGGGGTCGGCCCCGCGCTGCGCCATGCGCCGCTGCGCCTGTTCACGCTGCGCCGGGTTGCTGATCTCGAACTCGATGTAGGGCTTGCCGGTCTCCTTCTTCCAGCGCTCGGCACCTTCGAAGCCGGCCTGGTTGAAGCTCTTGTCGAACTTGCCGCCCATGTCGTAGATGACGGCCGGTTCGGCCCGTGCGCTGGTGGCAGCGGCCAGGAGCGTGGCCGCGGCCACGGCGGAAAGCAGCGCAGCGGACGTTGCGGCGGTCTTGCGGGGCAGGCGGAACATGGGCGGGCGGTCTCCGTTCGAGGTGGGGCAGGATAGCAAGACTCGCGCCGCGCGGCCGTCGCTGCTCGCCCCAGGTTTCGCCCACGCCCCCTCGTCCACGGGGCTTGGCCTGCCGGTCACCGTCAACTGCCTGGTTAGCATTGGGCCATGACGACATCCCTCGCCGACCCGCTGTCCCGCGCCCGCCAACTGCCCAAGGTGCTGCTGCACGAACACCTCGACGGTGGCCTGCGCGTGGCCACGCTGCTGGAGCTGCTGCACCGGCGCGGCCTCAAGCCGGCGGCCGACTCGGTGGCCGGCCTGGCCGCCTGGTTCAACGCCAACGCGCATGCCGGCAGCCTGATGAAGTACCTGGAAGGCTTTGCGCTCACGGTCGAGGCCATGGCCAGCCCGGCGGCGATGGAGCGCGTGGCTTTCGAGGCCGCGGAGGACGCGCTGGCCGAAGGCGCCGTGCTGGCCGAGTTCCGCATCGCGCCGCTGCTCTTCGAAAGCCACGGCGTGGCGGGCGAGGCGGCGGTGGAAGCGCTGCTGGCCGGGCTGGCCAAGAGCCCGCTGCCGCTGGGGGAAAGGAGCGGCCTCATCGTCTGCGCGATGCGGCACCTGCCGCCCGAGGAAACCGAGCGTGCGGCGCGTCTGGCCGTCAAGTACCAGGGACGCGGCGTGGTCGGCTTCGACCTGGCCGGTGCCGAATTCGGCCACCCGCCTGCGCGGCACGAAAGGGCGCTGCGCCTGGTGCGCGACGCCGGCCTGGCCATCACCCTGCATGCTGGCGAGGCCGACGGCGCCGAGCGTGTGCTCGAGGCCGCCGACCAGGGCGCCACGCGCATCGGTCACGGCGTGCACCTGGTCGACGCGCTGCGCGACCCGGCGCGGCGCTGGATGGTCGAGGCGGTGCGCGAGCGCGGGCTGCACCTGGAGGTCTGCCCCACCAGCAACGTGCATACCGGCGCGGCGAAGTCGCTCGAGACGCACCCGATCAGCGACCTGTGGCACGCCGGTGTGAGCCTGAGCTACCACACCGACAACCGTCTGATGAGCTGCATCAGCCAGAGCGAGGAAGCCGCGGCGCTGCTGCGGCACACGACCTTGAACGAGGTCGACCTGCTGGCCATGGCCACCGAGGCGGCGCGCCATTCCTTCCTGGGCCAGGTGCAGCGCGACGCCGCGCTGCAGACCATCGCCGACTTCTCGGCGCCGCTCGTGCCACCGCCGCCGGTCGTCCGCCTGTAGGCGAGCGGCCCGCCGCCGGATCAGGCCGCGACCACCTCGGCGGCCTGCAGGCGCCGCGCCCACTTGGCCGCGAAAGCGCCCATCTCGCTGGCCGGCAGCGGCCGGCTCATGTGGTAACCCTGGCCTTCGTCGCAGTCCAGCGCGGCCAGCCGGGCCATCACGGCGGCGTTCTCCACGCCCTCGGCCACCACCGTCAGGCCCAGGTTGTGCGCCAGGTCGATGGTGCTGCGCACGATCTTGGCGTCGTCCTCGTCACGCTCCATCGCCATCACGAAGCTCTTGTCGATCTTGAGTTCGTCCACGGGCAGGCGTTTCAGGTAGGCCAGGCTCGAATAGCCCGTGCCGAAGTCGTCGATGCTGAGCTTGTAGCCGGCCGCGCTCAGCGCATTCAGCGTCGCCTCGGCGCGCTGCGGCTCGTCCATGATGGCGCTTTCGGTGATCTCCAGGCACAGCGCCTGCGGTGGCATCGGGTGGCGCTGCAGCAGGGCCTGCAGCTTGGCCGGCAGTTCCTGGTCGAGCAGGTCGCGTGTGCTCAGGTTCACCGACACCCGCTCCAGCCCCAAAGCCTTCAGTGTCGGCCACTCACGTGCCGTGGCTTCCAGCATCCACAGCGTCAGCTGGCGCACGAAGCCGGTCTGTTCGGCGAAGGGGATGAACTCCATCGGCGGCACCATGCCGCGCTGCGGGTGCTGCCAGCGCACCAGCGCCTCGGCGCCGATCAGCGCGCCGGCGCGCGGGCCGTTGAGCGCGATCTTGGGCTGCAGGAAGAGGCGAAGCTCTTGGTGTTCCAGCGCGTGGCGCAGCTCGGTCAGCAGCGACAGCGTCAGCGCGCTGGTGGCGTCGGTGGCCGGGTCGTAGACCATGGCCATGCGTGTCTTGCGCTTGGCGGCGTACATCGCCACTTCGGCATGGTTGATGAGCGTGTCGGCGTCGCCGGCGTGTTCGGGAAAGCACGCCACGCCGAAGCCGGCAGCCACGTCGACCGTGTGGTCGTCCAGCTTCAGCGGCAGGTGAAAGACCTCGGCCACGCCTTCGGCCACCACCATCGCCTGCACGGCGTCGCTGCCCGGCAGCAGCAGCGCGAACTCGTCGCCCGACAAGCGGGCCACAAGCGCCCCCGCGCCCAGTTCGTGCACGGCCAGTCGGCTGGCCACGCCCTTGAGCAGGCGGTCACCGAAAGCGTAACCCAGCACGTCGTTGACATGCTTGAAGCGGTCGAGGTCCAGCATGACCACGGCCAGCGGCAGGCCGTCTGCCGCGGCGTCGGTCAGCGCCGCCTGCACGGCGTCGCGGAACTGCGCGCGGTTGGGCAGGCCGGTCAGCGGGTCCCAGTAGGCCAGCCGGCGGATCGCGTCTTCGTTGCTCGCGATGTTCAGCCGCATGTGGTCGAAGGAACGTGCCAGCTCGCCGATCTCGTCATCGCGCTGGGTGTGGTCCAGCGCCTGGCTGTAGTCGCCGCGGCCCAGGCGTTCGCTGGCGCGCACCAGTGAACGCAGCGGCGTGGTGACACGCCGCGCCGTGGCCAGGCTGACGAAGAAAGCCAGCCCCAGCGCGGCCAGCGTCAGCACCGCCAGCGTGGTCTGCAGCGGGCGGTAGGGCGCCACGGCGTCGGCCAGAGCGCGCAGCAGCACCACCTGCAGGCGGCCGCCTGTGCCGTCGGCGGGGGTCATGCGGCGCAGCAGGTGCGGGCCGGGGGCCAGCGCAAGTTCGGTGTCGCCCTCGGCCTGGGCCAGCAGGGCCGCGGTGTCGGCTTCGGCCAGCGTCGACAGCGGGGCTTGCTCCGGCCCGGTGGGCGGGCGCACCAGCAAGGCCACGTCGAGGCTGGAGACACGCTTCATGTCCTGCAGCAGCACGCGGTCGAAGGCGAAGCCCATCACGACATAACCCGTCAACAGCGGTGAACGCACCGGCACCATCACCAGCTGGTAGGGCAGCCCACCCACCACGGCCAGCGCGTTGCCGCTCTGCGCCAGGCCGGGAATCAAAGGCCGCAGCGCCACCGCGGTGCCATCGTCCTGGCCTTCGGCCACCGCCAGCAGTGACAGGTCGGGCGCCAGCATCGCGGTCACCGTGGCCTTGACACGGTCGCCGTGGTTGGCCAGCGCCGAGCGCAGCGTGGCGGTGTCGTTCGAACTGACGGCGGCGCGGAAGCCGAAATCCTGCGCCAGCACCGAGGCCGCCTGCGTCAGCGTGCCGGCGCGCTGCTTGAGCAGTTCTTCCCACACGCTCTGGCCGGTGACCAGCTCGGCGGCGAGCAGCTTGCGGGCGTTCTGGCCCACGCTGCGGTCGACCACGGCCAGCACCGTCAGCTGCACCGCCAGCAGCAGGCCGAAGAAGAGCGCGAAGATGCGCGACGACAACCGCCGCGTCCACCAGTGTCGCAACGCCCTCACAGCGCGCCTACCGTCGTGGCCAGTGTCACCTGCACCTGGGCGCCCCCGACGGGCACCACCAGGGCCGTGTCGGCGGCAGGCGTGCCCGGTGGCAGCCCGGCATGCCAGCTGCGCAGCCGGTAGTTGCCGGGCGGCACCTTGTCCAGGCGCAGCGCGCCGCTGGCGCCGGCGACGGCGAAGTAGGGTGTGTCCACCACCACCACCCAGGCGACCATCTGGTCGTGGATGTTGCAGCCCAGCACGGCGATGCCGGCCCTGTCGAAAGCCACTGGATTGGCGGGCGTGCCGGCGTAGAGCTTGAGGTCGAAGGGCTTGATGGCCGAGAAGGAATAGACATGGTGGCGCACCGTGTCGCGGTTCGGAAAGCTCACGGCCGTGCCGGTGGTGACCACGCTCACCCGGGGCACGAAGCGGCGTTCCAGCTGCACGATCTCCGTGCCCTGCAGCGGCCTGGCGGCGGCCCTGGCTTCGGACGACTCGAGGAAGACCACGGTCTCGGGCAGGGGCTTGCCGTCGCTGCCCAGGGCCTGTACCTCGACGGTGGCCGCCGCGGCGGGCAAGGTACTCAGCAGCAGCGCAGCGCCGGCCAGCCGCAGGGGCCGGAGATGGAAGTCGGGACGGGGCATATCCCGGGTATCGGCCGCCCGGGCACCGGGGTTGAGGCGGCGGTGGGCCTTCAGCCGCTGCCGGCGGGTGTGTGCGGGCGGAATGCACGCCGCCGTGACGCCGGCCGGGTGTCGGCCGCCGGGGCCGGCACCACGTCGGGCGTGGCGGCGCGCGCGATGACGCCGCCGCCCAGGCAGACTTCGCCGTCGTAGAGCACGGCGCTCTGGCCCGGCGTCACCGCCCATTGCGGCGCGTCGAAATCGAGCCTGAAGCCGCCGGGCCGCAACGCCAGAACGCAGGGCGCGTCGGTCTGGCGGTAGCGCGTCTTGGCGGCCAGCGCGCCTGGCCCGGGCGGCGCGCCGGCCACCCAGCTGCAGTCTTCGGCCTCGAGCCAGGGCGACTGCAACCAGGGGTGCTCATGTCCTTGCACCACGTGCAGCGTGTTGTGCGCGAGGTCCTTGTGCGCCACGTACCACGGCGCGTGGGCGCCATCCGGCCCGGCGCTGGTGGCCACACCGCCGATGCCCAGCCCCTGGCGCTGGCCCAGCGTGTAAAAGCTCAGGCCGACATGGCGGCCGACTTCGCGCCCGTGCTCGTCGAGCATGGGCCCGGGCTCCTGGCGCAGGTAGCGGTTGAGGAAGTCGCGGAAGGGCCGCTCGCCGATGAAGCAGATGCCGGTGCTGTCCTTCTTCCTTGCGTTCGGCAGGCCGATCTCCGCAGCGATGCGCCGCACCTCGGTCTTCTTCAGCTCGCCCACCGGGAACAGCGTCTTCGCGAGCTGGGCCTGGTTCAGGCGGTGCAGGAAGTAGCTCTGGTCCTTGGCCGGATCCAGGCCCTTGAGCAGTTCGAAGCGGCCGTCGCGTTCACGCACCCTGGCGTAATGCCCCGTCGCGATCTTCTCGGCGCCCAGCCGCAGCGCATGGTCGAGGAAGGCCTTGAACTTGATCTCGGCGTTGCACAGCACGTCGGGGTTGGGGGTGCGGCCGGCGGCGTATTCGCGCAGGAACTCGGCAAAGACGCGGTCCTTGTACTCGGCGGCGAAGTTGACGTGCTCGAGCTCGATGCCCAGCACGTCGGCGACCGCCGCCGCGTCGACGAAATCGACGTTGCTCGAACAGTAGGCGTCGTCGTCGTCGCCTTCCCAGTTCTTCATGAAGATGCCGACGACGTCGTAGCCCTGGGCCTTCAGCAGGTAGGCAGTCACCGCGGAATCGACACCGCCGCTCAAGCCCACGACCACGCGTTTACTCGGCATCGGCCGATTATCCCGTCGCGCCACAATGGACCCGCCCGCAGGGCCGCCGCGGCAGCAATCGTGTGGCCGGCATCCAAAAATCGACCAGGAGACACATCCCCATGAGCATTCAACGCCGCACCGTGCTGGCCGCTTCGGCGCTGGCCTTGCCGACACTGGGCCGCGCCCAGGCAGGCTGGCCCAGCCAGAGCATCCGCTTCGTCGTGCCTTTCGCGCCCGGCGGCACGAGCGAGATCGTCGCGCGCACCGTGGCCTTCGAGCTGACCAAGCAGCTCGGCCAGACCGTCTTCGTCGACAACAAGGGCGGCGGCGCCGGCATCCCTGCGATGCAGGAAGTGGCCAAGAGCAAGCCCGACGGCCACACCATCATCCTGGGGCACGTCGGTTCGCTGGCGGTGAACCCGTACATCTTCCCGAACCAGCCCTACGACGTGAACAAGGATTTCATCCCCGTCACGATGCTGGCCAAGGTGCCCAACCTCTTCGTCATCCATCCAGACGTGCCAGCCAAGGACTTCAAAGAGTTCGTCGCCTATGCCAAGAAGAACCCGGGGCAGTTGAACTACGGCAGTGCCGGCAACGCCAGCGCCGGCCACCTGGCGATGGAGTACCTGAAGCTGGTGACGGGCATGTTCATCGTGCACATCCCCTACCGCGGCACCGGGCCGCAGCTGACCGATCTGCTGGCCGGCCGCACGCAGGCCAGCAGCGCGGGCCTGCCAGCGCTGCTGCCGCACATCAAGAGCGGCAAGCTGCGCGCCATCGCCGTGGGCACGGCCAAGCGCCTGCCGCAGCTGCCCGACGTGCCGACGGTGGCCGAGATGGGCTTCAAGGACTTCGAGACTTCGCAGTGGTACGGCATCCTCGCGCCGGCCGGCACGCCGCGCGAGGTCGTCAAGCGGCTGCAGGAAGAGAGCCTGAAGGCGCTGAAGAGCAACTCGGTGACAGAACGCTTCACGGCCGACGGCGCCTCGGGTGGCGGTGGCCCGCCGGAAGAGTTCGCGGCCTACATCGCGCAGCAGCAGCAGACCTGGAAGCTGATCGTCGAGCGCGCCGGCATCCGCGCGAATTGATGTGGGCCCCGCAGGCTTGGCGCTGACGCGTCAGCCCTTGTTGGGGTGATGGCGCCCTTCGGCGCACCGCATGCCTGCGGTCAGCAGGCCAGCACCGGTGAGCGGTTGCGGATGAGTTCGCGGGCGCGGTTCATCGCGTAGTGCAGGGCCTCGTCGGCCGAGGGCCAGCGGTAGCCGCAGGCCAGACTGTCGTCGCGGAAGGCCACGCCGGCGTCGACCGAACCGCCCTCCATGCGCTTGACGACCACGGCGGCGATGTAGCCGTCGCCACGCGTCGATTCGACGGCGCCGACGTAGATGCGGTAGTCGCCTTCATGGGCTTCGTTGAATCGCATGGCGGATCCTCGGGGGGCGGTCGGGAGCGAACGCGGCCGATGATCGGCCGCTCGCCCCACGCTCCGCATCCCTCGCCGGAGGGAGCCCAGACTTATGGGGGAAACCCCTGGCGCATGTCGAGCCGTGCGCGGGCCACCGCGCCTGGGCAGATGTCCACCCCCCCGACTCAGGGTCCTCTCGCCGCATGAGGTGCGCGGGAACACGATTGCGGCTGCTGCGCAGGCGCAATAGAGTTGCACTCGACTATTCAAGAACAGGACTGCCGGCACCATGAGGTGCGCAGGCAAGTCCTCCATCGACGGCACGGGAGGCGTCGACGTCAACCCCCGGCGCAGCCGTGGGCGAACGCGTGTCTCCTGTTGTCTGTCTCGGTCCCGGCACAGTCACAGGAGCGCTCTTCCCATGTTCACCTCACGTCTATTGGCCACGCTACGAAACACGGCCTTCGGGTTGTTCCTCGGCGCCAGTGCGATCACGACGACACAGGCTGCAGTCGTCACCGTCTCGGCCTCGCAAAGCAGTGTTCAGTTGGGGGGCAGCTTCTCGCTGTACTTCGACATCAACGGCCTGGCGGGTACGGCACTGGGAGGCTTCGATCTCGATCTCGGGATCGACAGCGCCGTGCTGGCTTTCACCGGCTACAGCTTCGCCGACAACACTACGGCACAAAATCAGCTCGACCTGGCCGAGGCCACGCCCCCCGGTGTGTTCTTCGGTGAGGCCGCGGAGATTGGCGGTGTCGTCGACGCCTTTGCCGTGTCGGGCAACAGCGCAGCCAAGCTGGACAGCGATCAGGTCGAGAACTTCCGTTTCCTGACGCTGCACTTCACGACGCTGGCGCTGTCTGCCGGCACGGTACTCGCGGTCGATCTCGCTGACCCCTTCCTGAGCCTGTTCGACGCCAGCGCCGCCAATCTGGCCTACAGCTTCGGCAGCGCCGCCGCCACCGTCGCCGTCACCAGCCCCACTGGTACCGGCAACGTGCCCGAACCCGGTGCGCTTCACCTCGTGCTGGCCGCGCTGGCCGGTGCGGCCCTCGTGCGCTCCAGGCGCCGCAGCGAAGCCACTGCCGGGCGAGTGTTCGTTCCCGCCCGTTGACGAGGAGCACAAGCATGAAGCTCAACCCGATCGCCTGCGCCACCGTGCTGCTGGCCGGCCTGCCGGCCGCGGCCCTGGCCCAGACCACCTCGCCCTTCCCGCCGCCCGAAGAAGACATGGGCAAGTACGTCATCAACTCGGGCCCCGGGCTCGATACCGGCTGCACCTTCCGCAGCGGCGGCCCGCTGATCGTGCGCTTCAAGGTGCCGTCGCCAGTGAACAAGACCCAGCTCAAGGCCGACGGCACGCTCATGAATCCTGCCGCCATGGTCGCCGCCAAGGTCGTCGGCCAGCGTGCGAAGGTCTCGTTCCCGGTGTTCGACATCGACGACAAGGCCGTGGTGCAGGGCATCGCGCCCGAAGTCGACCGCCTGTCCTGGAACGGCGAGTTCATCAAGATCCTGGCCGGCTTCAACAACACCTGGGTCAACGACTCCTTCGAGGTCGACATATCCAAGGTGAAGTTCGCCAGCGCCGAAAACCCCGGCGTGGTCAACGAACTGCGGGTCGACATCGACACCGCCAACACCCAGGAAGCCTGGTGCATGGCCATCGACTGGGTGGGCATCGAATTCGACGCCGCCTTCCCCTTCGTGCTGGCCCACGGCATCGCAGCCGACCGCGACACCTGGCTCGAGGCCGACGCGCCAGGCGTGCTCACCGAGATGGACAAGGCCGGCGTGCTCTACGAGCGGTTCTCGACCGCCAACAAGAACGGTGCGGTGACCGCCAACGCCGCCAATCTGAAGGGGCAGATCAACACCTTCCTGCAGACGGTGAAGGCCAAGAAGGTCAACCTCATCGTGCACAGCAAGGGCGGCCTCGACTCGCAGGCGCTGGCCGCCATCAGTGCGCCGGCCTTCGAGGTGCTGTCGCTGGGCACGCTGTCCACCCCGCACCGCGGTTCGGTGGTGGCCGACCTGACGCTGCTGCAACGCGCGGTGGCCAGCATCTACCAGAACAACGGACAGGACCCGAACGGCTACGCGCAGTCCTTCGTCGACAGCACCGTGGCCGGCTACGCCAGCGGCTTCGGTGCCGGGCCCCAGCCCCCGGGCCTGAACGACCTGACGACACAGTCGGCGCTGAACGCCATCAACGCCGGCATCCGCGGCAACGTGGCCAACACCTACACGATAGGCGCCGATGCCGGACCGAACTGCACCCGCGCCCCGACCAACGGCGAAATCGATCCCATGAACCCGGTGTCCGGCATCCCGCTCATCGGTGGCTACACCTACAACGCGCTGCGCCTGGCCTATCAGTCGATCTGCAGCTACGCGTCGGCGGTGCAGCTGAACTTCGAGGTGCTGCCCACCTTCGACCCGAGCGTGCCGCCTATCACGGTGATGACCTACCAGACGGTGCTCAACGCCGCTGCCAACCCCAACGATGTCGTGGTCGGCCTGACCAGCGCCAACCCGGGCTGGGGCACGCCGCTGGGCAACCAGAACAGCATCAATCACGGCACCGTCAAGAACGCCGGCAACGTGCGCAAGATTCTCGACAAGTCGATCGTGCTGCGTTGACCGGGGAGATCACATGAACACCAACCGCCTTACCTCCGCAGCGGGCCGCGTCGGCCGCTTCCTGCGCGTCTTCGCGACGGCGCTGGCCCTGGCCGGCACCGCGTCGCTGCCCGCGCTTGCACAACCTGCCGGCCTGGTCAACGCCGGCGCCTTTTCCACGCTGGTGGGGGCCATACAGGTCGGCCAGACCCAGGTCGACGTCGTGGTGCCCGTTTCGGGCTTGAACAGCTTGCGCATCCAGGCCATCGTTCCGGTTGCGGGCGCCCAGATCCGGCTGACCGACCCCAGCGGGAACGTCGTGATCCAGCCCACCGACGCCGGCATTTCCTTCCTGGACGGCTCGGCGCTCGTGCCGCCGCTGCCCGGCGGCGTCTTCATCACGCCCGACGTCAACGGCCCTGTCAACGGCAATTGGGTGCTGCGCGCCACCTTCCCGCCCGCGACAGCCAAGACGATTGCGCTGCTGACGGTCTTCGCCGACAGCCCCTACCGTGTCGGCATCGTGCTCACCTCGCCCACCTACCGGGTAGGCCAGCCGGTGCCCTTGGGTCTGCTGGCGGTGTTCAACGGCCTGCCCATCTCGGGGCTGCAACCCAGATTCACGCTGCGCAAGGACGGCCAGACCTTGGCCACGCTGCCGGCCGCCGACAGCGGCCAGCCCGCCGACTTCGACGGCAGGGCCGGCGACGGCATCTACAGCCAGGGCTTCACCTTCACCAGCACCGGCCGCTACGAGGTCGTCGGTGCGGTCGACATTCCGGTGGTGGGCGGCAGCGTCCAGCGCACGGCAACGGGTTTCATCGACATCCAGCCGGTCAGCTTCACGCTCAACAGCGTGACCGGCAACGTGATCGCGGGCACCGGCGGCTGCGTCGCCCGGCTCGACGTGGCAACCAGCGCCAGCGCGCTGTTGCCGGGCACCTACGCGACGGCGGCCACGCTGCGTGCGCCCGGCGGCCAGCGCATCGTCAAGCGCACCTCCAGCCTGCTCGGTGCACCGGGGACGCTGTCGTCCGTCGTATCCTTCACGGCGCGCGATATCCGGCAGCAACTGGCCCAGGGCGGGGCCTTCGTGGTCGACCCGCTCGACGTGGTGTCCTTTGCCGGCGAGAGCCCCACGCTGGAGGTGCGGCGTGCGAATGCCGTCACCTTCCCCAGCTACACGCTGGCGCAGTTCTGCACCGACCCGATCGAGGTCGGCAGCGCCGGCAGCGTCACGCCCGTGCTGCGCTCGGGCCATATCGGCCAGCTCAATTTCCAGCTGCCGATCCGCGTCAACACGGCAGGCGCCTACACGGTGAGCTTCAAGATCACCGACGGCAACGGTGCGGAGGTCGGGCAGTTCGGCCTGTCGCCCTCGCTGGTGGTGGGCGACAACACCATCGGCGCCACGGTGCTGGCCGACAGGTTGCAGAAGAGCGACGGCCCCTTCAGCATCGACTCCGTGCTGGTGGTGCGCGGCAGCACCACGGCGCAGGCTTCACGCGTGGCGGTGCCGGGCAGCAACTTCTCGCGCTGGCAGTTCTTCCCGACCATCACCGCCGACCTCAATGCCGACGGCAACGTCGATGCGGCCGACAACCAGATCGTGCTGAGCTTCCGCAACACGACGCCGCTGCAGCCGGGCGACCGCCGCGACATCAACCGCGACGGCAGGATCGACGTGCGCGACAGCCGCGAGGTTGTGCTGCGCGCCTGCCAGGCGCCGAACTGTCCGCGCAACTGAGCGGTTCAGTCACACGCTAGCGGCAGGGGCGGGCCGGCGACAAGCCGGTGCGCCCTTGTCCTGGGCAGGGCCAGAGGGCGGCCGCAGCGAGGGCTGGGGACGTCGCCTCAGCGGCACAAGGCCGCGGGATCGATGCCGAAGCCCGTGAGATCGAGGTCGGTGAGTTCGGCCACGACGCGGAACTCCGTGTCCTTCATCTGCAGCAGCACCGCGCGGTCCAGGCGCTGCCAGGGCAGGCCGATGGCCGCCAGCTTCGCTGCGCTGACGGCCACCGTGATCTGCCCTGGCCCGGCCGCCAGCTCGGCCGACGCGCCGGCGCGCGGCAACGCCGGGTTGCCGCCACGCAGCGTCAGGTTGCAGGTGTACAGGCCCGCCGTGGCCGCCTGCACGGCAAAGTCGAGCAGCAGGCCCTTGGCACAGCCGCCGGTACCCGGGTCCAGGCGCACGGCCTGCAGCACCAGCGCGCCTGACGCGCCCTCGACGCTGAGTTCAGCCACGGCCGTCTTCGTGCTGGTGGCCGTGTCGCCCAGTTGCCGGGTGGCTTGCAGCCTGTAGTTGCCGGCGGCAGGCAGGCTGAACTGGGCGAGGTAGACACCCGGCTCCTGGCTCAGCGTGATGCCTTCGCGTGACCGCCGGTGTTCCGTCGCAGCGACAAGGGCCACGCGCCGGCCCTGGGCGTCGAGCACCTGCACCTCGATGGCCGACAGGCCGGCCACTGGCACACCGTAGTCGCGCGGGCGCACGCTCACCAGCAGCGTCTGGCCGGCCGCAGCGCGCAGGCGGGCGGGCACGATGTCGAGTTCATAACGCGGGAAGACGCTGTAGGCCAACTGCAGGCGGCCGCTGCCGCCGGTGGGCGGGCCACGTTCGATGCGCAGCTGCCAGCGGCCGGCGGCGGCGTCCTGCACCGGCGGCAGGACGTAACCGTCCCCCAGCTCGGGCCGCGGCAGGGTGGCGCGCACCCTGAAACCCAACTCGGCTGCAGTTCGACGCCAGACCACACGGCCCGCCGGGTCCAGCAGGCTGATGGCCTGGACGGGCACGGTACAGCGCAGCGTGGCAAAGATCAGCCGGTTCTGCGCCTCGCCCGCGACGTCGAAGGACACGCTGCCGGTGGGCCCGGCGGGCAAGGGGGGCGTCAGCAGCGTCGGCAGTGCCGGTGCCGGCATCTGGGCACGGGCGGGCAGGCCGCTCATGCCCCACGCCCCGGCAGCCAGCAGGCCGCGCCGAAGCACGCTGTGAACGGGGGAGTGCGGTGCTCGTTCCATGAAATCTCCCGCGAGCCCGCGCCCGCTACAGCGGCCGCGGGCTGGCCTGCGCCAGGTAGAACCACTCGTGCCCCGGCTGCGCCGAGACATCGGGGAAGACGATGTAGCCGGCACGCGGTGCACGCAGCTCGCTGCCGTCGGCACGCAGCGCGATGAGTTCACCTTCGGCCAGCGGGTCGAAGCTGGTCCAGGGTTTCACGAAGCGGTCGCCCTCGGCGTGGCGGTCGATCACCTCGGCCAGCACCAGGCTCTCGAAGGCCGGCGGTGGAGGTGCCAGCGCGATGTCGGCCAGGCCCAGCAGCGCCAGCGTCTGGCGGATGGCGAAGTAGGCCACGTCGGGTGCTGCCGGATCGTCATGCTGGCCACACTCCAGCGTCACGCCATAGCCGCCCACGCTGCGCATGTACTCGGTGGTGCCGACGCCGTAGCTCGGGTCTTCGTGCACCGCACCGGGTGTCTGACCGCGGGCGCGGCGGCGCGCCACGCCTTCGGCATAGGCCGGCATCCAGCCCTCGACGACGCGCCGCACGCCGACGTGGGCGGCCAGCCGTGCTTCGGCCGCGGCGTGGGCAAAGGGCTCGAGCGTGTCGCGGTTGTCGTCCGGGCCGCGCATCACGAAGGGCTCGCCCGGGCTGCGGAAGCTGTGCAGGTCGAGCAGAACGTCGTGCTCGGCCAGCCAGCCGCACAGCACGCCGGCGATGCGGTCTTCGTTGTCCTGCGGCGTGGCGGTGGGCTGCAGGCGGCGGTTGAGGTTGCGCTCGCCCATGCGTCGCACGTGGTTGTAGGCCAGTGGGTTGCACACCGGCACGAAGGTGACGCTGCCGCGCACGATCTCGATGTCGCCGCCGTCGATCTCGTGCAGCACACGCCGTATGCCCTTGGTGCCGGCCACCTCGTTGCCGTGCACGGCGCCGGTGACGATGAGCCGGGGCGCGGCGCGGCCGCCTTCCAGCCCGGTGATGCGGTGGGCGCGCAGGTTGCGGTTGCTGATCATGCGGGCTTTCCACACAGCAGGCGGTGCGCCCTGGCGTAGCGTTCGTGCACGCCCAGGATGACCTCGTCCGGCAGGTCCAGCGCGGCCTGCTCGGCGCCGCCGGTGACGCCGGTGCCGGCCAGCCAGTCGCGCAGCGGCTGCTTGTCCAGCGCCACGATGCGGCCCTGCGCCAGTTCGTCGGCGAGCCAGAAACGCGACGAATCGGGGGTCAGCACCTCGTCCATCAGCGTCAGCGTGCCGGCCTCGTCCAGGCCGAACTCGAACTTGGTGTCGGCGATGACGATGCCGCGCGTGGCGGCGTAGTCGCGTGCCACGGTGTAGATGCGGATGGCGGTGTTGCGCACCTCGGCGCCGCGCGCCGCACCCAGCAAGGCTTCGAGCTGGGCAAACGAGATGTTCTCGTCGTGGTCGCCCACGGCGGCCTTGGTGGCCGGCGTGAAGATGGGCGCGGCCAGCGGCGTCGTCATCTGCAGCCCGGCGGGCATGTCGATGCCGCAGACGGTGCCGCGTGCCGTGTACTCCTTCCAGCCCGAGCCGACGACGTAGCCGCGCACCACCGCCTCGCAGGGCAGCGGCTTCAGTCGCTTGACGAGCATGCTGCGGCCCCGCACCTGCGCCACCTCGTCGGGCGCGACCACGCTCTCGGGCGTGTCGCCGCTGAGGTGGTTGGGCACGACGCCCTTCAGCAGGCCGAACCAGAACAGCGCCATCTCGGTGAGCAGCCGGCCCTTGCCGGGCACGGGCGCCTTCATCACGACGTCGAAGGCGCTCAGGCGGTCGCTGGCCACCATCAGCATGCGGTCGCTGCCGACGGCGTAAAGGTCGCGCACCTTGCCGCGGGCGATGAGGGGCAGGGAGTGCAGCGTCGTCGACTGCACGGCAGGGCCGAGGTCGGCCAGGGTGGGCTGGGTCATGGCAGGGGCGGCAGGGCGCCGCGAAGTGATCGCGCTATTTTGCGGCTTGCACCGGCAGCGCCGCCGACGGGCCGGGGCCGTGCAGCAGGGTTTGTGTCAGCGTCAGCGTGCCGGCGTCGGCGTCGAGCACCACGTTCAGGCCCAGCGGCAGCGGCCGGTTGGGTGTGCCGTGGCCGGCCGGCCAGCCGGCCAGTAGCGGCTTTTGCTGCCGCTCGCACACGGGTTGCAGCAGCGACTGCAGCAGCGCCGTGGGCGATTCGGCCTCGGTGAAGCTGCCCAGCACGATGCCCGCGGCGGCGTCCAGCACGCCGGCCAGGCGCAACTGCGTCAGCAGCCGGTCGAGAACAGAAGCGCACCGCGCGCGTCCCAGGCCCAGGGTGTGCCCAGCAGCGCCGCCACCAGGCTCAGGTTGCCGCCGACCAGCCGCCCTTCGGCACGGCCGCCCACGTGCAACGGCGACGCGTCGAGCGCGGGCGACAGCACGTCGCCGGCGCGCAGGCCGCCCTGCAGCAGTGCGAACAGGGCGTCGCGGTCGCTGTCGTTCGAGGGCCGCTGTCCCGGCAGCAGCATGTCCGAAGCGGCCATCGGCGCGTGCAGGGTCGGCAGGCCTGCGCCGGCCCACAGCGCGTGCAACGCGGTGAGGTCGCTGTAGCCGATGAGCAGCTTCGGCTGCGCGCGCAGCCGCGCGGTGTCGATGCCGTCGAGGATGCGCATGCAGCCGTAGCCGCCGCGGATGGCGTGCAGTGCCGCCACCTCGGGGTCGGCCAACGCGGCGTGCAGGTCGGCCAGGCGCTGTGCATCGGGGCCGGCGAGGTAGCCGCTGCGCTGGCTGCAGCCCGGGTAGATGCGGCAGCGGTAGCCGAAACGCGCGTACAGGGCCGGCACGGCCGCCAGGCGCTCGGGTTCCACCGGGCCGGCAGGGGCGATGACGCCGATCAGGCTGCCCGGCGGCAGCGCCGCGTAGCCGCCGAACATGGCGGACGCCACTGGCGTGCTCAGACCCGTCCTTCGACGATGCGGTGCACCGCCGCCCCGAGCGCCGGCAGCCGCCAGGTGGTGGACGCGGCGGCTACCGGTGCGTAGCGGCGGCCCAGGCTGGTGAGCACGGCGACGATGTAGTGCAGCTGGCCGCGCTGCACGATGCCGGCGTCGGACGCGTAGTTGTCGGTGTTGCCGGTCTTGTGCGCGAAGTCGGGCGCGTCGGGCAGGCCCGCCACCCAGCCGGGCAGATGCTTGAGCGTGCCCGAGGACAGCGTTTCCTCGATCTGCTGCCGGCGCAGAACGTCGTGCAGGTGGGCAGCGTTGGCGGGCTGCAGCAGCGGCGGCAGGCCTGGCGGCAGCCAGGGCGCGGGCGGTGCCGCGGCGTCGATCAGCCACAGCAGGCGCAGGCTGTCCCAGGCCGTCATGTGGATGTGGCCGACACCGGCGCCGTCGGCATTGCGCCAGCCGCCGGCGGGCGTGGTGTCGTTGAGCTGCAGCGTGGCCAGCCCACGTTCGGCGAAGGCCTGGTTGAGCACGGCGACGACGCCGTAACGGTGCATCAGCGCCACGCACTCGTTGGTCGAGCGGTTGTCGCTGATCGCGATCATGGGTTCCAGGGCGGCGGGCCAGTCGCACAGCCCGCGGTCGACGGCGAGCGCGACGCCGAAGGCCACCATCAGCTTGAGCAGCGAAGCCGGGTAAGGCGCGACCATCCGGTGCGGGCCGCTGCCGGCCAGCACCGGAAAGTCCAGCTGCGACCAGTCGGCGCCCGGCAGCCATGCGACGGAGTCGCCGCGCGCGTCGCGCATGTCGGCCAAGAACTGCACGTTGCGCACGGCGCCGGCGTCGGTACCGATGTCCGCCACCACGCCCTGCGGGTGTTCACGCGAGAACAGCACGTTGGCCCAGCGCGGCGGGCCGTCGGGCGGAAAGACGGCCAGAGCGAGGTCGATGCTGGGGTGCAGGTCCAGCGGCGTGTCGCGCTGCCACGAGTCGGGTGTAGCCGCGAAGTCCTGCGCCAGGATGGCGGTGCGCAGGGCCTGGGCGAGGTCGAGGTCTTGCATGGCGGTGCGAGTTTAGGGGCGCTGACCCACGCTACGCGCCAGAGAAACGCCGGAGAACCGGCGCAGAAGCAGCGCAGAAGACGCGGGAGGCGGAGGCTCAGCCGGCCACGACGTGGCAGGCCACCTGCCGCCCGCCCAGCGCACGCAGCGCCGGCACCTGTTCGCGGCAGCGTGCCTGCGCCAAGGGACAGCGGGTGTGGAAGGCGCAGCCGGAGGGCGGGGCCAACGGGCTGGGCATCTCGCCCTGGAGCGGCACACGCTGGCGCCGGTCCTTCAACTTCAGTGCGGGCACGGCCGACAGCAGCGCCTGCGTGTAAGGGTGCAGCGGCGCGCCCAGCACCTGCAGCTTCGGACCCTGCTCCACCACGCTGCCGAAGTACATCACCATCACGTCGTGCGCCACGTGTTCCACCACCGCCAGGTTGTGGCTGATGAAGACGTAGGCGGTGCCAGTGGCTTCCTGCAGGTCCATGAAGAGGTTGAGGATCTGGGCCTGGATCGACACGTCCAGCGCCGAGGTGGGTTCGTCGGCGACGACGACGGCGGGCGCCAGCATCATCGCGCGCGCCACCGCCACGCGTTGGCGCTGGCCGCCGCTGAACATGTGCGGGTAGCGCGCTGCGTGCTCGGGCCGCAGGCCCACGCGGGCCAGCATCTGCGCCACGCGCTCGCCGCGTTCGGCTTTCGACAGCGCGGTGTTGATGGCCAGCGGTTCGGCCAGCGCCGCGGCGATGGTCTTGCGCGGGTTCAGCGACGCGTACGGGTTCTGGAACACCATCTGCACGCGTTGGCGCAATCGCTTCAAGGCGGTGGCGTCGGCACTGGCGGCGTTCTGGCCGTCGATGAAGAGCGCGCCGGCGCTGGGCGGCTCGATTAGCGTGAGCTGGCGCGCCAGGGTGCTCTTGCCGCAGCCCGATTCGCCCACCACCGCCAGCGTGCGGCCGGCGGCGAGTTCGAAGCTCACGCCGTTCAGCGCCTTCACCGTGACGTGGCCACGCAGGAAGCCGCGCGGGCTGCGGTAGTGGCGTGCCAGGGCGTCGGCGCGCATCACCGTGGGGGCCCCCTCAGCCATGCGCTACACCCTGGGCGACCAGCGGGAAAAAGCAGCGCACGGCCGTTTCGCTGCCATCACAGCCTCGTCCCTGCAGTGCCGGCCTTTCGTGCACGCAGCGCGGCTGCACATGGGCGCAGCGCGGTGCCAGCAGGCAGCCGGCGGGCCGGTCGCGGCGGCCGGGCACGATGCCCGGCAGCGCGGCCAGCCGGCGTGCGCCCTGGTTGTGTTCGGGCAGCGCGGCCAGCAGCGCGGCGGTGTAGGGGTGGCGCGGCTGGCTGAAGTGGCCGGCGTACATGACTGCGACGCGGCGCGCCATCTCGGCCACCACCGCCAGGTCGTGAGTGATCAGCACCAGGCTCAGCCCCTGCTCGCGTTGCAGCCGCGCCAGCAGGTCCATTACCTGGGCCTGGATGGTGACGTCGAGCGCGGTGGTGGGTTCGTCGGCGATCAGCAATCGCGGCTGGCAGGCGATCGCCATCGCGATCATCACGCGCTGGTTCATGCCGCCGCTCATCTGGTGCGGGTAGTTGCGCAGGCGCTGCTTCGCGGCCGGTATCTCAACCAGTTCGAAGAGCTCGAGCACGCGGGCTTCCAGCGCTGCGCCGCGCAGGCCCAGGTGCACCTGCAGCACCTCGCGCACCTGGTCACCGACGGTGTGGCTGGGGTTCAGGCTGTTCAGCGCGTCCTGGAAGACCATCGCGATGTCCTTGCCGATGATGCTGCGCCGCTGCGCCGGGCTCATGTTCAGCAGGTCATGGCCGTCGAAGCGCAGCGCGTCGGCACTGACGATGCCCGGCGCGTCGATCAGACCCATCAGCGCCATCATCGACACGCTCTTGCCGCTGCCCGATTCACCGACGATGCCCAGCAGCTCGCCGGGCGCGACATCGAGGTCGACGCCGTCGACGGCAGTGAAGCCGCCGAAGCTCACCCGCAGGTTGCGCACTTCGAGCAGGACGGTCATGAGGCCGCGCGCAACTTGGGGTCGAGCGCATCGCGCAGCCCGTCGCCCATCAGGTTGATGGCCAGCACCGTGCCCAGGATGGTCAGCCCGGGCATGGTCACCACCCAGGGCGCGCGCTCGATGTAGTCGCGCGCTGCGCTGAGCATGCTGCCCCACTCGGGCAGCGGCGGCTGCACGCCCAGGCCCAGGAAGCCGAGTGCCGCCGTCTCGAGGATGGCCGAGCTGAAACCCAAGGTGGCGTTGATGATCAGCGGCCCCAGGCAGTTCGGCAGCACGGTGTCGAACATCAGCCGCAGCCGGCCCGCGCCGGCCACGCGGCTGGCGGTGACGTAGTCCTTGGCGAACTCACCCAGTGCCGCACCGCGGGTCAGCCGCACGTAGCCGGGCAGTGCGCCCACCGCGATGGCGATGACGGTGTTCACCAGCCCCGGCCCCAGGATGCTGATGACGGCGATGGCCAGCAGCAGTCCGGGCAGGGCCAGCAGCACGTCCATCAGCCGCATGATGGCTGCTGATACCCAGCCCTTGCCGAAGGCCGCCACCAGCCCGAGCACCACGCCCGGCAGCAACGCCAGCGTCACCGCACTGAAGCCGATCAGCAGCGAGATGTGCCCGCCGTGCAGCAGCCGGCTGAGCAGGCAGCGGCCCAGTTCGTCGGTGCCCAGCGGAAACTGCGCCAGCCCACCGGCCTGCCACAGCGGCGGCGTCAGCATGTGGTCTCGGAACTGCTGCAGCGGGTCGTGCGGGGCCACCCAGGGGGCGAAGAGCGCACCCGCCACGACGGCGACGAAGACGAAGAAGGCGATGGTGGCGCCGCGGTTGGCCGTGAACGCGGTGACGAACTCGCGCCACGGCGACGGCGGTGCGGTGTCGGTCGGCGCGGCGTCCGCCAGGGGCGTCACGGCACTCAATGCCCACCCTCACGCAGCCGCGGGTTCACCACGCCGTAGAGCAGGTCGACGAACAGGTTGACGCCGATGAAGACCAGCGCCGAGATCAGGATGCCGGCCTGCACGACGGGGTAGTCGCGCCGCGCGATGGCGTCGATGAGCCACTTGCCGATGCCCGGCCACGAGAAGATGGTCTCCGTCAGCACCGCGCCGCCAAGCAGGCTGCCCACCTGCAGGCCGAGCACGGTGACGACCGGGATCAGCGCGTTGCGCAAGCCGTGGTGCACGATGACGCGCGCCGGGCTCAGCCCCTTGGCACGCGCGGTGCGCATGTAGTCCTCGCGCAGCACTTCGAGCATGGCGCTGCGTGTCATGCGCGCCACCACGGCCATCGGTATCGTGCCCAGCACGGTGGCCGGCAGCAGCAGGTGCAGCACGGCGCTGGCGAAGGCGCCGCTTTCCTGGCCGCGCAAGTCGGCCAGCGCGCTGTCGATCAGCATGAAGCCGCTGACGGTCTCGACGTCGTACTCGATGCCGATGCGGCCGCTGACCGGCGTCCATTCCAGCCCGACGCTGAAGCACATGATGAGGATCAGCCCCCACCAGAACACCGGCATGCTGTTGCCGACGGTGGCCACGGCCATGACCAACTGGTCGAACCACGAACCGCGTTTCAGCGCTGCGGCGATGCCCAGCGGCAGGCCGAGAAGCAGGGCCAGCAGCAGCGCCGCCAGCGCCAGTTCCACCGTGGCGGGAAACAGCACCGCGAACTCGGCCGACACCGGCTCGCGCGTCACCAGGCTCTTGCCCAGGTCGCCCTGCAGCAGCTGCAGCACATAACGTCCGTACTGCACGTGCAGCGGCTGGTCCAGGCCCAGTTGCGCCATCAGCGCGGTGCGCGCGGCTTCGTCCAGGCGCCGCTCTCCGACCATGATCTCGATCGGGTCGCCCGGGATCAGCCGGATCAGCGCGAAGGCCACCAGCGTCACGCCCAGCAGCGTGGGCAGGAGCGTGGCGATCTTCTTCAGCAGCAGGGTGAACATCGGTGGCGGGGCTTCAATGAAAAAGGGGCCTCGTGCGAGGCCCCTGCCGCGGTAGCACGGCGAATCAGAAGAACCTGTACTCCAGGCCCAGCAGGAACGAGCGGCCGCGCGGGTCGGCCACGCGCGGCTCCCAGCTGCTGCCCGTGCCCGTGCTGGTGTCGTAGGCGTTGGCGAAAGGCGGGTCCTTGTCGAACAGGTTCTTCACGCCGGCCGTCAGCGTCAGGTTCCGGATGCCGGTGTACGAGACGGTCAGGTTGTAAAGCCAGTAGGCCTTGACCACCGGGTCCCATTCGGGGGGAACGTAGCTGCCGTTGGCCACGCCCGGCGGCACGTAGCCGGCGTAGCCGCTGCGGTAGGTCTGCGACAGCGTGCTGGTCCAATCGCCGCGCGAGTAGGTCACGAAGGTGGAGTGCTTCCAGCGAATGCCCAGGTCGCCGGAGCGCGTGAACACGCCGACCTCACTCCGGCCGAAGGGTTGGCCGGCGACGAGGCTGGATTTCTTGTCCAGCAGGTAGGCGATGTCCAGGCCGGCGCTGATCCGGGCGCCGGCTAGGTTGCCGTTGCCCCGCAGGCTCAGCTCCAGGCCCTTGGTCTCGGTCACCCCGGCGTTGATCCAGCTAATGTCGACGGCCGTCAGGTCGCCGCTGGCATTGCGGATGAAGCGGTCCTGGAACAGGTTGTAGTTGTTGATGAAGCCGTTGGCGCCGGTGACGCCCAGCGACTGGATCGTGCCCTCGCGCTTGACGCTCCACCAGTCCAGCGTGGCGCTGAATTCGGCGATGGGTTGCCATACCAGGCCCACCGTCGCGAGATCCGACTTCTCCGGGCCGAGGTCGGCCCGGCCGCCGAAGCGGGTGCCGAAGGTGACCGCATTGCAGGGGTTGCCGGGCGCCGTGTTGACCACCAGCGACGGGCACTTGCCCGGGTCGACGATGCCGGCGCCGGTGAAGGTGCCTTCGGTGATGCCGTTGAAGAGCTGGTTGAAGGTCGGCACGCGGAAACCCTTGCCGGCCGAACCGCGTAGCACCAGGCTGTCCAGCGGCGCGAAGCGGAACGACACCTTCGGGTTGGTGGTGCTGCCGAAGCCGGTGTAGTCGTCGCGCCGCGCCGCTAGTGTGACCTCCAGGTTCTTGAGGACCGGCAGCATCACCTCGCCGAACACCGCCTTCACGTCGCGCTTGACCGTGCTCAGCGCGTTGATGTTGTCGAAGGGGGCATTGAAGATCCAGGTATTGATGTCGTTGGTGTTGACCGTGTTGTTGCCGTCGAACTTGAACTTCTCGGTGCGGACATCGACGCCGACGGCGGCCAGTGCGTCGCCACCGGGCAGCTTCATCAGCGGCCCGCTGGCGGTGGCGTCCAGTGCGGTCATCGTGAACTTGCCGCCATACAGCGTGGTGCCGCGCGCCGAGATGGCGTCCAACGCCTGCATCGCCACCGGGGTCTGGCTCTCGCCGGCCAGCAGGAAGGGGTTCAGCGTGCCGCTGTTGAGCAGGTTGGCCAGGCCCACGAAGTTGTGGAAGCCGCCGCCCAGCAGGCTCTTGCTCTTGCTGAACGCGCTGGAGCCACCCAGCCGGTAGTCCCAGCCGCCTAGGAAGGGCAACGGGCCTTCCATCGCCAGCAGGTAGCGGCCGGTGTCGCTGGTGGTCTCGATCTCGCGCAGGCCGCAGTCCATGCAGCGCCAGCGGAAGGCCATGGGCAGGCCATTGTTGACCGACAGCTCGGGGAACATGCCGACCAGCGCGTTGAACACGCGCGCATAGCCCGCGCCCGTGCTCGGGTAGGCCAGGTTGCGGAAGGGGTTGGGCACCGTGGTGTTGTTCGGCAGCGTCACGTTGAGGGTGGCCGAGCCGGTCTGAATCTGGTTCTCGGAGAAGACCTTCGCCGATTCCGAGCGACCCAGCAGCACTTCGGCCACCAGCTGGTGCGCGCCGAGCTTCAAGGTGCCGCGGCCCACGAAGTTGGTGTTCTTCACCGGCTGCTGGATCACCGTGGCCTTGCCGGTGTCGTAGGCGCAGGCGAATTGCGCACCGGCGCCGGCGGCCCAGATCTTCTCGTCGTAGGGGGCCATGCCGGGCTGCGAGGCACAGCCGGCTTGGCCGGGCAGGTCGAGGGTGTTGACCGGGCCGATGGTGATGCCCTGGTACAGCGGGCCGGTGCCGTTGCCGGCGTTGGTAGCGGGTGCGCCCGGGCGCGACAGCACGGTCCTGATCGACGTGGTCAGCAGGCCCACGGTAGCGAAGGGCGTGCCGCGCGTGTCCGGGCTCAGGCCGCGCTCGGGCTGGAAGGTGTTGACGAAGTCACGCTGGCTGCCGTCCAGGCGCTTGGCGTCGCTAAGCGACAGCACGGCCAGCACGTTGAAGCCATCGTTGTCCAGGTGGCCCAGGCCGCCGACGAGGCTGGCGTTGAAAGTGTTGCCGCCCTTGTGCTGGGTGACGTCCGCCTTCGCGTTGACGATCAGGCCCGTGAAGTCCTGGCGCAGGATGAAATTGATGACGCCGCCCACCGCGTCGGTGCCGTAAGTTGACGAGGCGCCGTCCTTCAGGACTTCGACACGCTCGACGGCGGCAAAGGGGATCTGGTTCAGGTCGACGGTGCCGCCGTTCAGGCCGTGCGCCGCGATGCGGCGGCCGTTGAGCAGGATCAGCGTCGCGTTGGCGCCCTGGCCGCGCAGGTTGGCCGAGGTGGCGCCGTTGTTGCCGCGGATGCCCGAGCCCAGCGCCACGACGTCGCTGTTGCTCGCCAGGTTGTCCAGGCCGTTGCCGTTGATGTTGATCGTGCTGATCAGCTGCTCGGCACTCTGGATGCCGGTGCGGTCGAGTTCGGCGCGCGTTATGACCTGCAGCGGCAAGGCACCTTCAACCGCGATGCGCTTGATGCTTGATCCGGTGATGGTGATGCGCTGGCTCGCGGCCGGTGTCTGCGCCATTGCATGCGTGGCCAAACCCAGCAGCGCCAGGCTGCCGACGACGGTCTTCAGTTTCATCGGGGTTCCTCGAAGGTTGTGAACGCGGCCGGTCTTGAAGCCGGCTCGCCGGGGTGCGATGCACGCTGTCACAGTGTTGCCGCGCAGGATAAGGCGGCCTATCCGGAGTAACCACGGATGTGATGGGGAAGGCGCTTTCATCGCGGCAATGCAGCTTTCGTACAACACCGATGCGCCGCGGCCCGGCCGGCGAGGCGTGTGAACATCGCGCCCGGCACGCCGCCCCGAAACTGTCCACCCAGCCCTTGACGCCCTCCTCGCTCACCGCCGCGCGCCCCTGGCGCTGGATACCCACGCTCTACTTCGCCCAGGGCCTGCCCTACGTGGTGGTGATGACGCTGGCCGTCGTCATGTACAAGAACCTCGGCGTCAGCAACACCGACATCGCGCTGCTGACGAGCTGGCTCTACCTGCCCTGGGTCATCAAGCCGCTGTGGGGGCCGGTGGTGGACCTGCTGGGCACCAAGCGGCGCTGGATCGTGGCGCTGCAGTTCGTCGTCGGCGCGGCGCTGGCCTGCGTGGCGCTGGCGGTGCCGGCACCGGCCTTCCTGCAGACGACGCTGGTGATCTTCTGGCTGATGGCCTTCGCCTCGGCCACGCACGACATCGCGGCCGACGGCTTCTACATGCTGGCCCAGCCGCCGGCGGCGCAGGCCGCGTTCGTGGGCGTGCGCAGCACCTTCTACCGGCTGGCGATGATCGGCGGCCAGGGTGGTCTCGTCGTGCTGGCGGGTCATCTGCAGCAGCGCACCGGGCACGTGGCGCTGGCCTGGGCCTGGGTGTTCGGGCTGATGGCGGTCTTCTTCGTTGCCGCCGCGGCGTACCACCAGTGGGCGTTGCCGCGGCCGGTGAACGACCGCCCGGCGCCCCGCAGCGCCACGTTCTGGGCCGACTTCGCCACCGTCTTCGCCGCCTTCTTCCGCCGCCCGGGCATCACGCGGCTGCTGGCCTTCCTGCTGCTCTACCGCTTTGCCGAGGCGCAGCTGCTGAAGCTGGTCACGCCCTTCATGCTCGACCCGGCCAGCGCCGGCGGCCTGGGCCTGACGACGCAGGACGTGGGCATCGCCTACGGCACCGTGGGCGTGACGGCGCTCACCGTCGGCGGGCTGCTCGGCGGCTGGCTCATCAGCCGCGGTGGGCTGAAGCGGCTGTTATGGCCGCTGGTGCTGTGCATGCACCTGCCCAACACGGTGTTCGTGGCGCTGGCCTGGGCCCAGCCTTCGAGCCTGTGGCTGGTCAGCGGCGCGGTGGCGCTGGAACAGTTCGGCTATGGCCTGGGCTTCACCGCCTTCATGGTCTACATGCTGATGGTGGCCGGCGGCCACGACGGCGCGCCGGGCAGCGACGGCGCCGGCGGCGAGAACCCGCACAAGACGGCGCACTACGCGCTGTGCACCGGCTTCATGGCGCTGGGCATGATGCTGCCCGGCATGGCCGCGGGCTGGCTGCAGAGCCAGCTGGGCTACCTGAACTTTTTCGTCTGGGCCTGCGTCGCCACGCTGCCTTCGTTCGCGGCGGCGGCGCTGCTGCGCATCGACCCCGGGTTTGGTCGCAAGAGCGACTGAGTTTCGGCACGCTGCGCGCAGGGTTGTGGGAAGCCACAGCAGCCCATGACGCGCTGACGCCTAGACTCGTTGGCGTTGGGCGGGCCGCCGGGGCCCGTCGCCAGACCCGGCTGCAGACCGGGCAGAAAGGGGCATCGATGCGCATCACCATCATGGGCAGCGGCGGGGTCGGCGGCTATTTCGGCGGCCGGCTGGCGCAAGCGGGGCACGAGGTCAGTTTCGTCGCGCGCGGCGCGCACCTGCAGGCGTTGCGCAAGCACGGGCTGCGTGTGCTCAGCCCGCTGGGCGACCTGCACCTGAAGCAGGTGCGCGCCGTCGAGAGCCCGGCCGAAATCTCGGCGGCCGACTTTGTGCTGTTCGGCGTCAAGCTCTGGGACACCGCCGACGCCGCGCAGTCACTGTGGACGCTGCTGGGCGAAGACACCGTGGTGGTGTCGTTCCAGAACGGCGTCGTCAAGGACGACCTGCTGCGCGACGCCCTGGGCGCGCGCCACGTGGCCGGCGGCGTGGGCTATATCGCCTCGCACATCGCCGAGCCGGGGGTCATCCGCCACGGCGGCAGCATGGCCCGGCTGGTCTTCGGCGAGTTCGACGGCAGCCTCAGCCCACGCCTGCAGGCCTTCGCCGCCGCCTGCGCCGAAGCCGGCATCGACCACGAGCTCAGCCCGCGCATCCGCCAGGCGCAGTGGGAGAAGTTCGTCTTCCTCGTCGGCCTGTCGGCCACCACCACGCTGGCGCGGCTGCCCATCGGCCGCATCCGCAGCCACCCGCGCGCCCACGCCTTCCTGCACGACGTGATGGACGAGGTGGTGAAGGTGGCCCGCGCAGAAGGCGTGCCGCTGCCGCCCGAATACGCCGAGAACCGCCTGGCCTTTGCCGACACGCTGCCCGAGACCATGACCTCGTCGATGCACCACGACCTGGAGCGCGGCAACCGGCTCGAGCTGCCCTGGCTCAGCGGCGACGTCGTCGAACGCGGCCGCCGGCTGGGTGTGCCCACGCCGTGCAACCGCGCGGTGGTGGACATCCTGTCGCTGCACGCCGACGGCCGGCGCGACTGAGCACGGCGCGCGGCGAGGCGTTCGGGCGGTGGCAGCGCGCTGACGGGTTTCGGCCCGTTGCGGACGTTCGGGTCTTCGTTGCCGTCTGCGTGCCTGAAGTGGCGCAGGAGCAGGCCGCCGGGGTGCTCTGCTGCGTT
>LNFM01003813.1_pt1 | contig 28908 bp, 29 predicted proteins | sample 596031 | NCBI WGS metagenome assembly LNFM01 (sample SAMN04254537, study PRJNA301005) | activated carbon metagenome | isolation source: dual media filters at the Ann Arbor, Michigan drinking water treatment plant | place: USA: Ann Arbor
GTTCTATGATTTCGGTCGCGAGTTTGATGTAGGCTTGGCTGCCGACGCAGTCGTAATCATACAGCAGAATCGGTTGCCCGTGTGACGGAGCCTCCGCGACCCGCACGTTCCGCGGGATCATCGTCTCGTAGACTTTCGCACCGAAGAAGGCGCGCACATCACGTGCCACGTCTCGCGATAACCCCGTTCGCTGATCGTGCATCGTCAGAACCACACCCTGAATCTCTAGTTCAGGATTGAGCGCCGCCCGGATCTGCTCGATCGATTCCTTGAGCTGCGTGATACCTTCGAGCGCGAAGAACTCGCACTGCACTGGCACGAGAATGGCGTTCGAAGCCGTCAGCGCGTTGAGCGTGAGAAGATTCAGCGATGGCGGGCAGTCGATCAGAATATAGGAGAACGGCGACCCACCCGGCCGGCCGGTAAGTCCGATCACCGCTTCGCGCAGCCGGTAGAGCCGCGCCCGGTCTGCGTCACCATCACCATCGAAACCGACGAGATCGTTGTTGGCCGGCAGACAAAAGAGATTGGGAACCGCAGTCGGCTGCGCCGCCTCCGCCAGCGTCGCACGCTGTGCCAACACATCGAAAGTCGTCAGCCGTCTAGCCTCGGGCGCGATCCCGACACCCGTACTCGCATTTCCTTGCGGATCGCTGTCGACGATCAAAACGCGCTCGCCTATGGCAGCCAGCGCTGTCCCGAGATTGATGGCGGTTGTCGTTTTGCCGACGCCGCCCTTCTGATTGGCTATCGCCAGCACGCGTACGCCGGCGTAGGCCCCGAAAGAGGTGCTCATGGCCAGAAACCCTTGCTCTGAAACGAGTAATCGAACGGCCTAACGCTGCCGCAGGTTTCGCACGATGACAACGCGGGCGTCCGCAGCAGTCTCACTGGGCACAAATGACGCGTCGAACGCCCACTGAGAGCGCGCCGCCTCGACTTCGGCCTTCGCGCCATGCCCTTTTAGAAACAAACCCACCGTACGTTCCCCGAACAAGGGAGCAGCCAAGCCCAGCAAACGACCTAGCGGGGCCAAAGCACGCGCGGTTAAGACATCGACAGATGCAAGCTTAGACTGAGTCTCGGAATTTTCGATTCTTGTCGACAGGATTTCCACAGCAACACCGGTCTGCCGGGCCACTTCGCGAAGAAACGCACACTTACGCACGTCGCTCTCGACGAGGACGAACCGCCACGGCCTTTCAGCCCCGCCGGCCGAACCCTTCTCCCGGCGCTCTTGCAGCAGAATTGCCAAGACAAGCCCCGGAAACCCGCCCCCCGACCCCAGATCCGCGAACACGCGAGATTCGGCTGGAATGAGAGGCAGCAACTGCGCGCTATCCAAAAAATGCCGATGCCAAAGCTCCGGCAGTGTTGCATTTGCCACTAAATTGATGCGCGGCTGCCACAGCTTGAGCTGCGCCTCGTACAATCTCAACCGATCGACCGTTTCACGTGAAACGTTGGTTGCAGCGGCAAACAAAGAAGCGTCCATCGCCGAGCCAAGTGAAACAGGCTTCACGACAACCTCTGGCTGGGCTGAGCCCGATCAGCCCTTCTGACGTGTGCCCGGAGCAGCAGCAGCGCCGCCGGGGTCATGCCATCGATAGCCGCCGCCTGCGCCAAAGTGCCGGGACGCTGCCTTTCGAGCTTCTGACGCAACTCGTTCGACAACCCGGAAATCTCACCGAACCCGAAATCTGTAGGAATTCGCGCGGCCTCGTCACGCTTCAGTGACGCGACATCGGCCGATTGCCGGTCGACATACGCCGCGTAGCGGGCATCGACCTCGAGTTGCTGAACCAAATCGGCCGGCACCCTTGAAATCTCGGGCCAAATAGCCGAAATCCGCGCCGTATTGATGCCGGGAAACGCCAGTAACTCGAACGCTGAACGCCGCCGCCCGTCCCTGTTGACGTCGAGCCCATGCCGGCCCGCCTCGGTGGGCGTCAAACTGAGGCGTTCCAGCAGCGCCCGCCCATCGGCAAGCGCCGCAACCTTGTCGCCGAACGCTTCGGCCCTCGCCTTGCCGACACAACCAAGCTCTATCCCGAGTGGGGTGAGCCGCTGATCGGCGTTGTCGGCACGCAGCTTCAGCCGGAACTCCGCCCGCGACGTGAACATCCGATAAGGCTCTGATACGCCTCGAGAAACGAGATCGTCGACCATGACGCCGAGATAGGCTTCCGTCCGCGAAACGACAACACCCTCGCCACCGCCTGCCACGCGCGCGGCGTTTGCCCCAGCGAGCAGCCCCTGCGCACCCGCTTCCTCGTAACCCGTGGTCCCGTTGATCTGCCCCGCCATGAACAGCCGCGGCACCTTCCGCGCCTCGAGCGTCGGCGACAACTCACGGGGATCGATGTGATCGTACTCGATCGCATAGCCTGGCCGCTTCATCACGACCCGTTCGAGCCCTGGCATTGTCCGCAGGAACTTCTTCTGGACCTCGGCTGGCAGCGACGTCGACACGCCGTTCGGATAGATCGTATCGTCGTCCAGCCCCTCCGGTTCGAGGAAGATCTGATGCCCGTCCCGGTCCCCGAACCGGACGACCTTGTCCTCGATAGACGGACAGTACCGCGGACCTACACTGGAGATTCGTCCTGAATACATAGGCGCATGCTGGAGGTTCGCTCGGATTATGTCGTGCGTCTCACGTGTCGTCGTTGTGATATGGCAAGGGACCTGCCGCACCGTTATGCGTGTCGTCAAAAACGAGAACGGGATAGGCGGATCGTCGCCGTCCTGCACCTCGAGACGATCCCAATCGATCGATCCCGCCAAAAGCCGCGCCGGCGTCCCGGTCTTCAGCCGCCCGACGTTGAGCTCAAGCGCCTTCAGCCGCAAAGACAGCCGCGCGACCGGCGCCTCCCCGAACCGGCCACCCGGCGTCTGGGTCTCCCCCATGTGGATGATCCCGCGCAGGAACGTCCCCGTGGTCAGGACGACCGCGCCGGACACGAGACGCTCGCCATCCGCCGTCAGGACACCTGCAGCGCGACCCTCCTCATCGAGGATGAGATCCTCGATACCGGCCTCGATGACTTCCAGTCCCGCCTGGCCACGGATCTCCTGCTGCATCGCCTCGCGATAGAGCCGTCTGTCCGCTTGCGCGCGAGGGCCCTGAACCGCCGGCCCGCGCGAACGGTTGAGCATCCGGAACTGGATACCGGCCGCGTCCGCGACCCGCGCCATAAGACCATCGAGCGCATCGATCTCGCGAACGAGATGCCCCTTGCCGAGCCCCCCGATCGCAGGATTGCAAGACATCTCGCCGATCGTGGCGAACTGGTGCGTGACGAGCGCCGTCCGCGCACCGCAACGCGCTGCCGCAGCAGCCGCCTCGCAGCCCGCATGTCCGCCACCGACAACGATCACATCATAAGCCAACGTGCTCAATCCTTGTCTGCAGAGCCTGAAACGTCACGGACACCTATCCGACCGCCCCGCTCGGGTCAAAGAAAGCGTCGCTAATGGTTCGTGCAGGAACCCGACTTGCAACTCCGCAATTCACCTCGAACTGCGTCTCCGGACAGCCGGTCCGACCGCCGGGAGGACCGATCTGATTCGGGGCCTTGACCCATCTTTGGCTGGCAAGACCCCGGGTCTACGCGCAAGTGCGCTGCGCCCTGCGGCGCCCGGGGACGCAGGAATTAGCAGCGATTAAACCAAGGATATCGAGTTGCGGAATCAAGGATTCACGTGAAACATAAAAACACGCAATCGCCCGTTTCAGAAAAACAACTGCCTGCCCGCTCAACCGAATGTCCTGCAATTGAACTGATCCGACTATTTCCGAAGATCGAACTCCTGTCAGCGACAACAGCAGCACACTTATACCATTCGCCAAGCGAACCCCTGATCAACAAGATGCAGTCGCAAAAAGCCCAGAAACTGCGTCCCCGGACAACCGGTCCTACTGCAGGGAGGACCGATCTGATCGGGGGTCTCGACCCATCTTTGGCCAGCAAGACCACGGGTCTACGCGCAAGCGCGCTGCGCCCGGGGACGCAAAAAGCTTAAGCGAAGACGCCAGGCATTCGAGCTGAAATCAAACCCAGCTCAATTCGAGTTGCGGAATCAAGGATTCACGTGAAACAAAACCCGCGATCCGCTGAATGAAAAACCCGCGATCGAAATATTACGCTTTCCCGATTTCCGAGCAGCGATTTCTTGCAACCGGCAATAACGGCACCATCACCTGACGCGATTCTCACTCGCAACCTTGCGCCGCATATTAATCAAAGCGATGCTCGTACACTCGTAATCATCGAAGCCCGGCTCACAGTAAAGCTCCACGGGAAGCGCATCGCCGTAACAGAACAGTCCCAGGAACTTGCGGCCGGAGCGAATGACATAACGCGTGTGCGCACTACGCTGCTCGGCGGCCGAAACGGCCATATCGTCCCTTTTGATGCGATGCGGCGCATGCTTCGCTATATCGTATCGATAGAACTCTTCGGTCCGCCATGTCCACATCGAGCAGAGACCTGCACGACCATAAAGACAGAATGCAATTGAGCCTCCGTTGCCTTCGTGCACCCGATCGCCTCGGCGCCGGATACCGACCCGTGCCCTTCCAAACGATGACGTCCCGATGATTCACGTGAAACAAAGTTGTGGAAATGATTCACGTGAAACACGTCCGCCATGAACCCGTCGCACTCATTTCCCGATGCAGAAGCGAGAGAAAATCCGCCCGAGAACTTCCTCCGCATCGACCGCGCCGGTAATGCGGCCAAGCGCTCGGCTGGCGCGCCGGAGATCCTCCGCTGCAAGCTCCGCATCCAGGAGGCTCTGCGCGAGATGATCCTGCAGGCACCGCGCGCTATCCTCCAGCGCCTCCCGGTGTCTCGCCTGCGTCAGCACCGGGCTGTCGCCGGGCGCGATCCTCTCCCGTGCCAGCATTGCAATCCGCGTGACGAGCGCGCCGAGACCGACGCCTGACGACGCCGACACATGCAGCGTCTCTCCGTCCTCGGCACCCGCACGCCCACCTCGCGCTGCCAGATCGACCTTGTTCTCGACCAGGATGATCGCACCACCGGCTTCCCGCAGCTCGCGAGGAACCTCGTCGGCAGACCCCGTCGCATCCCTCACCCACAGCACGAGATCGGCCTCCCGTCCGCGCGCGAGCGTCCGCCGGATACCTTCACGCTCGATCTCTCCGCCGCCATCGCGAATGCCAGCCGTGTCGCTCACGATGACCGGATAGCCGTCGAGATCGAGCCGAACCTCGATCACGTCGCGCGTCGTCCCGGCCACAGGCGAGACGATAGCCGCATCGCGGCGCGCGAGCGCATTGAGCAAACTCGACTTGCCGACATTGGGCGCCCCCGCGAGCACCACGCGAAAACCATCGCGCAGGATTTCGCCTCGACGTCCGTCCTTCAGATGCGCCGCGATCGAACCCTCTAGCGCCACGACGATCTCTCTCGCGCGCGCCGAAGCATCCGCCGCGACATCGGCCTCGTCCGAGAAATCGATCGCCGCCTCGGTCAGTGCCATCGCGTCGAGCACGTCGTTGCGCCATCCGTCATAGAGACGGTGCAGCACGCCGCCCGCTTGGGCAGCCGCCTGGACACGTTGCGCTTCGGTCTCCGCGTCGATCAGATCCGCAATGCCCTCGGCTTCCGTCAGGTCGATTCTGCCGTTCTCGAAGGCGCGCCGCGCGAACTCTCCGGGCTCGGCCATACGGCATCCGAGCGTGCCCAGCGCGTCCAGGACACTGGCAACGACAGCCCTCCCGCCGTGCAGGAGGATCTCGACGACATCCTCCCCCGTGAAGGAGGAGGGTCCTGCGAAGAACAGGATGATGCCGCGGTCGACTTCCTGCCCGGTGGAAGGATGCCGGATCGTCCGCAGCGCAGCCCTCCGTGGTTCGGGAAGATCGCTGACGAGACGGGCTAGCGCTGCCCTTGCCCCGGGGCCTGAAACGCGCACGACCGCCACCGCCGCACGTCCCGGTGCAGAGGATAAGGCGCAGATTGTATCGGGAGGGATGGTCACGGAAACTCTCGAGGTGATGAACACCAGAGAGTCTATAGGCACCTGCGCCAAGAGACGACAGTCCGCTTCGAAAGCGGAACGAGTTTGTCCGGGTCAGACCCTGAAGCTGACCAAAGCTCAGCGGCCGACGGAGAACTTGTAGGTCAGGCCGATGCCGCCGGAGAGCTGGTTCTGGCGCTCCACGATCGGGCTGTCGGACGCATCACCGACGAGCCGCGCATAGCGGCCCATCAGACGCAGTGTCCAGAGGTCGGCCAGCGGGATCTCCGCGTTCAGCCCGACATGCACATCCTTGATGCCGGCATTCGCATCATAGGCCGCAAGACCCGATCGCGCCGACTGCAGCGTGGAAACGCCGAAGTAGGAGCGCATGTAGTCTTCGCTGGCCCACGTCGCGCCGACCATCGCGGTGAGCGTCACCCGCCCCGCAACCGGCATCCGACTTTCCAGCCCGAAGCGGAGGAGACCACCGGTCTCGTCGCCTGTCGCCTGATGCGAGTAGGATGCGAACGCCGAGACCATTCCGATCCGGTATGCCGCGTATCCGCCCAGCGCCAAGCCACCGTCTACATCGCCGAGCCCGCGCAGACGCCGGCCGTCGTCCTCGTCACGACCGAAACGCCAGCCGGTTACTGCACCGACTTCGAGCCCATGCAGCGACACGAGGCGAAGGCGAACGTCGTCGGCACCCTTCACTTGCACGCGGCCTTCGCCGATGCCCGCAGGCGCGACGATCGGCAAGCCGATCACCCGATGATCCCGGCTGCCTTCGTACTTCGGCGCGACGATCACGATGCCGCCCGCCTGCCACTCGGTCGGAAAGGACCAATCTGTCCCTGTGGACTGGGCAGCGACCTGCCCTGAAGTTGCGAGCCCGGCAACAAGTCCGCTGACAGCGACGGTGATACGCAGAGTGGAAAGCATCGGAAGCTCACGGTTGCGAGATAGATATCTGGACCTCAGAGATACCACGGCCAATTTACCAACTGTTGACCAAACAAGCTTCGGCTACGCCTGTCGGCGCAGATCGGATGCCACATGTGGCCTTCCGACCTCAGTTCAGCGATCTATCGGCCGAGCCGTCGGGATCAGCTCTGCAGATTCTGACCCCTAGATCGTCTGTCGCTTATACCCCCGCTGCGACTTTCGCCGGCTCCAGCAGCTTTCGCCCACGGATCAGATCGGCAGCCTTCTCCGCGATCATGATGACCGGTGCGTTGATGTTCCCGCCCACGAGATCGGGCATGACAGAGGCATCGACCACGCGCAGCCCTTGCACACCGATCACCTTCAGCATCGGATCGACGACCGCTGTCGGGTCGCTGACCGGACCCATCTTGGCTGTGCAGGCGGGATGATGGACCGTGATGCCGTTGATTTTGATCCATTCGTCGAGACCCTTGTCGCTCCAGTTCTCCGGCCCGGGTCCGAGTTCCTTGCCGATGAACGCTTGCAGCGGCTTCTGCGCACCGATCTCGCGCGCCATCCGCAACCCGGCGCGCTGCGTTTTCCGGTCCTTCTCCGCTTGGAGGAAGTTCTGCTTGATGCGCAAGTGATCGCGCGGGTTGGCGGACTTCAACGTCACCTCGCCGCGACTCTCCGGACGCAGCACCGCCGCACGACAGGCAAAGCCATCATCGTAGGGCGCCTTGATCATCGGGAAGTGCGGCGCGGCTGTCATCGGCGCCGCATTGAACAGCATCTGGATGTCCGGCAGCGGCTCGGAAGAGGACGTTTTCAGAAATGCCATCTCGCCCCCGGGAAGATCCGTCGCGAGACCTCTCCCGAAGAAATAGCACTTGGCGAGTTCCAGGACGATCTTGTCCGCGCGCATCGACCGGTGGAACGGTCCCGGCTCTTTGCGGGTCCATGCGACAGCCGCGGAGATATGGTCTTGAAGGTTCTTGCCGACGCCGCGCAATGCGACGCGACAGTCGATACCGTGCTGCTTCAGTTGCTCGGGTTCGCCGATGCCCGACAGCATCAAAAGCTGCGGCGAGTTGATGACCCCGCCCGCGAGGATCACCTCCCGCTCTGCGCGCACCGATAAAAGCTCGCCGCCAACCTCGTACTCGACACCGACCGCACGGTCTTTCTCCATCAGCACGCGTGTCGCCAGCGCACCCACCTCGACCGAGAGCCCGGGCCGCGACAGCGCTGGCTTGAGATAGGCGAGCGCCGTGCTGCACCTTCGCCCGTCGCGGATGGTCGTCTGCCAAGAGCCGAAGCCTTCCTGGCTGGCGCCGTTATAGTCATCCGTATGCGGATGTCCTGCAGCGAGCCCCGACTGGGCGAACGCGTCGATCAGCGGATCCTGAAACTTGCACACACCGACCGACAAAGGCCCGTCGGTGCCCCGATAGTCGTCCGCGCCGCCGACCCAAGCTTCCTGTTTGCGGAAGTAGGGCAGCACGTGAGCGTAGTCCCAATCGGGAGACACCGACTTCGCCCACCGCTCGTAGTCGCCGCGGTTGCCCCGCACGTAGGCCATCGCGTTTATCGAAGAAGATCCACCTACAACTTTACCTCGCGCGCACTCTAGCCCGCGGCCGCCCATCGATTCCTCGGGCTCGGCGAAATACATCCAGTCGTGCATCCGCTTGAGTAGCAGCCGCGGCCAGCCCAGCGGGATGTGCAACCAGGGATCCCGATCCCACCCGCCGGCCTCGAGCAGCAGCACGTTGACGCCGGCATCTTCCGTCAGCCGCGCCGCGAGCGTGCAGCCCGCCGATCCCGCACCCACGATCACATAGTCGTATGTCTTCCTGCCCAACATACCCATTCCCCTGCATTCAAGCCGCCACGGCTCCACGAGACCGAAAGGCTCAGCGTGCCACACCGGCGGACGCGGTCAATAGAAAGACCCGGAATCGCTTCGACGATCCCGGGCCCACTGATGTCGATACCGGAGAAACAACCGCAATCCTACTGCTTCGTCAGACCCGCAGCCCGTACCTGCACGGCCTCACTGACGATCTGCTTCTTGATGTAGGCGTCGAGTTCTTCCGGCTTCATGATCAGCGGATCGATGCCGAGATCCTTGAGCCGCTTCGACGTCGCCGGCGCCTTGAGCACCTTCACCGTCTCCTCGTGCAGCTTGTTGACGATCGGCCGCGGCGTCTTGCCCGGCGCGAAAAAATAGAACGGCAGGCCGAACTCGCTGTCCGGGTACCCGCTGTCGAAGGTGGTCGGAACGTCGGGTAGTGCGCCCGAGCGCGTCTTGGAGGTCACGCCGAGCCCGAGCAGCTTTTTGTCCATGATGTGAGGCAGAGCCGGTAGAATGGGCGAGAAGTAGATGTCGACGCGCCCGGTCATCACTTCCAGGATCGATTCGGGCGCACCCTTGAACGGGACCATCCGCCCTTCGATGCCCATCGCCTTGATAAAGTGGGCGCCGTTGAGATGAGTGCCCGATGCGGCGACCGCCGCATAGGTGAGGCCACCCGGTCGAGTCTTTGCAGCTGCGACGAGGTCCTTGATCGACTTGATGTTCTGGCTCGGCGCGATGATCATCACATGCGGCGAGATGCCGAGCGGCGTGATTCCGGCGAAGTCAGCCTCGGTGTCGTAGGGAATTTGATTGAACAGAGCCGGAGCCATCGTGTGCGTATTGGTGACGACGAGCAACGTGTAGCCGTCCGGATCGGCCTTCGCCACGGCGTTCGCGCCGATCGTACCACCGCCACCGACCCTGTTTTCATAGACGAGCGGCTGGCCGAGTTGCTGGCTCAGGCCTTCTCCGACCACGCGCGCGATCGAGTCGGCGGCGCTGCCGGGCGAAAGCGTGATCACAAGCCTGATCGGCTTCGTCGGATAAGCCTGCGCGACGGCCTGACCGGCCGTCGAGACCACCGCCCCGTAAGCACCGAGCGCGGCGGCGGACGCAGCGATCCCCATGCGGAACCGCTTTGCGATAGATCTGGTGTGCATCAATTCTCTCCGGTCCCGTGCCGCCGTGATGAAGGCACCCTGATGAACTTGCGTCTGGCCGGCTGAAACCGCCCACGCGCTGAGCCTTGCGGTCCAGCGCATGTGCGACCATCCGCCGATGACAGGTGCTCGATGATCACACTACAGGCAGACACACCCTTCTGTCACCGCACCCATCTGACGATATACAAGCCGAACGACTACTTCTGCAGCCGGTTCGCCATTTCAGGCGTCGGAGTGCAATCGAATGCGAGCGTGGTGATACAGGTCATCGAGAACTGCCCCACGGTAGCAACCAGGCCGACCAGCTCTTTCTCGTTGAACATTTTCGCCGCCGCCGCGTAGGTCGCGTCCCCCACCTTCTTCGTCTCGAGCAGCTCCCGCGTGAGATCATACGCCATCTTCTCGCGCGCATCGGTCAGGTGAGGCCGGCCACCTCCATTGATGGTATCGACGATCTCTCGCTCGAGACCGATCTTGGCCGCTGCAGCCGCCTGTGCTGCCCATGGATACTCTGCCCCCCAGAATCGGGCGATCGCTAGGATCGAAACCTGCCGCTCCCGCTTCGACAGCCCGCCCTGCCCGAGACAGCTCGAGATATCTTGCGCCAGCCGCATCAGCTTCGGGAACCGGATGTATGCCCAATAAGGCCCACCCAGCGGCCCGCCTTCGGCCTTCACCTCGTCGAACAGCTTGCCTTGTTCCGGATTCATGTCCTTGCGCTCGAGTACGGTGATGCGCGTCATGGCGTGCTCCTTTGTGAAGTTTCCGATCCCTGAATTGCAGCAACATACATCGGGCGGGCCGAGGTGACAGCGTTATAGGGGCGCCACTTCGCGCCAGCGGCCAGCGGTGCTACGGTGACCGTCATTGGAAAAGACGATCGACCCGGAGGCGCCCAGATGTTTCGAGCTGCAGCCCTTGCTGCACTACTTTCGCCGCTCCTCGCATTTGCGGCCGCTGCCCAGACGGCGGCTCCGTCTCCCGAGGTGCTGAAGGATCTCGCTCCGACCGGCCGTCTTCGCGCCGGCATCAACCTCGGCAATTCGGTCCTGGCGCAAGGCACGATGCAGCAACCGAGCGGTCTTTCGGTCGATCTCGCCCGTGAATTGGCCAAGCTTACCGGCCTCCAGCTCGACCTCGTGACGTTCGAGGCAGCCGGCAAGGTTTTCGACGCCCTCAAGACCAATTCCTGGGACATCGCCTTCATGGCGCATGAGCCTCGCCGCGCCGACCAGATCGAGTTCACCGCGCCCTATGTCGAGATCGAAGGCACCTACATGGTGCTGAAGGACTCGCCTCTCAAATCCATCGACGACGTAGACAAAACTGGCATCCGCATCGCGGTCGGTCTCAACTCGGCCTACGACCTCTACCTCACGCGAACCATCAAGAACGCAACCATCGTGCGCGCCCATACCGGTGGCGGCTCGGCCATGATCGAGCTGTACTTCAAGGAAAAGCTCGACGTCGCCGCCGGCGTCCGCCAGGCGCTGGAAGCCTACGCCGCAACGGACCCAAAGGTCCGCGTCATGGACGGCCGCTTCCAGGTCATCGCTCAGGCAATGGGTACGCCCAAAGGCCGCACCGTCGCCGCCGCATATCTCCGCACCTTCATCGAAGAAATGAAACGCTCCGGCTTCGTCGCCGAAGGCCTCAAGCGCTCGGGCCAGACCGCCACCGTCGCCGCAGCAGCGAAGTAAGCGCCACCTTGCACCCGCGCGCTACCGATCCCCCTCCCCCTCGTGGGGAGGGATTAGGGGTGGGGGAACTGGAGGGGTTGAAACCGAGGTGAAAGCCGCCCCGATCCTCCCAGCCGTTGCCGCCGCTCTCATGCCGAAACCACCCCACGCCCGCCCCCTCCCCATCGAGGAGAGGGGAGAAGAATAGTCGAGGATCCCTACACATGACCGCCCCCACAGCCGACATCATCAAAGAGCTTGCCCCCACCGGCCGCCTCCGCGCCTCGATCAATCTCGGCAATTCCGTCCTCGCCCAAGGCACACCCGAGGCCCCACGCGGCGTCTCCGTCGATCTCGCCAACGAACTCGCACGTCGCATCGGTCTGCCCGTAGAGTTCATCTGCTGGCCCGCAGCCAAACCGTCGTTCGACACCGTGAAGGCCGGCAACGCCGACATCGGCTTCCTCGCGCACGAACCAGCACGCGCTGCCGAGGTCGAGTTCACCGCGCCATATGTCGAAATCGAGGGCGCCTACATGGTGCGCAAGAATTCCCCGCTGCTGTCCATCGACGAGGTCGATCGTCCCGGCAACCGCATCTGCGTCGGCCCCGGCTCCGCCTACGACCTTTGTCTCACACGCACGCTGAAGCATGCCGAGATCGTCCGCGCGACCATCGGCGGCGGCTCGGCCAACATCGAGATGTTCCTGAACGACAACCTCGAGGTCTGCGCCAACGTCCGCCAGCCGCTCGTCGCGTGGGCCGAAAAGGACCCGAACGTCCGCCTGCTTCCCGGCCGCTTTATGGTCATCGGCCAAGCGATGGCATCGCCCAAGGGCCGCCCCCGGGCCTCCGCCTTCGTGAAAGCCTTCGTCGAGGAAATGAAAGCATCGGGCTTCGTCGCCGACGGCCTGAAGCGCTCCAACCAGATCGCCGTCGTCGCCCCTGCAGCCTGAAGTGTTCTTTCTCCCTGTCTTCACGGGGATTGGGGTGAGGAGCCACTGTGCGTTCTGTTAAAGCGAACTCCGATGCGTCCCCCACGCCCTCAAACCGCCCCACTGACTCAACACTGTTCATTCGGGTGGGAGAGGGTGGGTCCTCATGGGGGAATTCGAATGCAACAGTCACGCGTACGCCTTGGCAGAGCTATTGAAGCCATCGGGCCGAATGATGCAGCACTGACTATAGGGTCGAAGGTCACGATAACAGGCGCCGTCCATTTCGACGGACAGATCGATATCGAAGGTACGGTACACGGCGAGGTTCGCTGCTCCTCGCTCAACGTCTCGAAATACGGAACGGTGATGGGGATGATCGTCGCCGATCAGGTGACCGTCTCTGGCGGCGTGAACGGCTCGATCTACGCCAACCGCCTCGTCCTCAAGACGAAGTGCGATGTCGAAGGCGAAATCTACCACCGCGAGCTATCGCTCGAAGACGGCTGTTATTTCGACGGCAAATCCCGCCCGCACAAACAGCCGCTCGACCTCGCCGAAGCGAGCCAGGATGCCGCGTCTACGCTGGCGAAGGTCGCGGCTTGATCGCCTTGCGACCGTAGGCTGGGTCAAGGCACTGCCGCGACCCAGCATCTATGTCCGTTCAGACGGTCGCTGGGTCGCGCTTCGCTTGGCCCAGTCTGCGACTAGGCCCCGGCCTTCACCGGAGTGACGACAGATTGCCGGCAGTGGTGTCCACGTTAGCAGTTGACCAGAATTGTTTGCACGGTGGTGCCACCTCCACTCCGTCATCCCGCCGGAGGGCGGGACCCAGTTCACCTCGATGAATTGGGTCTAACCTTGGAGCATCGGGAGACATTGGCCATGATGCCGATGTATCCGGATACCGCGATGACATTCGATGAAAAATCGCTCTGCGTCTACATCATGGCAAGCCGTCGCAACGGCACGCTCTACATTGGCGTGACGAGCGAACTGCACGCCCGAATCGGCGTCCACAAGCAGGATCTGATCGAAGGCTTCACGAAACGCTTTGGTGTGCACACACTCGTCTACTACGAGATGCACGAGACGATGGACGCAGCCACCAAGCGCGAAAAGCAACTCAAGGAATGGCAACGGGCCTGGAAAATCCGCCTGATCGAAAGGATGAACCCCGAGTCGATAGACCTGTTCGATGATCGCACCGGCGACATCCTCGACGGACCTGCTGACCGCGCACGGCAAAGCCGATGATCACTCTCCCGATGAAATGTGCACTAGGCCCCGGCCTTCGCCGGGGTGACGGATCTTGAATTTGATCGGATACAAGTTTCGATGGGCGCAATCCGTTGCCACGCCCGTACCGTCACCCCGGCGAAGGCCGGGGCCCATATCACAAAGCAGCAAGAGCGACCTGGACCTGCGCGCCATCTTTTACCTGTCAACGCAAAACAGGGCCGAACCTTTCGGCCCGACCCCATCCAATTTTGCAATCTCGCGTCGGCGAGCAACGTAGCTCGGGTTAGCAAAGCGCCTCGCACCGCTAACCCGATGAACATCTCAGTTCTTGCCCGTCGTCATCGAGTTGAAGAAGTCGCCGTTGGTCTTGGTCTTCTGCAACCGGTCGACCAGGAACTCGATCGCGTCCTGGGTGCCCATCGGATTGAGGATGCGCCTGAGGATGTAGGTCTTGGACAACTGCTCCTTCGGGATGAGCAGGTCTTCTTTGCGTGTGCCGGACTTCGCGATGTCGATGGCAGGGAACACGCGCTTGTCGGACACCTTGCGGTCGAGCACGATTTCGCTGTTGCCGGTGCCCTTGAACTCTTCGAAGATCACCTCGTCCATGCGGCTGCCGGTATCGATCAGCGCCGTCGCGATGATGGTCAGCGATCCGCCTTCCTCGATGTTGCGCGCCGCACCGAAGAACCGCTTCGGCCGCTGCAGAGCGTTCGAGTCGACGCCGCCCGTCAGCACCTTGCCGGACGATGGCACCACCGTGTTGTAGGCTCGGCCCAGACGCGTGATAGAGTCGAGCAGGATCACCACGTCGCGCTTGTGCTCGACGAGGCGCTTGGCCTTCTCGATCACCATTTCCGCGACCTGCACGTGCCGCGTCGCAGGCTCGTCGAATGTCGAGGCGATCACCTCGCCCTTCACCGTGCGCTGCATGTCGGTGACTTCTTCCGGCCGCTCGTCGATCAGCAGCACGATCAGGAACACTTCCGGATTGTTGGCCGTGATCGAATGCGCGATGTTCTGCATCAGCACCGTCTTGCCGGTCCGCGGCTGCGCGACGATCAGGGCCCGCTGGCCCTTGCCGATAGGCGCGACGATATCGATCACGCGTGGGCTGAGATCTTTGACCGTGGGGTCTTCGATCTCCATCTTCAACCACTTCGTCGGATAGAGCGGTGTGAGGTTGTCGAAGTTGACCTTGTGCTTGGCCGCTTCCGGGTCCTCGAAGTTGATTTGGCTGACCTTGAGCAGGGCGAAATAGCGCTCGCCCTCTTTCGGGCTGCGAATATGGCCCTCGACCGTGTCGCCGGTGCGCAGCGCGAACCGCCTGATCTGGGTGGGCGAGACATAGATGTCGTCGGGACCCGGCAGGTAATTCGCATCGGGCGAACGCAGGAAGCCGAAGCCGTCCTGCAGCACCTCGACGACGCCGATGCCGACGATTTCGATTTCCTTCGCCGCGAGCTGCTTCAGCACGGCGAACATGAGTTCCTGCTTGCGCATGGTGCTGGCGTTCTCGACGCCATGCTCTTCGGCGAATGCAAGCATTTCAGTAGGCGATTTCGACTTGAGATCGTCGAGCTTCATCTCGGACATCAAAGGCTCCGGGGGGATCTGCCGGCAGCGAGGAGGGAGAGAGGTGCTGCCGCACGATCGAGAAGTAAAAAAGGAGGGAATGACGCATCTCGCGCGGATATGCCTCTGGCGGGGCATGGCGCTGGCCGGCGAACCTCTCTGCCGCCGGGGGAAGCATCAATCCCGCCCTTATATCAAACATATCAGCCACACGAAAGCGATAACTTGCAGCGCCGCAGTTGATTTTTCAGGTAGTTACAGCCGCGCTCATCGTCGTGCCTGCTCTTCCAGGCCCCCGGAAAGCGGTCGGGGTAGTAACTACATCCGGTCGATTGAAAGATACCCACCAAGAGGCCGAAGCGGGCTCATTCCGCCCCGACGAAGCTTGAAAGCGTGATGCGCCCTAGCCTAGAGTTGAACCGACCGAACGAAAAACCGGCACGCAACAATCCCGGAATGGGAGGACCCTATGATCGTCGAGATCGTGACGTTTCCGACGCCGGATGGCTGGAACAGGGAGAGGATGCTCGAGGACGCCCGACACGTTATCCCGAAATGGACGGCCAATCCGGACCTTCTCCGCAAGCACTTCGCAATGGGCGTCGGCGACGCCGAAGGAACCTCGGCCGGGATTTACGTCTGGCCGACCGTCGAAGCCGCCCGGAAAGCGCACGACGAAACTTGGCGCGAAGCCGTGAAGATCCGCTCCGGCAGCTACCCGACCATCAGGTATTTCGACCTCTTCCTCCTCGTCGACAACGAGCATGGCAAGGTCACGGAGTGGTCGGCCGATGGCACCGCTCGCGTGCCCGAGCACGCTTGAACGCATGCACCGACCCTCGATCGAACTCTCACGGAAGGAAGACGCTCGCATGCGCACTTTCATCGGCGTTATCGCCCTCGGTCTCGTCACCGCGACATCCATAGTGGGGCCGGCTGCGGCGCAGCAATACCCGTCCCAACCGATCAAGATCATCGTGCCGACACCGCCCGGCGGCGTTGCCGACATCACGGGCCGCGCCCTTGCCCAACGCCTCAACGACACCGGCAAGACAGCGGTCGTCGAAAACCGAACCGGGGCCGGCGGCGCAATTGCAGCAGCGTTCGTCGCCAAGTCACCGGCTGACGGATACACCGTCTACGTTGGTTTCCATGCGACGCAGGCGATCCTCCCCCATCTGCAGACGCTCACCTACGACGCGGAGAAAGATTTCGCTCCCGTCACTGTCGCCGTCCAGTCGGCGAACATCATGGTCGTCAATCCCAAGATCCCGGCCAAGACCGCCCAGGAATTCGTAACCTATGTGAAAGCGAACAGCGGCAAGATCTCGTACGGTTCGCAAGGCAACGGCAGTTCGGGCCATATCCTCGGTGAGCAGTTCAAGCAATTGGCCGGGATCGATCTCGCTCACGTCGCCTATCGGGGCGGTGCGCCAGCCGTACAGGACCTCGTCGCCGGCCACGTCGCCGTAGTGTTCGACATCCTGACGCTGGCGCGTCCCCAGGTCGAAGCCGGCAACGTGAAAGCGCTGTTGATTACCTCCGCGCAGCCCGATCCCGTTTTCCCAGGCGTTCCAACAGCCAAACAAGCGGGCTTCCCCGCACTGGAAGGCGGCCCCTGGTTCGGCTTCTTCGTACCGACAGGCACGCCGAAAGCTGTCGTCGATTTACTCTATGCGGAAGCGAAGCAGGCGTTCGGCACGGATGCTGCCAAGGACCAGATGAGGAAACAGCTCCTCACCCCCATCCTCGGCACACCCGACGAGACGAAGGCTTTCGTCGCTGCCGAATACAAGCGCTGGGGCGAGATCATCAAGTCGGCGAACATCAAGCTTCAATAGAGCGCAATGGGCCGACGCTGAGATCGCGAGATCGAGGGCTCTAGTGCCGGCCCATTGGCACCTCGCGCTTGTCGCCGAGATCCGGAGGGCTACCCGTGGCCAGCGCGTAGGCCATCTTGACCGTGGCGACGAGGCTGTTCGCTCCGTCCCAGAATTCCGCAGAATCCGGCGCAATTGCCAAGGCAACAACGTTTGGATCGGCTGGGCCGTTCGGCCAGAACGCCTGGGCCCAATTGTTCCACAGACGCCCGATCAGTTGGCGGTCGTGACTGACGCCCGCTTCCCCCGAGATCGCGAGATATTTCGACGAACCGCTGTAGGCGAGCAGCACCCGGCTGCTCTCGCTGATATCGTCGTCGACGCGCGCATTGCGATCGGTCAGAAAATAGATGCGCCCTTCGGCTTGCATAGGGATCGACGACATCGGGCGTGCCCGCATGCCTTCGGACGTGTGCGTCACCAGCATGCACACGTCGATCGAACCCGCGAGGTCCCAGGCCCGTTGCTCATCATGCGTCATTCCATTTCTCCACTCGAACAATTGGGACTTGTTCGAATGAAACGTCGTTGTCGTGAAATGGTTCGACGCGCAAGCCAACTTTGCGCCGCGGTTCGATCCTGGATCAACGCTGCGAGGCAAAATGCGCCAACGCGGTCAGGTCGGCATCGGAAGCCCCGACGATCACAGCTGTCATTGCCGTATCTGCCCCGCTCCGCTTGTTGTCGCGGAAAGCCTTCATCGCATCGATCATGTAGTCTATCCGTTGCCGGGCGAGCCTGGGCATCTGCTCTTGGCCCGCCAGCGTGGGTAGATGACACGACGCGCACCGCATCTTCGCGGCGAGCGCTTCGCCTTGCTTGACGAGTTCTGGATTGATCTTTTCACCGCTCGCCTTGGGAGGAAGCTTGGAGAAATAGACGGCGAGCGCCTGCAGTTCATCGTCCTTCATGTTCTTCACGATGCCGTCCATGGCCTCGATCCGCCGGACACCCTCCCGCATCAGGAACAACTGATTGAGGACGAAGAACTCTGGCTGTCCGGCCAACGAAGGCACGTTCGGCAGCTTGGAGTTGCCGTCTTCACCGTGACACGCGGCGCACGTTTTCACCCGCTCTTGCAGCGTCATCGTTTGCGCGATGCCGGAGCCGCAACTCAGCGCCGCACTCATGATACTCATGGTTACGGCCGCCAGCACAGATGCCGACGGCCGCGCACGATTGAAACCGCTTGGCTTCACGGATGCTTGCCTCTCACCGGTTGGCCACTTTCTGCGATCCGTACGTGATGCGGTACGTCGCACCATTTTGTTCGTCGGACACGAGTAGCGAACCGTCAGGCAATGGCAGCACATAGGTTGGGCGCCCGGCGAACGTGTTGGCCTTGGCATCGAGTAGACCGGTCATGAACGGCTCGATCTTCGCCGTGCCGTTAGCGCCGATCCGCGCGATCGCAACGTCGTAACCGAACTTCTGCTCGCGGTTCCACGATCCCCGCCGCGCGATGAACGCGACGTTCTGGTACGACTTCGGGAACATCTTGCCGGTATAGAATTTGATGCCGAGAGCCCCGGCATGCGGGCCGAGCAGGGCGGCTGGCATCGTCACGCCGGCGCACGAGTTGGGCTTCTTCAGAGCGGTATCGGTCATTCCGCGTGCGTGGCAATACGGGAAGCCAAAGTTGGCGCCCTCGTTACCCTTGGCCACGCGGTTCAACTCGTCCTCCGGACCTTCGTTGCCGAACCAGTCCTTGCCATTGTCGGTGAACCACAATTCCTTGGTAACAGGATGCCAGTCGAAACCAACGGTGTTGCGGACGCCGCGGGCCACGATTTCCATACCGGTGCCATCGAGATTGTAGCGTCGGATCTGAGCATGGATTCCAGGATTGATCTCACAGATGTTGCAGTTCGCGCCGACCTGAACGTAGAGCTTCCCATCGGGCCCGAACGCCGCATACTTCCAGTTGTGATGGACCGTATCCGGCAGGTCGAAAGCTTTCGTCAGCTCGACGGGCGTACCCGGATTGTCGAGCTTGTCCTCGATGTTGTCGTAACGCAGCACGCGATTGATCGCGAGCACGTAGAGCGCGCCGTCTTTGAATGCGAGACCATTCGGCTGCGTCAGGCCCTGCGCGAGCGTGCGCACGGTCCGCTTGCCCATGTCGTCGGTGATCGCATAGACGCGGCCAATCTGGCGCGTACCCATGAAGATCGTGCCCTTGGCGCCGCGCACCATGCTGCGCGCACCGGCATGACCCGTGGACCACACCTCGGCCTTGAAGCCGGCCGGTAGCTTGATCTTGTCGATCGGCAGCTTGTCTGCAACGGCCGCGATCGGCGGCGTCGGATGTGGTTTGAGGCCCGCGTCCTGCTTGCTCGACTTCGGGTCGGACTTGTCGAGCGCACTGAACCCTGGCGGTGCTTGTGCGAAGGCTGGCGACACCAGCACCACGAGCGCTGCGGTTGCACCGAGCCATCTCTTGATGGATTTCATTGAAAATCCTCCCGTGTTTACAGGCTTGCAGGACGGGCGTCTCCGACCCGCGATCGCCGGACATTAGTAGGTCTACTCGGCTCGAGTGGCAACGGCCCCTGCACGCCCCCTGCACTCCGGCTTCAATGCCTCGGACTTCACGGCGAGGCCCTGCCTGCCGATCTTCGAAATTCCAATGAATTTTAATCGAATTCACATCTGAAGTTGAACTCGAGCTTCGTGCCGCTGTGGGAGAACACCGTTCAAATCGAGAGGCCAGGGCAAGGAATGGCAGGAATGAAGGAACGAGAAGCGAAGTTGCTGACGCTCACATTGAACTCTCCGCGATGCGCCGATCTGGATCTCACGATGAAGCCGGCCAAGCCTTTCGGTCTGGAGGTCGTGCGCAAAGGGCAGAGCATGGGTATCTGGAGCGAGCGCGATAGCGTTCTGGCGTTCCGCAATCTCGCAGACTGGCAAACCCGCCGCACAGCCGGGACGGCGGCCGAAGCCATGGAACTGACGATTACGATGGCAGAGCAGAACAGTTGGCTCGATTGAACTTCGTCGAGTTGCGAATTTGACCAACGAATCTGACCTCCTGTTGGCGTGTAGCTCTCCTTGCAATAGGCTCATGCTCACTTTTCTTCAGGAGATCGCTACATGACCGCCCGCCCGCGCCGCAGCGTGCTTTTTATGCCCGCAACCAACACTCGCGCAGTGGAAAAGGCGCGGTCCTTGAGCGTCGATGGCGTCGCGCTCGATCTCGAGGATTCGATTGCGCCCGAGAAGAAGGAAGAGGCGCGCAGCGCAGCCGTGGACGCCATCCGAGCTGGCGGATTTGGCCCTCGCGAAGTTGTCATGCGCCTGAACGGTCCCACCACGTCCTGGTTCGACGCCGACCTCGCCGCCGCTGCTGCCGCTGGTCCCGACGCGATCCTCATCCCCAAGATAGAGCGGCCCGAGCAACTCGGCATGATCGGGCGGCGGCTCTTGGAGCTCAAAGCCCCAGAGAAGACCCGAGTTTGGATCATGATGGAAACGCCCCTGGCAGTGCTCAACGCGCACGCCATTGCGGAAGCCTCCCGCCAATGGAAGGAATGCCGCCTGTCCTGCTTCGTCCTGGGCACCAACGACATCCAGAAGGAAACGCGCGCCCTCGATCATCCGGAGCGCCTCCCGCTGCTGATGGCACTCCAGACCAGCGTTTTTGCCGCCCGGGCGTACGGCCTCTCGATCCTCGACGGCGTCTATAATAACTTCAAGGACAGCGAAGGTTTCCGTCGCGAGTGTCGGCAGGGCCGCGTTTTCGGTATGGATGGCAAGACCCTGATCCACCCGTCCCAGATCGACATCGCGAACGAAGTCTTTGGCCCGCAGCCCGAAGAGGTCGCGTGGGCGCGCCGAATCATCTCGGCTTTCGAGCTGCCTGAAAGCCAGGAGAAAGGGGCGATCTCTCTCGACGGACAGATGGTCGAACTGCTCCACCTCGAAATCGCACAGCGCACTGTCGCAATGGCCGACGCGATCGCCTCAGGTCGATGAACTCGGCAGTCGAACCGGTATCCGGCGACCTCTTCGAGCCGCGGCGGCCCCTGGCTTCGACACCCTAGATCCGGCCATCAGTGCCAAAATTTCAGCGCGCGCATGGAATGCGTTCACCTGCGGGTGCACTGATAAATTACCCACAGATTTGTTGAAGATGAATCGCCGCGAGACAAAGAAAACAATCGCTTAATCAAGCATCTGTTATAGTGCTCCGATACAGCCGAAAACCTGAAGATCGATCTCGTTACGACGAGAACGAGCGGGCAGTTCCGCGCCAACCAAGAGAAGCAACGGTAGTGACTCAGCGGGTTGCCGTTATCGGGGCAGGAATGGCAGGGCTCTCTTGCGCCCGCGTGCTTCGTCGTGCCGGCTTCTACGTGCAGATTTTCGAGCAGGAACGCGTGGTCGGTGGCCGCATGAGCACGGCCCGCCTCGGCATCGTTCCGTTCGATCACGGCTCGCAGTACGTTTCGGCGCGCAATGCCAAGTTCAAGGCATTCCTGGATGAAACGGTTGCCAGCAACTATGCCGCGAAGTGGAGCCCGCGCGGCTACGCCAGCGACAGCGGCGAAGGCCAGATCTCGACGTGGTATGTCGGCACGCCCGGCATGTCCTCGATCGTGCGCCCGTTGGCCGAGAACGTCCGGATGACCTTCGGCCGTCGCGTTCACACGCTGCAGCGCAAGGAAAAGCTCTGGACACTCTGGTTCGACGACCAGACTTCAGAAGGTCCGTTCGCAGCAGTCGCCGTCACCGTCCCGGCCCCCGAGGCTCAATTCCTCCTAGGCCGCCTGCCCGAACTGGCCGAGCCTCTGGAGCGCGTCCGCATGCAGCCGTGCTGGGCGCTGATGGTCCGACTCGATCAGCGGTTGCTGCCGGAGCAGGACGTCTATTCCGATATGTCGCAGATCGTCCGCTGGGTCTCCCGCAATAACTCCAAGCCCGGCCGGAATCCGGGCGGCGACCACATCGTCGTCCACGCCGCTCCGAACTGGACGCGCCAGACCGAGGATATGGAACCGGAAGCCGTCGCCGAAGAACTGTGGGCCGAAGTCAGCCACGTCTTGAGTTTGCCACCGGTGCGCCCGGCCCAGATGGCAGCCCACCTCTGGCGACATGGCCTTTGCGACACCCCACTGGGAGAGACGTTCATGTTCGCCCGCGAGCACATGGTCGGCGTCGGTGGTGACTGGTGCCGCGGCCGGCTTGCCGAGCACGCCTTCGAGAGCGGCGCCGCCCTCGGCTCGGCCATCGTCGAAGCGTTCAGCTGATCGATTGCGAACGTAAGGGCAGAGGCCGCCGGCTTCCGTTCGATCGTTGGTCAAGCCCAAAGTGACCCTGGTATACAAAATACCATCATCGAAGCACAGGATGACGCAGCTTTTCACGCAGCACCTGCGTTGATCGCGATGCACCATCACGTTATACCCCCTCCGTTACATCCGAGGGGGAGAGTACCGAATGGCGCAAGCCGATTCCGGGCCGAAGGCAGACGCGCGCCCACTGTCGCCGCATCTGCAGATTTATTCGCCGCTGATCAACATGATGATGTCGATCATGCACCGCATCACCGGCGCTGCGCTGTACCTCGGCACGGTGATCATGGTCTGCTGGCTGCTGGCCATCGCCACCGGTCGCGGCAACTACGAGCTGTTCACGGGTCTGTTGCGGAGCCCGATCGGCCTTGCAGTCATGGCCGGTTACACCTGGGCGCTCGTTCATCACGCCCTCGGCGGCATTCGCCACCTGATCTGGGACACCGGCCGCGGCTTCTCGCTCGGAATGGTCAACACATTGTCCTGGCTCACGATTTTGGGCTCGCTCGCGATCACTGCCGGCATCTGGGCCTACATTGTCAATCTGCGGGGGCTGCTGTGATCGACTCCACCAAGATGCGCACCCCCCTCAAGAATGTTCGTGCCCTCGGCAGCGCGAAGGAAGGCACGGACCATTTCTGGCGCCAGCGCGTCACGGCTGTCGCTTTATTGCTGCTGACGCCGCTATTCGTCGCGATGATCGTCGCGATGATCGGTGCCGACTACGGCCAGGTCCGTCGAGCCGTGGCTCACCCGATCGTTACTATCCCGCTGATTCTGTTCATCGGCGCAGGCCTCGTGCACATGCGTCTGGGTATGCAGACCATCATCGAGGACTACGTTCGTTCCGAAGGCCGCAAGATCGTGTGCCTGATGCTGAACTCGGCCTTCGTGATCCTGATGGGCGTCATCGCAGTATATGCTGTGCTGAAGATCGCCTTCATCGACAACTGATCGCCGCGCAGCCCGCATCCTGCCCTTTTGCCGGCCGCCCAGACCTGTTTCCTTTTGGAATCCGAACCCATGGCACAATCCTCGAGCAACGGCGTGGCCGCACCCGCGATCACCGGTAAGGCCTACACCTTCGTCGAGCACACCTATGATGTGATCGTCGTCGGCGCGGGCGGCTCCGGCTTGCGCGCCACCCTCGGCGCCGCCGAAGCGGGTCTGAAGACCGCGTGTATCTCCAAGGTGTTCCCGACGCGCTCACACACTGTTGCAGCACAAGGCGGCGTCGCGGCGGCCCTCGGTAACATGGGCCCGGACAACTGGCGTTGGCACATGTTCGACACCGTCAAGGGCGCCGACTGGCTCGGCGACCAGGATGCGATCGAATATCTCTGCCGCAACGCCGTCGAAGCCGTATACGAACTCGAGCACTATGGCGTGCCGTTCTCCCGCACAGAGGATGGTCGCATCTACCAGCGCCCGTTCGGCGGCATGACGACCGAGTTCGGCGAAGGCCCACCGGCACAGCGCACCTGCGCTGCAGCCGACCGTACCGGCCACGCCATGCTCCACACGCTTTATGGCCAGTCGCTGCGACACTCGGCCGAGTTCTTCATCGAATACTTCGCCATCGACCTGATCATGGACAGCGAGGGTGTCTGCCGCGGCGTCATCGCGCTGTGCATGGAAGATGGTACCCTTCACCGCTTCCGCGCAAAGAAGACGATCCTGGCGACTGGCGGCTATGGCCGCGCCTACTTCTCGTGCACGTCCGCCCACACCTGCACCGGTGACGGCAGTGCGATGGTTCTGCGCGCTGGTCTGCCGCTGCAGGATATGGAATTCGTCCAGTTCCACCCCACTGGCATCTACGGCGCCGGCGTCCTGATCACCGAAGGCGCGCGTGGTGAAGGCGGGTATGTGACGAACGCAAACGGCGAGCGTTTCATGGAGCGCTATGCCCCGAACTTCAAGGATCTCGCCTCACGCGACGTCGTCTCGCGCTGCATGACGATCGAGATCCGCGAAGGCCGCGGCTGCGGTCCGCAGAAGGACCACATCTATCTCCACCTCGACCATCTTGACCCCGCGATCCTGGCTGAGCGTCTGCCGGGCATCACCGAGAGCGCCAAGGTGTTCGCCGGCGTCGATCTTCGCCGCCAGCCGATCCCTGTGCTGCCTACCGTGCACTACAACATGGGCGGTATCCCCACGAACTATCACGGCGAAGTACTGACGCTGAAGAATGGCAACCCAGATACCGTCGTTCCGGGCCTGATGGCTTTGGGCGAAGCTGCCTGCGTGTCCGTCCACGGCGCCAACCGTCTCGGCTCGAACTCGCTGATCGACCTCGTCGTGTTCGGCCGCGCCGCCGGCCTCCGCTGTGGCGAGACCGTCGAAGCGGGCAGCTCGCAGCCGGAATTGCCGTCGAACAGTGCCGAACTCTCACTCTCGCGTCTCGACCGCTTCCGCCACGCCAAGGGCGGCACCAAGACGGCCGAACTGCGTCTTCGGATGCAGCGCGTGATGCAGAACAACTGCGCTGTGTTCCGCGATGGCCCCGTCCTGCAGGAAGGCGTCCAGCTCATCAACGATGTTTGGAAGGGCTCGGCCGACATTTCTGTCACCGACCGCTCGATGGTCTGGAACTCCGACCTGATTGAAACCATGGAATATGACAACCTGATCTCTCAGGCAGTCGTCACCATGGTCTCCGCCGAGCAGCGCAAAGAAAGCCGCGGTAGCCACGCCCGCGAGGACTATCCCAACCGCGACGACCAGAACTGGATGAAGCATACGCTCACTTGGGCGGACGACTCGACCCAATCGGTGAAGGTCGACTTCCGCCCCGTCCACACCTACACGATGACCAACGAGATCAAGTACATCCCGCCGAAGGCGCGAACGTATTGATGACGTGAGGTGCGGTAGGGCAGCTGCCCGTGCCGCACCGATGTGCGCTCCTGATCTGCTGGCGGCAACTCTGTCGGCGGCAGTACCGTGGCGGCCATCACAAGCATTGGGCCCTGCTTCACCCGACCGGCGGGTAATCCCGTCTAGTATGCGAGCTTGTCGCGCTTTCGTGCCCATTCGGCGAAAGCGTCCACCCCCTCACGCAGCGGCAGATGTAGCGTGGGCAAACGTCGCGCGGATATCGGCTTTGGAATCTCGTCGTAGATCAACGCATCGTCGAACCCGATCGAGGCCGCCTCGGCCCTCGTGTTCGCGAACACGAGACGATCCAAGCGCGCCCAATAAATGGCAGCAAGACACATCGGGCACGGCTCGCAACTCGCGTAGATCATCGCACCAGCCAGCGAAAAATCACCGAACCCCTGACATGCTCGCCGGATCGCCACGACTTCGGCATGTGCTGTCGGATCGAGTGACGCCGTCACTTCGTTGCACCCCTCCGCGACAACGGCGCCATCCCGCACGATCACCGCGCCGAATGGACCCCCCCGGCCGCTACGGACCTGTTCGACGGACAACTCGATCGCACGCAGCAGGTAGCGCCGGTCGATCGTCGCCTGATCTTCAACCACGCTGTTACCCCTGCTCCGCTTCGGCTGCAGCGCCTTCTTTCCAGTCGTGGAAGTATTTGATGATGGATGCCGCCGTCTCTTCTACCGACCGCCGCGTCACGTCGATGACCGGCCAACCGTGCCGCGCCGCCAGCCGCCGCGTGTAGGCGATCTCGTTCTGGATCTCCTTCAGATCGACATAGGTATCGAGATTACGCTCCGACATCAGCCGCACTCGATTTCGCCGTATCTCCGCGATCCGCTCGGCAGCCGCCACCAGGCACACGATGAACGCCGAATGCGGCTGCGTCAGCGATTCTGGCAACGCGATCGACGGCACCAGCGGCAGGTTCGTCGTCTTGTAGCCGCGTTGAGCGAGGTAGATGCTGGTCGGCGTCTTCGATGTCCGGGAAATGCCTAGGACCAGGATGTCGGCTTCGCTGAGATTGTCCGGAAGCTTTCCGTCGTCGTGCATCATCGTGAAATTGAGGGCGTCGATCCGCCTGAAATACTCCTGGTCCAGCACATGCTGGCCTGCCACGATGGGCGTCGACGCAGTTCCCAGATAGCTCTCGAACAGCTTCATGATGGGCTCGAGAACATAAAGACAGGGAACGCTGAGTTCCTTGCATCGCCGCTCGATCTCGCCGGTCAGCTCTTTGTTCACGATCGTGTAGAGCACGATACCGGGCGCCGATTCGATTTCCTGCAGAACACGCTCGATCTGCTTCCGGTTTCGGATCAGCGGATAGACGTGCTCGATGGCCCGCGCGTCCGCGTACTGGACGGCCGCCGCCTTCGCGATCGTCGTCAGGGTTTCACCGGTCGAGTCCGACACCAGATGAAGATGGAAGTAGCTCGGAAGGGCGTTGGCCATGTGTGGATAAGACCTGCAGTTATCCCGGGGGCTAGGCGCGGCGCGCCCACCTCAGTGGACAACTCTAGCCTTGTCCACAAAGTTGTCCCAGCCTGAACCCGAAAGGAGAAAATTCGAGCGCAGTTTCAGCCGCCCCTTGGATTGCCTGGGTTGGTGAGCCCCATCCACAGCTTCCAGACAGGTTCCTCGATAAGTTCGGAGGGGACCATACGGATCAACCCGCTGATTCAAAGACGACTTATCGTCCTAGTAGCGCTGATGACGTTCCACCACTAGATATCGAGCGACACTTGTCAGCCTGAGCACACTCTGTCGACAACCCGGTATGAAACCGCAGACCCCACAATCCCCTGCACTAAGAGTCATAATAAGAATCTCAGAAGAATCTTCTCTAGATTTAAAGAGAACCAGAGAGCGACGTTGAAAACATGCCCGGCCGCACCCCGACACGCCACCTCGAATGCCGCTTCCTGCAACCCTTCACCGGGCAGGCCACCACACCACCTCCGGTCTGGCTCATGCGGCAGGCCGGTCGCTACCTGCCCGAGTACCGGGAGCTCCGCGCCAAGGCTGGTGGCTTCCTCGATCTGTGCTACACACCGGCTATGGCTGCCGAGGTGACATTGCAGCCAATTCGTCGCTTCGGCTTCGATGCAGCGATTTTGTTTTCGGACATCCTGGTCGTCCCCCACGCGCTGGGACAGAAACTCGAATTCAAGGAAGGCGAAGGCCCGGTTCTCGAACCCATTCGTGAGGCGGCCGACCTCACGAGACTGGATCCCTCACGCACCGCGGATCGCTACAGCAGGGTTTTCGAGACAGTGGCGCGGGTTCGCGACGGACTGCCCGCCGGCACCGCACTGATCGGCTTCTGCGGAGCACCATGGACCGTGGCGACCTACATGGTCGCCGGCCACGGCACGTCCGACCAGGCCGATGCCCGGCTTTGGGCCTATCGCGATCCCCAGGGCTTCACCCGCCTGATCGACATGCTGACCGCGACATCGATCGAATATCTCTCCGGCCAGATCCTCGCCGGTGCTGACGTCGTGCAGATTTTCGATACGTGGGCCGGCGCATTGCCGACCGACCAGCTCGAACGCTGGGTGATCGATCCGACGCGCCGCATCGTCTCGGCATTGCGCACGCGCCATCCGAACGTACCCGTGATCGGATTCCCACGCGGGATCGGGGTTCACGTACCCCACTACGTCGAGGAAACCGGCGTCGACGGCATCGGCTGCGACACGACCATGCCGATGTCGGAATTGAAGGAACGCATCGCCGAACTGGGCGTCGTCATGCAGGGCAATCTCGATCCGCTGCTGCTCGTTGCGGGTGGAGCGCAGCTGGAAACGCGGGTTCGCGAGATCCTCGCAGACGCAGCCGGCGCGCCGTTCATCTTCAATCTCGGACATGGTATCGTGCCGCAGACACCGCCCGCTCACGTTGCGCGGTTGGTCGAATTGATCCGCGAAGGCGCCGCCTGATGAGCTGGCTGCTCTGGTTGAAGGCGCTGCACGTCGTTGCCGTCATTTCGTGGATGGCGGGGCTTCTCTACCTGCCGCGACTCATGGTCTACCACGTCGGCGCCGAGAAGGGCTCGGTGCAGTCCGAGACCTTCAAGGTCATGGAACGCCGGCTTTTGCGGGCGATCATGAACCCGGCCATGATCGTGGTCTGGATCACCGGCCCGCTACTCGCCTGGCAGATGGGGTACCTGAATGATCATTGGATGTGGGCCAAGTTCGCCCTTGTTCTCGGACTGACCGACTTTCACCACCGGCTCGCTCGCTGGATGAAGATCTTCGCCGCCGACGAAAACCAGAGGGATGGGAGATTCTTCCGGATCATGAACGAGGTGCCTACACTTCTGATGCTGGGAATAGTCGCCCTGGTGATCGTCAAGCCGTTTTGAACCCCGGAAAAGGCCGGCAGAAAATAGAACAATTCCAAAGCGTTCCTGTATAATTTCGCTTTCGGGAACCTCTGCACTATATGTTGG
>LNFM01003817.1_pt1 | contig 28877 bp, 25 predicted proteins | sample 596031 | NCBI WGS metagenome assembly LNFM01 (sample SAMN04254537, study PRJNA301005) | activated carbon metagenome | isolation source: dual media filters at the Ann Arbor, Michigan drinking water treatment plant | place: USA: Ann Arbor
CAGATGCTGATCGACGGCACCCGCGTGATCGAAAGCATCGTCGACGGCAATCGTGACTTCGTGAACATGGCGAACCTGAAGGCGGTGGAGATCATTCGCGGACCGGCCGGGGTGATGTGGGGCGCCGACGCGCTGGGCGGCGTCGTTGCCTTCGTCACCAAGGATCCGGAGGATTATCTGAAGGGCCGTAGATTCGGAGGCCAGCTCGATACGGCTTTCGACTCCTACGACAACAGCTTCTTCAAGACGGGTACGAGCGCGGTACGCTTCGGCGATTTCTCGGCGATGATCTCGCTATCGCAACGGTCCTACAACGAGGGAACGCTCAGCAAGGCGCGGGCCGACGGCGGCATCTATGGCTGCCCGCGGAATCCGGAGGCGATCCGCTGCAACAAGCTGAATCCGCTTGATGGCAGCGACTACGATACTCTCAGCAAGCTGGTGTGGAATCCCGACAAAGAGCATGAGGTGAAGCTGACCGCAGAGATGCTCAGAAAGGACGTAACGGTCGACCAGCGCTTCGACCTCGGCCTGCAGAGCAATGGCATACGAAATCTCGGTTACATTCGCGACCAGGTTCAGACCCGCGAACGGTTGACGCTTGCGCATCGCTACACGCCCAATCTCGGATGGCTGGACCAGGTCAAATGGCAGATATCGAACTCGCCCCAGGAGCGGGATTTTACCGGAGTCAGAAACCGTCGCCTCGCCAACGGCCAGAATGACCGGCTCGACTTTCTGCTGAACTACAAGGAAAAGTTCACGGAAGCCGATCTGCAGCTGAATTCGTCCTTCAGGACCTTCATTGCCACGCACAAGCTCACCTACGGGGCATATGCGAGCGTCGCGGACACCGACTACCAGCGCCGCGACATCACGACCAATCTGAATACCGGAGCTGTCACGGTGGCCAACGCCGGCGGTTTCAATTTCGCCAATGCCACGACATATCGCGTCGACGGCTTTCTCCAGGATGAGATACTGCTTTTCAACGACAGGCTCAGCCTGACGCCGGGCGTCCGGTATGCGACCTACGATCTCGATCCGCGGCCAAACCCGTTTTACTTGGTCAAGCCGGGCAACGAGCCAAAGCAGATTCAAAGCGAGAAGCTCGTCAAGCAGGTCGGCGCTGTCTACAAGGCCACCGAAAACATTTCGCTGGTCGGCCGCTATGCGGAAGGCTTCAAGATGCCGACCTCGCAGCAGCTTTATACGTCGCTGCCGAATGGCGCGGGTGTCAATCAGGATCTCGTCCCGAACGCGAGACTCCGGCCCGAGCAGGTCAAGAGTTATGAGGCCGGCCTGCGCGGCCAGTTCAGCCGGGGTTACTTCACTGCGACCGTGTTCAAGGCCGACTACACCGACTTCATTCAGAATTTCGTACCCATCCCCAGCGTCAACTTCGCGGGCCTGAACGACCTGACCTACCAGAATCTTTCCAGCGTGAAGCTCTGGGGCGTTGAACTGGCGGGTGAGTTTCGGTTCCACGAAAACTGGACCGCAAGCGCGTCGTTTGCCTTTATCGAAGGCAAGCAAAAATTTGACGCCGCGAGCCCAGTCGTCGCGTTCGACGGCACGACGCCATTCTCGGGCGTGTTCGGGCTGCGCTACAGCGATCGGCCCAACGGGTTCGATGCGCAGCTGATATCGACTTGGGCCGGCGACGTGCTGTCGCGTAGCACGCCGCTGCTCTATCGACCCGACGGATATATCGTGTTCGACGCCATCGTCGGCTGGTCACCGCAGGCGGTGCCGGGCCTGACATTGCGCGGTTCGATCCTGAACTTGGCCGACACGCGGTACTTCGCTTCGCTCAACGGCACGACCACCTACAACACCGTGCCGACCACCGCGGTCGCGATCTTAAATCCGCTCGAACTGAGGACCGCGCCGGGCCGGACCTTCAAGGTCGGCGCCAACTACGCATTCTGAATAGCGGTTTCGGGGAATGTGCGGCGCAGGACGATCTGTCCGCCGTTGAGAAGGTCAAACTGATCGAATGCGCAGGATCCTGAACGCGATCTGGCGGCTGCTCCGCATGGCCGCTGGCGGACCTTTTCGCTGGGCAGGCTTTGCCCTGCTTGCCTTCATCATCGGCTGCCAGATTGCGAGCATCCAGATCACCCTGCGGCTGACCCAGTGGAGTGCGGATTTCTACAACGCGTTGCAGCGCCTCGATGCACCCGCTTCCGTGACGCAGGTCGGAATTTTCGCCGTCCTGATCGGAACCTCGGCGGGCCTGTATCTGGTCGGGTCATTTGCCCGGCAGCACCTTCAGATCCGCTGGCGGCGAAGGTTGACGGATGCGGTGCTCGACAAATGGCTGCCGGCCAAGGCCTACTGGTTTCTGCAGCCGTCTCTCGGCGGCGCCAGCATCGACAATCCGGACCAGCGTATTGCGGAGGACTGTCGCGAATTCGTCGAGTCGATCCTGACGAAGGTGCTGGACTTCCTGATGAGCCTGATCGGGCTCGTTTCCTTCGTCACGCTGCTCTGGCAACTCTCCACTTTTCCGCTTTCGTTCGAACTGTTCGGAATCGCATTCGAGATTCCCCGCTACATGGTCTGGGCGGCTCCGATCTACGTGGCGATAGCGACCGGGCTGACGCATGCCCTTGGCCGTCAAATGCCGGGCTTGCTTGCGGAGCAACAAAAACGCGAGGCGGATTTTCGGTTCGCCTTGATGCGACTGCGGGAGAACGCGGCTGCCGTCGCATTGTCGGGCGGTGAGCTAAGCGAAAGACGCGTCCTGGATCATCGCTTTCAGGCGCTGGTCGGCAACTGGCGCAGGGTAATCGCCCGTGAGTTCATCTACGGCCTGTTCCAGCGGCCGTATTTCCAAACCGTCCTTAGAATCCCGATGTTCATTGCGCTGCCTGCCTTTCTCGCCGGCAAGGTAACGCTCGGCGGTCTGATGCAGGTCGCGTCGGCTTTCCAGAACGTGGTAACGACGCTGTCGTGGTTCGTTTTCAACTACAAATTCGTCTCCGACCTTGTCGCGACGACAAAGCGGATTCAGCGATTTCTCGACGAGATCGACAGCGTCGGGGGTCTTGAACGCCCGCTGGCCAGAACGCGGTCATCGGACGGCGTCTTGCGGATGCATGGCGTGTCGATCTTCACGCCGGACAAGCGGCCGTTGCTCAGGATCGGCGATCTTGCGATCAACAAGGGTGATACCGTCTGGCTCAGCGGCGCATCAGGACTAGGCAAGAGCACCCTGCTGAAGGCGCTCGCGGGCTTATGGACGTTCAGCGAAGGCCGCATCGAGCTTCCGGACGGGCATCTGTGCTTCATGCCACAGCAGGTGTACATGCCGCTGGCGCCGCTCGTTGCCGCTGCCGCCTATCCGTCCGAACCGGACAGCGTGGCACCCGGCGCGATCGAAGGCCTGCTGCGCAAGACGGGGCTCGGGCACAGGCTCGACGCTGGAAACGAAAACGCCGCTGATCTTTCCGTCGGCGAACAACAGCGCCTTGCGCTGGTACGGCTGATACTGGCCAGGCCGGATTGGGCATTTCTCGACGAGGCCACCAGCGCGCTCGATCTCGAAACCGAAAAGCAGGTGATGTCTTTGCTGCGGGCCGAATTGCCGGATACGACATTCGTTATCGTGGCGCACCGGGAGCCGCAGGGTCTTGGGTCCGTACGTAACATTCCGCTTGGCGTCGGTCTGTGTTCGCCGGCCGACACCGCGGCTTCGGGTTACCTCGTGCGGGCGTGAGCCGTCTGGGCGTTCCAGCTGCTCCAGCTGACGCTGGCGAGGCTTCGCTGGTCGGTCGCAAGCGGGCGCCGGGTCTGCCGCTCATAGGCAGCGACGATGTGCTGGGACTGCCTGATCTTCTGCTGCAGTTCCGCGATCGCTTTCTGCGTTTGGCCGGTCGCGGGCGATTGCGCCTGCTGGCCCAACGCAAACCTGTTGGACTCGAAATCCTTCAAGGTCTCGCGAAGCTTCCTGAGCTGGGCGCGGTGCCACGCAATGGCGCTGTCGCTGTCTACCGGCATGCTAACTCTCCTGATTCGCCGCTGAATCTAGCATGCAAGGGGCAAGCTGGGCCAAGCCCCGCCGCTTCAGGGTGTCGCCAGGGATCATCAAGGCGCAGCCGGTTCCAGGAAGCTGTTCGATCGTCCCCGATTTCGACCCCATTTTGCCACCGAAGCGACTGCGGGCGAGCTTTCAAACAACAAACTTGCGTGGCGATCTGTAGCAAGCGCGGTCCCTTTTTATCACCCTGGCGGAGCCTGATCTCCCGCCCGGTGCAATGGAGCGTGCGATGAGCGAAGTTGAGTTCGACCAGATGATCGATGCCGTGCGCAAGGAAATCGCGCTGCCTCCGGTCGAGGGAGCGTTGGCCGCGTTGCGGGTGGTCGATGGGGCGAAGGCCGTCGATCGGGACCGTCCGGCCCGGCGTCGCGTAACTTCCACGATCCGGATTCGCCGCGTGGGCGAGGGACAAAAACGCTACAGGTGACCAGATGGAAAAGTCGGTCTTCGAAGTCGTAAAGGCGCCGCTCGGCTGGTCGGTTTTCGCCGACAACGTCAAGATCGGCGGTGTCTACGACTCGCGAGGTGCCGCGCTCGAAGCCGCCGCACTGGCCGCATCCTACACCGTCAGCGACGGTGGTGGCGTGCAAATTATCGTACCCGGCGTCGAGGAAGAACGACCGCGATGGGGTATAGCGTTCGACGTGGCAACGGCCGTTCTGCCGCCGAAGGCCGTGCGCTAGTACCTTGTCACAATGATTATGACTCTTTGGACGTTACGGGATAGGCGCGGCCCATTTTGGCGCGGGCTTTGTCGGTTGTGAACATCCATTTGATGCGGGCGCCGGCGGCGTTTCGTTGTCGTTCCCATGCGTCGATTTCGCGGCGGAGCCAGTTTTCGTCGTCGATTCTGCGGTCCAGGCACTGGCCACGGAGCACCCCGATCTCGATCTCGACCATGTTGAGCCAACTGGCATGCTTGGGAGTGTAGTGGAACTGCAGGCGGCGCAGAATCCGCCGAGCTTCGGCGGGCGCGAATGCCTCATAGAGGGCACCGGCGGAGTGGGTCGACAGGTTGTCCTGCACGACGCGGATGCATGCAGCCTCGGGATAATGGACATCGACGAGTTCGCGCATGCAGTGGGCGTAATCTTCTGCCGCCCGCCGCTCGGTGACCTTGACCTTGCGCCAAGGCCTATGCACGTCGATACAGACGAAGAGATTGACGGTGCCGTTGCGGCGATACTCGCAATCGTAGCGTTCGAGCTGGCCCGGCTCGGCCGGGATCGGCTGGCGAACCTCGCCGATGAGTTGGACCGGGCTCTCGTCGAAGCAGACCACCGGCCGGTCGGGATCCGGCGTCTCGGCATAGAGGTCGAGCACATCCTCCATGCGGGCGACATATTCGCCATCGACCTTTGGAATGCACCACATATCCTTGCGCCAAGGCTTGAGATCATTTTGGGCCAGCCGCCGGCGCACCGTTTCGTGCGACAGACTCTCGTGGTCTGTGAGCTTGACCATCGCCCCGGCCAAAAGCTCCAGTGTCCAGCGTGCGCGCCCCTCCGGAGGGCTCGCGCAAGCCGTTGCCACCAGCAAGGCTTCTTCCTTGCCGGTGAGCTTGCGCTCCGCCCCAGGACGAGGATCCTCGCTCAGCGCCCGTTCCAGAAGTGGAACCGCTCACCGACCGTGCGAGCAATCTCTTCATCACTGTGGCCAGCATCGGCCGCCAGCAATATCTGGGCGCGCTTGAGCTTGCGGGCGGCTCGTTTGCCCTTGCTCAACATCGCGGTGAGTTCACCGCGTTCGGCTTGGCTCAATTCGACCCGATAACGTACATTCATCTCGACCTCCTTGTCGGAGGACCGGACGAATCGACAAATGAATCAAAAATCAGGCGCCGCTCGCAGCCCCAGCGCTCAAGGCTTTACGGAAAAGCAAGGCCGGTATCTGGCTTTCATCTACACCTACCAGCACATGTTCGGACGCCCGCCAGCCGAGGCCGATATGCAGCGACACTTTGAAGTCAGCCCGCCTTCCGTCCACCAGATGATCGTGACGCTCGAACGAAACGGCCTCATTCGCCGTCAACCCGGCGTCGCCAGAAGCATCCAAATCCTCGTGCCTCCGAAAGACCTGCCCATCCTGAATTGGCTCGGAATCAACCAGTCAGAACCACTGTGACGAGGTACTAGTTTCGGGTATGATCGGAAGGCCTTTTCATTTCACATCGTCGAACGGCGACACCGCCGGGCTGCCGACGCGCATCCGCTTGATGCGGCGCACCGCCATCGGCGTGCCGTCGGATTGGTACTGCAGTTCGTAACTCTTGCCGTTCCTGTCGACGGCGGTGCACGAAATGCTGGTAAGCTCCAGCGTCACGAAATTCCCGACCTGCTTGCAGAGGCCGGTGGCCGGTTCGATCGACGGCACCGGCAGGCCATCGGCCTTCGGACGGTCCTTGGATTTCAGCAGCATCCGGTCAATCGGCAACTCGTAGACGTTGGCGTCTGGCCTGCGCCCGTTGTCGCCGGAAAACGTGATGATGTGGCTGTCGTCCTTGGGGTCATTGATCGCGACGGTGAAATTTGCCCTGCCTTCTTCGGTCTGGAAGAAAGCTACGGCCCGGCAGGGAAGATCCCGCCCGGCGACCTTGAGCGTCCGGCACTTGCCCGACATCATCGCGAAGATGATGGTATCGGGTTGCTGCCGCTGAAGCTCGTCCGAGGCAAAGGCCGGCATCGCAATGAGAGGGATGGCAAGGGCCAGAGCCTGCAAGGGTCGCGTGGTCATATCAGGTTGATAGGACATCGGGCGCTGTGTGACCAGAGTCTCGCAAGGTTCCGGACGAGCATCAGGACAAGAGTGCGCCGGTTTTGTGGTGAGGGGGCCATCAGAAATCGAGCGGCGCGTTATCGACCACTTCCTTCATGACGAAAAAGGTCCGGGTCTGGCGGACGCCGGGCAACGCGATCAGCTGCTCGCCGTGGATGCGATTGAAGTCCTCCATGTCGCCGACGCGGATCTTGAGGAAATAATCGAAATCGCCGGCCACAAGGTGACAATCGAGCACGAATCTAAGCTGGGCGATCGCCCGCTCGAACGCCGCAAAGCTTTCCGGCGTGGACCGGTCGAGCACCACCCCGACCATGACCAGGGCCCCCTTGCCGACCTTGCGCGGCGCGACCATTGCCCGCACCTGGCTGATATAGCCCTCATCGAACAGGCGTTGGGTCCGCCGGTGACAGGTTGCGGCGCTGACGCCGACCATTTCGGCCAGCTCCGCATTGGTCAGCCGGCCGCTATTCTGCAGCAATCGCAATATCTTGAGGTCGACACGATCGAGCCGGCCAGCCATGAAAGGATCTTTCTTGAATAAGCGGAATAGTGGATGAAATACTCAATGAAATGCCGCACTAGCGCAATATCATTGAAGTTCATGCGCTAGTTTGGAGAGCACCTTTCCAACGGCCGGTGCTAGGCCATTCCCGAAATCGTGACTATCAACGGGGATGACCATGCTGGAGAAATTCGAGCGCTATCCGCTCACGTTCGGGCCGACCCATATCGAGAAGCTGGACCGGCTGACGCGCCATCTCGGCGGCAAGGTGGAGCTCTACGCCAAGCGCGAGGACTGCAACTCGGGTCTTGCGTTCGGCGGCAACAAGCTGCGCAAGCTCGAATACATCATCCCCGACGCGATTGCCTCCAACGCGGATACGCTGGTCTCGATCGGCGGCGTGCAGTCCAACCACACCAGGATGGTTGCAGCGGTAGCAGCCAAGATCGGCATGAAGTGCCGCCTTGTGCAGGAAAGCTGGGTGCCGCACGAGGACGCCGTCTATGACCGCGTCGGCAATATCCTGCTCAGCCGCGTCATGGGCGCCGATGTCCAGATGGTGGACGAAGGTTTTGACATCGGCATCCGCCAAAGCTGGGAAGACGCGATTGCGGATGTGAAGGCAAAGGGCGGCAAGCCCTATGCGATACCGGCGGGCGCTTCCGTGCACAAATATGGCGGGCTCGGCTATGTCGGCTTCGCCGAAGAGGTCAGGGCGCAGGAGAAAGAACTCGGCTTCGCCTTCGACTACATCATCGTCTGCACCGTTACCGGTTCCACCCATGCCGGCATGCTGGTGGGCTTTGCCAAGGACGGCCGTGCGCGCAAGGTGATCGGCATCGACGCATCGTTCACGCCGGCCCAGACCAAGGCACAGGTGCTCGACATCGCCCGCAACACCGCCGGTCTCGTCGAACTGGGTCAGGAGATCGTCGAGGACGATGTCGTCCTCATCGAAGACTACGCCTATCCCGCTTACGGCGTTCCCTCGGAGGAGACCAAGCAAGCCATTCGGCTGTGCGCGCGTCTCGAAGGCATGATCACCGATCCCGTCTACGAGGGAAAATCCATGCAGGGCATGATCGATCTCGTGAACAGGGGCTATTTCCCCGCGGGATCGAAAGTTCTCTACGCCCATCTCGGCGGGGCGCCGGCGATCAATGGATACGGTTATACTTTCCGTAACGGATGACGCGGCGCGGCTCAGGTCTCGGCAGCTCGCACCAGAGCGATCAGCTCATCCCCATAGTGTTCGAGCTTCTTGTCGCCGATGCCGGGAATGTTGCGCAGTTCGTTGAGCGTTGCGGGTCGCGCGGCAGCGATGCCGTCGATGGTGGAATCGTGCAGCACGACATAGGCCGGCACGTTGCGCTGGCGCGCGATTTCTGAGCGCCATGCCCGCAGTGCGGCCTGCAGGGGCGCATCGCCGGGCTTCGTCTCGGCGCGCGGCGCCAGATCGCCGCGCCTTGACTTGTCGCGGCTGGCACGGACGCGCGTGCCCGGTGCCGCCTCGCGCAGCATGATTTCGGTCTCGCCTTTCAGGACGCCGCGCGCGCTCTCGGTCAGCTTCAGCGCGTTGAAAGCCTCGCTGTCGGCGCGCAGATGGCCCATCGCGACCAACTGGCGGATCACGGCGCGCCATTGCTTCTCGTTGAGCTCACGGCCGATGCCGAACACGGAGAGCTTGTCGTGCCCGAACTGGGTGACCTTCTCGGTCAGCCGGCCGATCAGCACGTCGATCAGGTGCATGGCGCCGAATCGTTGTCCGGTGCGATAGGCGCAGGACAGCAGTTTTTGCGCGGCGACCTTGCCGTCGCGGAGTTGCGGCGGCGACAGGCAGTTGTCGCAATTGCCGCAATTATTGCCAGTGACCTCCTCGCCGAAATAACCGAGCAGGCGGTTGCGCCGGCAGCCCGCGGTTTCCGCCAGCGCCACCAGTGCATCGAGCTTGCCGATCGACACGCGCTTGAAGGCGTCGGATCCCGTGGACTCGTCGATCATGCGGCGCTGCTGCACGATGTCGGACAGACCGTAGGCCATCCAGGCGCTGGAGGGCTTGCCGTCACGCCCGGCACGGCCGGTTTCCTGATAATAGGCCTCGATGCTCTTCGGCAGATCGAGATGCGCAACGAAGCGAACGTCCGGCTTGTCGATGCCCATGCCGAACGCGATGGTGGCGACGATCACGACGCCGTCCTCGTTGATGAAGCGGTCCTGGTTGCGCGCGCGCACGCTGGAATCGAGGCCGGCGTGATAGGGCAGGGCGGGTATCCCGGCCTTGGTCAGCGCGGCGGCGGTGTCCTCGACCTTGGCGCGCGACAGGCAATAGACGATGCCGGCGTCGCCCGCGTGGCGTTCGCTGATGAGGGCCTTGAGCTGGGCCGGGGCGTTCTGCTTCTCGACGATCTCGTAGCGGATGTTGGGGCGATCAAAACTCGCGACAAAGCTCGGCGCGCCGGCAAGCCCGAGCCTGGCGACGATTTCCTTGCGCGTCATTTCGTCGGCCGTTGCCGTCAGCGCAATGCGCGGCACGTCGGGAAAGCGCTCCGCAATCACGGACAGGCCGATATATTCGGGGCGGAAATCATGCCCCCATTGCGACACGCAATGCGCCTCGTCGATCGCAAACAGCGCAATCTTGGCCTGGCCGAGCAGGGCAAGACAGCGCGGCGTCAGCAGTCGTTCAGGTGCGACGTAGAGCAGGTCGAGATCGCCCGCCAGCAGCCGTCGCTCGACTTCCGAGGCCTCGTTAAACGACAGCGTCGAGTTCAGCGCCGCTGCGTTGACGCCGGCCTCAAGCAGCCCCGCGACCTGGTCACGCATCAGCGCGATCAGCGGCGAGACCACGATGCCGCAGCCCTCGCGCAGCAAGGATGGCAATTGATAGCACATCGACTTGCCGCCGCCGGTCGGCATCAGCACCAGGCAGTTGCCGCCGTCCGTCACGTGCCGGACGATTTGTTCCTGCGCGCCGCGAAAGGCCGGCAGGCCGAATACCGAATTCAGCACCGAAAGCGCATCGGGGGTATCGTCGCGGTCGCGGGTTGCGGGCGCCGACACTACTGATAGCTCGCCACGATATCGGACACCGCGCGTTCGAGCTGCTTTGCGGTGGCGCATTGGCGAACGACGGTGCAGAAGGTCGAATAGCGCGGCATCTCGGAATCGCCCCAGCCCCAGGCCATGCGGCCTTCAGGGTTGAGCCACACCAGCCGTTTCGACCGCTCGCCGATGCGGCGCAAAATATCCGCGCGGGGATCGAGGTTGTTGCTGCGGGCGTCGCCGAGTACGATCACGGTGGTCTGCGGCGTGATCGCGCTCATCCAGCCATGCTCGAAATCGTCGAAGGAGTTGCCGTAGTCGGACGAACCGAAGCCGACCTTGGACATGATCTCGGCCATCGCCTCTTCCGGCGATTTCGATTCCAGAATGTCGCTGACCTCGATCAAATGGCCGGAGAAGGCAAACGAGCGGACGTCGTCGACGACCTCGTGCAGGCTGTGGATCAGCAGCAGGAAGAAATCCGAAACTCGCGCCACAGAGCCCGAGACGTCGCAGATCGCAACGATCTTCGGCCTGTCACGGTGCCGCCGCTTCCACGCGGTGAGAAACGGAACTCCGCCCCACGCCGCGTTGCGCCGGATCGTCCGTCGCACGTCGAGATGGCCGCGGCGCTGCCGCTTGCGCGGCTTGCTGTAGCGTTCGCGCAGGCGGCGCGCGATCTGGCGGATCAGGCGCCGCATCTGATCGACCTGCCGCGGTTCGATCCGCGACAGAGGCGCGTTGGCCAAAATTTCGTTGCGCAGGTTTTCGGCTTCCTCGCGCCCGTAGAGCATCAGCGCCTGCGAAACCGTCTCGCGCACCGTGCCGCGCAACCCGTCCAGCGCATTGGTCAGCCGCTCCGCCAGCGCCGGGTCCGTCGCCGTCAGATTGTCGAGGTCGTCGCGCAGGCGCTGGATCCCCATCTGGTCGAGGATGCGCCCGGAGAAAATGCCGCGCTGGGTAAAATAGCGGATGTCGGACAAGGAGGCGGCGCTCGACGCATTGGCGATGGCTGCCGAAATCTGGTTGCGGTCCTGCGCCAGCAGCATCTGCGCGAGTTGCCCGAGTCCTTCGGCCTGCTCGCCATCGCCGCTGTTGTATTCGGACGAATCCGAGGAGGGGCTGGAGCCTGATTGGTCCTGCTCGTCCGGCTTGCCGTCTTCGGGCGGGGCCTGCGGCTCCGGCTGGTCGAAGAACAGGTCGAAGCAGTCGCCGAGCGCCTTCTTCTCATCCTGCGTCTTGGCCAGCGTCAGCAGGAACGTATCGCGCAGCACCGCCCGGTCGGCAAAGCCGACCTTGGACACGGCGCGCATCGCGTCGATGCTTTCGGCCGGCGAGAGTCTCACGCCCGCGCCCCGCGCCGCACGAAAGAAGCGATGCAGGTTCTCTCTCATTCCGGTGTCACCCGAAGACGTTCTGACGCGAAGCCTTGGCAATGAAGGTGGAAACCTGGGGCCTCGCGGCCTCGATATCCGCCTCGTATTTCAGGAGAACGTTGAGCGTATCCTTGACCATCTCATGGCCAAGCTCGGACGCCTGCAGCAGCACCAGCACGCGCGCCCAGTCGATGGTTTCGCTGACCGAGGGCAGCTTCTTCAGATCGAGCGTGCGGATTTCGTGGATGAACCCCACCATCTGCTTGCGCAACGTCTGAGAAATGCCGGGCACGCGGCTTTCAACGATCCGCTCTTCCAGTTTCTGTTCGGGAAAGCCGATGTGAAGATGCAGGCAGCGCCGCTTCAGCGCATCGCCGAGATCGCGTTCGCTATTCGAGGTCAGGATCACGGTTGGCGCTGCGACCGCGACCACCGTCCCAAGTTCCGGAATGGTAACCTGGAAGTCGCTGAGAATTTCCAGCAGCAGCGATTCGAATTCGGCATCCGACTTGTCGATTTCGTCGATCAGCAGCACGCAGCCGGCGGGTTGTTCCAGCGCCTGCAGCAGCGGCCGCGGCTCGACGAATTCCTTGGAGAAGAACACGTCGCCGAAATCGTGCAACTGGTTCAGCGCCGCTTCGAGCGTCGGTGCGCCACCCAGCACTTCACCGAGCTTGTCCTTGAGGATTTGCGTGTACAAAAGCTGCTTGGCGTATTTCCACTCGTAAAGCGCCTTGGCCTCGTCGAGCCCCTCGTAGCATTGCAGGCGGATCATCTTCAGCCCGCGCCATGCCGCAATCGCTTTCGCGAGTTCGGTCTTGCCGACGCCGGCGGGGCCTTCGACCAGAATGGGTTTTTCGATCTGCTGCGCCAGGTAGACCGCGGTAGCGATCTGCCGGCTCGCGATGTAGCCCTGCGCCGCAAGTCCGATTTCCACTGCCTCGATCGAGGCCGAAGGCCTGATATCGCCCAAGGGTTTCAACTCCGAATTCGGGGATTTCGGAGTGTTCTGCCTGCGTTCCCGGCAAAGAACAAGCGCCGTTTGCTCATGGGAGCAGGCAAATTCCGGTATTCCGCCTAGCGCAATGTCAGCCCGGTTGCCGCTTCCAGCTCGGTGATGGCCTGCGCGGCGTTGAGCACCTTGATCGTGGTCATGCCCATCTCGCGCGCGGGCTTCAAGTTGACGCCGAGGTCGTCGAGATAGACACAGTTGTTCGGGTTCACCTTCAACGTCTCGACCATCATCTGGTAGATGCGCGGATCAGGCTTGCGCAGACCGATTTTCGCCGATTCGATGACATGATCGAACAGCACCATCACCTCGGCGACGTAGAGCGAACGGCCGCTGTGGCTGCCGATGGCGTTGGCGGGCAGGTTGTTGGTGATGCAGCCGGTCTTGAAATGAGCCTTCACGCGCCTCAGTGCCTCGACCATTTCAGGCCGCAGGTCGCCCGAGAGCAGCGGCAGCACGTCCCTGCCGCGAATTTCGGCGCCCAGCGCGCGGGATTCGGTCGCGAACAACTCGTCGAAGGCGTGGATGTCGACCTCGGCGCGTTCGAACTTGGCCCAGGCGTTTTCCAGGTGGTTGGCGGCGTTGGTGCGCCGGATGATGTCGGCGGGCAGCCCGCGCTCGGTCTCGAACCGCGTGAACGCCTCGAACGGCGAAGTGGTCAGTACCCCGCCGAAATCCCAGATTACCGCCTCGATCATCGTTCCCTGCCTGAATGATATGTGTTGGGGCTGCGGCTAACACGGAATGTGCGCAGGAACCAGCCCGATCCGCCGCTTGGCGATATCCACGGCGGGGGTTATTGCTGCCGCGATGAAGACCCTGCCTCGCCTGATCGCCGGCCTTTCCCTGCTGTTGTCCGTGCCCGCCCACGCCATCGTCGGCGGCGGCGCGCCACAGGCCGACGGCGTTGCACGCTCGGTCGTCACCATCGTAGGCTCGCGCGGCAATTTCTGTACCGGTGCTCTTGTTGCACCAAACCTGGTGCTGACGGCGGCGCATTGCGTGCAGCCCGGGGCAGAATACAAGATCGTCGAGTACGGGCCGGACCGGCAGCCGAAATTGCTGGACGTCAAACGGGTCGCCATCCATCCCGGCTTCAACATGCAGGCCATGTCGGGCCACCGCGCCACCGCCGATGTCGCGCTGCTGCAATTGGGTGCGCCTGCCAGGGGCAAGGCGCCAGCCGTGCTTGGACTGCCGAACATCCCGATCAACGTCGGCAGCCGCTTCACCATCGCCGGCATCGGCGTAACTGTACGCGGCGACGGCAAGAGCGGCGGCACGATCCGCGTCGCCGCGCTGGTCGCAACCGGCAGGCCCGGCACGCTGCAGATTCGTCTGGTCGATCCGATCGGACAGGGCTCGCGCGACGGGTTAGGGGCTTGCACCGGAGATTCCGGCGGACCTGTGTTCGAGGACAAGGAAAGCGGGCCAGTGATCGTCGGTGTCGTGAGCTGGTCGACAGGGCCGAACGGCTCGGCAGGCTGCGGTGGCATGACGGGAGTCACACCGCTGACGCTCTATCGAGATTGGATTCTGCAAACCGCGCGGCAGTGGGGCGCGGGGTTGTAGCTCCAGCCGTCATTGCCGGGCTTGACCCGGCAATCCATCGCCATCGAAGAGCATTCTTTTCGATGGATGCGTGGGTCGAGCCCGCGCATGACGAGAGTGCCTAATGCTTCGCCGCCTTGTTCGCCGCGGCATTGTTCAGCACGATCAGGCCGTCGACGGCGACGCCGACCTTGCTGTTGATCAGGAACGGATTGACGTCGATCGACGCGATGCGGTTGCCGGCGTCGGCCATCAGGTTGGAGAGCCCGACCAGCGCCTTGACGGCGGAGGCCTCGTGCAGCGCCGGCTTGCCGCGATAGCCCTTCATCTTCACGCCGGCCTTGGTCTTGCCGATTAACTGCTTTGCCTCGGCCTCGTCGAGTGGCGCGCCCGCTAGCGCGACGTCTTTCATCAACTCGATGTCGACGCCGCCTGTTCCGAACAGCACCACGGGCCCCATCTCGGCATCCAGCGACGCGCCGACCACGAGTTCGAGATCGGCCTTTACCTGCTGCGCAATCAGAATGCCTTCGAGCTTCGGCTTGCCCTTCAGCTTCTTCACCCGCGCGGTGATGTCGTTGAACGCCTTCTTCACCTCGGCCGCGCTATTGAGGTTCAGCACCACGCCGCCGATATCCGACTTGTGCAGGATGTCGGCGCTGACCACCTTTGCCACGACGGGAAAGCCGATCTTCTTGGCGACCTTCACGGCTTCTGCCGCGGTCTGCACGGTTTCTTCCTTTGAAACAGGGATCCCATAGGCCTTGAGCAGCTTCTTCGAGGCGACCTCGTCGAGTGCTGCGGCGCCGTTGGCGCCCTTGAGCGCCTTCTCCAGCGCCGCACGCGCCGAAGCCTTCGAGCTCGACTTAATATCAGGCACTTCCTTGCGCAGGCTCGCATATTCGATCAGCGACTTGATTGCGTCGACCGCGCGGTCGAGCCCTTGCATGACGGCGATGTTCGGCAGCGATTTGCGCAAGGCCTTGGTGAATTCAGTGAACCCGATCGACATCGCGCTGATGTAGACCACGGGTTTGCTTGCCGCTCCCGCCATTTCATTGACGATGCGCAGGTTGCGCTCGCGCAGTTCGTGCGGCGCCTTCGGCAGTTCGGCGTCGATGATGACGATGTCGGTATCGGGATCGTCGATCATAATCTGTATCGAGCTCATGTAGACGGACGGATCCACGACCGCGGCAAATCCGGCATCGAGGGGATTACCGACGATGCTGCCGGGGCCAAGCATTTTTGCCAGCTGTTCGGTCGCGTTCGGGCTCAGCGGCGCGAAGTTCATGCCGGCCGAATAGAACGCGTCGATCAACAGTCCGCGCTTGCCGCCCGACAGCGACACCGCGGCGAGCCGGTTTCCCTTGGGCGGATCGGCATGGACGAAACATTCGGTGGTCTCGATCAGTTCGTCCAGCCCGCGCACACGTATCACGCCCTCGCGGGTCGAAATCGCGTCGAACGTCTCGATCGAGCCGGCGAGCGCGCCGGTGTGGGCCATGGCGGCGGCGCGACCGCCTTCGGAAGCGCCGAGCTTGAGCGCGATCACAGGCTTGCCGGCGGCGCGCGCGGCCTTGCAGGCCTCGCGGAACACTTTTGTGTTCCGCACGCCTTCGAGATAGACCACGATGACGCGGATCGAGGGATCGGCGGCGAAATAGGCCATCAGGTCGGGCGTCTCGAGGCCGGTCTCATTGCCTGTGGTCACCATGTAGCCGACGCCGACGCCGCGATCTTCCAGCGTCTGGCGGATCGCCATGACGATCGCGCCGGATTGCCCGGCGATCGCCACCGGCCCTGCTTCCATGGTGACGATGCGATCGTCGATATTAGTGAACAGCTTTTCGCCGGCGCTCAGGTTTCCGAGGCAGTTCGGGCCGGTGACGGCGAGGCCGGTCTCGCGCACCGCCTCTTTCAACTCGACCGCCAGCCGCTGGCTGTCCTCGTCCTGCAACTCGCTGAAGCCCGAGGTGACGATGGTGGCGGAACGCGCGCCGGCGGCGGCAGCGTCGCGGATCACCTGCACCGCAAAACGCGCCGGCACCAGCACCAGCACGTGATCGGGCTTTTCAGGCAGGCTGGCGAAATCCTTGTAGCAGGGCACGCCCCAGATCGTTTCGCGCTTGGAATTGATTGGAAACAGCCCACCTTCGTACTTGTACTTGATGAGGTTGTTCCAGATCCGCTCGGCATAGTTGCCGGGCTTGTCGGTGGCACCGACCAACACGATGTTGCGCGGGTGCAGCATCGCATGGATGCGTTTGACGATGTCGCTGGCGTCAGGCGCAGGCGACCATTTTTCGATCGTGTGCGATGCGGTGCTTGCCTGGGCTTCCATGAATTTCCCTTGCTCGGTTGTATCCTTTGGCCACAACGATCGTGAGCGGTCGCCGCGCCATGAATGCCTTTTGATTGAGACCTTTTTATTGGTACTTGGTGGGGGTGGCAACACGCGTGGCGCGGACAGCGCCATTCGCTCAATGCACAATATCCCGGCTTGCGGAGAATTCAGCGCGAGACCGGCAAAGACCCGATCATCGTGGCGTGCAGCAGATATCGCTCCGGCCCCGGCGTGAGCGCGTCGAATGGCCAGCAGGTCGACAGCACCAGTTGATGTCCGCCCGCGAGCGGATCGATTCCGGAGGTATCGAAATGCACGACCGAAGTTGCGTCGGCGCGGTAGCGGAATTTCCTGCCGTCGCTTCGCGTGACGTCGATCTCGTCGCCGATCACGACGTGCTTCAGGAAAGCGAAGTGCGTATCGCGATGGGCGGAGTAGACGGCGACGCCCGCTTCGCCCGCATCGGGCGTTCCCTCGACATGCCCCGGTCCGAACGCAAGCGCCTGGCCGCTGCTGCCTGACAGCACGATGACGCTGGCATGGATCCGCTTGATCTCGATGCGCGCGACCGGCCAGGTGTCCGCCCATGACCACGGCTTCGTCTCGCGTCCGGTGGCAATGGTGTTCGTGAAAGCTCGTTCCAGCAGCACCTGCGCGACCAGCGCCTTGGCGTGGATGTAGGCGCCCTGGCCGAACAGGATGAGGCCGGCGAGCGCGAGCAAGAAAGGGAGGATGAAGCAGGGCATGTTTCTCATTCATGCTGTGGTCGGGCTGAAACTTGCTCCGTCATTCCGGGGCGATGCGAAGCATCGAACCCGGAATCTCGAGATTCCGGGTCTGGTCCTTCGGACCATCCCGGAATGACCGCGAGAAAAAAAGCAGCGCGCGCGGCCCTTGGGGGGACGGGTGGAAGCCGCGCGCGCTCTTGAAAGAGGAGGTGGGGGAGGCCTCCTCCTTTCAGCCGACGTCATCCGAGTGACATCTGACGTCGGAGATTGAACCCGATCAGGATCAGGCTGACCGTGAGCAGGATCACACCCCCTATCATTTTCAGTTCGGCGTCGGTCGCCGTCTTCGGCAGCTTGACGCTGTCAGGCACCGGCGTGACCACGGGCTGTGCGCGCTTCAATGCCGCGACCTGAAGGCGCGCTTCGTCTGCATCTGCACGTCTCTCCGTCGATGTAGCCGGCAGCTGCGGGCGTTCGCCGAACACTTTCGTGAAATCCCAGCCCGCCGGCAGGTTGATCGGCAATTCCGATAGCTTGAGCGGCTCGCCTTGCGGACGGCTCGGGGTCTTGTCGACCGCGACAAGACTGGTCAACCGCGTCACCAACTGGTGCTCCAGCGCGAGCGCGAGGATCCTCTTGTCGGCGTCTTCCGAACTGGCCTGCCGCGTGGTGCGCGCCACCTCGGCATCCGCGATCTTGCGGCGCGCCCAGAGTTTGGACAGGCCCTTGCCTTCCGCGGCATTCGCAAGCGGAAGGGTGACGACCCAGGGACGATCGCCGATGCGGCCCATGATCTCGACCGAGCCTGCGAGCTTGTCGAGCTTCGCCGCCAGAACCAGCGGCTCGTCGCGATAGAGGTCAGGGATTGCCGCGGGCGTGACGTCGGCCGTGGCATCGGAGAATCTTGCGGTCAGATTGGTTACCGCCGGATTCTCCAGCTTGGCGAACAGCCCGCGCATGCGGTCTTCGACCTGCTCGACCGAATCGATATGGGTGAAGGTGCCGCGGCCGAGTTCCGCAGCACGCGTCATCAGATAGGTGTTAGGCGCCGAGCCGATACCGACCATGAAGATCCGCGAGCGGCCACGCAGCGCGTTGATGGTTTCGAACAACTGCTGTTCGTTGCCGATCGCGCCGTCGGTCAGGAACACCACCTGGCGAACATAGTTGGCGTCGCCGGCGCTGTCGGAAAGCGCGGCGCGCATCGCCGGCACCATTTCGGTGCCGCCTTCGGCCCGCAGTGCGCTGACGAAGTCGGTGGCGCGACGGACATGCTCTCGGTCAGCGGGCACGGCTCCGGGGAACAGCATGTTCATGGTGTTGTCGAACCGGATCACGTTGAAGCGGTCGCCGGGCTGCAGGCGGCCGAGCGCGTAAATGAGGCTGGCCTTGGCCTGGATGATCGAGGTGCCGCCCATCGAGCCGGAATTGTCGATCACGAAGATCACCTCGCGCGGCAACGGCTTTTGCACGGCCTGCTCGACCGCGGGCGGCGTGAGGAAGGCGAGCAGGTAGTCGCTGTCGCCGACGCGTTCGCGAAACAATCCGACCGATGGCGCCTTTTCGGCCGCAGGCTTCCAGGTCAATTCGAAGTCGCGATCTGCCGGCGCCGGGCCCTCGGCAAGCCGGATGATGCTGGTGCTGGCATCGGGCTTTTCGGTTTTCACCGTGTGATGATGGCTCTTGACCTCGCCGAGCGGAAAGCCCGCCTGTAGCCGCACGGTGATGCTGGTCGGATTGACCGGCGCGTTGGTTGCGGGGTCCTGCACTTCAGGCGAGATGCGGTTGCGGTCCGGTACGGGATCGGATTTGGTCGCACCCCAGCCGCCGCCATCGGGCCTGAAGTCGACGCTCTGCACGACGGGAGCGGGATTGTAGCGAGGCGCAACCACCATCGGCACCCGCAGCGAGAACTCGCTGCCGGATTGCTGAACCGGCTCCTGATATTCGATCTGCACCAGCACGGTTTCGCCGGGGCCGATATTGGCGACCGAGTTGGTGAAGATGTTCGGCCGCTCCTGCTCGGTCAGCGCCGCCTTCTGGCCGTTCTGCTTCGCCTGTTCGTAGATGGCCTTCGCCTGCCGCCGCTCCTTGATGTCGCCGACCACGACGCGGTCGCCGATCACCATCTTCAGCGTGTCGACCGCGCCACCCGACGGCAGCGGATAGACATAGACCGCCTCGACCCAGTCCTTGGTCGGGTTGCGGAAAATCTGGGTGACGCGGGCGCGGACCGTGGGGCCCGATATGGTGAGGTCGACATCGATGCCGAGCCGCGATGCATCGGCATAACCTTCCTCGGTCTTCAGGAGCAGCGAGCCGGAGCGCGCGTCGCTCGGCTTGAGAAAGGCCGCTGACAGCCGTTCTGCCGACCATGCCGGCTCAAAGCTCAAGAATAATGCCGCAAACCCGACCAGGATTACGGCTATGCCCTGCATCACAAGGAACAGCGCCAGCCTGATCAGACTGGGCCGCGCGCTGCTTTTGTCGCTCTCGATCTCATCGCATGTCGTCATTTCGCTCACTCCGGAATGGCGTATTCGCCGTGCGAGAGGGTGCGGAAAGCGCTGATGTGGCGCGAGCGGAATGATCGGCCTTGTTCCGCCGCAGGCCTGCACCGCCCGCCACGGTGGCGGCGTTTTTGTGCGGGTTTGTGATGGATTGTGCGTCTGCTAGAGTGCCGCGGACCAAACAGGGGTGATGATGCCGACGCCGGACAAGCAGCTTTCCGCCGAGCAGAGCCGGCAGATCGCGGACACCATTCGTGAGGAAATCGCCCGCCGCCGCATCTCCCGGCAATCCCTGGCCGAACTCGCAAAGCTCAGCCTGTCGACGCTGGAAAAGGTGCTCGGCGGCCGCCGCCCTTTCACGCTTGCCACCACCGTGCGGCTCGAGCAGGCGCTCGGCGTCTCCTTGCGCAAGACGCAGGATGCGCCCCCTCCCGCAGCGCCCAACGGAAACGGTGACGTCGCGCCGGATGGCTTGGGCGCCTATTCGCGTCGCGCAGTGGCGTGGATCGAAGGGACGTATGTCACGGTGCGCCCGTCGTTCGGCGACAAGGACGCGATCTTCGCCTATCGCACCGAGATCGTCTGGGACACGGCGGCGTCATCGCTGGTGTTTCAGGAGGGCGAACGGCAGGACGCGGCGTTCACCCAGTTCGGCGAAGTCGCGGTGCCGAACCAGTCCGGCCACATCTATCTCGTCACCAACCGGCACGGCCAGCATCGCCTGATCACGGTGGCGCGGCTGGCGATTTCGGGCGAAATGTACGGCATCATCACGACGCTGCTTGCAGGCCGCGGCTCGCTGCTGACGCCGATTGCGGCGCCGATCGCTTACCTGCCGATCCAGATGGTCGCCAGTCCGAGTTTCGGGCGGATTTCTCCCGACGACGCCAACTTTGCGCAGTACCGCCAGCATCTGCGCCGCACGACGGAAGAGCCGTTCGCAATGTTCCTGCCGGGATAGCGCTTTCAGCCTTGCATTCCCGGCGAAACAGACTATATGGCCCATATTCGAATTACCGCTCTGCCTTGTTGACCACGCCGAAACCGGCCCCAATCCCCAAGACATCGTTGAAGTCGGATCAAGCCTGCGCGGAGGTCGTGCAGGCAAAGCGCTTCGCGCATCCTGGAGATAGTTACATGGCTACCGGAACAGTTAAGTGGTTCAACGCGACCAAGGGTTTTGGCTTCATTCAGCCCGATGATGGCGGCACCGACGTTTTCGTCCACATCAGCGCCGTCGAACGTGCGGGTCTGAGCTCGCTGAATGAAGGTCAGAAGATCTCGTTCGAAGCGAAGAAGGACCCGATGCGCGGCAAGACCAGCGCCGAGAACCTTCGCGTCGATTAAGGGTTGCCGATTCGGGATTTCCACGGATGTACTGGGATCCTTTAATTGGCCTCCGATACAAGAGCCCGCCGGTGATGAACCGGCGGGCTCTTCGTTGTCGCGCGATCATGAAGCAATGGCCGCTTTGTCGGTCGGTTTCAGCGCACTGAAATTCTTTCGCAGCGTCGGCTTGTGAATCTTGCCCGTGGCGTTGCGCGGCAGGGCGTCGACGAACTCGATCAGACGCGGGCATTTGAATCGCGCCAGATTGGCCGCGCAGTGGGCATGGATGTCCGCCGGCGTCAGCGTGTAGCCGGGTTTCACGGCGACGATCGCCATGCCGACCTCGCCCCACTGCTCGTTCGGCACGCCGATGATGGCGGCCTCGGCAATCGCGGTAAGCTGGTGCAGCACGCTCTCGACTTCGGCCGGATAGACGTTCTCGCCGCCGGAAATGTACATGTCCTTCCAGCGATCGACGATGTAGTAGAAGCCTTCGTCGTCGACGCGCGTGGCATCGCCGGTGTGCAGCCAGCCGTCGGTGAAGGACGAGGCGTTGGCGTCCGGCCTGTTCCAGTAGCCGGGGGTCACATTTGGCCCTTTGACCCAGAGCTCGCCGAGTTCGTCGACGCCAGCATCCGTCCCGTCGGGCCGGACGATCCGCACCTCCGTGTGCAGCACCGGCTTGCCGGACGAGCCGGCCTTGCGCACGGCGTCCTCCTTGTCGAGCGTGAGCACGGCCGGGCTGGTCTCGGTCATGCCATAGCCCTGTTGCAGCGCGACGCCGCGCTCTTCCCACACCTTCAACAGCGGCACCGGCATCGGCGCACCGCCGACGCCGCCGATCACGAGGCGGCTGAAGTCGGAGGTCGCAAACGCCGGATGCTGCGCCATGAACTGGTAGATCGAGGGCACGCCGAAAAACTGGTTGATGCCCCACGCCGGATCGCTGATCAGCTCCAGCGCGACGCCCGGATCGAACGCGCGCATGATCAGGACAGTGCCGCCGGAATGCAGCACCGGGTTGGTGTAGCAATTGAGCCCGCCGGTGTGGAACAACGGCAGCACCGTGAGCAACACCGTTCTCGGCGAGATGTAGGCGGGACCGCCGAGGTTGACGCAATTCCAGAACGTCATGCCATGGGTGATGATCGCGCCCTTGGGCTGGCCCGTGGTGCCCGAGGTGTACATGATGGTGGAGATGTCGTCGTGTGTGACGTCTTCGCAGCGATCCAGCGGCTCGGACGCCTCAATGGCCGCCTCGTACGAACCGTCAGGTCCGAACAGCAGCGTCGACGAGACGTTGCAGAGCTTGGCGACCGACAGCGCGACCTCGGCCAGGTCAGTGTCGTGGATCATCACCTTAGGCGAGGAATCGCTAACGATGAACTGCAATTCGGGAACGGTGAGGCGGGTGTTCAGCGGCAGGAACACCGCGCCGATCCGGCCGCAGGCGAATTGCACTTCGAGCGTGTCGGTCGTGTTCAGCGCCAGCACCGCGACGCGGTCGCCGCGCTTGACGCCGAGACCGTCGCGCAGATGCGTGGCGAGACACGCGATGCGCGCGTCGAACTCTGCGTAGGAAAACCGGCGGTCGCTCGCAAGGTCGATGGCTGCGATCTTGTCCGGGGTGCGGCGGCCGAAATGGGCGATCCAGTCGTAATGGCGAACCGGCGACATGCTTCCTCCCGCGCAAGCTGCCCGATCACGGTCCGGATCTCCGCGTCGGGCTCACCCTTGCCTTCTGTCTTCCTTGTTGCGCCAGCCGGTCACGACCCGCGCAGCATTTCGCTGATCACGTTCAACTGGTTGTCGCGAAACTCGACCATATAACCGTCCCGGATCGGACGATAGTCCGTCGGCGAGGTGTTGAGCGTGATGCCGGGCAGCAGCATCGACAGCGGGACCTTCTTGAGGTTGGCGGCCTGCGCCATGATGTTGGCGCGGCTGAGATCGTTCTTGCACTGCTCCAGCACCACTACCAGCGCCTGCGCGACCATGTAGCCATAGCCCGCGGCGAAGTTGCCGAGGTCGACGTTTGGCAGCCGCGACTTCATGAATTCGGCGTAGGCGAGAAGGCCGGCATCCTTCGTATCCTGACTATAGGTCTTCAGCGCCACGACCGACATGATCCCTGTCGATGCCTCGACGCCGGCCGGCACAAACACGGTGTCCTTGTTGGTGCAGCCTGACGAGATGAAGCGCATCGGCCGCCAGCCGGTCTCGTGCGCTTTACGGATCGCCTGGGCGCAGGCGCGCGGCGTCACGCTGTAGATCAGGAACACATCGGCCTTGGTATTGGCGAGCGTGAGGATCTGCGAGTCCACAGTGGGATCGGCGACTTCGAAGCTCGACGCCATCGCGATGGCCTTGTCGGCGTCGGGCCCAAGCGCTTCCTTGACGCCGCGCAGATAATCTTTTCCGGCATCGTCGTTCTGGTAAAGGATCGCAAACCGCGCATTGGGATTCTTGGACCGCGCATAGCGGACTTCGATACCGGCTTCCTCGACGTAGTTCGGCGCCCAGGGCAGCGCCATCAGCCAGGGCTGCGCCGCCGGATCGTTCCATTTCGACGCAGAGCTGATCAGGAACAGATGTGGCACCTTGGCGCCGTTGAGATACTTCGCGGTCGCCGAACTCGGTGCGGTGCCCATGGTGCCGAACATGAAGGCGACGTTGTCACTCTCGACCAGCCGGCGTGTCGCCTCCACCGTCTTCGGCGGCGAGAAGGCGTCGTCGAGCGAGACCATGTTGAGCTTGCGCCCGTTAACGCCGCCCTTCTCGTTGATCATGTCGAAATAGGCCGCAAATACCTTGCCGGTGACGCTGAGCGCCGACGCCGGGCCGCTATACGGCATGATGTTGCCGAACTTGATCTCGGTATCGGTGATGCCGGGTTGCTGGGCGATGGCGGCGGCCGATGCGGCAAAGGTCAGCAATGCCGACAAGACAATGGCCGGGGCTGATTTGCTCAATCGGATCATGCTTCATCCTCCCCGGCGAATGGCCGATATGTGTTATTGCTCTTGTGCGCAAACGCTAAGGCACAGCCGGGTGACCGGTCTTGCGTTCAGTTGCTGGAGGCGGCATGCGCCAGCTAGCCGCTTCACGGCGTGCCTGCCGGCAGAATAGTGCCAGCCGCTCAACGCAAGTTTGTGCGGGCCAAATCGGGGCATCGTGATCCCTCGGGAGGAAAAACATGCTGGAGCGGACAAGGGCGCAAAGCCCGTTCTATACGGCGGAACACGAAGCGTTCCGCGACGTGATGCGTCGCTTCGTGGCGCGCGAGATCGAGCCCCATGCCCATGAGTGGGACGAAGCCGGCGAGTTTCCGCGCGAGCTCTATGCCAAGGCCTCCGAGATTGGCCTGCTGGGGCTGGGCTTCCCGGAAGAATATGGCGGTGTCGCCGCCGACCAGTTCATGAAGATCGTGGCCTCGCAGGAACTGGCGCGCGCCGGTGCCGGCGGGGTGAGCTCGAGCCTGATGAGCCACACCATCGGCTCGCCGCCGATCGCCCGCGCTGCCCGGCCCGAGGTCAAGGCGCGGGTGCTGCCGCAAGTGCTGTCGGGGCAGAAGATTTCGGCGCTTGCGATCACCGAGCCCAGCGGCGGTTCCGACGTCGCCAATCTCCGCACCAAAGCGCGCCGCGACGGCGACCATTATGTCGTCAGCGGCGAGAAGACCTTCATCACGTCAGGCATGCGGGCCGATTATCTGACCGTTGCCGTGCGCACCGGCGGCGACGGCCCGGGGGGCGTCAGCCTTCTGCTCATCGAAGGCGATACGCCGGGCCTGTCGCGCACGAAACTGAAGAAGATGGGGTGGTGGGCCTCGGACACCGCGACGCTGCATTTCGACGAGTGTCGCGTGCCGGTCGAAAACCTGATCGGCGAGGAAGGCCAGGGCTTCAAGATCATCATGCAGAATTTCAACAGCGAACGCATGGGCATGGCGGCGAGCTGCACGGCCTACGCCCGCGTATGTGTCGAAGACGCGATCGCCTATGCAAAGGAACGCAAGACGTTTGGCAAGCCGATCGCGCAGCACCAGGTGATCCGTCACAAGCTGGTCGACATGGCGCAGAAGGTCGCGGCATCGCAGGCGATGCTGGAATTGCTGGCGTGGCGGCTCGGGCATGGCGAGAGCCCGGTCGCCGAGATCTGCATGATGAAGAACCAGGCGACCCAGACCATGGCGTTCTGCGCCTCCGAGGCCGTACAGATATTCGGTGGCGCCGGCTTCATGCGCGGCATTAAGGTCGAGCGCATCTATCGCGAGGTCAAGGTCAATGCCATCGGCGGCGGCACCGAGGAGATCATGAAGGATCTCGCCTCGCGGCAGATGGGGTTGTGAGCGCCACACGCACCGTCATTCCGGGGCGCGCGTAGCGCGAACCCGGAATCCAGAAGTTGGATGAACCGATCGAGATTCCGGGTTCGATGCTACGCATCGCCCCGGAATGACGGAGGATAAACGATAAAATGCTCTTCACCGCCGACCACGACGAACCCCGCCGCGCCCTACAAAAATTCATCGCCGCCGAGATCAATCCCTTCGTCGACGAGTGGGAGAAGAACGACATCTTCCCCGCGCACGAGCTGTTCAAGAAGCTCGGCGAGCTCGGCTTCCTCGGCCTCAACAAGCCGGTCGAATTCGGCGGGCAGGGCCTCGATTACAGCTATGCGCTGATGATGGCCGAGGAACTCGGCGCCATCACCTGCGGCGGCGTGCCGATGGCCATTGGCGTGCAGACGGACATGGCGACGCCGGCGCTGGCGCGGTTCGGGTCGGACGAAGTTCGGCGTGAATTTCTGACGCCGGCCATCGCGGGCGACGCGGTCGCCTGTATCGGCGTATCGGAGCCGGGCGCCGGCTCGGACGTCGCCTCGATCAAGACCAATGCACGTTCCGACGGCGACGACTACGTCATCAACGGCGGCAAGATGTGGATCACCAACGGCACCCAGGCCGACTGGATCTGCCTGCTCGCCAACACCAGCGACGATCAGGTCCATCGCAACAAGTCGCTGATCTGCGTGCCCATGAAGAGCAAAGGCGTGCAGATCGCGCGCAAGCTCGACAAGATGGGCATGCGTTCCTCTGACACCGCGCAGATTTTCTTCGACAATGTCCGGGTGCCGAAGCGCAACCGCATCGGCGAGGAGGGGCAGGGCTTTACCTACCAGATGGTGCAGTTCCAGGAGGAGCGGCTGTGGGGCGCGGCCGCCTGTCTCAAGGCGCATGAGTTCATCATATCAGAGACGATCGAATACACCCGCAACCGAAAGGCCTTCGGGGGATCGATCCTCGATAACCAGACCGTGCATTTCAAGCTCGCGGAGATGCAGACCGAGGTCGAACTGCTGCGCTCGCTGATCTATCGTGCCGCCGAGGCGCTGGTCGCCGGCGAGGACGTGACGCGGCTTGCGACCATGGCCAAGCTGAAAGCCGGCCGGCTCGGCCGCGAACTCACCGACGCCTGCCTGCAATACTGGGGCGGCATGGGGTTCATGAACGAGACGCCGGTCAGCCGCGCCTATCGCGACAGCCGGTTGACCTCGATCGGTGGCGGCGCCGACGAAGTGATGCTGATGGTGCTGTGCAAGATGATGGGCACGCTGCCCGGCATGAAGAAGAAATAGCGCGTAACGCGCCCAAAGCTTGGGAACTCAAAAATGCTTCATCAGGAGAGCCAGAAAATCGTCGAACTGAAGCACCGTCTTCAGTCGTTCATGGACCGCCACGTCTATCCGAACGAGGAGCGGTTCTATCGCGAGGCCGAAGAGCTCGGTCCCTGGAAGGTTTTTCCCATCGTCGAGGAACTGAAGCCCAGGGCGAAGGAAGAGGGGCTCTGGAATCTGTTCCTGCCGGAGAGCGAGCACGGCGCCGGCCTGACCAACCTCGAATACGCGCCGCTATGCGAGATCATGGGGCGATCGCACCTCGCGCCGGAACTGTTCAACTGTTCGGCGCCCGACACCGGCAACATGGAGGTGCTGGCGCGCTACGGCACGCGGGAACATCAGGAACGCTGGCTGAAGCCGCTGCTGGCGGGCGAAATCCGCTCCTGCTTTGCCATGACCGAGCCGGCCGTCGCCTCCAGCGACGCCACCAACATCGAGAGTTCGATTGTTCGCGACGGCGATCACTATGTCATCAACGGCCGCAAATGGTACACGACCAACGCGACCGACCCGCGCTGCAAGATCTGCATCTTCATGGGCAAGACCGATCCGGATAATCCGGACCGCCATCGCCAGCAGTCGATGATCCTGGTGCCGATGGATACGCCGGGCGTCACGGTCCTGCGACCGATCCCGGTGTTCGGCTTCTATGGCGTGCCGGACCGTGCCTCGGAAGTCGTTTTCGAAAACGTGCGCGTTCCCGCAACCAACATGCTGCTCGGGGAGGGCCGTGGTTTTGAAATCGCGCAGGGGCGGCTAGGCCCCGGCCGCATTCACCACTGCATGCGGCTGATCGGGCTGGCCGAACGGACGCTGGAGAAGATGTGCGTCCGGACCCGCAACCGCGTCGCCTTCGGCAAGCCGGTCTCCGAACAGACCGTTACCCAGGAACGGATCGCGGAATCGCGCATCATGATCGAGCAGTCGCGGCTATTGACGCTGAACGCCGCGCACATGATGGACACGGTCGGCAACCGTGTGGCGAAAGCGGAAATCGCGATGATCAAGGTCGCGGTGCCCGACATGGCGTGCCAGGTGATCGACTGGGCCATCCAGGCCCATGGCGGCGGCGGCACCAGCAACGATTTCGGGCTGGCTGCGGCCTACGCCACGGCGCGCCTGCTGCGGCTGGCTGACGGCCCGGACGAAGTCCATCGCAACCAGATCGCCCGCCTGGAATTGCGGAAGCACAGCAATTGAAGGCGTCCCCGGCGCTCAGGCCGGGGTGCCGTAGCGCTTCAGCAATCCGCGTCCAAGCTGCGACAGGTGGACCTGGTCCGGCCCGTCGCCGATCCGCATGAAGCGCGCGTAGGTGTAGGCTTCCGCCAGGAACGTGTCCTGCGAGACGCCGGCGCCGCCATGGATCTGGATGGCGTGGTCGATGACGCGGGCAGCCATTGCCGGCACCACGATCTTGGCGGCGGCGATCAGGTCGCGCGCGGCCTTGTTGCCCTCGCGGTCCATCTTTTCCGCGGCCCGCAGCGTCAGCAGGCGCGCCTGCTCGATCTCGCACCAGGAATGGGCGATATCCTCCCGCACCGATCCCTGTTCGCCGAGCGGCTTGCCGAACGCAACGCGCGACTGCGCGCGGGCGCACATCAGTTCGAGCGCGCGCTGCGCGCAGCCGATCAGTCGCATGCAGTGATGGATGCGGCCGGGACCGAGCCGCCCCTGCGCGATCTCGAAGCCGCGGCCTTCGCCGAGCAGCATGTTGGCGGCGGGCACGCGCACATTGTCGTAGACGATCTCGGGATGCCCGACCGGCGCGTCGTCATATCCGAACACGCGCATGTCTCGGATGATCCGGATACCCGGCGTGTCCCGCGGCACCAGCACCATTGACTGCTGCAGATGCTTGTTGGGATTGTCAGGATCGGTCTTGCCCATCACGATCAGCAGCTTGCAATCCTCGCTCATCGCGCCCGACGTGAACCACTTGCGGCCGTTGATGACGTACTCGTCGCCGTCGCGGCGA
>LNFM01007086.1_pt1 | contig 28875 bp, 29 predicted proteins | sample 596031 | NCBI WGS metagenome assembly LNFM01 (sample SAMN04254537, study PRJNA301005) | activated carbon metagenome | isolation source: dual media filters at the Ann Arbor, Michigan drinking water treatment plant | place: USA: Ann Arbor
CGAAGCTGAGGAACGCTACTACGCCATGCTGGAAGAACCCGCCATGGCGGCATAACTTAAACCAGAAGGCCTCCGGCAAACCCGGGGCGGTTCAGTCTTGGGAAAACAAGAGGTTCGACATCGGATATTTCGCCTACGAGAAAGACGGCTTTCGCTTCCATCATCAAAGGGCCAAGAAGCCGCACCCGTGGCATGAAAAGGAAAGGTCGCTTGTCTTCATGGGGAACTATGAGGCGGCCTACATGCAAGAATTAAAAGACGTTCTATCAACGCGGCATCCGGCAGGAAAAGATGCGAGTGACAAGGTGATGGTGGATTTCGACTATGAGCCGATAGAGGCGCTCCATTCGCTCTTAACCAAGTCAAGGTCTAGCAAGGACTTCCTTGCCATCGGTGGCGCAGTCCAGATGATCAAGGTATACCCGTATGGAAACAGCCTGCCGTTCGCCATTCGTATGGCCCCAGCGTCCCATTTCCTGCTCGGGCGCGAGCTATTCGAGTGGGAGAAGACGGAATACCCTGTGCTCGACCTCACCGGCACAAAGCCGATAGTGCACTATCCGCTGAGTTACATCCCACTTCCGAACGGCCTACACGGCGAGACTGAGGTGCCGTAACGGTCCCAGGGTAGTCGGATGAACGCCTGTTCAGGCCGCGAAGAAACCACCCGAACGGCCGACTTGGGGTCGACACCCGACGGAATGATCGGGGTGGGAAGCGGAATTGCGGCTTACCTGAGAAAAATCGTGGTCGGCCGTATCTGTTAGGCAACAGCGCTAGCGCCGCGATGCAAAGATCAGGGTCCGCTGTGAGAAGTCTATCAGTTCCGCATCGTTGATCGCAGCCGTCTGCCATGCCGGATTGGTGTCGTGGTGAAACCGATTGGCGTAGTTGAGCAGCAATCTGAGTTCGACGATATCAGCCGCCGAGAGTATTTCGCTAGGCCCGCCGACGCGCTGGTCGCATATCCCAATGAATGGCCCAAGAAGCGTTCCCGGCGGAAACTGCTCGGGGTACGCTACACGCATAAATGACTCTAGTATCGGCCTTAGCGCCTGCGCCACCTCGCGTTCCCGAGCGGGATTAGCAACCTGCATGTATGCCCTGACGAGTTCATGGCGCTTGTCGTGCTCGGAAATGCTGTCGCTACGAACATCCCATACCGCAATTTCAGAACCGACCGCTGCCCTGTTGATCCTCAGGGCAACAGAGGCGTTCCTGTCAGCCTGCTCCCAAAGGCTGCACAAGAACGGCTTGGAGTGTGAGAGTACAATCACCTGACGAACCCTTAGGGCCAACGCCATGATTTCCTCGCGTGTTCGCAACGTTCGATGGTCGTCAAGGCTTGTCATCGGATCGTCGATTACGACGATCTTGTTCGCCAAAGTAGAGTCTTGTTCCAGCGATGCGAAAAAGAAAGCGAGGGCGAGCGTGTTTCGATCTCCTGCGCTAAGGGTGTTTCTGAAGGACGGGCCAGCTTCGGCCGTGACATCCACGTTTTGCTGATTGATGACGACCACGTACGACGCCGACGAACCCGATCTGTTGTTGACCGACTGGACTTCCCCAAGGCGAAACGACGCACCAAAGCGGCGCAGGTAGTCGTTGATCGCCGCCTCAAACGCAGGGAAAATCTGCTGCCGATACTGGTCGAGGGCCGCGCGGGCCTGCGTTCGAAGCGCCTCCGTTGCCGTTTTCACTGCCTTCTCTGCCAGATAGTTCGCGCAGTGAGGCAAGACTTCCGGCTCGTATCGCGCTTTCTGCGCGTTCAGCTTGGCGAGGTCGGTGCGCAATGCAGAAAGGTCATCTGCGGCAGCTTGCTCTTTGACGACTTCCAGCCGGGCGTTGGCCCCAACCAGGCGCTCGGAAAGTGCCGCCACTTCGGCGACACGCGCGCGATAGTCTTGGATAGATTGCCTTGTTTCCTGTGAGAGCGCCATCGCTTCCAATGGCGAAGCGGCCTTTGCGCGAAGCTGTTCGAGGACGGACTCACGTGCGGAGTTCCATTGCCGGGCTACGGCCGCAGTGTCGATGTCAGTTGCCGGCAGCTCTGCGAAGTCCTTCCAGAACTCATGAGCCTGCGCAGCCGTACGCACGTCGCGCTCGAAGGCGGAAGGGATGTCACCGGCATGGGCATCGCGTACCGCGATCCCGGTCTGCCGTATGGCGGCTTTTAGGTCTTCATACGCCTGGCTGAAATATGCGCGGTAGTGGGCGATCAAGTCGGAGCCCGCGAGGCCTTGCGCGCAGAACGGGCAGACCTCCCCTTCGTTTCCCTCAGAGGCAGGCGCAATGAGCGCCATGCCCTCGGATACCCAGTTTTCGCCGCCGCGACCCAGCTTGGCGATGTGGCTGCGCACACGCTCGGCGGCGGCGGCTTCAAGATCGGCAAGTGTGCGCCTGAGGACGCCATCAATCTCATCGATGTCGAAATCTGGGAGGCGGATCGCTTGAAATCCTGGTCTTTGCCGTATCGCATCGGCCGACCGAGCCGCAGCCAGCCGTCGCTCCGCTTCCTGAATCTTCCGGTCGATGTCCGCGTCCGGTTCGAGATCGCAAAAGGCGTCAACCTTGTAGGGGCCAAGGGCTCCGGCAGGTATGGCTTCGGCCAACTGGCGCAGCGCCGCGTTGTGTTCTTCGATCCGGGCAACATGCCCCTGAAGTGCGCTGCTGAGCGCAACGCCCTGCGCGCCCAGGATCAGCTCATGCAGGTTTTGGCGGTGTGCCGTTTGAAGTTCGATCCCCGAACAGACGTTCGCTGAGACGAAAGCATCATCGAAGATTGCAACATCCGACAGTGATTGTGACCACGCGCCGTTCTGGAAAACGGCGGCTCCTCCGGCGTGGCGAACAACAACGTGGGGCGGATGTTGTGCTCCGAGCCGGTGGCGATCGAGGACAAGCTGCGGATTGTTGGTCGCCAAAGAACGGAGCACTGCCGCCAGTGTGGTCTTGCCACGAGCGTTTTCGGCATAGATCAGAGTGAAAGGCGTGAGTGCAACCTGCGCCGGAGGGTTAAGATTGTCGAATTGCCCGACATTCCGCAGTAGTTGAAAGTGTTCGATCATACCGGCAGCCTCCCCCAAAACGCACCGAGCCCGTGTGATAATATCAGCCTAGAAGTGTACCAGGAAGGCAAGGGCGATCCGCCGGCTGTTGGAGCACCCGAAGAAGTCGGATTCTCACGTGTCTTCGGAACGTTTCTTGTGCGTAGGTTTCCCAGAGCCGTTGGCCCGCTCCCAATGTCTGCGTTCGGGGCGTGACAGAATCCAACGTAATGGCTTGAATTAAGGTCGGTTCCGGCCGCTGTTACGATACTGGTTCGAACGCGGCCCAAGAGCGCCCCGAAGGGCGTGTGTGCGGACGTTCAGACAGGCGCGGCTTCGGTACGGCGGCGACAATGCCGTGCTCGGGGAAGACCAATTTCTCTTATCGGGTTGATCTCGCGGAGCCCACTCATTTCTCCGCCGGTGCCACGATCTTCATCACGAACGACGTCGGCGCCTCACCCGCGCTGGAAGGCCTTAGACGCTTCAAAGCAGGGTTCATAATCCGGCAGGCCTATCCGGGTCTGGCACTCATTCGGGCCAGCGGCCTGTCGAACTTCTTTGTGGATTGGTCCGTTGCCGACGTCCTCTTCCAGGAAGCCTGCCTGACCTCATGCAGGGTTCCCGAAGCATTGGAGAGCGGGTCCGGAATTTGCTCGCGCCCGTTCGGCCATCGCTCGAAAAGGGAAACAGGAAAAAGGGGGAAAGCCCGCTCGCAGATCGGACGGGCCGCTGGCGCTGGTGCTCAACCGCGCCGCTCGCGATCCCGGCCCGGCGCCCCGCGCAGGGCTGGAAGCCCCGCTTGGGCGACCGGGCAGGGATGCTCGGCCGCAGTTGCACCGGCCCGTCCGCTCAGCGGGCCGGAGGGGGTCTTCGGCAAGAAGACGGAGAAGGACCGGCACACAGCCGCGTCAATAACCCCTGAAAAGGAGCATTCCATGTATCTCATGAAGATGGATCCGCGCGCATTGGTGGAGAATCCCAACCATTCGCGCCAGACCAAGCCGTCACCGCAGGCCGACGCCCTTCTGCTGGCGTCGATCAAGGCGATCGGCATCGTGCATCCGCCCGTCGTTACGCCGCAGGGCGATGGCGGCAACGGCTTCGTCATCGAGGCAGGCCGGCGCCGTGTCAGGCTGGCGCTCAAGGCCGGCATCGAAGAGATCGACATCCTTGTCAACGATGCCGACAACGACAATGCCAACGCCAACGGCGCCATGCGCTCCTTTGCGGAGAACATCGTCAGGGAGCCGCTCAACCCTGTCGATCAGTGGCGGGCGATCGAACGCTTGGTCGCTCTCGGCTGGACCGAGGAGGCGATTGCCGTCGCACTTGCGCTCACGCCTCGGCGGATCAAGCAGCTCAGGCTCTTCGCCAACGTGCTGCCCGCGATGCTCGACCAGATGGCCAAGGGCGACATGCCGAACGAGCAGCAGCTGCGCACCATCGCGTCCGCCTCTCTCGACGAGCAGAAGGAAGTCTGGAAGGCGCACAAGCCGTCCAAGGCCGATCCGCGGGTCGGCTGGTGGAACGTGGCGAACGCACTGTCCAAGACCCGCATGTATGCCAAGGACGCCAGCTTCGACGACGAGCTGGCGCGCGCCTACGGCATCGAGTGGGAGGAGGACCTGTTCGGACCGGCCGACGAGGACGGCCGCTACACCACCAATGTCGAGGCGTTTCTCGGCGCGCAGCAGGAATGGATGGCGAACCATCTGCCGAAGCGCGGCCTCATCACAGAGGCCAACACTTGGGGCCAGCCGGTGCTGCCGCCGAAGGCCGAGCGCGTTCACGGCAAGGCGGCGAAGAACGACTGCGTGGCCATGTATCTCGACCGCGAGGGCAAGGTCCAGAGCGTGACCTATCGCATGCCGGAGGCGAAGAAGAAGGGCAAGGACGCCGACGATATCGGCGCTGTCGCCAAGCCCCGGCCCCCCGTCACCAACAGCGGCATGGACATGATCGGCGACTTCCGCACCGATGCGCTCCGCGAGGCGCTCGAGCGGGCGCCGATCGAGGACGACACGCTGATGGCGCTGCTGATCCTCGCCTTTGCGGGACAAAACGTATCGGTCAGGACCGATGGAGGCCAGTCGCTCTATGGCAGCAGTCGACTGGCGACGCACGCGGCGAGCCTGTTCAATGCCGAGGGGCAGCTCCAGTGCAGCGAGGAGACGTTGCGCGTCGCCGCACGCCTCACACTGATGGAGGTCCTGTCGTGCCGGCGCAATGCCTCCAACAGCGGCATCGTCGCCCGCGTCGCCGGCGATGCGATCGGCGCGAACATCTTCCTGCCCAACATGGGCACCGAGGATTTCCTGTCGTGCCTGTCGCGCCAGGCGCTCGAAGCGGCCTGCACCGGAACGTCGGTGCTGCCGCGTGCCCGGGTGAAGGACACGCGCGCGGCCCTTGTCGAGCACTTCAAGGGCGAACGTTTCGTCCACGCGAGCGCGCTGTTCGCGCCGGACGAGACGGACCTCGCGGGTTGGCTGGCAACAAACGCGCCCGAGACAGACGAGGACGAGGAGTCCGGATCCGGCGACGAGCCCGCCGATGCCTCGGAAGTGCCCGACGAGGGTGAGGACGAGTTCCGCGAAGCGGCCGAATAACCACTTCCCATCGATCTTCGAATGACATCCCGCCGCCGGCCCGTCCGGCGGCGGTCTTGTTTTCATCGTCCACAACAGGAGGACACAATGTCCGCTTCATTGATCTTCGACTTGGTGCCGCTCGGCGCAATCGTAAAATACTCCGACGGAAAGCCGCGCCCGCCGGAGCACCACCGCAAGAAGCTCGCGGCCTGGAAAAGCCGCAACAATGGCGGCCGACTGATCGCCAAGCGGCCACGGCATGTCGTTGGTCGCACGACGATCCTGGAGTCCTTCACGCTCCACGAGGGGGATTTCGGCGGCAGTGGCGTCGTCGTGCTTCGCGTCCACCGCAGCTTCTCGATCGACAGCGACCTGAAGTTCACCGTCGTCGAGCGGCCCGCCATCGGCTCGGTCGTCGTTCTCGACCGGCCTGACGGTGAGCTGGTGCATCTCGCCGAAAACCATGCCGCCGCCGAGACCTGGCTGAAGAGCCATGGCTATCCCCACGCGATCCTGCAGCCGGTCACGGCGGACCAGGTGGCAGCGGATGTCGTCGAAGGGAGGGCCGCGGCATGAGCGCGCTCGCTTCCACGATCGCCAACGACGAAGCCCCCGGTTTTCCGGGGGTTTCTTTTGGCCGCAGCGCGGACGGCATGAACGTCGCTCTGGTCGGCGAACATGCCTATGCGATGGTTCCTGCCCGAGGCGGCAAGCATTATCTCGCCAGCGGCTGGCGGATCCGACGTCCGATGCCCGAATGGACGCGCAGCGATTTCTACAGCCATCATGGCGAGCTTGCCGACGCGGCCGCGTTCCGCAAGGCCGTTGTCCAACAAGCCGAGCACCAGCGCGAGCAGCAGGCGCTCGGCCGCCGCGAGGCCCGGATTGCGGCCAGCACCCCGTGGGGTGCGTCGCAAGGTGCGTCGATCTACGCCGACGGCGTCGTATTCCACGGCACCGCCGGCCATGGCGGCTTTCATCTTTCGACCGAGCGGAACGCGAAGGTCCACCCCCTGTTGCGCGCCGACGGCGGCTGGTACGAGGAGGATGAGGCGTGGGCGATCGTCGCCATGACCTTCCCGCATCTGTTCACCGCCTTCGAGCGACGCTGCGCGGAGCGCACCGTCCAGGACAGCTGGCCGGACGCGTGGGAGACGATCTTCGGCACGCTGCTCCAGCCCGGGGAGTCGCGGACCAAGGACCGCCGCGCCTTCGAGCGTGAGCACGCGAACGACTGGATTGTGACCTCGGCGATCACGTCCAGCCACGAAAAGGGTTTCGTTGAAGTCGTCGCCACGCCCGGCGGGCGGCGGGGAGAGGGGACCGAGGAGCGGCGCTTTCTCGTTCCGTCCGACGAATATGAGATCGGACGCTTCGGCTTCGTCATCGATGAGGCCCGGCATCCCGTCTATGGCGGGCCGTCGGATTTCATCGGCTGGCAGCGGGGGAGGGCGCGATGATGCCGTCCCCCGACCGCCCGACGCAGCTCTCCCGCATGGAGGAGGCGCGCCGGCAGACTCAGCGCCAGCTCGACCTGATCGAGCGGCAGATCACGCGCCGCATGACGGCGCTGATCCCGCAACTGCTGCCGCGGCGGACCGCCTATCGGCGGGGCAAGCCGCCCGATCCGGGCGCGTTCCTCGAACGCTACCGTTCGAATCTCGCCGCCGCCACCGCAGAGCGGCAGGCGGAAATCGACGCGCTGTCACGCAAGCTCGCCCGCCAGGACCGGGCGATCTCGGCATTGCGCGAACGCTTCGACGTTCGAAGCGATCCAGCGGCATCGAGCGGCGAACAACCCCACACCTCATGAAAGGAGACGGCGATGCCGATCTATACCGTGGAAACCACCTACCATTTGCCGGTCTATCGCCAGCGCAGCTACAAGGCCGCCACGCCGGAGCAAGCCTGCCGTCTCGCCATCGACGACGATCGATGGGGCGATGCGAAGGAGGACGTCGACACGTCCAGCGAAACCTATGTCACCGGCATATGGAAGGGCCGGAGTGCCGCCTATTCCGGCCCTGAAGTCCCTGTTCCGGACGCGTTCGGCGAAACCGTCCAGCGCAAGGCCGAGCTGTTCGACAACCTGGTCGCGATCCTGCGGGAGCCCCGGCCGCTAGGCCTGTCGCAGCACGAGTTCGAGCAATGGCTCCCGCGTGCGGTTGCTGTCCTCGCGAAAGCCGATGCAATCACCGGCAGTCCTGCAGCATCGGCTCCGTGACGGGCTACTGCGCGGGAGCCGCGGCCAATTCGCGATGGACGAGCCGACATGCAACGCATTCCGCTGGCGCCGCGGACCGAGCAGATCATGCGTTCCTGGCGGCCCAAGGTGTGGGCGCGGCCATCGGCGACGGTGCAGGCCGGACCGGATAGTCGCCGCGCCCTCGCGATGCGCCCGGGCATCATCGGCGGTCGCGGGATGCCCTGGTCAATGCGTTCCCTTCCCATCCTGGCCTGACGCCAGCCCGACCCTTGCCGGCCTCCCTTCGGTTCAGGTTGCGCTCGTAAACCGGCCGCCGGCCGCTTCAAGGCCGCTTCGCGCCGCCTTGCGGCCGGAACAGCCAATCTCGGCAAAGCAGGCCCGCGTCCCGCGCAGAGCCTTCGGCCCCGCTCGGCCGCAAGCCTGCTTCGCTCGATCCGGCCGGCCCGGACCCTGAAGCGTCCGGCCTTCGGCCGGTTTCTTCCGACCGCACCCGAAGGGAAGGCCGGCAAGGCCTTCCCTTCGGGCCAACCGAAGGAAAGGAACCTCACCATGACCAAATCCAGTCGCGCTCCCCGCCAGGTCGCCCGCGTCGTCCCGCTTCGCAAGGGCACCACCCTCGAAATGGTCCGGCTCGCTTGTCCCGATACGGCGCACGCCACCCTCATCGCCGAGAGCTTCGGACTGCCCATCCTCGACAGCGACGGCATCCGCGAGCTTCACGAGCGCATGATCGTCGAGACCGCCGAGGCGCTGGGCGAAGGCCTCGGCGAGCGCGCCATGCAGATCCACCTGCAGCGGATCGTCGGCGCCTATGTCGGCTCCGCTCACGGCGCGGGCCAATTCTACAGCCGGGCCGTCACCGAGGCGCGGGACATGACGGCGAAAGCCGCCAACGACCTGCGCGACGAGGACCTCGACGGGCCGGTCGGCTTCGAAAGCGCCGCGCAGCGCAAGCGCGAGTTCGCCGCCGACATGGGCGTCCAGGCGCACGCGCTGCGCATGGCCGCCGAAGGCGCCGTCACCGCCTACGAGCACGTCGTCGGCGAGCGCTGGAAGCCCTTCGAGCGTCCCGTCGACAATCCCGGCCAGACGCTCGACCGCAAGGCGGCCGAGATGCAGATGGCGGCCTTCGGCTGAGCCGCCCACCGGGCGAGGCTTCGGCCTCGCCCCTTCATCCGTGTCGCTCGGGCCGGTCCCGTTCGGGGCCGGCTTTTCCCGTGTCGCTATCTCGCTCACGCGGCTTTCGGGCCGAGCGGGAACATTGCCGCGTCGTCGTTCCACGGATCGAACACGGACGCGCCGGACGGCCTGGTGTCCTTCACATCGCACGTCACCAGATAGAAATCGTGTCCGAGTGCCGTCGCGGACGCGAGAAGGATGGGGGGAAGGAGGAAGGAGCCATCGAGGCCCGTCCCGGACGGTGGTCCTGCCGGGGCCGGAGGGGCGGCGCAACGGCTTCGCCGTCCTCCACTTCGTTCCGGCCCTTGACCACCCCGCCGCGCAAGCGCGGCGGGGACCCCGGTCGGGTGCGCCACCCTCCTGATTGCCCCGGCGAAGGACCTCCGCGACGGGCCGCGATGGGCGCGGCCCCAATACGGAGGTTCAGGACATGACAAACAGGCAAACCGGATCGCGCGCCGATATCTATGCGCGCATCACCGAGCGCATCGTCGCCGATCTCGAAAAGGGCGTGCGCCCATGGGTCCAGCCATGGCAGTCGGGCAGTGCCAACGGCCGCGTCACGCGGCCGCTGCGCCACAACGGCCAGCCCTATACGGGCCTCAACGTGCTGCTTCTGTGGTCGGAGGGCATGGCGCGGGGCTTCGCCTCTTCGATCTGGATGACCTTCCGCCAGGCGTCCGAGCTGGGCGCGCATGTGCGCAAGGGCGAGGGCGGCTCGACCGTCGTCTACGCCAGCCGTTTCACGAAGACGGAGGTCGACGCGCATGGCGGCGAGGTGGAGCGGGACATCCCGTTCCTCAAGGCCTACACGGTCTTCAACTGCGACCAGATCGAGGGCCTTCCCGAGCAATACTATCGTCGGCCGGAGCCACCCGCCGATCCGATCCAACGGATCGAGCACGCCGATCGCTTCTTCGCCAGCACGCGCGCGGTGATCCGCCACGGTGGAACGAAGGCGTTCTTCTCACCGTCCAGCGATCATGTGCAGATGCCGCCTTTCGAAACATTCCGCGACGCGGCAAGCTATTATGCCGTGCTCGGGCACGAATGCATCCACTGGGCGGGCGCGAGCCATCGCCTCGATCGCGATCTCAGCCGCTACCATAAGGATCGGAGCGAGCGCGCCCGCGAAGAGCTGGTTGCGGACATAGGCGCCAGCTTCCTCTGCGCCGATCTCGGCATCGTGCCCGAGATGGAGCCACGCCCCGATCACGCCAGCTATGTCGAGTCGTGGTTGCGCGTCCTTCAGGGAGACCGGAAAGCGATCTTCCAGGCCGCGGCGCATGCGCAACGCGCCGTCGCCTATCTGCACGAACTCCAGCCGCAGGCGGAGATCCAGCGGGAGGCAGCGTGATGCCCGTCCCGCCCTGCTCCCGCCTGCTGATCCTCGCCTGCTCCTCATCAAAACGAGCCGGCGCCGGGCGCATACCCGCGATCGAACGTTATGACGGGCCGCTGTGGCGCACGCTTCGCCATTGCGATCCGGAAGGCCGCAAGGCCAGAGTCGCATTCGTTTCCGCGCGTTATGGATTTCGCGATGCGGATTCGCCCATCGAGGCCTACGACGCCCGACTGACCGAGGAGGTCGCCGCCGGCATGATCGCCGGCGGCACGGGCACGCGATGGCCGCGCCCGGGAACCCCGCGCGGCGGGATGCCGGAGGGCAAACACCCCGGAATCCACATCGCCCGGATGATCAGGCGAGGCGACCGCCCGATCGAAGACGTCGCGCTCGTTGGCGGCTGGCTCTACCTGCGTGTCATGCGCGCCGTCGTCGGCGAATTCCAGCGACGCGGAAAGGTCGCCCCGACCGCGCGCATCGTCGAGATCAACGCGCCGATCGACATCATGCGCCGCGAGCTGCGCGCGTGGCTGGAAGCGTTCTACGGGGAGGTCCGCTGATGCGGCACATCCCCATCGAACGGCACGGCACGTAGCCACCAGCAATTCATCCCCCGACACGGCGCGCCGCGTTCGCGTCCAACCATCCCGAAACGTCAAGCCCGGGCGACACATCGCCCGCCAACCCAGGAGATCACATCATGATCGTCTACAATGTCGGACGCCGCTGGTTCAGTCTGAAGGCCGACGCAGAAACCTATCGCATCGGCCAGAAGCTGCCTCCGGATGCGACCATCCGGATCAGCATCGTCGATCGCGTCCAGCTCGCTTCGTTGCTCGACGCCCTGTGCGAACCACCGGCGCCTGGCGACACGGCCGCCGCCGGAACGACGCCGGTGCCGGCGCGCGTCATCGACCAAGCCTATGTCGATCCCGATTTCGAAATCCCGAGATTCCTGCGCGAGAGCTGGGCGCGGCTCACCGCCGGCAACGGTGAGTAGGGGGTCGCCATGCTTCTTTCAGCCCTGCAGCGCCGGCTGCTCCGCGATGCGCTCGCCGGCCGGCTATTGGCCGCATGCTTCGGCTCCGGCGTCGACTCCACCGCAATGCTCGTGGCCCTGAAGCTCGCCGGGCTACGGCCCGACGTCATCACCTTCGCCGATCTTCGCGCGGAGAAGCCGACGACTCTCGACCATCTGGAGCGCATGAACCAGGTGCTTCTCGGATGGGGATGGCCGAACATCACCATATGCAGGAAAGCGACGCTTCCAGGCACGGGCTACTCGGACCTCTATGGCAACTGCATGGCCAACGAGACGCTTCCGAGCCTTGCATTCGGGCTGAAATCCTGCTCGATCAAGTGGAAGCAGCAGCCGCAGGACCAGGTGATCAAGGGCGTCAGGTCAGGCCCCAATTCCTGCGAGCCTCACCCGATCTGGCTCGAAGCCGGACGGCGCGGCGAGCGTATCGTCAAGCTGATCGGCTACGATTGCGGACGCGCCGACATGCGGCGTTCCCGCAATCTCCCGGAGACCGACGCCGACTTCGACTACTCGTACCCGCTCCAGATTCTGGGATGGGACCGCGCCGCGTGCATCCACGTCATCACCGAGACCCTCGGCGCCGGCATGGTGCCGACCAAGTCGGCATGCTTCTTCTGTCCGGCTTCGAAGATCTGGGAGCTGTACTGGCTCGCGGCGCACCATCCCGAGCTTCTGGAACGCGCCCTCCTTCTCGAGCGCAACGCGCTGACGGGGCGGCATAGCCGCTTCAGCGAAGTCGAATTCGGCGCGTCCTGGGAGGAGCTCGTGCGCTCGGCGGACCGCTTTCCCAGCAGCTCCACCACGGTCGGTCTCGGCCGCAGCTTCGCCTGGAACCAATGGGCGCGGGTCAACCGGGTGATCGACGAAAGCTTCCGCGTCAGACGCGGCGCGGCCGATCGCGCCCGGTTTCTCGCGCTCGCCGATCAGATGCGCCGCGACGGCAACGCGCTCGACGCGCGCACTGCCGCGTAAGGGCGGCAGTGCGCCCCTTAGCGCACACCTCTCAGTTTGAATTTCGACTCTGGTCGAGAAGCGCGACCAAGTCGACCTCGGCATCGCTGAAACCGAATTTCTTCATCATAGCGCGATGCTCGCTCGAGCCAAGGTAGACCAGCAATGCATCGTCAATGGCCTGCCTGAAAGCATTGTCCGATTTGCCGAAGGCGAAGGAACCGAATGCCGGCTCCTTCTCATCAGGCCCCACGGCCACAACCTCCAACTGAATGTCGGGAGTTCGTTCGATGAATGCGTTATGCGCCCTGGCGACGCTCGCATAGGCATGGGCTTTGCCGTCCGCTACCGCTCGAGCGGCATCGGTATAGGTTTCAAATATCAGGATGCGACGCTCCGGCACACCGAGATCAACCGCAAAGCCGTGCTGTATCTGGTTGCGTATGACAGCGAGTTTGCAACTGTCAGTCCTGACGACCGACCTGTATCCGGTCAGCTTCAGGGGGTTGCCCTTCTGCACAAGCAACCCATCTGGCAGCGCCCAGATCGGCCTGCTGAAGGCCGCTGTCCGCTGGCGCTCCTCGGTCGCGAAAAGGCCCGTTGTCATCCGCCAACGCCCTTCGGTGAGCCCTGGAAGCAGGTGCGCGAATTCGGTTTCGACCACTTCAAAATCGTGAAGGCCGACCATGCCAAGAACGGTTCGCGCCAACGCCACGTCGCAGCCAGTGACGGTTCCGTCAGCATCACGATAATTGAAAGGAGGTTCGATCAGGTAAGCGAACTTGGTCATTTCCATTGCTTAGCATGAACCGACTGTTCAGGCTCCTGCAACGTGTCGAATGCCGAGATACAAACTTCTACACTACCAACGCGCGACGGCAGCGTTCAGCATTGATGATCGATTCTCAGTGCCGACTCCGCCAGGGTCGCGCAATTCCCTCGCATCGCTCATCGAAACACTCGCCGTTGTCGAATCGAGAGAGAGCCAAGCGGCATGAACCCCGCCTGATCGAGGAGCTCGTTGGCCCGAAATCAGGAGTCGCGCTTCCAGCGGTCAAAGATCGGGAAGGCGATCTCCCTCCTTCTCGCCTGGCAGCACCAGGAGATTCGGCCGGGTATCGGAACGGCCCACTTGGCTGAGGCGCAGCCCTCGCCATCCGCTGGTAAGGCCATGCCGGCGGCGTCGCCCCCGGCCGTCGCGGAGGGCGTGTTGCGGTTGAGCCATCGGTGAAACGCGATGGCATCGGATGGTTCGACAGGCGTCGCTGCCATCGGCGGAGGATGACGGCGCCTGCGATGCCGCGGCCGTTGCCTGCTGCTCTGAAGCCACCGATACACAGCGGCCACGCCGCGTTCCATACGGTCTGGGTCACGGCGCTCCCACGCAGACCTCGATGAAGTGGGTGTGACCGCAGGACGACTGCGTCTCGATCGCCTTCCCGCAACGGCCGGCCCCGGCTATTTTCCGCCGGCGGCTGCGCCGCCTTTGCATCGCGAGGCAAAATAGCCGTTTCCGGCCGCCCTCCACTTCGTTCCGGCCCTTCGGGTGCGGGGTCGATCGCCCCCGGTCTTTTCACCCCCATCGAGGTCGCGATGGGCGCGGCCCGATGAAACCGAAAAGGAACACGATCATGGCAGTCATCGGCGAATTCACCACCAACGGCAACAACAGCATCGTCGGCTTCGTCCGCACCCTCAGCGTCAGCTTCAAGGCCCGCCTGAACCCGATCGAGCGCGTCTCCCGCGACGCCCCGGACTTCCGCATCACGGCCGGCAACGGCGTCGAGGTCGGCGCGGCCTGGAAGGCGGTCTCCAACGACGGCGAGGAATACGTCTCGGTCAAGATGGACGACCCGAGCTTCAACGCCCCGATCACCGCGGCGCTCTGGCCCGGCGAGAAGGAGGGAGACTACGCCCTCATCTGGAATCGCCCGAAGCGCGACTCCTGAAATCAGACCGGAAGAGCCCCGCCATCTGGCGGGGCTCTTGCCGCATGTCGAAAAGCCGGAACCGGGCATCGAGCCCGGTTCCGGCTTTTTTGACGCACAACCGGAAACGGGGGTCTGCTCAGGTCGTCCCATCGTGCCATGGCGGTCCGAAGGCCTCAAGGACGAGCGGTGCCCCCAATTTTCAGCCGCCGCCCCAAGGGGCGTCGTCAGAAAATCGGCTCCCCCACTCGCCGCCTCCGGCGGTCGCTCCGCGATCCTTGACCCCTCCGGCCCGCCATGACCGCCGGCGCCGTCCTTCACCAATATCAAGGAGACGACGATGTCGATCGATCAACACATTGAAGAGCTGCGCGCGGAACTGCGGAACGCCGTCTATCCCGACGAGCGCCGCTGGATCGAGGAGGAGCTGGCGATGGCGCTGGCCGAACGCGAGGCGATCTGGGCCGAGCAGCAAGGCCTCGTCAGCAGCGAGCCGCCTTTCTAGGGCGGCGTCGCGCATCGGACGCGCTCGGCGGCCTCAGCCGTTGAGCGCGTCCTTCACGGCCTTCGCCGGCGCGAAGGCCAGCTTCTTCGACGCCGCGATCTTGATCGTTCCCCCGGTGGCCGGATTGCGGCCCTCGCGCGCCGGCGTCGCCTTCACCTTGAACTTTCCGAAACCGGGGATGTTCGTCTCGGCGCCGCTCGCCGCCGCGGCGGCGATCTCCTTGAAGACGCTGTCGACGATGGCCTTGGCCTGCGCCTTGGTCAGCTTCTGTGTTGCCGCGATCTTGTCGGCGATCTCCGTTGCTGTCGTCATGAAAAGAATGTCTCCTGTTTCGCGGGTCTATTCTTCCCGTATGGCAACGAACAGGTCCCGGTGATAGAGGCGGCGCCGCTGCCCTGCTGCGCATCCACTGAAAAGCGATGGATTCCGGGCGTTTCGTCGCGTCGAGCCTAGGTCAGGCAAGCCCGCTGTCGCGATATCCCCTGCGGCGCTTGGCGCGTTCGAGGCGCATGGAGGCGCTGGCTGCATCCCCGTCGCTGTCGAACGTCTCCATCATCGACCGGCCGTTCGAGCCGATCCTGCCCCAGTTGCGGATGACGGAGGCGCCCCCGAACAGGGTCGGCTGGATCGCCAACACATAGAAGCGCCGCATGTTCCGCGAGGGATCGATGCGGCGTAGATGAACCGGCCCTGTCTCGTCGTGATCCATGGCCGGAGTCTCACTTCCTTCGGAAGCGGCGTCCAACGACATCGCTGAATCGATCCGGCCCAACCGATTCATGGGGGTGATGGATCGCCGGACGCAGCCCCCGGTCGGCCCCCGGACACCTCCGTCTCGTTGACCGGGTTTACAGGCGACAACCCGCATCATCGGGCTTGTCGTCGCTCGGATATTATGGAACCAATCCGCATGGGGAGCGAAATCCGTCAGGTTCTTTCCTGATGCACGCAAGGACTTTGCCGCCCATGACCTTTCTCCGCCGCATCCTTGGCAGCCTCGGACCCGCCTATCTTGTCCGATCCTATGCCATCGGCCTTGTCCTGCTTGGCCTCATGATTGCGTTCTTTTCGAGTGTCGCAGCGAAGGACGCCGGCGGCTCTCCGGTCGCCATGTATGCCTATCTCATTCTTTGCACGCTGCTGTTCCCGTTCGCCAAGCTGACCTGGGACGAGTTGCGCAATCTCGCCTTCGGCGACAACCTGATCGTCGTGAACGCGGCGCTGATGCTTTTCCTGAAATTCGTCGTCAACGTGCTCTTGTGGGGCTTTGCGGTTTTTATCGCGCCCTTTGGCGTCCTCTATCTCTGGCTCCGCAGCCGCGCGCCGAGGGAGGGCGCAAGCGAATAGCTGAAAGCCGATGATGGCCGCCCGGGGCGGTTTCGCGAAGATCTCCTGCGGTAGGCGTGATCGGCATGTCGTCCGCAGCGAAGGCTTGGGCGAGGTCCCTTCGGGACACGGCTCTACTCGCGCCCTGCGGGCGCTCACCGAACCCGCTGCGCGGTTTCGGCCCATGCGGGTGACGAACCTCTCGCGGCGCTCGGCCGCCGGCGCGGATCGGCGACCGGCGAGGCGCGGGGAGGGCGCAGGGCCGGCTGCGCTCGGCAGGCGGACGCGGCCCCTGGTCGGGGCCGCGGGATACTTCTTCTGACATCCGATTCTACGCCAGCCCATCCGGTGTCAAGGACATCGCGGTTGCCCCGATCCTGTCGGCGGCCGTTCAGGCGCCCGTCGACAGGATCGGCGCTCCCGTTCGCCGCCTCCGGCGGTCGCTCAAGCGATCCCTGACACCTCTGGGCTACAGCGTGGACACCTTTCGTCAGCAACGAAAGGAGACAGCGATGTTTGCATTTTCCACCATTCGACTGCGCACCAAGGCGGCCTGCTTCGAGATTGAGGTTCGGGAAAACCGCAGGGCTTGCACGACCGACCATGCGCGCCGCGTCCACGACGCACTGCTGGTCAAGCTCAAGGAGATGGCAGCGGGACTGGACGAAATCATGAAATACGAAATGCGGCTTATCGAGGCGCACCGGCTTGGCCAAGACGTCGAGTTCGATCTGGACTTCGTCAAGTTCTTCTTCGGCCTCAACTGGTTCGGCGTGCCAATCCCGATCATGGACGCCGCCGAGCCCGTGTCGAGCGACGAGCTTGAAGGGCTGAAGGAGATCATCGAGCGGATCGAGCGCGAAATCTGCGTGATCTTCACGATCGCGTAGCGCTGATCGCATGAAGGAGGCGTCCGCGCCTCCTTCATTTCCACATACGAGGTGATCCCGAGGAAGGAGCCTGGCTGGAAAAGGCCGGATCGACCGGCCTCCGCCACGCTGCAAGGGGCTTCCCCTCGTGCACCCCGCCGGCTGGCCGCCGGAAACGGAAACGGCCCCTGGTCGGGGCCGTGGTTGCATTCACTCTGACGGCCCATCCTACGGGCCGCGCCCATCGCCTCAAGGACATCGCGGTTCCCCCAATTTTCAGCCGCCACCCGAAGGGGGCGTCGTCAGAAAATCGGCTCCCCCGCTTGCCGCCTCCGGCGGTCGCTCAAGCGATCCCTGACCCGATGCGCGACTTGCCCGCGGCCGATCTCCGTCATCGCAATGAAAGGAGATCAGCATGACCAAGACCCTTACCGCCTATCTCGTCGACGTCGAGAAGCGCACGATCCGCGCCGTCACGTTCGATGCCGGAAACAGCCTCGACGAGATCCGGCGCCACATCGGATGCAGGATGATCGACATGGTGCGCATCGACAGGTCGCATTCCATCGTCGTGGACGACAATGGCCTGACCGATGAGCTGACCTGCTTCACGGTCCTGAAGGACTACCCTAGCCCGCTCGCGGGCAATCTGCTCATCGTCGGCAACGACGCTGCCGGCGAAACGGTGTCGCCACGCCGTCCGATCGAGGACATCGCGGGGATGCTGACGATCCGGTTCCCCGTGCTCTCGCCTACATTCGAGGTGCTCGATGGGCCGGTCGTGTTCGGGAGCCGCGTCACGGGCTTCGAAGTGACGCTCAAGGGCGTGGCGCCAGTCGTGCTCCCGACAGGTTCTGCGCACTGAAGCCGAGAGCGGCAGGTCTCTCCTGGCGCTGGGAGCCCTGCCAGCCGGATCGACCGGCCGGCAGCGCTGATGAAAGGGGGCAAGCCGCCCCTCTCAAACTCACCCCATGAGGGAAGGGCAAGCCCCTCCCTCAAACACCCTCCCATGGGGAAAGGGGACGGTTCCCTCCACCCTTTCCCCAAACCCCTATCCCTCTCCCGTGAGCGGCCTGCGGCCGCCGCTCAGGACGGCAGGTCGGGCATCGGCCCGCTCGCGATATCCCACACCCAGAACGGCATGCCGCTTTCGCCGATCAGCTCCTCGAGCGTCTGGCGCCACGCCGAATCGGCCTGGTCGGGGACGAGATACATCGCCATCGACTGCCCGCCCTCGCGCGCCAGCACGAGGCTCGCCATCGGCTGGCCGGCCGGAATGTTGTAGCGCAGCGACTTCACGAAGCCCGCGCCGCTCCTGGTCAGCCTCTCGATCAGCATCGCCTCGTAGCCGGTCTCGACCGGAATCCAGTTCTCGTTCACCGCCATGAGGGCGATCGTCTCCACCGACGCGACGCCGGCTGGGCTGATGCCGAAGGTGGCGGCAGCCACCAGGTGCCATTCCATATTGGCGTCCCAGAGCGCCAGCTCGTTCGCGAAGGTCTTCTTCATGCGGCGCGCGACATCGTCGGCCAGCATGAAGGGAAAGCGCGGCGCGTGCTTCACCACCAGCCGCGCGCCGATCCGCGACGGCGCGATCTCCTTCACCTCGCCGATCAGGATCGCCAGCGAACGGCGGTTGCCGTTCGACTGGATCGCCCGGCTCAGCAACTCCGCCCGCCGCCGTACGATCGCCTCCTCGCGCTTCGCGTCGAACATCTCCGGTATATAAAGAGAGTGCGCCAGCGGCTTTCCCTTCGCCGTCGAGCTTGCCGCGGCATCGAGCAGGAACTTGCGCAGCACGGCCCAGTTGCGCCGCCCCGCCATCGCCGGACGCCAGCGATTGAAGCCTGCGCGGCCCCACAGGAAATGCAGCATCGCCTTCAGCGACAACCGCGTGCCGGCGGTTTTCGCTTCGCCCGACTCCGCACCCTCGCCGGCCACCGGCGCTGCGCGGCCGGCGAGTTTCGACAGGCTGAAGCCGAGCTTCAGCGCCGTCGTTCCGTCCTCGACATTCTCGACGATTGCCTCGCCCTCGACCGCCGCCAGACCCGAGAGGCCGGAGGGCGGCTCGTAGGAATCGCAATCGACATCGTGGCGCGGTCCCGTCTCCGGCATCCGCTTCAGGATGTGCCGTTCCCCGAAGCGGGCGATATACATCGGCACGCCTTCCGGGCAGCACAGGCAAAGCGGATGCTCGCGTCGGGCGAAAGCGTCGGCCAGCAGCTTCGCCGGCGGCTCGCCGTCGATGACGACATCGATCCCGCCGATGCGGATGCGGCGGCTCATTGCGCTGCCCCAATGGCTGATCGCACGAACCTCATGTCCCGGCTGCCTTGTGGAACCTGTTCTCGCCGACGCAGGTCTTCATGTCGTCGCGCCGGAACCAGATGGCGCGTCCGCAGCGCAGCGGCGCGTTGCCGGCCGTGAACACGATCTGCTCGTCCGACCGCATCAGCATGATCTCGTGGGGAAGGATCAACGGCCGACGCGTCAACTGCTTTGAGCGCGTCCGCGACGATCCCGACATCTGACTCGACCGGCTCAGCTGGTCGACCTCGACCGTCGTGTCGCCGCAGCGCTTGGAGATGTATTCGGCGGTGTCGGGATCGTTGATCGCCGAGAAGCTGATCCACGACGCGCTCTCGAACCACTTCGACGACGCGTCGCGGCCGCCATAGCCCTCGCGCATCTGGCCGAGCGACTGGAAGATCAGCGCCAGCGTGATGCCGTATTTGCGGCCGGCGTCACGCGCGGTTTCGAGAATGCGCAGATAACCGAGGCGCGCAACCTCGTCGAGCAGGAACAGAGTGCGTCCTTCGACCTCGCCCGCGCGGTTGTAGATCGCGTTGAGGAACGAGCCGATCACCACGCGCGCCAGTCCCGGATGCGCCTCCAGTACCTTGAGGTCGAGCGCGATGAAGATGTCCGTCTTGCCGTCCGCCAGATCGTCGGTGGAGAACGCACCGCCGGACACGAGCGCTGCGTAGTTCGGATAGGACAGCCAGTGGGTTTCCTTTACCGCATTGGCATAGACGCCGGAGAAGGTCTCCGGCGTCATGTTGACGAAGACGGCGACGTTCTCCTTCACGAAATCGGATTCTGACTGCTCGTAGATGCGCGTCAGGCGCGCGCGCAGCTTCGGTTCCGGTTCCGACAGATTGGCGCGTACCTGGCGAAGCGTCTGGTCTTTCTTCTCCGTGTTGCCGGACAGGCAGACATCGGCGATGAGCGCGGTGATGAGCTGCATGGCCGAGGCGCGGAAGAAGTCGTCGCGGATCGAGGTCTGCCGCGCGCTGTCGGTCATCACCCAGGTCGCAACCGCAACGATATCCTCCTCCTTCGTGCCTCTGAAGCGGCCGATCCAGTCGAGCGCATTGAAGCCGGTGGCGGGATCGCCGGGATCGAGAACGATCACCGTGCGGCCCGCCTTGCGCCGGTGATCGGCGACCATCGGCGCGACCTCGCTCGACGGGTCGAGCACGACGAGGCTGCCACCCCATTTGAGCGCCGTCGGGATCGTCACCGACGTGGTCTTGAAGCCGCCCGATCCGGCAAAGACGATGCCGTGCGAGGAGCCAAAGCTCCCGTCGAAGCAGAGCAGGGGAGAGCGTCCGCCGGCTCCCCATGTGTCGCGCTGATTGGCGCGGAACGCGCTCGACGCCACGCTGTCGCGGTCGACCCGGTAGCGCTCCCCGATCACGATTCCGCCCGCCTCGGGAAACAGCTTTGCCGCCTCCTGCATCTTCATCCAGTCGGCGTCGCCATGCACCGCGCGCTTGCCGCGCATGCGCCGCGGCGCCGGCATGGCGAAGGCGGCGTTGCCACGCAATCCGACGCGCAGCGCGAAGACGCCTGCGAACAGTGCCACGCATCCACCCATCAGCGTGGCAGCGTCAGCATAGGCGAGCATCGACTGCCCCGCCGGCACGCGATTGGCGAGCCCTGACAGCCTCGCCAGCTCGCGCGCGCCGGCGAGCAGGAAGATCGCCAAGCTTCCTGCCGCGACGCTCCATCCCGCGGCCTTGATGTTCGCAGCACCTGCCGCGGCGAACAGGAAGATCAGGCCGACCGCACCCGCCGTCATATAGGGCAAGGCGAGCCCGGCACGCCCGAGCATCACCCGGGCGCTGTCGCTCTGGCCGAAGTCGGCCAGCCACTGCTCGATGTCGGCCATGCCGATCGCGCAGGCGATCATCAGACCGGCGGGCAATGTCGCGAGCAGGATCCTAGTCGCGGCCATGGTCGAGCGCCTCCGCTCCGATCGCGACGAGGCGCGCGCGCTCGTCTTCGTCACGCTCGAGCCGCCGCTTCCCGTCGACCAGCAGGCCGAGCAGCAGCTCATGCTGCCCGGCCTGGAACCCGGCTCTCAGGACCAGTCCGCCGAGCGCGATCTTCTCGCGCGTGTCCTTCTTCCGGGCTTCCGATATCGCAAGCTGGTTCATGCGCTCAGCTCTCGCCAGCTTCGCCCTGAGCCGTCCCAGCCGTGATCGGCGCGGCCTTGGCGCTGCCACCCGTTGCGCCCGCGGCATTCTTCCTTCCGGCAGCCTGTCCCTTGCCGCCGCGAAATCGTCCCGCGAGTTCCTCGAAGGACGCGAGCATTGTGATCTCCTCGATCTCGATCTCGCCTAGTCCGGCTCTGAGCGCGATCCGTCCGATCCGCTCGGCCTCGCGCGTTTCGGCTTGCCGGAGCTGGTCCTGCAGCTTCGCGATCTCTTCCCTGATCTTCGAGGATGGTTTCTTCATTTCCGGTCGCGCCTTTCCGCTTCGATGCGTCGATTTCCGGAGACCAGAATCTCCCGAATGCATGCGTGGAGCGACTAATAGAAATGCTAGTCGGCGAGGCCGATCAGGTTTGAGATCATCCCGGCCGTTCTGAAGGAGCGGTTCAAGGGCGCAGTAATACGTCGCTGACGCGACGTGCCTAGCGCCGGCCCCACCGGGGGCCGTGCCACTCCCGACGAACGGCCTGTCCATGTTCCACCTGGAGCCGTCCTCGCCGTGGCGATCACGCACTTCTCGATCCAGATCATCAGCCGCGCCGACGGCCGCAGCGCGCTGCTATCGGCGGCCTATCGCCATTGCGCGAAAATGACCCATGACAGCGAGGGGCGCACCGTCGACTACTCCAACAAGCGCAATCTCGGCCATGAGGAGTTCCTGCTGCCGGCCGACGCGCCGCAATGGGCGAGGGCGCTGATCGCAGACCGCTCGGTCGCGGGCGCCGCGGAGGCCTTCTGGAACGCCGTCGAGGCCTTCGAGAAGCGTTCGGACGCCCAGCTCGCCAAGGAGTTCATCGTCGCCCTGCCGGTGGAGCTCTCCAAGGAACAGAACATCGCGCTGATGCGCCAGTTCGTTGTCGAGCAGGTTCTTGCGCGTGGGCAGGTGGCCGACTGGGTCTATCACGACGAGCCAGGCAATCCGCATGTGCATCTGATGACGACGCTGAGGCCGCTGTCCGAGCAGGGATTCGGCGCAAAGAAGATCGCGGTGATCGGCGAGGACGGACAACCGCTCCGCGGCAAGGACGGCAAGATCCAGTACCGTCTCTGGGCGGGCGAGAAGGGCGAGTTCCTGCAGCAGCGCACCGGCTGGTTGGATCTCCAGAACCAGCATCTGGCGCTCGCCGGGCTGGAGATCCGCGTCGACGGCCGCTCCTACGCCGAGCGCGGCATCGACCTGGTGCCGACCGCGCATGTCGGCGCCGGTGCGCGAGCCATTCAGCGCAAGGCTGAGGGTCAGGGATGGTCGCCGTCGCTGGAGCGCATCGAGATCGCCGAGGCGCGGAAGTCGGCCAATGCGGCACGCACTCTCCAGCGTCCGGAGATTGTGCTCGACCTGCTGACGACCGAGATGAGCGTCTTCGACGAGCGCGACATCGCCAAGGTGCTGCATCGCTATGTCGACGATGCCGCGACCTTCCAGCATCTGATGGCGCGCATTCTCCAGAGCCCGGAGCTGCTGCGCCTGCAGCGTCCGACCGTCGACTTCGAGACCGGCCGCCATATCCCCGCGCGCTACACGACGCGCGAGATGATCCGGACAGAGGCCGAGATGGCGAACCGCGCGATCTGGCTGTCGGAGAAGGCTACGCATGGCGTCCGGGAAAAGGTGCTGGAGAGCGTCTTCGATCGGCACGAGCGGCTGTCCGACGAACAGAGAACGGCGATCGAGAATGTGACGAAGGCCGGCCGGATCGCCGCCGTCGTCGGCCGTGCCGGCGCCGGCAAGACCACCATGATGAAGGCCGCGCGCGAGGCGTGGGAGCTGGCCGGCTATCGGGTCATCGGCGGCACGCTTGCCGGCAAGGCGGCGGAGGGACTGCAGAAGGAGGCGGGCATCGAAAGCCGGACGCTCGCCTCCTGGGAGCTGCGCTGGAAAGACGGGCGGGACGTGCTCACCGACAGGACGATCATGGTGATCGACGAGGCCGGTATGGTCGCCTCGAAACAGATGGCGTTCTTTGTCGAAACGGCCGTGCGCATGGGCGCCAAGCTGGTGCTGATCGGCGATCCCGAGCAGCTGCAGCCGATCGAGGCCGGAGCGCCCTTCCGCGCCATCGTCGAGCGTATTGGCTATGCCGAACTCGAGCGGATTTACCGCCAGCGTGAGGAATGGATGCGCCAGGCATCGCTCGACCTGGCGCGCGGCCACGTCGCGAAGGCCATCGGTGCCTACAACGGTCGCGGCAGGATCATCGGCGAAAAGCTGAAGGCGCAGGCAATCACCAGCCTGATCGCCGCCTGGGACTTCGAGTACGATCCGGCGAAGTCGACCCTGATCCTGGCGCATCTGCGGCGCGACGTCCGTGAGCTCAATCGCCTTGCCCGCGAAAAGATGGTCGAGCGCGGCGTCGTCGGCGAGGGCCATGCCTTCCGGACCGATGACGGGATGCGCGCCTTCGACGTCGGCGACAGAATAGTCTTCCTGAAGAACGACAGTGCGCTCGGCGTGAAGAACGGCATGCTGGCGCGGGTTGTCGAAGCTGCTCCCGGCCGGATCGTCGCCGAGATCGGCGAGGGGAATGATCGTCGCCATATCGCGGTCGAGCAACGCCTCTACCGAAACGTCGATCACGGCTATGCGACGACCATCCACAAGTCGCAGGGCGCGACCGTCGACCGGGTCAAGGTTCTGGCGTCGCTCTCGCTCGATCGCCACCTGACCTATGTGGCGATGACCCGCCACCGCGAGGATGTCACGCTCTATTACGGCGAGCGCTCCTTCAAAAAGGCGGGCGGGCTCGAGCACATCCTGTCGCGGAAGAGGGCCAAGGAAACCACGCTCGACTACGAGCGCGGCACGCTCTACCGCCAGGCGCTGCGCTTTGCCGAAAACCGCGGCCTGCATATCGTCCAGGTGGCCCGCACGCTGGTCCGCGACCGGCTCGACTGGACGCTGCGCCAGGCCGAGCGCCTCGCCGAAATCTCGCAGCGGCTGAGGGCCGTCGGCGCCCGTCTCGGTCTGCACGACACCAGACAATCCAGGATCATCAAGGAGGCAAAGCCAATGGTCGCCGGCATCAAGAACTTCGCCAAATCCCTGCCCGATGTTGTCGAGGAAAAGCTTCATGCCGACCCCGCTGTGAAGAAGCAGTGGGAAGAAGTCTCGACACGGTTCCGCTATGTGTTCGCGGAACCGGAGACGGCTTTTCGCGCGATGAACTTCGATGCGGTGCTGGCCGATCGCGACGCCGCGAAGAAGACACTCGACCAGCTCGTCAGCGAGCCCGCATCGATCGGAGCCTTGAAGGGCGGCACCGGGATTCTCGCTGGCAAGACACAGCGCGAGGAGCGGCGTGTCGCCGAGGTCAATGTCCCGGCGCTAAAGCGCGACATCGAACGCTACCTGAAACTGCGCCAATCGGCAGGAGATAAGATCGCGGCCGAGGAGCAGGCGCTGCGGCGTCGCGTGTCGATCGACATTCCCGCGCTCTCCCCTGATGCCTATCGCGTTCTCGAACGGGTCCGCGACGCCATCGACCGCAACGACCTGCCAGCCGCGCTTGGCTATGCGGTCAGCAACCGCGAGATCAAGGCGGAGATCGACGGGTTCGGCAAGGCAGTGGCAGAGCGCTTCGGGGAGCGCACGCTGCTGGTGAACGGCGCGCGAGAGGCGACCGGAAAGCTGTTCGACAAGGCGGCCGAAGGTCTGCCGGAAGCCGAGAAACAGAAACTCGCCGAGGCCTGGCCGGTCATGCGCACCGCCCAGCAGCTCTCAGCCCATGAGCGTACGACGGAGGCGCTGAAGCAGTCCGAGGACCTGCGCCTGGCGCAGCGGCAAAACTCGGTCCTGAAGCAATGAGCCGTCGCCCGGTGATGGTGTTGTCCGGCAGCGCGTTCGCGGCCATTGCCGCCGTCGCGGCGGCGGGATGGATCGGCGGCTACCGCATCAATTTCACGCCGAGCTATCCGCTGGGTCTATGGCGCATCGAGGCTCTGGAGCGGACCGTTTCCGTCGGCGATCTCGTCTTCATCTGCCCTCCGCTCACGCCGGCCTTCGCGACAGCGTTCGAGCGCGGCTATATCCGCCGTGGCCTGTGCCCCGGCGGGTTCAGTCCGCTCATAAAAACGGTAGTGGCGACGGCAGGACAATCGGTCGACATAGGCGGGCATGTGTCGATCGAAAGGCGTGTGCTCGCCCATTCAGAAGTTCATCGCAGCGACGCCGAGGGCAGGGCGCTTTCTCCCTGGAGCGGAGGGGCCGTTCCGTCCGGCTACCTCTACCTCCACTCCGATTTCTACGGCTCCTATGACTCGCGATATTTCGGGCCGATCCCTGCAAGCGGGCTCCTCGGACTCGCGCACCCGGTCCTTACCTTCGATCCCTGATTGGGGCCGTGCCGGCATGCTCGTGGTGATGGGGGCCGTCGTCGGCGCCGTGGGCTGGAGCGGACACGTCCTTGCGCTTCCGCTCGCCTTCGTATTCCCGGCGCTATGGGCGTTTTCGCCGTCGCGTCCGGTCGCCGCGGCCGTGTCGGCCGCCTACTTCCTGGCAGCCTCTCGTGGCCTGCCGCAGGGCGTTGCGAACTTCTATGCTTCCGACCTCTGGCCCGGGCTGCTGTTGTGGTTCGCCGCATCGTTCTCCTTCGTCGGCGTGCATGCGGCCCTGTGGAGCAAGCATCCGGGAAGGGGTAGGGCGGTGCGCTTTTCTGCGGCCGCCGTGCTGATGGCTCTGCCTCCCTTTGGCATCGTCGGATGGGCGCATCCGGTCACCGCGGCCGGTGTCCTGTTTCCGGGCTGGGGATGGTGGGGCCTGGCGGCCGCCGTGGCCGGCCTCCTCTCCATGACGACGAAATGGTGGCCGGCAGTGGCGGTTGTGCTGATGGGTTTCTGGTTCTGGTCGGCCGCGACGTGGACGTCGCCATCCCGGCCGGCAGGATGGGTGGGCGTCGATCTCGCACTGGGGCAAAGCCTCGGCCGCGACGCCACGTTGAACCGTCAGCAGGAATTGCTCGAGGCGGTGAAGCGGAAAGCGGGCGAGGGCGCCCGCGTCGTCGTTCTTCCCGAAAGCGCGTTCGGCTTCTGGACGCAGACGGTCGAGCGGCTCTGGCGCAGCGAGCTGGGTGATGCGGCGATCACCGTGATCGCAGGTGCGGCGATTGTCGACGAGGCCGGCTACGACAACGTTCTGATCGCAGTGTCGGCCGAGGCCGCGACAGTTCTCTACCGCGAGCGCATGCCGGTCCCCGTCTCCATGTGGCAGCCATGGAAGGGCTGGTTCGGCGAGCGCGGTGGCGCCCGCGCGCACTTCTTCGCCAACCCGGTGGCCGAGCTCGAAGGCGAAAGGCTCGCTCCACTGATCTGCTACGAACAGCTCGTCGTCTGGCCGGTCCTGCAGTCCGCTCTGCAGTCGCCGTCGATCATCGTCGCTGTCGGCAATGGCTGGTGGACAAAGGGCACCTCGATCGTCGCCATCCAGCGGGCCAGCGCAGAAGCCTGGGCGCGGCTGTTCGCCATTCCGCTCGTCGCGGCCTTCAACATCTGAGCAGGACGTCCCGGATGATCGACGCTGCCCTTCTCCAGAAATGCGCGGATCCCGACCTGAAGCCGGCGATAGTCGAGCGTTTCATAGCAGAGGCGGGCTCAACCGATCCGCTGGCCGTCACCGTGCGCTCCGGCGATCGTGTTGTGCTCGTGCCGAAACCGGCTTCGTCTGACGACGCCATGGCCCTCATGCGCCAGTATGTCGGCAAGGCCGTGGTCCGCGTCGGGATCACCCAGTATCCGGCCGGTCTCGGGATTGCCGATCCATCGGAGCTGAAGCCGGACCTGGTCGACCCCTGCGAAAACATCCGCATGGGAACGGCCCTGTTCGGCAAGGTCTACCGCGTCGTCACGAAATGGTACGGAAACGCGGTCGACGAGGCGTTCGATGATGCGATCTATGCCTGGAAGACCGGGTATTTCGACGGAAGGCCCGTATTCTTCGAGACCGATCCGAGTGATGTCGAACTCGCCGCGCCGGCCGCCAGGTCTTCGGAATCCGAGGGGGAAGGTCCTGCGGATATCGGCCCGGTGGCGCCGGGGGATGATCTCGAGGTCGACGGCAACCCCAACAGCGCCGGCATCCGCATTGATCTCTCGGCGATTGGCGGACGTGCTCCCTGACCAGATCCATCACATCCATCCGATCGGCGGCGTGTTGCTGCGACCGGCCGTTGATGGGCGCCGACGGGATAGCGGCGTGGTCGACGCGAACCCCGTTTCAAACCGCCGAATTTCAGCTAAAGCTTTGATCTGGTGAAGGGGGCCGTTCCTCGTTATAGAGGCATCGGGGCAGTACGCGCTGTCCTGGGGTGTAGAAACCTCCTGTCCATCGGTTGGTGTCGGCCGTGACGGCACCGAGATCCTCTGGCCATTGGCCGGGGGCCTGTGACGCATGTCCAGGCGCCTCGGTGCTAAAGGTCACAGGACCGTGTGGACACGGTTTTCTACCCCCCGGCTTGGGGTCAAGGGATGCATGTTGGCGGGGGCGCACCGCGGACACCGTCCGGGGTAGATACTATGAGAGCTGGAAAGCGAAGTGCTTTGCATGGGCACGACCGGTTGCTGAGACCGGTGATCGGGCTTGCCGAAAACCTGCCGAAAAAGGATCTGGAACACATTACGGTCGAGGCCATCAGGAGGCACCGACATCTGCGCGACGAGGCGGAAGCGCTTCACACGCCGTATGTTGAGCAATCCATTGCTGTCGAAGACACTGTCGGCTCGCAGCGTCTCGCCTGGGTGAGTGCGATGATCCACATGCACACGCACCAGACGCTTTTGTCCACTTTGCTGGATGTGCTCGGCTATATTCCGGATGTCCCCGGCGAGAAAGTCGGGCGACAAGCTAGATCAGCTTGAGCTTTGTGGCGAGGGCGGTTGCCTGTGCCAGGCTGGCGGCATCGAGCGCCTTGCGGGCGTTGTTCAGGTGGAAGTTGACGGTTGCGTAGGACATCGCCTCGATCGTCGCGATCGCCTTCATCGACTTGCCCTCCGCCGACCATCTGAGACACAGCGCCTGCTTCGCGGTCAGTTCGATGGAGCGGGCAGCACTCGGTTCGGCGCCATGATGGTCGAGGCTTGCATGCAGCAGCGCGACGGAGGTGACGGCGGCGATCTGGTCGATGTCGGTCTCGAGCGACAAGGACGGGCTGTTCGATGCCAGCGTCAGCATCGACATATGCCCGAAAGCGGTTCTGATCGGCACGCTGATGCCCGACCGGATTCCGAAATCGCCGGCTTCAGTGTAGAAGGCTCTCACGGCTTTGGAGCGGACCTGCCTCAAGCTCCCGGCGGACCAGGTGAAGGCCTGCATCTTCGCCCGCGCCATCGAAACGACGGGGTCGACGCGCGTGTAGTCGCGAGCGAAATAGCGTGACTGCCACTCGGCCGGATAGTTGGA
>LNFM01006449.1_pt1 | contig 28872 bp, 21 predicted proteins | sample 596031 | NCBI WGS metagenome assembly LNFM01 (sample SAMN04254537, study PRJNA301005) | activated carbon metagenome | isolation source: dual media filters at the Ann Arbor, Michigan drinking water treatment plant | place: USA: Ann Arbor
GCCAGCCCTTCCTGACCAGCGCATACGGCCACCCGTACCTGCCGGTGCTGGGTGCCATCCCGCTGGCCACGGCCGCCCTGTTTGACCTGGGCGTCTACATCACGGTGGTGGGCTCGACCCTGCTCACGCTGTCCACGCTGGGTGAGGCATCCCGCGAACCCGCGCCTGGCACCAGCGCGCCAAAGCCGCCCCATGCCGACGGAGTACAGCCCACATGATCAGTCTTGAATTACTGGTGGCCACGGGCATTGGCGCCGTCACCGCTACCGCCATCTACCTCGTGCTGCGCGGGCGCACATGGCCAGTCATCATCGGGCTGAGCCTGCTCGGCTATGCGGTCAACATGTTCATCTTTGCCATGGGCCGTCTGTGGCAAAACGCTGCGCCCATCCTTACCGAGGGCGGCCGCGTTGCCGATCCGCTCCCGCAGGCGCTGGTGCTCACGGCCATCGTGATCGGCTTTGCCACCACGGGCTTCGTGGTCGAGCTGGCCCTGCGAAGCCGCCACGAGTCCGGCTCTGACCATGTGGACGGGCACGAGCCCGGCCACCGCCCGGGTTCCAAGCCATCGGATGGGGCAGCATGACCACCGACTGGCTTCACGCATTCTTCGTTCAGCACCTGCCGGTGCTGCCGGTGCTGGTGCCCCTGTTCACGGCTGCAGCGCTGCTGCTTCTGGGCGATGGCCCTGAACGGCTGCGGTGGCAGCGGCGCATCGCCCTTGCCTCAGCCATCTTTGGCGCGGTCCTGGCATGGCGTCTGCTGACGGAAGCCGCCGCCGGCTCCCTGTCGGTATACCCCCTGGGCGGGTGGCCGGCGCCCTTTGGCATCGTGCTGGTGGTGGACCGGCTGAGCGCGCTGATGCTCGCGCTGACATGGACGATTGCCGTGCCGGTGCTCTGGTACGCCACAGGTGGATGGGACAGCCACGGCAGGTACTTCCATGCCCTGTTCCAGTTCCAGCTCATGGGTCTGTCAGGCGCATTCGTCACGGGTGACCTCTTCAACCTCTTCGTGTTCTTCGAGGTGCTGCTGATTTCGTCGTACGTGCTGCTGGTGCATGGCCAGGGCCGCGACCGGTTCCGGGCGGGCGTGCACTACGTGGTGCTCAACCTGGCGGCCTCGGCGCTGTTCCTGATCGGGCTGGCCATCGTCTATGGCGTGACCGGCACGCTGAACATGGCCGATCTGGGGCTGCGCGTTGCCCAGCTGGATGCGGAGCAAGCCACGCTGCTCAAAGCAGGAGCGATGGTGCTGCTGGTGGTGTTCGGGCTGAAGGCCGCCATCGTGCCGCTGTACCTCTGGCTGCCCAACACCTATGCCGCCGCCAGCGCGCCGGTGGCGGCGCTTTTTGCCATCATGACCAAGGTGGGCGTGTACAGCATCATCCGGGTGCACGGCGTGATGCTCGGCCCCGATGCAGGCCATGCCGCCCTGGCTGCTGCACCCTGGATATTGCCGCTGGCACTCCTGACCACGGTGCTGGGCGTGCTGGGCGCACTGGCCGCGCACAGTCTGGCGCGGCTGGTGTCCTACCTCACGGTTTCATCGGTGGGGGTCATCCTCATTGGCGTGGGCCTGTTCTCCACCGAAGCCCTGTCGGCAGCCCTTTACTACACGGTGCACAGCACGCTGGTCATGGCTGCCCTGTTCCTGCTGGTGGAGCTGGTGGCGTCGCAGCGCGGCAAGGTGGGGGACCACCTGCAGCCCGCGGCACCGGTGGCCCAGCCCGTGCTGCTCGGGCTGATGACGCTGCTGGGCGCGGCCTCGGCAGCCGGCCTGCCACCGCTGCCGGGCTTTCTGGGCAAGCTCATGGTGCTGGAGAGCGCGGCCCCATCGGCTGCCCACACCATGGTGTGGACCGTCGTGCTGGGCGCGGGCTTTTTTACCCTGGTGGGCCTGGCCCGTGCGGGCTCGATATTGTTCTGGAGTGTGCTGCCCGACCGGCCGGGGGAGTGTGGCGCAGGCAGCAGCGGGCGCCTGACCACCGCCACCCTGGGCCTGCTGGGCGTGAGCCTGCTGCTGGCCGTAGCAGCCTCCCCCATGAAGCGCTACACCGATGCTGCTGCTGTGCAGCTGGCTGACCGCAATGGCTACGCAGAGGCCGTGCTGAACGCCACCGGCGGTGCGGATTCGCGTACCACGCGCCCGTACCAGGCAGGCCGCGGCGAAGTCAGGATGCCCACTTACGAAAGCGCTGCGCCATGAGCACCCCCCACGCCCGACGCTGGCTCAAGCACCCCTGGCTGTCCCTGCTGCTGGGCGCAGCCTGGCTGCTGCTGCAGCACTCCGTGTCGGTGTTCCACCTGATCTCGGCCGCACTCATCGGGCTCATCGTGCCATGGCTGCTGCGGGATTTCCTGCCCGCGCCGAAAACGCTGCGCCTGCAACCTGCGCTGCGTCTGGCAGGCGTTGTGCTGTGGGACATCGTTGTCTCCAACATCACCGTGGCCCGCCTGGTGCTGGGCCCCATGGCGCGCATGCAGCCGGCATGGGTGCCCGTGCCCCTTGCCCTGACCGACCCGACCGCCATCGCGCTTCTAGCGACCATCATCACCACCACGCCGGGAACCGTGTCCTGCACCGTGGACGAAGAACGCCATGAAATTCTTGTGCACGCGCTGAACTGCACCGACCCTGCGCAAATGGCCGCCGAGATCAAGGTCCGGTACGAGGCGCCGCTGCTGGCCATCTTCGAAGACGGAGCAGGCCACGCCGACGCATTGCAAGGAGAGACTTCATGAACGCGACAAGCGTCCTCCCCCTGGCACTCGACATCGCCACCGCGGTGCTGGCAGTGAGCGTGCTGCTTTGTGCCTGGCGGCTGCTGCGCGGGCCAGGCCCGGTCGACCGGGTGCTCGCGATCGACACCCTGTACCTCAATGGCGTGGCCCTGGTGGTGTTGCTGGGCATCCGCTGGCAGACATCGCTGTTATTCGAAGCGGCGCTCATTGTGGCCATGCTGGGTTTTGCGTCCACCGTGGCCCTCGCGCGCTACCTGACGCGTGGGGATGTTGTCGAATGAACCACCACCCCATGCAGGCCGACTTTTCAAGGAGCCACCGATGACCCTGTCCATCCTTGCCGAATGGCTCGCCGCTGCCTTGCTGTTGACAGGGGCCTTTTTCTCTTTGGTAGGCGCCATTGGCCTGGTCAGGTTGCCCGACTTCTTCATGCGGCTTCACGCGCCCACCAAGGCGTCCACGCTGGGGGTCGGGGGGGTGCTTCTCGCGAGCATGGTACTTGCCGCCACCCAGGGGCGCATGGGATTTGCCGAGCTTTTAATCACCCTGTTCGTGTTCGTGACGGCGCCTGTGTCCGCCAACCTCATGGCGCAGGCCGCGTTGCATTTGCGCGTGGCCAGCAAGGCGCCAGCACCCGACGATGCGGTGCCCGAGCGGCGAGCCGCCGATTGAACCCTCAAGCGGTCCCACTGCCCGCGATCCATCACCCCTTCGCCAACGGAGTCAAACCGGTGGAGTGAGTTGAGGACGCGTATTGATGTGAGCGCCGATACAGCAGGCTGGAGCCTGCCCGGACTGGCAGCGAAGCGAGGCAGACCAGACCAAGGATCGCGCAGTAATACGGACACGCCGGGCACGGCCCCCTGGCGCGGGCGACAGGGCCGCACAGGACTCTTCGCCGCACGCGGCAGCGATGGTCTTTCTGGCGGTCAGTCGGTCAGTCGGTCAGTCGGTCAGTCGGTCAGCATCCTCGCAGTTCAAGCCGCGGCGGAACAACAGGCCGGGCCTGCGGCGTGGATGCCCAGATTTGCTATATTATTTGTAGCAACCAGGCATGAAAAATCAAGGACTACGGGCTAGTTTGACCTGATTTTTCACACGCGTGGTCACAGGATCGCATGTCAGTCTGCGTGCCGCACCGACATGCCGCCGACGCTGGGCAGGCGTCCCATTCACAGCGTCTGTAGCCCATGCCCGGCGATGCCTTGCGGCCCCGCCCGCCACCCGAAACGGCATGCAGTCGCCCCGTGCTGAACCCACACCGTCCACGCCCGGATCACCCCACCCCGCTACGCTACGCTACGCACAGCGTACGCGCATCGGGCGACTCGCCATTTCGCCTGCATACACCAACGTGTGGATCTGCCCCCGTCCCAACGGACACCTTCGAGCCACCGGCCTCGAAGCCCGGGGCCGGCAGCAGCACCGCTACCATCCGGGCGACGACTGCGGCGCGACGACGGCGTGGCCCGCACAGTGTGGTCCGAGGACGTGAACTAATAGCTGCGCGAGATCAGCAACAACACGGATGGCGAGCACTTCACATACCCAGGACGTTCGCACCCGGTACGGCATCGCCCAGGCCCTGGCGCTGACCCGCCTGGCGTGCAGCCAGCAGGGCTCCGACACCTGACGCGCCAAGCACATCCTGGCCGAGGTGGCGCGGCAGCCGGGCAGCACGCCGGCGGTGTCCCAAAAGTCGTACGTGCACTCCGCCTTGCTGGAGCCCGTCTCGCTGCTCGCGTCCGACGCGGGCCCGAGCATGCAGGATGTATGGCCGTGCATCGGCAAAAGCGCTGCGGTGCGCAGACTGAAATCGGCCGAGCGACAGCTACTGGGTTTTATGCGCCAGCCGAGCCGTCGGTGGGCCGTGCCCCCCCCTGCGGAACCAGGCAGGGCAGAAGCTCGGTCGGGCTACCCTCTGCAGTGTCACGACGCAACCGCTGGCAGCCAGCCCTTCTACCGCCCCACCATATCGCCAGGCACCACCCACTGGTCAAACTGCTCAACCGTGACGTGGCCCGACGCCACCGCCGCCTCACGCAGACTGGTGCCCTCCTTGTGCGCCTTCTTGGCGATGAATGCCGCCTTGTCGTAGCCGATGTGCGTGTTGAGCGCCGTCACCAGCATCAGCGATCGCTCCACCAGTTCGGTGATGCGCGCATGGTTGGGTGCAATGCCCACCGCGCAGTGGTCGTTGAAGCTCACCATGCCATCGGCCAGCAGGCGCACGCTTTGCAGGAAGTTGTGGGCCACCATGGGGCGGAACACGTTGAGCTCGAAGTTGCCCGATGCGCCGCCGAAATTGATGGCCACATCGTTGCCGAACACCTGGGCCGAGAGCATCGTCACGGCCTCGCACTGGGTGGGGTTGACCTTGCCGGGCATGATGGACGAGCCCGGCTCGTTCTCCGGCAGGGACAGCTCGCCAATGCCGCTGCGCGGCCCGCTGGCCAGCCAGCGCACATCGTTGGCAATCTTCATCAGGCTGGCGGCCAGCGTCTTGAGGGCGCCGTGCGCGTGCACCAGAGCATCCACCGATGCCAGCGCCTCGAACTTGTTGGGCGCGGTGACAAAGGGCTTGCCCGTGAGCTTCGCCAGTTCGGCCGCAGCCTGCTCCGCATAGCCGGGCGGCGCATTCAGCCCCGTGCCCACCGCAGTGCCGCCCAGCGCCAGTTCGCACAGATGCGGGAGCGAGGCGCGGATATGGCGCTCGCCATGGTCCAGCTGCGCCACGTAGCCCGAGAACTCCTGCCCCAGCGTGAGCGGCGTGGCGTCCTGCAGGTGGGTGCGCCCGATCTTCACGATGTCATCAAACTCTGCCGCCTTGCGGGCCAGCGTGGCGCGCAGCTTGCCGAGCGCCGGCAGCAGCCGGTCCGTCAGGGCCTCGACCGCGGCCACATGCATGGCGGTGGGAAACACATCGTTGCTCGACTGGCTGCGGTTCACGTCGTCGTTGGGGTGCACCAGCCGCCCTTCCCCCACGGGGCCGCCGAGGATCTGGCTGGCGCGGTTGGCCAGCACTTCATTGAGGTTCATGTTGGTCTGCGTGCCCGACCCTGTCTGCCACACCACCAGCGGAAACTCGCCGCTGTGCTTGCCTGCAATCACCTCGTCGGCCGCTGCCACGATGGCCTCTGTCTTCTCATCGCCCTGCAGTCCCAACGCGTGGTTCACGGTGGCCGATGCGCGCTTGACCTGCGCCAGCGCCCTGATGATCTCGCGCGGCTGCAGCTCGCCCGAGATGTCGAAGTTCTGCAGCGAGCGCTGGGTCTGCGCACCCCACAGCCGGTCGGCAGGCACGTGGATGGGGCCGAAGGTGTCGTGTTCGATGCGGTCAGTCATGCAAAGCCTTCAAGAGGAAAACGCCCGCGGAGGCCCATGACACCCCGCGGTAAAAATGGATGACCGGAATGCGCCGTGCCGCCCAGCAGGAGCCGCCGGCCTGGCCGACGCATCCTCATCCTCCCACACCCAGCCTCCTGGCTCACGGCCGTGTCGAGATCTCTACGATAACGGCATCGCTACCTGCGCGCACGGGGAACAAGGACGACATGCATGTCAGCCAAACCTGACGGTGGGCGCGCTGCACCGCGCCCACCATCGGACATGGGCGGCCGCGGGTTGCCCGCCCGCGCCTTTGATCCGCGGGCGCATGTCCATCAGCAGGAGCACACCATGGCCACCAGCCCCCTTCTCGGCATTGACGCCGATGATCTCCCCACGCACAGCCCTACCGGCATCGACAGCATGGGGCCGAGCGACCTCTCCGACTCCGGCAGCGACAGCCTGGGCGTCTACGGGGCAGACCCTGACAGCGACACCGACAGCCAGGGCTCCGGCGAGCGTCGCAGCGTGGGCAGGTCTTCCGAACCGGACGCCGTGGACATCCTGCCCGACCATGTCGAAAGCATGGTGCCCAGCGATGACACCCTGGCCGTGCCCGAAGACGAAACAGACGATGATGCGGCCGGCACTTCGTCCGACGATGGGCCGGCGGGCAACAACGCGGGTGACGGCAGCGTCAGCGCGCGCGGCACCGACAACACCGTGGGCGCCGACTTCGCGCTGGCTGCGGGCCTGCCCGCGCCCGACCAGCGCGGCCGTGCCAGCGGCCAGGCCCACCGTCCACTGGATGCGGACGACATTTCTGAAGATACCGAAGAACTGAATTTCGACGACGGTGAGGCTGGCCGCGAGCGCTAGCAGCAACCCGTGTTGTCACGCAATGGCCGATGAAGCGGCGGAAGCAGATCCGGCAGCTGCAGGTTCGCCCGCAGATGTGCCCTAAGCCCCGCTGGGGCGCCGTCGGGCTGGCGTAAGGCCAGGGTACGGGGGCTCTGTCAAAATACTGGGCGCTTACCGCAGCGCTCCGCGCCAGCGGGCCGGCACGACAGACCCCACGCCCCCGACCTCACACGCCATGACCACCTCCATCCGCCAGGCCGACCTGATCGAATCCGTTGCTGCTGCACTTCAATACATCAGCTACTACCACCCCACCGACTACATCGCCCATCTGGCCCGCGCCTACGAGCGCGAGCAGAGCCCGGCCGCCAAGGATGCCATTGCGCAGATCCTGACCAACAGCAAGATGAGCGCGACTGGCCAGCGCCCCATCTGCCAGGACACCGGTATCGTCAACGTCTTCTTGAAGGTGGGTATGGACGTGCGCTGGGAAGGCTTCACCGGCAGCCTGGACGACGCCATCAACGAAGGCGTGCGTCGCGGCTACAACCACCCCGACAACACGCTGCGCGCCAGCGTGGTGGCCGACCCGCAGTTCGACCGCAAGAACACCAAGGACAACACGCCTGCCGTGATCTTCACCGAGATCGTGCCCGGCAACACCGTGGACATCACCGTGGCAGCCAAGGGTGGCGGCTCGGAGAACAAGTCCAAGATGTACATGCTCAACCCCAGCGACAGCGTGGTGGACTGGGTGCTCAAGACCGTGCCCACGATGGGCGCTGGCTGGTGCCCGCCCGGCATGCTGGGCATCGGTATCGGCGGCACCGCCGAAAAAGCCGTGCTCATGGCCAAGGAAAGCCTGATGGACGACCTGGACATGTACGAGCTGCAGGCCAAGGCCGAAGCCGCCAAGACCGGGGGCCCCGCGCTCGATAAGGTCGAGGCGCTGCGCCTGGAACTGTTCGAGAAGGTCAACGCGCTGGGCATTGGCGCGCAGGGCCTGGGTGGCCTGACCACCGTGCTGGACGTCAAGATCAAGATGTACCCCACGCACGCAGCCAGCAAGCCCATTGCGATGATCCCCAACTGCGCCGCCACGCGCCACGCGCACTTCGTGCTCGATGGTTCGGGTCCCGTGTACCTCACGCCGCCCAGCCTGGACCTGTGGCCCAACGTGGACTGGGCGCCCGATTACAACAAGAGCAAGAAGGTCAACCTGGACACGCTCACCAAGGAAGAAGTGGCCAGCTGGAAGCCCGGCGACACCCTGCTTCTGAACGGCAAGATGCTGACCGGCCGCGACGCCGCGCACAAGCGCATCCAGGACATGCTGGCCAAGGGCGAGAAGCTGCCCGTGGACTTCACCAACCGCGTCATCTACTACGTGGGCCCCGTGGACCCGGTCAAGGGCGAGGCCGTGGGCCCTGCCGGCCCCACCACCGCCACGCGCATGGACAAGTTCACCGACATGATGCTGGAGCAGACCGGCCTGATCGCCATGATCGGCAAGGCCGAGCGCGGCCCGGTCGCCATCGAGTCCATCAAGAACCACAAGAGCGCGTACCTGATGGCCGTGGGCGGCGCCGCCTACCTGGTCAGCAAGGCCATCAAGACCGCCAAGGTGGTGGGCTTTGCAGACCTGGGCATGGAAGCCATCTACGAATTCGACGTGGTGGACATGCCCGTGACCGTGGCGGTGGATTCGGGCGGCACCAGCGCCCACATCACCGGCCCGGCCGAATGGCAAAAGCGCATCGCCACGGGCGAGTTCAAGGGCATCGGGGTGGCCTCCGCCTGAGGCAACCTGCGGAGACCTTTAAGGGGTCTCGGCTGTGTTCTGCAAACCGCCTTCGGGCGGTTTTTGTTTGCCCGCAGGCGGTTGACCGAGGGCGCAGGAGCACAATCCCCCGGCCCCGTGCGTTGCGCCGGTTCACCATGGTTCCCTCATGCTGCCCACACCCGCTCGTTCCTTACGTCACCTCTGGCGGCGATACGCCGCGTTTGCGCTTGTGCTGCTTGTCGCCCTGCTGGGCAACGTACACGCCAACCCACCCATGATTCCCAGGCAGGCGGCGCTGCAGGCGTTCGGCGGCCAGATACCGGCAGAGACGGCGGCGCTGCTGGACGCAAGCCTGCCCGCGCACGTTGAGCGCCAACGGCGCCTGGACGCCGACTTTCTGGCGGGAAGCAGCTTGCGCACAATTGACCACTTCGCCAGAACCCTCACCGTCGTGCGCGCGGGCAAGACCACCATGCTGGGCGCCTACGTCCCTGCTGTGCGGCGCTGGGAGTGGTCTTCGGTGGAACGGACGTGGACCGACCCGGACCTGAAAGACCCGCGCCAAAAGTCGTTTGTGACGGGTAGCGCACCCACCCGCCTGTATGGCCGCGAGCATGGCATCGCGATGTTCCAGGCTGATGCCACCACAGTGGCCACCGAGGAAGCCGTGTGGTACCTATGCGCGTTCGCAGCGCAGCTGACCGACAACCGGGGGTTGCTGGTGACCGTGGGCAATTCTTTCGTGGATGGTGTGGCAAGTGGGCAGAAAACCGTGGTCAAGCGGTACTACCTGCTCACGCATCCTCGGCCCTGACGTGATCAAAACTCCGGGCGCGGCCTGTGGTCAGCACAGCTCTGGCGCGGCACCGTCCTGCCCATGACCGTATGCCGCCGCCAGCCGTCGGGGAGACAGACCGCTGCCGGCCCCGAGCTGCCTTCTAGCGCGGCCCAGGCGCTGCCCCTGCTCCGATACGGTTACCCGCGCGCACACCGACTTTCCTACAATCACGGGCTTCCCCACCCCCTGAGTCTGGACCCTTTGATGCCGCTGGCCTCTTCCCCGATCGGCGTGTTTGACAGCGGCGTTGGCGGCTTGAGCGTGCTGCGTGCACTGCTTGCAGCCCTGCCCCACGAACGCTTCGTTTACTTGGCCGACAGCGCGCATGCGCCATACGGCGAGCGTGGGGACGCCTACGTCAGCGCCCGCACCCATGCCATCGCGGATTACCTGTGCGCTGAGCACGGCATCAAGGCCTTGGTGGTGGCGTGCAACACGGCCACGGCCGCCGCCATCCACGAGCTGCGCAGCAGCCGCTCTGAGCTGCCCCTGGTGGGCCTGGAGCCAGCCATCAAGCCCGCACTGGCCGCCACCCGTACGGGGCACATCGGCGTGATCGGCACGCGGGGGACGCTCACCAGCGCCAAATTCGCAAGGCTGATGGCGTCGGTGGCCGAGCAGGCGCACTTTGTGATCCAGCCCTGCGATGGACTCGCCCACGCCATCGAGCGCAGCGTGTCGCGTCCCGGCGCCGTGCCGGGCGCGCCCGTTGAGGCGACCGAGACCGGAAAGCTATGCAAGACCTACCTGGAAGCCATGGGCGCGTTCGGCACCGCGCCTGGCCAGATCGACACGCTGGTGCTGGGCTGCACGCACTACGTCTTTGTGGCGGACGAACTGCGCGCAATCACCGGGCCCGATGTGCGGTTCATCGAAACCGGTGAGCCGGTGGCCCGACAGACGCAACGCCTGCTGGAAGCGGCAGGGATTGCCAACGCACCGGCTGGCATAGGAGCGGATGAAAGACAGGCTGGAGAGACAGCAGCGACAAGCGCCGGAGGCCCTGCCGATGGCGTCGCCTGTGCCGCGACTGCGGCACCACCGTTGCACCCAGGCACCGCTCCAGGCACCCTTGCTCCATCGCGCGTGCAGCTGCTGACCACGGGGCCCGTGGAGATGTTGCAGGCAGCCGCACAGCGATGGCTGGATCTGCCTGCCCAGTGCTGCAGCAGCGTGATGGTGCCCTGAGTCTGTTGTGCGCCGTTGTCCACCTTCGTGACACATCGGGGCAGCGGCCATGGGCTATTTCTGCGAGGCAGATCCTTTTCCTCCGCCGGCTCTCTGTGGAAGGTGCCGCAGGCGGTTTTTAGCATTAAAACGGCCTGTAGCGCTTTCAGAATAAGCACTGATAGCTATATTTTTAATAGCAATGAAACCCTCGCTCGAAGTACATGGGCCAAGCGGGTCGCCGTTCACGTTTTCGGCCTTCAGACGCGGTCTGCGGATCGCGTTCGGTTTTTCCCGCTGGCGGAGTGTTCCGACCCGTCTGTATTCCACAGCCGCTCGCCAGAGTGCTCCATGTAGGTCATGTACAGCCGCAGGTCAAACTCGTACTGGTGGTACTGCGACTCCATGTGGGTGCACAGCTGGTAGAAAGCCTTGTCGTGGTCTTTCTCGCGCAGATGGGCCAGCTCGTGCACAACTATCATCCGAAGGAACTCGTCGGGCACCTGCTTGAACATCGAGGCAATGCGGATTTCGTGGCGCGCTGTCAGGCGGTTGCCCTGCACCCTGGACAGGGAGGTGTGCAACCCGAGCGCGTGCCGCACGACGTGGATCTTGCTGTCAAACACCACCTTGTTCACTGTCCCGGCATTGCGCAGGTAGCGTGCCTTGAGCTCCTGGGCATAGTCGTACAAGGCCTTGTCGCTGCGCACCGCGTGGGCTGCGGGGTACCTGCGCTGCAGTACCGCACCGAGCTTGCCGGCAGCCAGCAGTTCGCGCGCCTGCATCTGCAAGGACTCGGGATAGGAGCGTAGGTAGGGAAGATCCATCGGACTGTCTGGAAGGGTGGACGCACGCGGGGTCTGCAAACCAGGCCAACGCCTGATCCCAGCGACCGGAAGTATCTGATGCGGATGGCAGAAAGCGCTTGGCTGCCCGCTGGCACCGGCATCTCCAGTGAAGCATGCTGCGATGGAGGGCCATCAGCAAAACCGCATGCCGTGACCCGCAAACGCCCCGGTTGGTGGTAGGGCTCAGCGACTGCGCATGCCGCAGAAATGGATCAACCCGACGGCAACGATTGGGTGATTGCATGGCACCGCACTACCGCGCCGCATGGCTGCCCGCTTCCGAACAAGGCTCAACGGGAAAACCCCATGTCAGTGCAGATGTCGCGGCCGGCGACCGCCGCCGCCACCGTGCCCGCTACCGGAGCCGCCCGAGCCACCGGGACCGCGCGGCGGTTTGCCGATTTCAAGCGAGTTGACCAGTGCATCGAAGCGCTGGCTGAACAGCTTGTCGATCTCGGTGACCACGCCGCCCAGTTCCGCGCCATCAAAGTGGCGTTCCATCATGTTGACGACGTCCTGCACCAGAAGGTCGCGCTGCACCTGCATGATGGCAGCGGGGGTGGGACCGACGAACAGCATGATGAAGTCATCGCGCGACTCAGCGCCTTCTTCCTCTTCTTCCTCGTCAAAGTCCGTGTCATAGAACGTGACCTCGATGGCGGCACCCAGCTCGGCCAGTTCGTTCAGGCTCATGCACATTTCGTCGAGCGACTGGCGGAAATCATCGTCGCCACGCACGGTCCAGCACATCTGCAGCATATGCTCCTGCGCATCGAACTTGATGCCGGGCTCTTCTTCGTAAGCACTCGCAGCGCCATCGGCCAGCGACCGCGCCCCGGCGTATTTCCACAGTGGCTTCAGCGCATCCTGAAGCTGCTCGAATCCCACATCGGCGCGCAGCTGCACTTGTCCATGGACATGAATTTCAAAGGGTGCGTTGTAACTTGACATGATTGATTCGTAGTGGTGCCCCGAGCCGGGGTCGAACCGGCACGCCCCTTTTCAGGAAGCGGCGGATTTTAAGTCCGCAGTGTCTACCAATTTCACCATCGGGGCGCCGGCTGCTGAGCGCATACCTGCGTTGCAGCGTAACCCGGGCAGCGCACGCGCGCAATGCCCTGTTGCGCGTGCTCCTAGGGAGTGGTTCCACGCACACCCTGGGCCGAAATGAAAAAGGGAAGCCGAAGCTTCCCTTGCGAATATGGAGCGGGAAAAGAGTCTCGAACTCTCGACCTCAACCTTGGCAAGGTTGCGCTCTACCAACTGAGCTATTCCCGCATTTTGCTTTGGCACCGACTTTTCGGTTAGCGCCAATCAGCAAGCCTCAAATTATATTCCAGCTTAAACGCTCTTGAGGACAAAACGTTTAAATTTTTTCCAATCTGCCCGGATGTCCTGCGCTCTTCGCCACATCCGTCGGATGCAGCCTCGAAACCAGGCATCTGGAGGCGCGGTCCGGAGTCGAACCGGACTAACCGGATTTGCAATCCGGGGCATAACCGCTTTGCTACCGCGCCAGGAATTCGCATTCCTCTGACAAAAAAGGGAAGCTGCTGCTTCCCTTTTTCTGGAAATTGGAGCGGGAAAAGAGTCTCGAACTCTCGACCTCAACCTTGGCAAGGTTGCGCTCTACCAACTGAGCTATTCCCGCATTTACCGAAGCCTCACATTGTACAACGTTTGCATCGATGAGAGGAATTGTAGCGCATTTTTTGAACGTTTCAAAAATTTCGCGTCAATGTTTCAGTCCATCTGCCGCCGGGGGAACCGGGGAAGCGGGTGCAGCCTTCTCGGCCATCGCTGCGACCACGGTGGCAACCTCTTCATCCGTCAAGGGAACCGGTTTGCGCTCGAGGGCTACCTCCAGCACCTTGTCGATCCAGCGCACGGGCACGATTTCGAGCCCGCTCTTGACGTTGTCCGGTATCTCCTGCAGATCCTTTACGTTGTCCTCTGGAATCAACACCGTCTTGATGCCGCCCCGAAGGGCCGCCAACAGCTTTTCCTTCAGACCACCAATGGCGGTGACTTCGCCGCGCAAGGTGATTTCGCCTGTCATCGCCACATCACCGCGCACAGGGATCCCGGTGAGCGCCGAGACAAAAGCGGTCGTCATTGCGGCGCCCGCACTCGGACCGTCCTTGGGTGTCGCGCCGTCGGGCACGTGGATGTGGATGTCGCGCTTCTCAAACATGTCGTCGCGAATGCCGAGCATGCGGGAGCGGCTTCGCACCACCGTGCGGGCGGCCTCTACCGATTCCTTCATCACATCACCCAACGAGCCGGTACGGGTGATGACCCCCTTGCCCGGCATCGTGACGGCCTCGATGGTCAGCAGATCGCCACCCACCTCGGTCCAGGCCAGACCCACCACCTGACCCACCTGGTTTTGCAGCTCGGCCCGGCCATAGGTGTACTTGCGCACACCCAGAAATTCCGGAAGGTTGTCCTCGGTGACAACGACCTGGGGGGTGAGCTTCTTGAGTTGCAGGCCCTTGACCACCTTGCGGCAGATCTTCGACAGCTCACGCTCCAGCGAGCGGACACCCGCCTCCCGCGTGTAGTAGCGCACCATGTCGCGCACGGCGGGCTCGGTAATGAGCAGCTCTTCGTCCTTCACGCCGTTGTTCTTGAGCTGCTTGGGCAGCAGGTACTTCATGGCAATGCTGGTCTTCTCGTCCTCGGTGTAGCCCGAGAGGCGGATGACCTCCATGCGGTCCAGCAACGCCGGCGGGATGTTCATCGAATTCGATGTGGCAACGAACATCACATCGCTCAGGTCGAAGTCAACCTCGACGTAATGGTCGCCGAACGTGTGGTTTTGTTCCGGATCGAGCACCTCCAGCAGCGCGCTGGAAGGATCGCCGCGGAAATCGGTGCCCAGCTTGTCGATCTCGTCCAGCAGGAACAACGGGTTGCGCGTACCGACCTTGGAAAGGCTTTGCAGCACCTTGCCCGGCAATGCTCCGATGTAGGTGCGGCGGTGCCCGCGTATCTCGGCTTCGTCACGCATACCACCCAGCGCCATGCGCACATACTTGCGGCCCGTGGCTTTGGCGATCGATTGCCCGAGCGAGGTCTTGCCAACCCCGGGGGGGCCGACCAGGCACAGGATGGGAGCCTTGACCTTGTCCACGCGCTGCTGCACCGCGAGATATTCAAGAATGCGGTCCTTGACCTTGTCGAGGCCGAAATGGTCTTCATTAAGCACGCCCTCGGCATTCACCAGATCGTGCTTGATTTTTGTCTTCTTGCTCCAAGGCAGCGCAGTCAACACATCGATGTAGTTCCGCACCACCGTGGCTTCGGCCGACATGGGAGACATCAGCTTGAGCTTCTTGAGCTCGGCGTCAGCTTTCTTGCGTGCCTCTGCAGGCATCTTGGCCAGCTTGATCTTCTTCTCGATCTCTTCGATGTCGGCGCCTTCATCGCCCTCACCGAGTTCTTTCTGGATCGCCTTCACCTGCTCGTTGAGGTAGAAGTCGCGCTGATTCTTCTCCATCTGGCGCTTGACGCGACCACGGATCTTCTTGTCGACGTTCAGGATGTCGACTTCGCGGTCAAGCTGCTCAAACAGATTTTCCAGCCGCGCTTTCACCTCCGCGAGGTCGAGCACGACCTGCTTGTTCTCCAGCTTGAGTGGCAGGTGGGCAGCGATGGTGTCCGCCAAGCGCCCCGGGTCGTCGATGCTGGAAATCGACGTGAGAATCTCGGGCGGAATCTTCTTGTTGAGTTTGACGTACTGGTCAAACTGCTGCATCACCGCGCGACGCAGCGCTTCGATTTCGCTGGGCTTGCTGGTCTCTGGTTGCGCCTCCACCGGAGTCACCGTGGCGGCAAAATGGGTTTCGGCGTCCTCGATCGACGTCACTGCGGCACGCTGCTGGCCTTCCACAAGCACCTTCACGGTGCCATCAGGCAGCTTGAGCATCTGCAGGATGGTGGAGACGCAGCCGACGTCGAACATGTCCGACACCGAAGGCTCGTCCTTGGCAGCGGCCTTCTGGGCCACCAGCATGATGCGCCGGTCCGACTCCATCGCCAGTTCCAGCGCCTTGATGCTCTTGGGCCGTCCGACGAACAGCGGGATGACCATGTGGGGAAACACCACCACGTCGCGCAACGGCAACAGTGGCAGATCGATAGGGGTGGCTGGCAGGTGGGTGTGTCCGGACATGGAAATCCTCAAAGTGCTCTGTGGGATATGGTCCACATGGAGGGATTTTCAACCCTCACGCGCAGCTGCGGCGCGTGAAGGGTTGTTGCAGCACGGGCGACATCTGCGCGCCCCGTTCCGGCATCTCAGGCCTTCTTGGCCGCTTCGCGGTACACGAGCAGCGGTGGCTTGTTTTCTTCAATGGTGGACTCGTCCACCACCACTTTCTCGACATTGCTGGTGTTGGGCAGGTCGAACATGGTTCCAATCAGCGACTGCTCCAGGATCGAGCGCAGGCCGCGCGCACCGGTCTTGCGGGCCAGGGCCTTGCGGGCAATGGCCTTCAGGGCGGCAGGCCGGATCTCCAGATCCACGCCTTCCATCGCCAGAAGCTTGCTGTACTGCTTGACGAGCGCGTTTTTGGGCTCGGTCAGGATCTGGACCAGGGCGTCTTCGCTCAGCTCCGCCAGTGCCGTCACCACGGGCATGCGCCCCACCAGCTCGGGGATCAGACCGAACTTGATCAGATCCTCAGGCTCGATCTCGGTAAACACTTCCGTGAGCGAACGCTGCTTCTTACTTTTGACCGAGGCGCCAAACCCGATGCCGGACGCTTCGGTGCGGTTCTCGATCACCTTCTCGAGGCCCGCAAAGGCGCCACCACAGATGAACAGGATATTGGTCGTGTCGATCTGCAGAAAGTCCTGGTTGGGATGCTTGCGCCCACCCTGGGGCGGCACGCTGGCCATGGTGCCTTCGATCAGCTTGAGCAGGGCCTGCTGCACGCCTTCGCCTGACACGTCCCGCGTGATGCTGGGGTTGTCGGACTTGCGCGAGATCTTATCGATCTCGTCGATGTACACGATACCTCTCTGGGCACGCTCCACCTCGTAGTTGCAGCTTTGCAGCAGCTTCTGCACGATGTTCTCAACGTCTTCGCCAACGTAGCCGGCCTCCGTCAGCGTGGTCGCATCGGCCATCACAAAGGGCACATCCAGCATGCGCGCAAGGGTTTGCGCAAGCAGCGTCTTGCCAGAACCCGTGGGTCCGATCAGCAAGATGTTGCTCTTGGACAGCTCGACATCATCTTTGTGTGCCTTGTCCTTGTGCCGCAGCCGCTTGTAGTGGTTGTACACAGCCACCGCCAGTGTGCGCTTTGCCACATCCTGTCCGATGACGTAGTTGTCCAGGTTGGTCTTGATCTCCACTGGCGTCGGCAGATCACTGCGCGCCTCGCGGGCGGCATCGCTCGCTGGAAGCTCGTCACGGATGATTTCGTTGCACAGGTCAATGCACTCGTCGCAGATAAAGACCGACGGACCGGCGATCAGCTTCTTCACTTCGTGCTGGCTTTTGCCGCAAAAAGAGCAGTAGAGGGTTTTTTCGCTGGAAGAGCCTTTTTTCTCGGCCATGGGGGCAATGCCTTGCTTTGTTTCGGTAAGTTGAGGGGATGATAACCAAATAAAAAACGGCGCCTTCCCGAAGGAAAACGCCGCCGCACCACCCCCGTGGCTATCAGGAACGCTTGCTGATCACCTGATCAACCAGACCATATTCCTTGGACTCATCGGCCGACAGGAAGTAGTCGCGCTCGGTGTCGCGCTGGATTTTTTCCAGCGGCTGGCCGGTGCGCTCGGCAAGGATCCTGTTGAGCTGCTCGCGGGTCTTGAGGATCTCGCGCGCATGAATTTCGATCTCGGTGGCCTGACCCTGCATGCCGCCCAGCGGCTGATGAATCATGACCTTGGAGTTAGGCAGCGCGAAGCGCTTGCCCTTGGCGCCAGCCGCGAGCAAAAAGGCGCCCATGCTGGCCGCCATGCCGGTGCACAGGGTGGACACATCAGGCTTGATGAAGTTCATCGTGTCGAAGATCGCCATGCCAGCGCTGACCGAGCCACCCGGAGAGTTGATGTAGAACGAAATATCCTTGTCGGGATTCTCGCTCTCCAGGAACAGCAGCTGCGCCACCACCAGGTTGGCCGTCTGGTCGTTGACCGGGCCGACCAGGAAAATCACGCGCTCCTTGAGCAGGCGCGAATAGATGTCGTAGGACCGCTCGCCACGGCCAGACTGCTCGATGACCATGGGGACCATGCCCAGGCCTTGTGTTTCCAATGCGCTCATGTTTTCTCCAGACAAGCGGATACTGTACCCAGAAATGAAATGGGGCCTGTGCCAGAAAGCACAAGCCCCTGTCGGCTTCAGCGGACCGGGGCCTGCCATCGTGGCAGGCACACCGCCCTGCAGGCCCGATCAGCCCTGCTGCGCCATCAGTTCGTCGAACGAAACGGCCTTCTCGACCACCTTCGCCTTCGACAGCACGAATTCCGTCACATTGTTTTCGATGACAACGGCTTCCACTTCGGCCAGACGCTGACGGTCGCCGAAGTACCAGCGCACGACGTCCTCTGGCTTCTCATAGCTGGCGGCCAGCTCGTCGATGTGAGCCTTGAGCTGCTCGGGCTTGGCCTGCAGTTCGTTGGCACGCACCAGTTCAGCCACCACCAGGCCCAGGCGCACGCGGCGCTCGGCTTGCGGGCGGAACACGTCTTCAGGGATCTCGGCCTTGTCGGCGTCCTTGATGCCGCGCTGCTTGAGTTCGGCGCGTGCGCCTTCCATCAGACGGGCGATTTCGGCCTGCACGCTGGCGTTGGGCAGATCGAGCTCAGCCTTGGACACCAGGGCGTCCATGACGGCAGCCTTGTTGCGGGCCAGCAGACGGAACTTGACTTCGCGCTCGAGGTTCTTCTTGATGTCTGCGCGCAGGCCGTCCACGGAGCCATCAGCGATGCCCAGCGACTTGGCCAGGGCGTCGTTCACTTCGGGCAGGTGGGCGGCTTCGATCTTCTTGATCGTCACGAGGAAGTCCGCCGTCTTGCCGGCGACGTCCTTGCCGTGGTATTCGGCAGGGAAAGCCAGGGGGAAAGTCTTGCTTTCGCCCGACTTCATGCCGCGCACTGCGTCTTCAAATTCCTTGAGCATCTGGCCTTCGCCGACCAGGAACTGGAAGTCTTCAGCCTTGCCGCCATCAAACGGTTCGCCGTCGATCTTGCCTTCGAAGTCGACCGTCACGCGGTCGCCATCTTGCGCGGCTGCGTCCATGGCGCGCTGGGCGAAGCTGCGGCGCTGCTTGCGCAGGATGTCGATCGTCTTGTCGATGGCGGCATCGGTCACTTCGGCGGACAGCTTTTCGACTTCAGCGTCCGACAGGTCGGCGATCTTGACCTCAGGAAACACTTCGAAGATGGCGTCAAAAGTGACTTGGCCTTCGGGAGCGCCTTCCTTTTCGGTGATGCGGGGCTGGCCGGCCACGCGCAGGTTGGCTTCGTTGGCAGCCACAGCAAAGGCTTCACCGACCTTGTCGTTGAGCACTTCGTACTGCACCGAGTAGCCATAGCGCTGGGCCACCACGGTCATGGGGACCTTGCCTGGACGGAAGCCGTCCATCTTGACCGTGCGTGCCAGGCGCTTGAGGCGCGTGTCGACTTCGGACTGGATCAGGGTGACGGGCACGCTCAGCGTGATCTTGCGCTCGAGCTTCTCAAGGGTTTCAACAGTAACGGCCATGGCTATTCCTCTGTTCCGCAAAGTCTCACATGGGTGGTGCGCGGGGGGGGACTCGAACCCCCACACCATTGCTGGCGTCAGGACCTAAACCTGGTGCGTCTACCAATTTCGCCACCCGCGCGGTTCTACAAACAAACAGGCGGCAACCACAGCTGCCGCCTGCATGAAATCGGTCAACCTTCTATTTTACCCTGATGCGAGAGGCCTCCCGAACTGACCTCAGGCAAGAACCTCGGGCTGGGGTCTTTTGACCCGGAACCACGCGGCGTACATGGCGGGCAAAGCCAGCAGCGTCAGCACGGTGGCCACGATCAGGCCGCCCATGATGGCCACGGCCATCGGGCCCCAGAACACGCTGCGCGACAGCGGGATCATGGCCAGCACGGCCGCAGCGGCTGTCAGCACGATGGGGCGCAGGCGTCGTACCGCAGACTCGACGATGGCGTCCCAGGCGGGTACACCGCGGGCACGGTCCTGCTCGATCTGGTCGATCAGGATCACCGAGTTGCGCTGGATCATGCCCATGAGCGCGATCACGCCCAGCAGCGCCACGAAGCCGAACGGACGGTTGAGCAGCAGCAGCGCCGCCGCCACACCCGCCAGCCCCAGCGGCCCGGTCAGGAACACCAGCATGGCACGGCTGAAGCTGTGCAGCTGCAACATCAGCAGCGTGAAGGTGATGAACAGCATGATGGGGATGCCCGCGGCAATCGATGCCGAACCCTTCGAGCTTTCTTCCACCGCGCCAGCCACTTCGATGCGATAGCCGCCCTGCCCGGCCGCGCGCCAGCCGGCCTCGATGGCCTTGAGCGACGGGAGCAGCGACGCCGTGACGGTGGCGCCCTGCAGGCCTTCGGTCACGTCGCCCTGCACGGTGATGGCGTAGTCGCGGTTCTCGCGCCACATCACGCCGGGCTCCCAGGTGAACACGGGCTTGGCGATCTGCGTGAGCGGAATCGACTTGCCCGACGCCGTGGGCAGATAGGCATTGGCGATGTCCGTGATGGCGTTGCGCTCATCCAGAGGCTGGCGCAGCATGATGTCGATGAGCTTGTCGCCTTCGCGGTACTGGCCCACCTGCGTACCCGACAGGATGGTCTTGGAAGCCTGCGCGATCGACTGGCTGGTCACGCCCAGCGCGCGGGCTTTGGCCTGGTCCACTTCCAGGCGCAGCACCTTCACAGACTCGTTCCAGTTGTCGTTCACGCCACGCATGTCGGGGCTCTTGCGCAGCTCGGCCTTGACCTCGTCGGCGCGCTCGCGCAGCGCCACCGGGTCGGGGCCGACCACACGGAACTGCACCGGGTAAGGCACCGGCGGGCCATTGGGCAGCAGCTTGACGCGGCCACGCACCTCGGGGAACTCCTGCGCCAGCAGCGCGGGCAGTTTCACCCGCAGCGACTCGCGGATCTTCAGATCCTGCGGCACCACGATGAACTGCGACACGTTGCTTTGCGGGAACACCTGGTCCAGCGGCAGATAGAAACGCGGCACACCCGACCCTACCCAGGTACTGACCGTGTTCACACCGGGCTCGGCCAGCAGGCGCTGCTCCACGCGCTTGGTGACTTCTTCATTGCCCGCAAACGACGTGCCTTCCGGGAACCAGATGTCGACCAGGATCTCGGGACGGCTTGAATCCGGGAAGAACTGCTGCTGCACCTTGCCCATGCCCGCAATGCCCAGCGCAAACGTGAGCACCGTGGCACCGATCGTCAGCCAGCGGTGCTGCACGCACCAGTCCACCAGCCTGCGGAAGGTGCGATAAAACGGGCTGTCGAACACCTCGTGCGGGTCTTCGGTCACGCCCTTGTTGGCCTGCGCCGCCAGCACATGCGGCGGCACCTTCAAAAGCAGCGTGCCCAGGTAAGGCACGAAGTACACCGACACGATCCAGCTCAGCACCAGCGCGATCACCGTCACGGCAAAGATGGCAAACGTGTATTCGCCCGTGGTGGACTTGGCCAGCCCGATGGGCAAAAAGCCTGCCGCCGTGATCAGCGTACCCGTCAGCATGGGCATGGCCGTGATCTCGTAGGCAAAGGTCGCGGCGCGCACCTTGTCGTAGCCCTCTTCGAGCTTGAGCACCATCATTTCCACGGCAATGATCGCGTCGTCCACCAGCAGGCCCAGCGCGATGATGAGTGAACCCAGCGAAATCTTGTGCAGCCCGATGCCCCAGTACCACATGGCCAGGAAGGTAACGGCCAGCACCAGCGGAATGGTGATGCCCACCACGAGCCCGGGGCGCGGGTCGATGTACCACTGGCGGTAGAACGGGTGCTTGCCCGGCCGCTTGTGCAGCCCCAGGGCGATGAAGCTCACGGCCAGCACGATGACCACGGCCTCGATCAGCACCTTGACGAATTCGTTGACCGATGTGGACACGGCCTTGGGCTGGTCCTGCACGTTCACCAGCTTGACGCCCGCGGGCAGGGTGGTGCCGATGCGCTCGGTGGTCGCGTGCAGCGCCTTGCCCAGCGCAATGATGTCGCCGCCCTTGGCCATCGACACGCCCAGCGCGATCACCTCGCGCCCCTGGTGGCGCACCTTGACGGTGGCCGGGTCCACATAACCGCGCTTGATTTCGGCAATGTCGCCCAGGCGCAGCTGCGCGCCCCCGGCGCTGCCGCCTGCCCCAGAGCCCGGCCCGCGGATCGGCATCGCACGCAGGTCTTCAATGGCGTTGAACTGCCCCGCCACGCGCACCTGCACCTGGTCCTGCGGCGTCTGCACGGCACCTGCGGATTCCACCGCGTTTTGCTGGCCCAGCTGGGCCAGCACCTGGTTCATGTCCAGGCCGAGCTGCGACAGGCGCTTTTGCGAGATCTCGATGAAGACCTTTTCGTCCTGCACGCCAAACTGCTCGACCTTGGCCACGTCGGGCACGCGCAGCAGCTGCTGGCGCACATCGTCGGCAAACGACTTGAGTTCGGCGTAGCTGAAGCCTTCGGACTCCAGCGCATAGATCACGCCATACACATCGCCAAAGTCGTCATTGAAGAACGGGCCCTGGATGCCCTGGGGCAAGGTGTAGCGCATGTCGCCCACCTTCTTGCGCACCGTGTACCAGACGTTGGCCACCTCGCTGGCCTTGGACGAATCCTTGATCTGGAAAATGATCTGCGACTCGCCCGGCTTGGAGTAGCTGCGAATCTTGTCGGCGTAAGGCACCTCCTGCAGGGTGCGCTCGATCTTGTCGGTCACCTGCTCGGCCACCTGCTGCGCCGTGGCGCCCGGCCAGTACGTGCGCACCACCATGGCGCGGAAGGTGAACGGCGGGTCTTCGTCCTGCCCCAGCTGGAAGTAGGCGGCAAAGCCCAGCAGCATGAGCACGACCATGAGGTAGCGAGTCAGCGCCGGATGGTCGAGCGCCCACTTGGAGAGGTTGAACCCCTCTTTGGGTTGTATTTGCGTCATGGCGTGGCCTCAGTTGGCGGCAGGCGCCGAAGCGGATGCGGGCGCGGACACAGCCGTGTTCGCCGCTGAATTGGCAGCCGTCTGCGCTTTGCTGACGGGCGCAGGGCCGCCTTTTGGCTGGTAAACCATGACTTTCTGCCCGGGCGACAGAACATGCACGCCCGTGGCGACCACCTGCATGCCGGGCGTCAGGCCCGCAGCCACCACGGCCTGATTGCCGTCGGCCGTGGCGATCTGCACCAATTGCGACTTCACGGTGCTGCTGGCAGGGTCATACACCCACACGGCGGTGGACTGGCCTTCCTGGCGCAGCGCGCTGGTGGGCAGCTTGATGGCTGCGATGCCCGCATGGCTCAGGGCCTTGGGCGTGGCGTACACGGTCGAGCCCAGCGGTGGCGCCTGCACGCCGTCAATGGCTACCTTCACCTGGAAGGTGCGGGTCGCGGCATCGGCGCTGGCAGCCACTTCGCGCACGCGGCCGGTCAGGGCCTGGCCGCCCGCCCAGCCACGCACGGCCACTTCCGAGCCCGTGGCGATCTGCGCGACCTTGTCTTCCGGCACGGCAAACACCACATCGCGCGGGCCGTCCTGGGCAATGCGCACCACCGGCGTGCCGGCCGACACCACCTGGCCCGGCTCGGCGTCGATGCCGGTGACCACACCGGCCACGTCCGACACCAGCGTGGTGTAGGCCGCCTGGTTGCCCTGCGACGACAGCTGCGCGCGCGCCTGGTCGAGCGTGGCCTGCGCGGCCTTGAGCGATGCCTCGCGGCGCTCCAGCTCGGCACCGCTGATAAAGTTCTGGTCCTTGAGCGCCTGGTAGCGCTTGAAATCGGCCGCCGCCAGGTCGCGCTGGGTGGTGGCAGATGCCAGCTGCGCGCGGGCTGCATCGGTCGCCAGCTGGTAGTCCCGCGGGTCCAGCTGTGCCAGAACCTGCCCCGCTTTCACGCGCTGGCCCAGTTCGGCCTGGCGCTGCACGATCTTGCCCGCCACGCGAAAGCCCAGGCGGGACTCCACCCGGGCACGCACTTCGCCCGAATACTCGAGCGTGGACTCCATGGCGCCCACACCCACCGTCATCAGCTTGACGGACCGCACGGGCTCCTCCGGCGGCGCGGGGCGGGAGCATGCCGCCAGCGCGGCGACAGCGACCAGCGCCGTCAGATACCTGGAATGCCGTGTGAAGGGCCGCAGAGCGGTAAGTTTGCGCATGGGAAATCCGGTGAATGGGGGCGCGCGGCGCACAAAGCTCCCCGCGGCGCAGCGCTGGGCATCGCATGCGCGCGGAGAAGGCCGCGGGGCCCCTGTGAAACATCTGTCATCAGATTACTGACTGACCGGTTAGTAATCTATGAGAACCGCTTGACCTTGTCAAGCGACAATCGGGCCGTGAACCCGCACGCAAAACCCACGCCCGCCCCCGTCGCCCCAGTACAGCCCGGCACCGTGCAGCCCGCTCTGGCCGCGCCAGTGACCCACTACGAAAACTTTCCTGTGGCCTCGGTGCTGTGCCCACCCCACCTGCGCCAGCCCATCGCTGCCATCTATGGCTTCGCCCGCACGGCCGACGACATCGCCGACGAAGGCGACGCGCCCGCACAGCAGCGCCTGGACGACCTGGCCGCCTACCGCGCAGACCTGCAAGCCATCGCCGAAGGCCGCACTCCTTCGCCCCGCTGGGCCGACGTGTTCGGCCCCCTGCAGGCCGTGCTGCACACCCACCACCTGCCGGTGCAGCTGCTCGATGACCTGCTCAGTGCCTTCATCCAGGACGTGCACAAGACACGCGACGCCGAGGGCTATCTGGACCGGGTCGAGCTGCTGGACTACTGCCGCCGCTCGGCCAACCCCGTGGGGCGGCTGCTGCTGCATCTGTATGGCGTAGGGGACGACCAGGCCCTGGCGCAGAGCGACGACATCTGCACTGCGCTGCAGCTCATCAACTTCTGGCAGGACCTCTCGGTCGACATCCCGCGCGGCCGCCACTACCTGCCCCGTGCCGACTGCGTGACCCACGGCGCATGCCAGCCCGAGCTGCTGGCCCTGCAGAGCACGCCCGAAAACGTCCGGTTGATTGCCGACTGCGCCCGCTGGGCCCGCACCCTGATGGAAAGCGGCGCCCCGCTGGTGCACCGCCTGCCAGGCCGCGCCGGGTGGGAACTGCGCCTGGTGGTGCAAGGCGGCCTGCGCATCCTCGACAAGGTCGAGGCGCTGCGCGGCGGCAGCCTGCACACCCGCCCGCGCCTGCACGCCTGGGACTGGTGCGTGATGCTGGCCCGTGCAGTGGTCATGTAAGAAAGATTCATGGGCGGCAAGCCACGGCAACCTGCTGGCGGCCTCCAGGCACCGAATTTGGCCCATATCGGGCTCAAGTCAAGGTTTTAATTGCCCCTATTGCTATCAATTAAATAGCAACGAAATGCGCATCGGGTGCGCGACCCGATTGGGCTGTCGCCATCGGCAAGGGATTGCGAGCATGCGCAGCGCGCCCTTCGGCAGTTAGCCTCGCGGCCGCCAGGTTCAACGCACAGGTCACCCCCGGTGCAGCGTGCCTCCGCCCTCGCCGGGTGATCCGCCGGGCGAGGCTTTCTTTGTTGCACCGACCGTCGGCACCGCCCGACCCTGCCACCATGCCCGTCAGCGTTTTCGACCTCTTCAAGATCGGTATCGGCCCGTCCAGCTCGCACACCGTGGGGCCCATGATTGCGGCGCGCCAGTTTGCCTGCCACCTGCAGCAGGCCTTCGGCCTGGACCAAGTGCACAGCGTGACGGTGGAGCTGTTTGGCTCGCTTTCGGCCACCGGCGTCGGCCACGGCACCGACAAGGCCGTTCTGCTCGGCCTGGCGGGCCATGAGCCCGACCGCATCGACCCTGACCAGATCACGCCCGCTCTCGCCGACATCCGCGCCAGCGCCTCGCTGCTGCTGATGGGCCTGCACCGCGTCGCGTTCACCGAAAAGGAACACCTGCTGTTCCGCCGCAAAAGCCTGCCGCTGCACCCCAATGGCATGTGCTTTCACGCCTTCGATGCCGCGGGTGTTGAACTTTCAACCCGCGAGTACTACTCGGTGGGCGGCGGCTTTGTGGTGGATGCCGCTGGCGAGCGTGTGCTCAACCACGCTCCCGCCCTGCCTGACACCGCGGGCCACGGCCAGGGTCTGCCGCACCCGTTTCGCACCGGGGCCGAGTTGCTGGCGCAGTGCCAGGCCACAGGCCTCTCACCCGCCCAGGTGATGGCCGCCAATGAACAGCACTGGCGCAGCAGCGCCGAAGTGCGCCACCAGCTCATGGCCATCTGGCAAGCCATGGCCGGGGCCGTGCGGCGCGGCTGCGCCAGCACCGGCCACCTGCCCGGCCCCATGCAGGTGCGCCGCCGCGCCGCCGAGCTGCAGCACCAGCTCAGCAGCGCGCCCGAGGCCGCCCTGCGCGACCCGCTGTCGATGCTGGACTGGGTGAACCTGTACGCCATGGCGGTGAACGAGGAAAACGCCGCGGGCGGCCGCGTGGTGACAGCCCCCACCAACGGCGCGGCGGGCGTCATCCCGGCCGTGCTGCACTACTACGTGAACTTCATCCAGGGCACGCACAAGCCCAATGAAAACGGCATTGCCGACTTTTTGCTCACCGCAGGCGCCATCGGCCTCATCTACAAGGAAAACGCATCGCTCTCCGGCGCCGAAGTGGGCTGTCAGGGCGAGGTGGGCGTGGCGTGCTCCATGGCTGCAGGCGCCCTGGCCGCCGTGATGGGTGGCACACCCGAGCAGATCGAGAACGCCGCCGAGATCGGCATGGAGCACAACCTGGGCATGACCTGCGACCCCGTGGGCGGGCTGGTGCAGATCCCCTGCATCGAGCGCAACGCCATGGGCGCCATCAAGGCCATCAACGCCGCGCGCATGGCGCTGCGCGGCGACGGCCAGCATGTGGTCTCGCTCGACAAGGTCATCAAGACCATGATGCAGACCGGCGCGGACATGAAGAGCAAATACAAGGAAACCTCGCGCGGGGGCCTCGCGGTGAATGTGGTGGAGTGCTGACGGCGCCGGGCACGGCACCGGCGTTCGCCGCCGTCGTCGCCCTCTGGGCGGGTCAGCTATCAATTCAATAGCTATCCAGGCATACCTAACCTGGACCTGGGGCCAAAATTGCCCTAAAACCTGCCAACCCGACCGCTCCGGTGTGCCATGGGACAATCCCGCCCCATGACACCGCAGCAGTACGTACAACAAAAGGCCGTGGCCTCGGGCAGCAGCTTCTACTACGCCTTTCTGTTCCTGCCCGCGCCGCGCCGCGCGGCCATCACGGCGTTCTATGCGTTTTGCCGCGAGGTGGACGATGTGGTGGACGAGGTGAGCGATGCCGGTGTGGCACGCACCAAGCTGGCCTGGTGGCAGGGCGAAGTGGCCAAGTCATTTGCCGGGCAGCCCACGCACCCGGTGATGCTGGCGCTGATGCCCCACACCACTGAATACGGCATCGAGCAGCGCCACCTGCAGGCCGTCATCGACGGCTGCCAGATGGACCTGGAGCAGACGCGCTACCTGGACTTTGCGGGCCTCAAGGGCTACTGCCACCTGGTGGCAGGCATCGTGGGCGAAGTGGCGGCGCGCATCTTTGGCCAGACCGACCCGCGCACCACCGAATACGCCCACACGCTCGGCCTGGCGTTCCAGCTGACCAACATCATCCGCGACGTGGGCGAAGACGCCATGCTCGGCCGCATCTACCTGCCGGTGAGCGAGCTGCAGCAGTTTGACGTGAAGGCGCACGAGATCCTCAAGCGCACGTATTCCGACCGCTTTACCGCCCTGATGCGCTTTCAGGCCGAGCGCGCCCACGGCCTGTACGACCAGGCCCTGGCCATGCTGCCCGACGCCGACCGCCGCACCCAAAAGCCGGGTCTGATGATGGCCAGCATCTACCGCACGCTGCTGCGCGAGATCGAGCACGAAAACTTCCAGGTGCTGCACCAGCGCATCAAGCTCACGCCGCTGCGCAAGTTCTGGCTGGCCTGGAAGCTGCAGGCGCTGGGCAGGATGTAGTGGCGCGCGCCATGCAGGTCGGCGCGAAAGTGGCGGTGGTGGGCGCAGGCTGGGCCGGCATGGCCGCAGCCATTGCGCACACCGAGGCGGGCCACAACGTCACGGTGCTGGAAGCGGCCCGCACCCTGGGCGGCCGCGCGCGCGCCGTGCCGGGCGTGCTGCCCGACGGCTCGCCCGCCACGCTCGACAACGGCCAGCACATCCTCATTGGCGCCTACACCGAAAGCCTGCGCCTGATGCGGCTCGTGGGCGTCAACCCCGACGCGGCCTTGCTGCGCCTGCCGCTCACCCTGCAGTTCCCCGACGGCCAGGGTCTGCGCCTGCCCGATTTGCCGCCGCCGCTCGATGCCCTGCTGGGCATTGCGCGCGCCAAGGGCTGGGGCTGGGCCGACAAGCTGGCGCTGTTGCGCACGGCCACGGCCTGGCAGCTGGGCGGGTTCAGTTGCGACCGGGGCACATCGGTGGCCACGCTCTGCGCACCACTCACCCCGCGCCTGATGGCCGAGTTCATCGACCCGCTGTGCGTGTCGGCCCTCAACACCCCGGCTACCCAGGCCAGCGGCCAGGTGTTCTTGCGGGTGCTGCGCGACAGCCTGTTCAGCGGCCGGGGCGGCTCCAACCTGCTGCTGCCAAAGGTGGACCTGGGCAGCCTGTTCCCGCAGGCGGCAGCGCACTGGCTGGCGCAGCGCGGCGGGCAGGTGCTGACCGGCCAGCGTCTGCAGGCGCTGCAGCCGCTGGCAGGGGGGCGCTGGGCACTGGAATGCAAACGAGATGCAGCCGACACCGACAGCCCTGCATCAACGCCCGCCGTGTTCGATCACGTCACGCTCGCCTGCCCCTCGTGGGAGGCTGCCCGGCTGGTGGACGATGTGGGCCAGGCTTCCGGTGCCAAGCACGTGGACACGGCCCGCGCCTGGGCCGCCTGCGCCGGTGCGCTGCGTTTTGAAGCCATCACCACCGTCTATGCCCATGCCCCGGGCGTGCGCCTGCCGCAACCCATGCTGGCGCTGCGCAGCTCGGCCACGCAGCCTGCGCAGTTCGTGTTCGACCGCGGCCAGCTGGACGGCCAGCACGGCCTGCTGGCCTTTGTGGTGAGCGCCAGCCAGGGCGACCGCGCCA
>LNFM01003822.1_pt1 | contig 28867 bp, 27 predicted proteins | sample 596031 | NCBI WGS metagenome assembly LNFM01 (sample SAMN04254537, study PRJNA301005) | activated carbon metagenome | isolation source: dual media filters at the Ann Arbor, Michigan drinking water treatment plant | place: USA: Ann Arbor
AGCTTTATTTGGCCTATCTGACAAAACTGCCAGCGACCCCGGTCGGGGCGGCATTCATCTTCCTCAATCGCTCCGGGCGGCCTTACCTTAAGGACACTCTAGGCGACGACTTTCGGGATGTTCGTGAGCTGGCCTTCGGAAAAAGCGAAAAAAGACAGCTTGCTGACTTTCGCCGCTCGGGGACCGTCGAGGCCCTGGCTGGGGGCGTTCAGCCCTTTGCGCTCAGCGCAAAGATGGCCAATGCAATCAGCTCGTCTAATCGGCTGCACCAGACATACGGGCCGTCTACGGTGACGACGGTGCGCGACGCCGACGAAGCGCGGGTCGCTGGAAGAAAGAAGCTGAAGGAACAAATGACGACCGAAAGTATCACATCCCCCTCGAAAAAGTATCACAAAGGGGAGTGATCTGACGATTCATCTGAGTAATTTCTATTTCCATTCAACGAGTTGAATGGCGCGAGCGACGGGACTTGAACCCGCGGCCTCCGGCGTGACAGGCCGGCGCTCTAACCAACTGAGCTACGCCCGCATCAAGCGTCGCGCTGGCGAGCAGCGCGGCATCACAAGACCGGGGGATACGGGCTCGCTCGCGATAAGTCAAGGTCGATCACGCAATCGAATGAAGAAGTTCGATGCCGCCCGACGAAGCCTCGGGTTCAACGCGCATCGACCGGGGGTATCTTGCTGGTTGGCCCGTCTATGGATAGCGGCTTTCCGCCCTCTGGCGCATCCGGGGGACTCTCACGGGCAACCGGTTTCAGCCCGGAATGCTCGAATGTGATCGTCAGGCGCGTTGCAACTTCGTCGCGCTGGACGAGCCGGATGGTGCTCTGGGCGTTTGCCCAGGTCAGGGTGTCGCCGGGAAGATCCCGTTTGCCTTCTTGCCGGATCGTAACGGCCCCGACCGATGTCGCTGGCCCGTAGCGCCGGATGAACGCCCCGCGCGTTGCGGCCCAGTAGGCCGCGTTCGATCGGATGGCTATGCGATAGAGCCGCCCGGTCTCCTCTACATCTCCAGTCGGGTCTTGCGGCACGAACCAGAAGAACGGCGTCGCTTCGATCGTGCCGACGTCGAGGCGCGCGGCAATCCACTCCGCCGGTAGGACCCGAGATGCCGCGCCTAACACTTTGCCGAACGTGTATGCACTACAGACCACGACGCCAGCCGATGCTTCCGCTTCCGGCGCTACGTATTCCGTGGTCGGACGAATGTCGGCCGCCTCGGCATCGTGCGAGCACAGGATGCGTGCACCGGGGGCCTCTGGAAACCTTATGCGCCTGAGATCGGCTAGGCTGGTCCCGAGTGAGATGCCGCGCAAGCTGTACGGCTCGGCGGAGGCGCACGTTGCAACCACTAGTGTGGCGAACAGTGCCGTGACCGGCGTAGCGAGCGTTCTGGCGGCCCTTGTTGAACCTGTCTCGGGGGCAAGGCCGATGATCCCGGGCTGCGGGTAGCGCGCTTCGCAATTCGGATCTTTTAGCACCTCGAACACCTCCAGAACCGCTGCCGGCCGGATTGCACCAGCCCCGGCGAGATCGAAGCGTACGGCCAGACAAGGTGGCCTGCCAGTGCTGTCAGGGGCCAGTGCTGTCAGGGGCCAGTGCTTCCGGGGCCAGTGCTTCCGGGGCCAGTGCTTCCGGGGCCAGTGCTCCCGCCGCCAGTGCAAACGGTGGTCGAACTCTGGCGCCAGAGCAGCGGAGGTGGAGCAGATAAGACGTGGCCGATCAAGTCGCTACCCCACATGGCGGCCTTTGCGTGGCCGCCTATCGCGCGACGGCCGCTCGCTCTCTCGGTGAACCGGCGGCAGCGACTGCCGAGCAGTACCTGTCGTGCCTACTTGTCGACCTTCGGAAGAACGGCCTCGACCGCGCCGCCGGCATCCTTCCAGGCAGCAAAGCCGCCCTCGATGTGCGCGACCGGCGCAAGGCCCATGTCCTGCAGAGTCTTGGTCGTCAGGGCAGACCGCAGTCCGCCCGCGCAGAAAAACACGAACGTTTTGTCCTCACCGAACACGGGCTTGAAGTAAGGGCTGTCCGGATCGACCCAGAACTCCAGCATGCCGCGTGGCGCGTGAAGTGCGCCTGGGATTTTGCCGTCGCGGGCGAGTTCGCGGGGATCGCGGATGTCGACCAGCAGAACCTTCGGGTCTTTCGCGATCTCGACGGCCTGTGCTGCCGTGTATTCCTTGATCTGGCCTCGCGCGGCCTCGACCATCGATTTCACGCCGACTTTGAGTGGCTTCTTCACGGCAATCTGTCTCCCTCGTTGCACCAGAGCGTTTAGCCCAATCGATGGCGTGGCGGCAATCGGCGCGTTGCCAGCCGCACTTCCGCCGCGTTAAGCCGTCTAACTCTAACCCGTAGATTCTCCATCGGCCCGAGGCGTGAGCTTGCACGTGAAACCGGAATGCTGGGTCCTCCTCGTGGCAACTCTGTTGGTGGCGGGATGCTCTGCTGTCGGTGAGACGATCGGGACGATGTCGCCCCCCGCCAAGCTCAACGATCCCGCTGGGACGGCCACCATTGCCCCCCTGTCGGGCGGTTACAGACTGACCGAGGCGGAGCTGAAGCTCGATTGCCCGAAGATCACCGGCCAGATGCGGGTCCGAATCGCCACCATGCGAGGCGATTATGCCGGCCAGAGCGGTACGTTCACGAGCCGCACGATCCAGTCGGTGACGACACCGGTGTTCGGTGGCACGGCACGGGGTAGCAATCCCATCAAGGAGCTGCAACAGGATCGCGCCCGGCTGGAGGCCATGAACAAGCGGCTGGTCGAGAAGAGCTGCAATCCGCTTGATCTCGATGCGGAATTGCGGGGAGAATCGCCTTCCCCCGCCGCGGGAAAGCCCGTCAAATCGAAATAGGTCCAGAGCCGGAGGCAGCAGTTCCCTGTTCTGCCGTGACGCACGAGATCGACTCTGGGTCGCCGCTCATGTAACCAGCGAAAGTCAGCCCAACGATAGCAGAGCCATGCACCGACAGCGTACCGTCGTTCTCATCTCCGGCCGCGGCTCCAACATGATGTCTTTGGTGGAGGCCGCCACCGCGCCGGGCTATCCCGCCGAGATCGTCGCCGTCTTAGCGAACAGGCCGGACGCAGCCGGGATCGGTTGGGCCGCTGCACGCGGTATCGCGACTGCCGTGGTCGACCACAAGACCTTTCCCGATCGCTCGACCTTCGAAGCAGCCCTGCACCGCGAGATCGTGGGGTTCGGCGCTGAACTCGTCTGCCTTGCCGGCTTCATGCGGGTGCTCACGCCGAATTTCGTCCGGCTGTGGCAGGGGCGCATGCTCAACATCCATCCCTCGCTGTTGCCCTCGTTCAAGGGGCTTCACACGCAGGAGCAGGCGCTGGCAGCCGGCGTCCGGATCGCCGGGTGCACGGTGCACTTCGTGGTGCCGGAGATGGACGCCGGCCCGATCGTTGTCCAGGGCGCCGTGCCCGTGATCCCGGGCGATACGCCGGATTCGCTGGCTGCCCGCATCCTCCCGGTCGAACACCTCGTCTACCCTCAGGCACTGGCGATGGTTGCTTCCGGTAAAGCCGCGATGGTTGGTGACAGAGTCGTATTCCAGTCCCGCCTACCGCTCGTTAACCACTCGCCGCCTGTCATCTCGCCGAGCTCCGACATGCTCGGCTAAACCGTCAATCTGCGGCGCGGAGCCGAATTCGCGGATTTCCGATCACCCGAAATGGGAAATAAAATCAAAGGAATAAAGAATATTTTTATGGCTTGAGACTATCGGCGATCGTACGTGACAGATTGTGGAGCTTCGGGTGACACTCCAGTCGCAGCGGCACCCTGCCCCATTGGACACTGTCTGTTACGAATGTTAGGTCGCTGGGACGTCATGGGAGGTCTTACCGCGTTCCGCGTTTGCTCCCGCCGCAATCACCATTACCTTTGCTTTGAGGGGATTGTGATTCGGTGCCTGCACGCGGCACGAGCACCGTTTTGCCGGTAGGGGCGGTTCTTGCCCCGACTCGAGATTGGCCAGGGAACATGACTGAACTCACGACGCCATCCGCAGCCCAAGGTCTCGGCGAAGAGGCCAGCATCTGGTTCAAGCTGACGCCGCTGTTACGCGGCAATCCGCAGAATCCGCTGAAGACTCTGCTCGACATTTCGCAGCGGCATGACGGCGTGATCGCCGTCAACATGGGTAACGAGCGTGTCGTTTTCCTGTCGGAGCCCGAGCACATCAAGCACGTCCTGGTGACCAAGGCAGACAACTATATCAAGTACTTCGACGGCCTGAAGCCGATCTTCGGCAAATCGATGATCACGCACGACGGAGCGGTCTGGAACAAGATCCGGATGCCCCAGCAGGCGGCGTTCCACCCTGACATGTTCGGGGAGTACATTCCCTATTTCCTGGATGCGATCCGCGCCAAGATGGACATCTGGGCCGGCCTCGCGAAGTCCGGCGAGACCGTCGAGATGGTCGAGCAGACTTGGACTCTCGCCGCGGACATGATCTGCAAGGCGCTCTTCGACCGCGACATGCCCTTCAACCCGCACGTGGTGTTCAAGTATGTGAAGACCTACACCGACGTGATGAACCACAAGTCGATCCGGCTGAAGAAGCAGGCCGGCGAACTCGTCGAGTTGACCGACGTCGATGCCGCCAAGGCGATCGAGGCCTGGTGGGAAGTGCCGCTTGCCGTCCTGGCTGCGGAGCCGCGCGAGAACCGCGAGCGGACGCTGTTGAAGATCATCGAAACGTGCGTCGCCGATCCCGCAATACCCGAGTTCGACCGTCAGCAGGCCATCGACGAGATCAAACAATATCTTTGGGCTGGCACCGAGACGACAGCGATCACGCTCGCCTGGGCGCTCTATCAAGCGTCGAAGGACCCCTCTGTCGCCGATCGCATCCGCCGCGAGGGCGAAGCCGTCTACGGCGATCGCGAGCCGGCCGCCGCCGACTATTCAGCCCTCGCCTATACGCGTGCCGTGATCCAGGAAACGATGCGGATCTATCCGCCGATCTGGGGCTTGATGCGGGTCGCTAGCGTGGCCGACACCATCGGCGGCAAGGAAGTGAAAGCGGGCGACCGCATCGTGATGTTCGCTTACGGCGTCCATCACAGCCCCAAGTATTGGGACGCGCCCGAAGAGTTCCGGCCCGAGCGTTGGATCGGCGATGCCGCCCGCAAGCGCAAGCCTTACACATATCTGCCCTTCGGCGGCGGCAAGCGCAGTTGCATCGGCGGCGCGATGAGCCAGGTCGAGAACACGCTGGCCCTGTCGATGCTGCTGCGGCGGTTCCGTCCCGAGTACGTCGGAGAAGATCCCCCGGGCATTCACGCCACCGTGACGCTCTGCCCGAAGGGTGGTCTCCACTTCAAGATCCGCGAGCTGAGCTGATCTTGAATTCGCTCGCCCGTCGTTTCGCCCTCTGCGCCGCGCCGCCGGATTGATCGGCAGGCCATCAGGCGCGCGTCGCGTCTACCCGGCTTTCGAAAAGTCTGACCTCCTGACTTGCCCGATATTCAGCCTTGCATGCGGGCTGCGATCGGGCTCTCATCGTCTTGTGCCGATGTTTTCGGCTTCGGTTGCAGTGGTCCGCTTCATGCGTTGGCAAGGTGCGGATGGACTTCAAAGGCTGGCGGGCGATGGCATTCGACGAAATGCGGGGGACGGGTAAGGGGCGTCGGTGTCGTGAACCCTATGCAACAATCGGTCCCTGGCTCGACGGCCAGCCGGAAGACGAGCTGAGGCGGAAGAGCAGCCGGGCCGAAGCGATGTTCCGGCGCACCGGCATCACCTTCGCGGTCTATGGCGCGCAGGAAGCTGCCGAGCGCATCATCCCGTTCGATATAATTCCCCGCGTGCTGAGTGCTGCCGAGTGGCGGCGTCTCGCGGCTGGCATCGAGCAGCGTGTGCGTGCGCTCAATGCCTTCATGTACGATATCTACCATCGCCAGGAGATCCTGCGCGCTGGCCGCGTGCCGGCGGATCTGATCGTGCGTAACGCGGCATTCGTCCCAGAAATGATGAACGTGGAGCCACCGCGCGGAATCTATTCTCACATCATCGGCATCGACATCGTCCGCACCGGCGAGAACGAGTTTTTCGTGCTCGAGGACAACACACGCACGCCGTCCGGCGTCTCCTACATGCTGGAGAACCGTGAAACGATGATGCACATGTTCCCCGAACTGTTCAGCCAGGCACGCGTAGCGCCGGTCGAGCGCTATCCGGAGGATCTCCGCGCGACGCTCGAAAGCGTGGCTCCCGTCGAGCTCGAAGGCGATCCGCGCATCGTCGTGTTGACCCCCGGCCAGCACAACAGCGCCTATTTCGAGCACTCGTTTCTCGCCGACCGGATGGGCGTCGAGTTGGTCGAAGGCCAGGACCTCGTCGTCGCCGATGGCTATCTCAAGATGAAAACGACGAAGGGTCTGGAACGTGTCGATGTCGTTTATCGCCGCGTCGACGACGACTACCTCGATCCTCTGACTTTCAAGCCGGAATCGATGCTGGGCGTTCCCGGCATCTTCGAACTTTATCGCGCCGGCCGCGTTACCATCGTCAACGCGCCCGGCGCCGGCATCGCCGACGACAAGTCGATCTACAGCTACGTGCCGGAAATCGTGGAATTCTACACCGGCCGCGCACCGATCCTGAAGAATGTGCACACCTATAATTGCCGCCGCCCGGATGACCTCGCCTATGTGCTGGAGCATATGGCAGAGCTGGTTGTGAAGGAGGTTCACGGCTCCGGCGGCTACGGCATGCTCGTCGGACCGGCGTCGACCTCGGCCGAGGTCGCGGCCTTCCGGGAAAAAGTGAAGGCAGAACCCGGGCGCTATATCGCCCAACCCACACTGGCGCTGTCGACCTGTCCGACACTGACCGATCAGGGCATCGCGCCGCGGCATCTCGATCTCCGCCCGTTCGTACTTTTCGGTGATCGCATGCGATTGACGCCGGGCGGGCTGACGCGCGTCGCGCTTCGCAAGGGCTCACTCGTCGTCAATTCGAGCCAGGGCGGCGGAACCAAGGACACGTGGGTACTGGAGGAATAGCGGTACTCGAAGAATAGCTCCCCGCGGGGACACAACGTCGGAAGCGCACTTAAATGCTGGGCAGGACGGCAAATGATCTCTTCTGGATGGCCCGCTACATGGAGCGGGCGGAAAATATCGCGCGTCTGCTCGAGGTCGGCTATCGGCTCATTCTGTTGCCGCATCAGAGCGGGGAGGACGAGTGGCGATCGACACTGAAGACGGCGGGTTGCGATACCGCATACCTCGAGCGCCACGGGACGTTCGAAACATCGCGCGTGGTGGATTTTCTGCTGCTCGATCGCGAGAACCCCTCGAGCGTCACATCCTGCATCACGTCGGCTCGTAGCAATGCGCGGGCGCAGCGCACGGCGATCACCCGCGAGATGTGGGAAGCGCTCAACAGCGCCTACATCGAATTGGAAGGCCGCGCGCGGCAAGCCCGCGAACCCAACGAACTACCCGCTTTGTTCGACTGGATCCGCGAGCGCTCGGCACTGTTCCGGGGTGCGCTTCTCAACACGATCCTGCGCAACGACACGTTCTATTTCACTCAGCTCGGCACCTTCATCGAGCGCGCCGACAACACCGCGCGCATCCTCGACGTGAAGTACTACATGCTGCTGCCGCAGAACGAAATCGTCGGCGGCGGCCTCGACAGCGCGCAGTGGGCGACCATCCTGCGATCGGTTTCGGCACATCGTAGCTTCCGTTGGGTCTACCGTGACGCATTCAAGCCCTGGCATATCGCAGACTTCGTGATCCTGAACCCGCAGCTGCCGCGCTCCCTGCGCTCATGCTATGTCGAGATCGCCTCGGCACTCGCAGGCCTGTCCGAACACTACTGCGCCGACAGCGCCTGCATGAAACACGCGGATGGCACGCTCGATATGCTCTCGAGCGCCGACATGGTCACGATCTTCCAGCGCGGCCTCCACGAGTTCCTGCGCGATTTCATTGCCGGCAACAGCGCGCTGGCATCCGAGATCGCGACCACCTACCACTTCAATGATTGAGCGGCCCGGCATGCGCATCGCCATCGATCACAGGACCCGCTACACCTACGCCGCGAGTGCGTCCTACGGCATTGTGATGCTGCGTCTGATGCCAGCGCCCTATCGGGGCCTCGACGTCGTCGAATGGCAGATCCGCACGGAGCCTGCAGGACAATTGCTCGCCACACGAGACGGCTTCGGCAACGCCACCCACCTGCTCACGATCACGACCCCACATACAGATCTGGAAGTCACGGCGACCGGGATCGTGGAGGTGACAGACACCGCGGGCGTCGTGAAGGGCCTGCCCGACAGCGTTCCCCTGCGCGTCTATCTCCGCCCGACCGGCCTGACCGCTACGAGCCCGGCCATCGATGAACTGGCCGCTGGTCTCACGGAAGTTCAGCCCGTGCCGCGGCTCCACGAGTTGATGAATGCGATCCGCGACAAGGTCGATTACGTTGTCGGCGCCACAGGTGCCGAGACGACGGCCGCGAGCGCTTTCGAGGCGGGCGAAGGCGTCTGCCAGGATCACGCGCACATCTTCATCACCGCTGCCCGGCAACTGAACGTACCCGCCCGCTATGTCACCGGATACCTTCTCACCGAGGATGGTGAGCCCGCCGCTGCGCACCACGCGTGGACCGAAGCCTACGTCGAGGGTCTCGGATGGGTCGGCTTCGATCCGGCCAACCGTATCTGCCCCACCGATCGCTATGTGAGGCTCGCAGCGAGCCTCGATGCACATTACGCCGCGCCCATCAGGGGCTCACGCCGCGGCGGGCCGCACGAGAGCCTCGACGTGCACGTCGCCGTCGAGGAGCAGGCGGGCGAGCAGCAGGCGCAGAACCAGAAGCAGAGCCAATCGAAAACCGGGTAGAAGCATCCCCGGAAATCGGGGCGTTGAAGACGGCGCTTCCGCCTATTCCGCGGCCTTGATGCCGAGGATCTTGGCGGCTCCCGCAGCTACCTTGCGTTGTTCGTCGATCGCCGCAGCGAACTCGTCGCCGTCGCCGGGATTGACCACTTGCCCTGTCGACACCAGCCGGTCGATCACGACTTTGTCCGTCAGCGACTCGCGCACGTCCGCCGAGATCCGGCGCCGCGCAGATGCATCTAGCGCCTTGGTGCTGAACACGCCGACCATTCCGTCGAATTCCATCGCGGGAAAACCTGCTTCGCGCACGGTCGGAACGCCCGGCATGATCGCGGCTCGTTTCGTGTTTGTGAAGGCGAGCGGTCGGATTTTTCCGCCTTCAACCTGGGCCCGCGAGATCGCATAGGCGGACGAGAACGCATGGATGCGTCCCTCCGCGACGTCGTTGGCGGCCTGGACGGCGTCGCGATAGGGCACGCGGACCATTTCCAGCTTTGCGTCCTTCACGAACGCTTGGAAAAGGAAGTCGTTGAGCCCGGTGACGCTGGCGTAGTTCAGTTTGCCCGGCGCTTCCCGAGCCAGTTGTGCCAGCTCTGCCATCGATGTGGCCTTGAGGCTGTTGGAGACGGTGATGACCACGAGCGTGTTCGAGACCCGCGTGATCGGTATGATCTCGCGGATGTCGTAGGGGATTTTCGCGTGGGTATAGGGATGCGCGGTGAAGGAGGCTGAAGGCCCCCACAGCAGCATGTGATCGTCGTTGGCGTTGATCACGGCACTGATGGCGACGACCGAATCACCGCCCGGCCTGTTCTCGACGACGACCGATTGCCCCCAAGCCTTGGCGAGCTTGTCCGAAATGATGCGCGCGCTGATGTCGGTGCCGCTACCGGGACCGAGCGGCAGCACGAGCCGAACGGTGCGCTGCGGCCAACTCTGTGCGTGCACACCGGCGACCGAGAGCGCGAAGGTCGCAGCGAGTGCTGCGCATGCCATGGAAAAACGTGGCAACGTGTCTTGGATCCTGAACAACGGCGCAGCCTCCCTATATCTCTTGGACTGCCTCCATCGCATTGGCAGACGCCAGAAGCAATATCTTGCCTATAGGGCAGGTGCGTGACAGCAGAGGAGACCATTCAATCTTGCAGGAGTGCCCGGACCTTCGCGATCAGCGCCGGCGGCAGGGCGTGTGCGTCCCGAACGACCCGCTCCATGTCCTCTCCCGACGTTGGATCGATCGTCATCGAGTACTTCCTCATCTCGGCGAGGAACTGCTCGTCCTTCATCGTCGCCATGAACGCGGCTCGCAAGGCCTTGGCGCGGGCCGGCGGAACACCCGGCGGCGCCACGAAGGGCCGTGCCAGGATCGTGCTCATGAAGATGACATCGAGCACCTTGTGGTCGTCGGGGTTGGGCACGAAGTCCTTGACCAGTGGCACGTCCGCCGGCACCTCGGGCATCTTCTGCGGCGCTAGCTGCGCGAGAATGCGGATCGTGCCGTCCTTCAGCCATTGCGGCCGCGCCGCCTTGATCCCCTCCATGTCCCAGACGCGGCCCGTGATCTCGCTGCGTTCGAGTGCGACGGCGATCTCGCGTGTGCCGGGATAGCCCGGTACGATCTTCAACCCATCGAGACCGAGAAGACGTTTGACCGCGAGTGGCAGCAGATACGTATCACCCGACCGGCCTGTCGCCCCGACTATGATCGGCTTTGTCTTGAGTTCGTCGAGCCGCTCCACGCCCGCAGAAGCGAGCGCGATCAATACCGACGCAGAACTCACGACGTTGCCGATCGCGAAGAGATCCGGGCCTTTGAATTGAGCCTTCGACGCTTCGCCCTGGAACACCGTGTCGAACAGCAGCGCCGAATTGACTGCCGCGAGCGCAGTCCCGTCACGCGGCGCCACGCGCGCGATGTGATTACCGAGCAGCATGCTCGATGCGCCCGGCATATTCTGCGAGATCATGGCCGGACTGCCGGGGATGTGCCGGACGATGTGCCGCGCGATCGTGCGCGCATAGAGATCGTATCCACCGCCCGAGGGATAGCCGATGAACATCGTCATCGTCTTGCCGCGGTAGAAATCGGCGACCTCGTCGGCACGAGCGAAGCCGGCAAAAAGCGTCACCGATGCGACGAGCGACAGGTAACTTGCAAACGACCGGCAGAGCGTCATGAGCTGTCTCCTTGCGGTGCTGGCCTCGTCACGACGAGTGCGTCGAGGGCGACCGCGCCGCGTCCCTCGTCGAGCACGACGATCGGATTGATGTCGATCGACTCGAGGCGATCGCCGAGTTCTCTTCCGAGACGGCCCAGCGAAACCATGGCGTCAGCGAGTGCGCCGACATCGCCACGCTTCGATCCCCGGAATCCGTCGAGCAGCCGCCACGCCTTCGTGCGGCCGATGACGTCGAGCGCTGCTTCGCGCGTCAACTCCAGCGGCGCGAATGCCACGTCCTTCAACACTTCGAGCCACACCCCGCCGAGCCCGACCATCAGCACCGGCCCCATCTCGGGGTCGCGATGCAACCCGAGCACCATCTCGGTCCCGCCCGAAATCTGCTCAGCGATTAGAAATCCCTCGAGCCTTGCACTGATCTTCCCGCAGCGGTCGACGAGGGTCGCGGCAGCCTCGCGGACTTCGGCGTCGTTGCGAACCGATAGGATGACGAGCCCGGCGTCGCTCTTGTGGGCAACGTCGGTCGAAACGGCTTTCATGACTACCGGATATCCCAATCGTGCCGCCGCTGCCGTCGCCTCGTCCGGCGTAACGGCCACCTCCTCGCGCGGCACGCGAATGCCGGCGCTGGCCACGACGCGCTTGGACTCCGGTTCGCTGAGGGCCACCGGCGCGGACAGAGCCGGGGCGATACTTTGCAGCGTACCGGCCTCCTCTCCCTGGTAAATGAGCGGCGATCGGCCAAGCCGTGCCAGCATGCGGAACGTCGTGTCGAGCCCGCGCAGCAAGGGCAGCGCGGTGAGTGTCCCCCGCAACTCCTTCATGTAGGGCGTCTCACCGAGTGCCAACGGTGAGAGCACGGCGATGGCAGCGCGCCCGTCACCACTGTCGCGGGCCCATCGGTCGAGCGCTTCGAAGTTGCGAACCTTCCGCGCTACGCCGCCTTCACGCGGCAGCTCCTCGATCAGAACCACGAGGTCAGCATCGCCCGACCGGCTCAAAGCATCTACGCACGCCATGTAGGTGTCGGTCGGAATAGTCTTCTTCGTGTCGAGGGGATTGCCGGGTTCGGAGCCTTCGCCCAAGGCCCTCGCGATGGCATCGGAACTCGCCGGAGACAGCTTGGCCAGCGAGACGCCGTGCCGCACAGCGGCCTCCGTCATCAAGCTCTTCATCGCGCCGGAATTGGTCATGAACGCGAACCGCGCCCCGCGTGGCCGCGTACTGCGCGACAACAACTCCGTCGCCTCGATCGCCTCTTCCAGGCTGTCCACCCGAATGACGCCGCTTCCCGCAGCCGCTGCGTCGAACGCGTCGAGACTGCCGACCATCGCCCCGGTGTGCGCGAGTGCGGCCGCGCGCGCCTCTTCCGATCCGCCGATCTTGACCGCGATGACGCTCTGGCCCTGCTTGGCGGCCTTGCGGCATGCATCGAGAAAGCGCGGGGCGTCGCGGATCATCTCGACATAGCAGAGCACGACCCGCACGTCGGAGTCGTCTGCGATGGCGTCGAGATAGTCGGCGAACGTCAGGCCGGTCTGATTCCCGCAAGAAACAATGTGCGAGACACCAAGCCCGCGATCGTTCAGCGCGCGGTTGATCGTGCTGGTCAGCATGCCCGATTGGGTGAGCACCGCGACGGGGCCTCTGCCGAGTGGCTGCAGCGTCTCGTCGGCTATCGTGACGAAACCTGAACGCCCACAGGCGATACCCATGCAGTTCGGCCCGGCCGCAGCAATGCCGTAACGCTGTAGGATTTCCCTCAGTCGCAATGCCTTTGCCGCACCGTCGGCGTCGCCGCCCTCGCCGAAGCCGGCTGCGAAGAGCGTAGCGCTGCGCACGCCGAGACGACCGCCGGCCTCGAGCATCTCGAGTGTGGCGTCGGCGGGAACGAACAGCGCCAGATGATCCGGCGGCTCAGGTATTTCTTCGAGCGCAGCATGGCAGCGCGTGCCGAAGATTTCGCGGCGATTGGGATTCACCGTGTACACGCCGCCCTTGAATCCGAAGCGCGGGAGGTTGCTCCACACGCGGCCGGACCAGTGTCCCGGCCGGTCGGATGCGCCGACCAGGATGACGTTGCGCGGAGAGAACAGCGCCTCTAGTGAAGGGAGCTTCGACATGCCTTGCGGACGTTCCCCATCAAGTCCAACTGGAGAGCGGCGGCTCTATCGTCCGCTCGCCCCAGTAGGTGCAGGTCCGATACTTACCGTTTGTACGGCCCGAGACCCGGACGATAGGACTTCTTGTCGAGGAACTCTGTCATGCCGACGCGGTCGCCGATCTCCTTGTCGAGCCGCATCAGGCTGTCCTGCTTGACGGCCAGATAGTCGCGCGCGTCTTCGGGCGTCATCTTGCGCACCACGCGTACGGCTTCCTTGGTGTAGCGCAACACGTTCGGATTGAGCTTGCTGAGCTTTGTCGCGAGCTCCACGGTTTTTGCGCGAAGCTCTGCCGCCGGCACCGCGAAGTTGGCGAGGCCCAGCTCCACCGCGCGCTTGCCGTCGAACGGCTCGCCGGTTGCCGCATAATATACAGCATGTCGCGGCAGCATCATGTCGGAGAGGTTCCACGACACGATACCGCCGGGGATGATGCCCCAGTTGACTTCAGAAAGGCCGAGCGTCGCATCTTCGGCGACGATAGCGAAGTCGCAAGCACAAAGCTGTGTGAATGCCCCACCGAATGCAAAACCGTGCACCATCGCGATCGTCGGCTTGGGATAGCGCGACAGCAACTCCCAGCGCCAGCGGTGGCTGTCGGCATTCGCCTTGCGCCGCTTGATCGGGTCTTTGCCGGCTTCCCGGAAATAGAGCTTGAGGTCCTGGCCCGCGCACCAAGCCGGACCATTGCCGCCGATGACGACGACGCGTGTCTCCGGATCGACCGAGATCGTCTCGAGCGCATCGACCATGTCGGCGTGCAGGCCCGGACTCATGGCGTTGCGCTTGTCCGGCCGGTTGAGCATGATGAATGTAATGCTGCCTTCGCGCAGGATCTCGACGTTCTCGTATGTCTTGTCGGCCATCGGCGTCCTCCTCCTTTTGAAATGTTGTTGCAGAAGGCTACGCGGAAAGTGTCCAACGAGCAATCGCTTGCATCGCCTGCAAATAGCGCTTGCAAACAGCAGTCGGTCCGAAGGCCTCAGTCGCTCGGCGGCGGAAAGTGAACTCTGCTTTCGAGCACCCGGTGAAGGAAGCCGCACCCGTTCTCGGGCTGATGAAAATGCCGGTAGGCGTTGAGCGCGAAGCGTTCCGGATCCGCCCGCAGCAGGAACAACGAGAACATGAAGAGGTTGGTGACGGCAGGCAGGTCGTCTTGCTCACTCAAGCTCTTTTGCAGGTCCGGGGGCAGCGTCGCGAACTGAACGACGTAGGCCACATACTCGTGCGCGGTCTCCGGCAGGTCGAGGTGAGCTGACCGCTCGTGGAAGATGCCATGGGCGATCTCATGCGCTGCAATGCTCGCGTGCATGACCCGTGCGAAGGCCAGGGTATTCGAAGGTTTCTGCTTGGATACACGGAGATAGCTCAAGAATGGCAGCAGCCGCACACGCCCGGTCGATGCATCGAAATCCCCGCTCTTTCGCCACCCGGCAGATTTCGACAGGTCGCGCGTTACGCGCACGCTCAGCGGATGGCGGGCTTCGATCCCGCAACCAGCCAGAAACGCCCGCGCCTTGTCCGCTTGGTCGCAAATGATCGCAGCGCTGGCTCGGGAAGGCGCGGTGACGTCGACCCGCCGGTCAGCGCATTGCCAGCCTTCGTCGGCCGCCGCAGGGGTGGCCAAAAGCGCGCTCGTCGCTGTCAGCGCGGGCACTACGATCGCGAGAAGGCAAACAAAAAGTCGGCACATATCGAAACCCGATCCGGTCGAAAATTGAAGATGAAAACAGAACTATCGACGGCAACGAAATCCCGATGTTCCAACTGGAACATGGCTCACGGTCATGAAAGCTGAGCCGTGTTGAAAAACTGCAGGCGCGCGTCATCGAAGGACGGGGCGCCATGTTCTTTCGCCGCCCCACCCTAAGGTTGACGCAATCCGATGCGCGTCTATCTCCTCATGTTTCGACATGGGGGAGCACATGCATCAGGGATGGTTTCAGATCGCCGGGCTGCGTCATGTTGCTCGCCTACGAGTGGCTCGTCGGACATCTCGCTCAACGGCGTGAGGAGGAGGTCGCGGCGCGCGGCGTGAGGGAGATGAAACACCTCGAGTTTGCGCAGCAGTCCGTTCGCGACGAACGGATGGCCGCGCACTACCGAATGGTGGCGGCGCGGACCGAGGATCGGGTCAGAAATGAAGGCACAGAAATTCGCCAGCAGGGCCATCGCGTGCGCCTGCCGGTCTTCGTGCTCGCCATGTTCCTCATAGCCGCCGGTTTTCTGCTGCAGATGCTGGGCAGTTGGCCCGGCGGCTTACCCGGGTTCGCCATCACAGCGAATTGAGTTCACCCTTCACTGCGGCTCGATCTTCGCGATGCGGGCATATTCGGCCCACCGCTTGGTGTGCTCCACCAGCATCTGCCGCGCCAGCGCTGCGTTTCCCGGCAGCGCATCGGAGCCGCTGGTGACGTTGAACGCATGCGTCTCGGGATCGGCCACGATCTGGTTGAACCACTTCTCCAACTGATCTCGAATGGGCTGAGGCGTCTTGGCGGGAACACTGACCGACCACCATATCTCCAGGTTCATACCGGGAATTCCTGCCTCCGCAGCGCCGGGGATGTCGGGTACTGTCGCCAGCCGTTTCGCCGAGGCCATCGCGAGCGGCCGCACCGTTCCAGCCCTCAACTGCGAGGCGATTGTGCCGAGATCGACGTAGAAGAAGTCGGTGTGCCCGGCATTCAATTCATTGATGAAGCTTCCCTGATCCTTGTACTTGATCTCGACGGTCTCGAGCCCGAAAGCGTTCTTGAACAACTCGCCGGCGACGAGGCTCGGAATAGCGATCGTGCCATAGGAGCCCTTGTCGCCTTTCGCTTTGAGATGAGCGACGAGATCTGCAACCGTCTTGAACGGCGACTTGCCCGACACGCACAGCACGAACGACGACTGGCTGAGCGTCGTGATCTGCTCGAAATCTGCGATCGGATCGAACGGCAGCTTTTTGAAGAGGTGCGGTGCTGCAGCGTGCGTCGAGCTCGTCGGAGCGATGTAGATCGTATGGCCGTCCGGCTTGGAACGAGCGACGGTCTCCGTTGCGATGTTTCCGAACGCGCCAGGCTTGTTCTCCACGACCACCGGCTGTCCTGCGAGGTCGGCGAGCTTTTTCGCATAGAAGCGGATGCGGATATCGGCGCCCGTGCCCGGCGGGAACATTGCGATGGTTCGGATCGGCTGGGTCGGATAGGCCGTCTGCGCGAAGATCGGCCCCGGCATCAATGCCATCAGCGTGGCCACACTCGCAGACAGATTCAAGGCGCGGCGCGAGATCATCGTTTCCTCCGTTCTACATTTTTCACGTAGCGCGCGTTATCGCGCGCTTACTGCCTACCGCTCACTCGGATCAAAACGGCTCGAAATCTCTGAGTGCCGGTATCACCTTCTCGCCGAACAGCCGGATCGAGCGCATCAGGTCCGCCTCCGGCAGGTCGGCGAAATTGAATTCGCCCAGGAACGTGTTGAACACGCCGTTCTCAGCAGCTGCCATGAGTTTGCGCGTGACCGTCTCCGGCGAGCCGATGAAAACAAGATCGTTGTCGAGTATGTACTTCGCGTCGAAGAGGTTTGCCATGATCGTTGCGGCCCCGCCTTCGCCACGCCCCAAGAACTTCTTTGCGTGTAGCGCGGCACGATCCTCGAAGCTCTGTCCGGGCAGAGCGCGCGGCAAAAACCCCTCGTAGGCCCGGCTCGCCCGGACAGCGGCGACTTCCATCGCCTTCTCGTCCGTTTCGTCCACGTAGACGACAGTGCAATAGGCGATGTTGGGTTTCCGCTGCCAGCCAGCTTTCTTCCATTCGCCGAGGAACTGGCGATAGCGCGGCGCTGCTTCAGCTCGCGGAAACACCAGGAAGTAGCCGGGATTGACACCCTTCTGCGCGCAGAACGTCAGCGTCTCGGGATCGCGGCTCATCATCCATAACGGCGGATGCGGCTTCTGCACGGGCGGCACCGAAAGTTGCGCTGACTTCGTCTTGTGATTGTCGCCCTCGAACGAGAACGGCTGGGCTTCGCCGAAGGCGGCACGCATGTAGTCGACGAACTCGAGAGTTGGCGATTTCCTGAATCCATAGTCCAGCCCGAACGGCTCGAAGTAGTCGGCGTTGATGCCGGGCACGAGTCCGAGTTCCATCCGCCCCCCCAGCATCTGATCGACGATCGCGATCTCCTCGACAAGCCGCAATGGATGATAGAGCGGAACGATGTAGCCCATCGGCCCCAGTCGCATATGCTTGGTATGCTGTGCGCCGCCCACTGCGTAGAGGCTGGGCGAGGACATCCAGCTTTCGTCGGGACGGAAGTGATGCTCGACGCAGAAGCCGTAGTCGAAGCCCAGTCCGTCACACAGAGCCAGCTCGCGCCAGAGCTGATTGTACCTCTCGTGCGGCGTCATCCGAGGCTTGCCCCAGATGTGAGAGAAATGTGCGAACTTCATCAGGCGTTCCTCACGAGTGGCATCGTCGGCAAAGCAGATGAAGAGCGATCAAGGCACTTCGAAGCACGCTTCGTAAATCTGCGTCGCCTCGGCCACGGTCGCGCGCTGGCTGTTGGCGGCGAAGATCGGCGTAGCGTCCTCTATGCGCTCAGGCCGCGGAGCGGCATCCGTCGTGCGGCTGACGGCCATCTCGGCCATTTCGCGAGCACGCGATGGGGCGATCCTAGCCGCGTCGAACGACACGGGAAATCCGATCGCGCGATAGGTCGCGAATAGTCGGGCGACCAGACGCTGCTTGATGTCGTCTGCCGCGCCGGCTTTGGCGCCGAGTGACAGCATCTCGTTCAAGCGCCCGAGCTTGTCGGGCCATTGTTCCGCACAGAATGCGACCGCGCGCGGCAGGATCGTGCCGACGCCGAGGCCGTGCTGGATGCCGAACGTGTCTTCCAGCGGCCGCGACAACCGGTGAGCGAGGCCGAGCCGCGATTGCCCGCACGCCATGTTGGCGAGCGAGGAGCCGAGCAGGTTGTCGAGCTTGGCTTGGGCGTCCCCTCGTACGATCGCGCTCTCGACGCTCGCGAACAGGATGCGCGCGGCTTCGTAGGCGAGTGCGTCTGACGCCGGCGTCGCGATCTTCGAGAAGAGTGCCTCAATGGAATGGGTGATGGCGTCGACGGCCGAGATCGCAGCGAGGTGCTGGGGCAAGCTGTCCAGCACGGCGGGATCGAGCAGTGCGATGTCGGGAAACGTCAGCGCGTTGCCGAACGTGAACTTGCCACCGGCGACGTCGTCCTTGACGATCGTGAACGGCGACACTTCGGTGCCCGAGCCAGCCGTGGTCGGGATCTCGATCTGCGGCATCGGCCGCCGTTTGATGTTGGTAGCCTTCTCGAGCGGTCTGAGCTTGTCGCCGTTCGCGCCGAGCGCCGCGATGCTCTTGGCCGTGCACATGACGGAACCGCCGCCGAATCCGATGACGCCGTCGATGCCCTCGAGGCGCAGCTTCACGACCTCGCTTTCGACGTGGCTCAGCCGAGCGTCGATCCCGCACTGGTCGAAGACGCGATACGGCAGTCCCGCACCATCCAGCGCTGCGAGGGCGAGTCGGAACGCCGCCGTCTTGCCGATCACCGGGTCGGTGACGACGAGCACGCGCGAAATCCCGATGCCGCGCGCCAGCGCGGGCAGGTCGGCGAGTGCCTCGTGCCCCCAAACGACACGGACGGGATTGTAGAATGATTGCGTGGCCATGGGCCTCCCAGAATTCTTCTGACGCGCACGTAACGTAGACCCACAGAGGCAAACAGCTGGGCGGTCCGGAGGGCCTCCCACCGGTAGGGCGCGCGAATGGTCTCTCTTGCGGCGTCGACGCGAACCTCCACGCCCCGCCGTCAATGCCCCTCGAACGCCATCAGCGTATGCACCGCGATGCCGAGGTCACGCAGCAACTTCGCGCCACCGATCTCCGGCAGATCGATTACGAACGCGGCGCCGACGATACTTCCGCCGCTCCGCCGGACGAGCTTGACAGCAGCCTCTGCGGTGCCGCCGGTTGCGATGAGATCGTCGACGATCAGGATGCGCTGCCCCGGCTTGATCGCGTCCTCGTGGATCTCGATCGTGTCGACCCCGTATTCGAGGGTGTATTCCTGTCCGATGGTCTTCCAGGGCAGCTTGCCCTTCTTGCGGATCGGCACGAAACCGCAGCCCAGACGGTCGGCGACGGCGCCGCCCAGGATGAAGCCGCGAGCCTCTATTCCGGCGACGGCATCGACGGGTTCGGTGCGATAAGGCTCTGCCAGGCGGGCGATGGCGGCCTTCAGGCCTTGCGAATCACCCAGCAGTGTCGTGATGTCCCTGAACATGATCCCGGGTTTCGGATAATCGGGGATCGTGCGTATCAGTCGCTTCAAATTCTCCACAACGGCCTCCATCGCCGCCCCAATCGCGGCGCAAAATAGCAATACTGAGATCGGGTCGTTAGGACAACACGAACCCTGGACAGACGGCTCGCCCATTTGGCTCTGCGCTGCCGGTCAGGAATAGGAGCTTTGGCGACGCCATGGCCATGACGGACGACTTGCCGCGCACACTTCGCCGAGAGCGCGAGGCCCGGGAGCGGGCCGGACTCACGGGCAGCAGCGGACACTCGGGTAGCCTGCCCCCGTTGGGGAGCCCCGCTCACCCCCCGTCGTCTTATATTCCAGAGCATTCGATGGCGGACGGTATCGTGATGTCCGGCACGACCGTGACGGATGTCCGGATACCATTCTTCCGCCTGATGATGTTCTGCTTCAAGCTGGTGTTTGCCACGATCCCAGCGCTGATCCTGCTGACGGCGATCCTCTGGCTTGCGGGCCACGCGATGATGACGTTCTTCCCGTGGCTGGTGAAGCTGCAGATCCTCATCAAGGTGCCGTGACTTTATAGGGCGGAACAGCGCTTCGTATTCCGCTGAAAGGCGTCATACACTGCAACGTGGCGGATCGAGCTTCGCCGATCCGCCTTCTCACGGCTCATGCTTTCGTCATCCACCCGTCGACCGCGTCCCTGACGCTGAAGAACTGCCGTGGCTCGAAGCGGAACGTCTTGTGCTGATAGTCGCCGTTCGGAAGCTGGGTATAGAGCGCTTCGTAGTGCTCGCGATTGTTGGTGATGTCCTCCAGCGCCTTAGCCAGCGTGTCGATGTCGCCCTCGGTCGTGTAGATGCCGAAGCTCGCGCGGACCATGCCGCGCTGCATCTCCGCCAGCGCTTCGAGTTCCGCCGCCGTCAATGCTTCGTCGGCAGCCGCAAGCGCCTCGGTCACCATTTCGCGCACATAAGGGTGCGCGCAGAAACACTGGTTGCGGACGGCGATATTGTAATAATCGTTGAGGATCGCGGCAGTCAGCGCATGGTGCATGCCGCGTACGTTGAACGAGATCGCGCCAGCGCGCGGATATCGCTCCATGTCGCAATCGCCGTAGAGCGCTAGGCCGGGAATCGCACAGAGACGTTGCAGCGCCAGACGCATCAGAGCGGCTTCGTCTTCCTCCACGACGTCCATGCCGATCTTGTGCAGCGCATAGAGGGCAGCACCCAGACCGATCGCGCCTGTGATGTTCGGTGTCCCCGCTTCCTCGCGATCCGGCAGCGCCGCCGTTGGTGTGTAGCGGTCGAGCCAGACATCGTCGACCATGCCGCCGCCCACTTCCACGGGTTCCTGACCCTCGAACAGCTCGCGGCGCGCCACGACGACGCCTGGGGAACCCGGCGCATAGATCTTGTGGCCGGAGAATACGACCACGTCGATGTCTTCGGCGGGGTCGGCGTTACCGCTCATCCGGATGGGCACGTGCGCCACCATCTGCGCGGCGTCGACAACCATCAGCGCGCCATGTGCGTGCGCCAGCGCCGCGATCTCGTGGACGGGATTGATGATGCCGGTCACGTTCGATACGCCCGTCACGGCAATGTAGGCGACACGCCCCTTGTTGGCTTCCAGCGCGCGCTCGATCGCCTTGACACAGACGCAGCCCATCGACGTCGATCCGCTTTCCGGCGGCACGTGCACGACGGTCTTGAAGTGCTTGCGGTGCGGCAGGTCGTTGGAGTGGTGCTCCATGATCGATGTGATCACGACGTCACGCTCGGGAAGACGCCGGGCGAGTGTTGCGGCCACCCGGTTCATGCCGCCCGTCGCGCCGCTTCCCACGAAGAATGCGGTGTAGTTCGTGCGGCAGGCGTTCACGAAGTCGAGCACCATGCCGTGCGCCCAGCGATACTCCTCGGTGGAGAGGCGCGCGCCGAAATGCACGGTCGAGTGCGTGTTCGCATAGTATGGCTGATAGTGATCGAGCGCGTCCTGCACGACGCCCAGCCGCAGCGTGCTGGCTGTGCTGTCGAGATAGATCCGCCGCCGCTTCTCGCCGGTCGCGATAGGCATTTCCAGATCGAGTCCGACGGCATTTCCCGCTATCTTGTGCAACAGCAAACGGGCGTCGTTCTGGACCTGGATCGGCTTCGGTGCGGCGCGCTGTTGCATGGTGACTCTCTCGAAGTCTGCATCGGAGGGTGAACTCGGCGGCGTAATCGACTAGCGAAGAAGAATAGTGCGCAAAAAGGGGTCAGTCGAGCAAAATCGTCCGAATTGGACGTTCCCGGTGTGAATTTTACCCGATTCTTTCATTCCGCCTTGGATGGCCCCGACGAGATGGCGTTACCTACCCCTTCACCACCCCCGCAACCGTCTTCGCGAACGCATCGCAGGCCATGGTGCCGCCGAGGTCGCGGGTACGCGACGCGGGATCGGCCAGCACGGTATCGATCGCCCGCTCCATTGCCGCAGCCGCCTGATTGAACTCGGGCCTGCCGTGCTTGGTGCCGAGCCAGTCGCACAGCATCGCGATCGATAGGATCATCGAGGTGGGGTTCGCGATGTTCTTGCCGGCGATGTCGGGCGCCGAGCCGTGCTGAGCCTGCGCACAGCAATAAAGATCGCTCTCGTTGGTCGAGCCCGCGAGGCCGAGACTTCCCGACAGCTCGCTTGCGAGATCCGAGAGGATGTCGGCGAACAGGTTTGTCGTCACGATCACATCGTACTTCTCGGGCTGGCGCACGAGCAGAGCGGCCATCGCATCGACGATCACCTCCTCGTAGGCGACCTCGGGGAATTCAGCCGCGACCTTTCGCGCCTCGCGCAGGAACAGCCCGCACGACAGGTGGAAGCAGTTCGCCTTGTGCGCAGCCGTGACTTTCTTCCGTCGACGTGATGCGACCTCGAATGCGCGTCTCACGATGCGGTTCGATGCATGCGCGGTGATCTTGCGCACTGCCATCGCCATGTCGGGCGAGGGCATGAACTCGCCGGTGCCGGCATGCATGTTGCGATCGGAATAGAAGCCCTCTGTCGCCTCCCGCATGATCACGAGATCCATACCGGCAGCGCCCTTGCCGAGGAAGGCGCGTGTGCGGGCCGGTCGCACATTGGCGTAGAGATCGTAGCCGACCCGGTAAGCGGCCGAGATATTACGGCCGCCCTGCGCCGGTGGGGGGTAGTCCAGATGAGACTGGGTGCCGAGGATCACGCCGTCGAGCGAGCGCGACTTCTGGAAGATCTCCTCCCGCATGGTCGTACCGTGCAATTTCAGGCTTGAAAGGCCCACCTCGTCGTACTCGTAGGAGAGGCCGAGCTCGAACCTGCGGTCGGCCACATCGAGCACCGCGATCGCGGCTTCTGTGATCTCCGGCCCGATACCGTCTGCGGGAAGGACATGAAGGCGCATGGGAAGCCTCGGCAGATGTGATGTGGAGAGAGTTGGTGCCATATAGAGTAGAGCCCCGAAGATCACCAAGCGCGCAATCGCGCGGCGGCGAGGAACCAATGAGCCCGACGAACATCACCGGCAGGCTGTCGACCGGTATCGGCCAGGGACAGCACTTCACCCGTCTCGATTGGGCCCGGCGGCAGTTCATCGATCGTCTGGGGATCGACCCTTTCCCCGGTACGGTGAATATGACACTCGAGGACTCCGAGGCGCTCGCTACCTGGTCCCGCCTCAAGTCCGAACCGGGTGTGCGCATAGACAACCCGAACGACGGCCCCTTCGACTGCGACGCCCGCTGTTACCCCGTGCTGATCGCGGGGCGCATCGAGGCGGCGATCGTGCTACCCGAGATCGATGGATATTCGCCGGCCGCGATCGAGATGATCGCCGCTGTCGGTGTGCGCGCGGCGCTTGGCATTGTGGACGGGGATCTGCTGACGATCGAGGTCGGTCGGCAACCGCCGCGGCTCTAGGGACGGTGGACCCGATACCTGCCATTACCGAACGAGCGCGCTATCTCACCGCCATCCATATCGCTGTTCCCGCGATGGCGATCGCAGCGACCCGGTTGACCACCCGGATCACGTCCCCTTGCTTGAACAGGGTTCGTGCGCGGTCCGCGGCGAGAATGTAGCCGCCGAACGTGATCGTGAGGCAGCCCAGGGTGGCCGCGACGAGCTGTAACCACCCGGCAACCGTGATCTTCGTCACGTCGAGCAGAGTCGGCACTATCGCCCAGTAGAATGCCATCACCTTGGGATTGCCCAGACAGATCGCGAGCCCCGTGAGAAACAGCGCGGGGGCGCTGTCCGTCCGCTTGTCTGCGGCGACGTCGCGGCTCGCGATCGGCGCGGTCCACATCCGCCATGCGAGATAGACGAGGTAGGCGATGCCGGCGATCTTGACCGCGAAAAAGACGCCGCTGAACGACTGCGCAAGCGCCGAAAGTCCCCACACCCCCGCACTGAGCCAGATCACGTCCCCCACCGCGAGACCGAGCGCGAGTGGTGCCGCCCCGCCCACCCCCGTTCCCAGAACGCGGGCGACGAGCGTCGCGATTCCAGGCCCGGGCGTGCCCGATGCGAGCAGCAGTGCGGATACGAACAAGGTCAGGCTGGCGTAGTCCATCGACAGGTTGGTATCCACAAATCCGAGCGAAGCGTGGGGGCCTGCCACGGCAGGGAGGCCATGAACGGTGCCTTCGCCTATCCCAGCTTTCGGCTCGAGGACAGGTCAGCCCTGTTCTTCCGCCAGGAGCCGCTCGAGCACGCGCTTGTAGCGCACGGGGCCGACGTCGGTCGAAAGGATGACGGGATCGAGCGGACGCCGCGCCTTGTCGAGCACCACCTGCTGCTTCTCGATCACCGGCCCGTCCTGTTCCTCGAAGGCGAAACGCCGGAGCTTGGCGACACGTTCGCGCTCTCGCTTGTTGGTCTCGTCGTCGGTCAACACATTCCAGCGGACGGCCGTGAAGAAATAGTGCGTAGTGCCCTCGTCCTCCGGCGTCAGCATGTGAATGCCGTGATAGCCGGTGCCGGTCTCTCTGGGGGCACCGGGCGCGCAGATGCCCGTGAACAGCGTCAGATAGCACGGTGCCATCCAGCGCGTGCGGCTGAACTTGTCGATCCGCGGCGGATGGCCCGGCCAGAACGGCGTGAACATGCCCGGCGGTGTGGCATTGGGCGAGTAGCGCGAAACGATGACGTCGTCGCCGTCCAACTCGACCGGTGTCTCCGATTCCACCGTGTCCTTGTTTCCGAGGATTCCCTCGTGGAGGTACGAGGTGTGGCTGACGTCCAGCAGGTTGTCGACCACCAACTCGTAGTTGGCTTTGACACTGATGAGGTCGAGCGGCATCAGGTGCAGCGCCGGTGCGCCGTCGAGCACGGAAAAGTCTGGAATCTTGGCGGGATCGGCCGGCTTGTCACCCATCCAGATCCACAAGGCCAGATGCCTCTCGATGATCGGATAGGCGGCGACCCGTGCGCGCGTGGGGATGTTCTTGGCGCCGTGCGGATTATGGGCGCACATGCCGTCTGCGCCGATCTCCAAGCCGTGGTAGGCGCACTGGATTTTGTCGCCGGGAAGCAAAGTGCCGATGCTCAGCGGAGCGAACCGGTGGGGACAACGATCTTCCAGCGCGGCAGCCGTTCCATCGGCCTTCCGATAGAGGACAACGGGTTCGCCCAGGATCGTGCGCGCGACCAGCTTTCCCGCAACGACTTCCTCGCTCCACGCAGCGACATACCAGGTATTGCGCAGGAATTTGCCGGTCAGCATGGCTTGCTTGACCCGCTGCCTCTGCCCGCTGCTACCATCCATGGGTTCCTCCCGGGAGTTTTTGAAGTTCGGTGGTGCGCATCATCATTCGCGCCGCCAGCCAGTTCGAAGCAAGCCCGACGATGAAATGGCGTTCCACTCCGCCGAATGAAGTCTAGCGCAACGCAAGTCCGCTGGCCAATCCGCGAAACGCCCCCTACAAATGGCGATCAGGATCAAATGTTGCCCCGCACCGGAAAGTGTCCATGACAAAATTGAAGCTCAACCTCGCCTGCCTCGACTATGACCGCGTTCGCCCGTTGATGGACGGCCGTGTCCAGGCTCACGGCATCGATCTCAACATCCTGCCGATGCGGCCGCGCGAGACGTTTCCGCGCATGCTTGAGCGTCAGGAGTTCGAAGCCTCGGAGCTTTCGCTCGCGTCTTACACGATCCTGAAAGGCAAGGACGACAAGCGCTTCGTCTCGATCCCGGTCGCGCTTTCGAAGCTGTTCCGCCACTCCTGCATCTACGTGCGCGAGGGCTCCGGCATCAAGTCGCCGGCCGATCTGAAGGGCAAGCGCGTCGGCACCACGCAGTACGGCTCGACGGCGGTCGTCTTCATGAAGGGCCTGATGCAGGACGAGTACGGCGTCAGGCCGGAGGACATGCACTGGTTCATGGGGGGCCTGGAAGCCCCCGTGCAGAACCCTCTGCTGCCGTTGAAGCTGCCCGACAAGATCAAGCTCGAGTTCCTGAAGACCGGCGTGACACTCGAAGACATGATGAAGACCGGTGAACTCGACGCGCTGTTCTCGATCTATCTGCCGCCTTCGTTCCTGCGTGGCGATAAGCACATCAAGCGCTTGTTCCCGGAGTATAAGAAGGCCGAGCAGGCCTACTATAAGAAGACCAAGATCTTCCCGATCATGCACACGGTCGTGCTGCGGCGCGACATTCACGAGGCGAACCCCTGGGCCGCGCGCAATCTGTTCGCCGCGTTCCAGACCGCGAAGGATCTGGCGATCGACGGCCTCTACGATACCGATGCACTGCATCTCACCTTGCCCTTCCTGCTCGATCACATCGAGGAGAACTGGCGCACGTTCGGCGAGGACTTCTGGGCTTACGGCTACGACGCGAACAAGGCGACGCTGGAAGCCGTCGGCCGCTGGGTGTTCGACCAGGGCCTCTCGCCGCGCATCGTCAAGCCCGAGGAGATCTTCGACCCCTCGATGGACGGCTCCGGCGATCTCGAGCCCGTGGTTCGCCGGAGTGCGATACCGAAGGTTTGATGGAAGCCTCTTCGCTTGCGTCTCCGGCCGTAGCGCTGTAGCGCCGTTAGCGAGGGGTTTCACGGATCGCGGGGTGAACGCCCCGGAGAGTCTGGGTATGCAAATGATGGGATCGACTATGAGCGAGCAATGGGTGGTGGCTGCGAAGGTCGCGGATGTGGCGCTGGGCAGCATGAAGTCGGCCGAAGTCGCGGATAAGAACCTCGCGATCTACAACCTCGGCGGCACATTCTACGCCACCGACAACGAGTGCACGCACGCCTACGCGATGCTGACGGACGGCACGATCGACGGCGAGGTGATCGAGTGTCCGCTGCATGGCGGCGCGTTCGAGATCAAGACCGGCAAGGGGCTGGGCGCGCCGATCTTCTGCGACATCAAGAGCTATCCGACACGCGTCGCAGGCGACTCCATCGAAGTCAACGTCGCGGAGTAGAGGACTTTCGCCGGAGGTTGGGTAAACCCGGACGCGCAGAGCGCGTGCCGGTGGAGACCCGACTTCCAGTGCAAGGAAGAAACTGTTGGGTCGCGGCCACTGGCTTTGACCCAACCTCCGATGAACTCCTCTCCCGGCCGTCGAACAGCGGATCACGATCTTGACCGACGCCTCGTCGACGACGTTCGATATCATCGTGGTCGGTGCCGGCGCGGCGGGCTGCCCGCTTGCCGCGAGACTATCCGAACGCTCGTCGCTGCGGGTGCTGCTGATCGAGGCTGGTACGGATTATCCACCCGGCACGGAGCCGCCGGAAATCCTCGATATCTTCGCCGCCACGGCCTACGCCGACCCGCGCTTCACGTGGCCGGGCCTTGCCGCGAAGTTTGAGCCGCGTCCCGGCAACGCCCCGGATAACAGACCGAAGCGCCGCTACAACCAGGGGCGCGTGATCGGCGGCACGTCGTCGGTCAACGGCATGGCTGCCAATCGCGGTTTGCCGTCGGATTATGCGTCGTGGGTCGAGGCCGGCGCGCGCGGCTGGGGGTGGGAGGACGTGCTCCCCTATTTCAAGAAGCTCGAGACCGATAGCGATTTCGACGGTCCCTTGCACGGCAAGGACGGGCCCATTCGACTTCAACGCTACGCGACCGACAAATGGCCGGGCTTCACGCGCGGCGTGATGACGGCGATCGAGGACGCGGGTTTTCGCAACATCGAGGACCAGAACGCGCGTTTCGAGGACGGTTATTTTCCCGTCGCCTACAGCCATACCGACACGATGCGGATGGGCCCTGCCTGGCGCTATCTGACGCGTGAGGTTCGCGCGCGGCGCAACCTGCAGATCATGGGCGACACCCAAGTCGACCGCCTGATCTTCGAGGGCAATCGCTGCAAGGGTGTTCGCGTCAGACGAGGCGGCGCACTCCGCGAGTTCTCCGCGCGCGAGGTGATCGTCTCCGGCGGCGCGCTCCATTCGCCGACGTTGCTCCTGCGCAGCGGCATCGGCCCCGCAAACGAGCTCGCCGCTCTCGGCATCGGCGTGATCGCGGATCGTCGCGGCGTCGGCAAGAATCTCATGGAGCATCCCGGCGTCAACTTCGGGGCCTATCTCAAGCGCCCCGCGCGCCTGCCGCATACGCTGCGCCGCCAGATGTTCGCAGGGCTCCGCTGGTCGTCCGGCGTCGAGGGCTGTCCCGCCGGCGATATGTACGTGATCCCCGCGAACAAGGCCCAATGGCACGCGATAGGCGAACGCCTCGGCGTGATCATGATGTGGGTCAACCGCTCCTTCTCGACGGGCGAGTTGCGGTTGACCGGCGCGAAACCCGACGCGCTTCCCGACATCGATTTCAACATGGCCTCCGACGAACGCGACATGATCCGTCTCGTTCAGGGCGTGCGAATGATGGCGAAGCTTCAGGCACACGCGGCGGTGCAGGAAACCGTCGACAGCGTATTCCCGATCAGCTTCTCAGACTATGCGAGGAAGCTCGCCACTTATAGCCGCTGGAACGCAACCCAGACCTGGATCGGCGCGCAGGCGATGGACGCCTCGAACCTCGTGCGCCGCGCCATCATCAAGGCGACGATCGCGGACGCGCCCTCGATAAATGATCTCGTAAACGACGACGCCACGTGCCGGGAATGGATTAGAGGCGCGGTGCTCGGCCACTGGCATGCGTCGTGCTCGTGCCGGATGGGCGCCGCGAACGATCCGATGGCCGTCACCGATCCCTCGGGCCGCGTCTACGGCGTCACTGGCCTGCGCGTCGCCGACGCCTCGATCATGCCGAGCGTGCCCTGCGCCAACACCAACATCCCCACCATCATGATCGGCGAGAAGATCGCCGCGACCGTGCTAGCGGAGCTGTAGAAGTAAAAAAACGGGCGGTTTG
>LNFM01003823.1_pt1 | contig 28857 bp, 25 predicted proteins | sample 596031 | NCBI WGS metagenome assembly LNFM01 (sample SAMN04254537, study PRJNA301005) | activated carbon metagenome | isolation source: dual media filters at the Ann Arbor, Michigan drinking water treatment plant | place: USA: Ann Arbor
GAAAGCGCCTGTGCGATGTGCCACATGGCGGGAATTGCCGGTGCCCCCAAGACCGGTGACAAGACAGTCTGGGGCCCACGGATTGCCCAAGGAAAAGAAGTGCTCTACACCAGCGCGATCAAGGGCAAGAACCTGATGCCGCCAAAGGGCGGCGCGATGGGCGTGGCGGATGCCGATATCCGCGCCGCGGTGGATTACATGGTGAGCCAAGCTAAATGACGGTGAACGGTAATTAGCAGACACCACCGATCGGGGCGCAGCAAAAACTGCGCCCTTTAAGTTTCTGGCGTCCGACATCGCCGCACCGCTGCCCGGGTCACGAATACCGATTACCATTCACCGTTCGCTGTTCACCATTTTCCGTTCACCATTCACCGCTTCTCAATGGCCACTTACGCAATAGGCGACCTGCAGGGCTGCTTCGATTCGCTTCAGGCGCTGCTCGGGGAATGCGGCTTCAGTCCTGTGCGCGATCGGCTCTGGTTCGTCGGCGACCTGGTGAACCGCGGGCCGCAGTCGCTTGAGGTCTTGCGTTTTGTCAGTTCGCTGGGGGATCGCGCGGTAACGGTGTTCGGCAACCATGACCTGCATCTGTTGATGGTCGCGGAGGGCTGCGCCAAGGCGCATCGCAGCGACACCCTGCAGGAAATCCTCGATGCACCGGATCGCGACCACCTGCTGGGCTGGCTGCGCGGCCGGAAGATGATCCACTCGGAAGGCGGGTTCACCATGGTTCACGCCGGGCTGCTGCCATCATGGACCCTGCAGACGGCACTGGCACTCGGCGCGGAAGTGGAGCAGGCACTGCGCGGGCGCGGATACCGGACGCTGATGGCCAGCATGTATGGCAACCAGCCCGACACCTGGGATGAGTTGCTGGCGGGTTACGAGCGGTTGCGCGTGATCATCAATGCCATGACGCGCCTGCGGGTCTGCACGCCGGACGGCCGGATGGAGTTAAGCCACAAAGGCCGGGTCGAGGACATTCCCTCAGGCCATCTGCCCTGGTTCGCGGTACCGGGTCGCAAGAGCGCGGACACCACGGTCATCTGCGGTCACTGGTCTGCACTCGGATTGCTGGTGCAACCGAATCTGCTGGCGCTGGATTCGGGTTGTCTGTGGGGCCGGCGCCTGTCGGCGGTTCGGCTCGAGGATCGCCGGATATTCCAGGTGAGCTGTCCGAAACTGGCAGATTGAGGGCAATGGCGATTGCCGCCCGGGTTTCCCGCGCCAGGTCTCGGCGCGACCGGCCTTCGGCATCGATGGGCGGCAGGAATATGATCTCGGCAACAACACCGGGTTCCGCCAGGATCGTGCGCATGGATTCCAGCAGGCTGGTGTCACCGACGTACGCGGCGTTGCGATTGATCTTGCCATTTAGATCCAGATAGCGCAAAGCCACCGGATAGACCAGCGCGTGCTCGTCCACCGCGGGCTGCAACAGCGAGGCATGGAATCTGCCGACCTCGTCGCCGAACGTGGTGGTGCCTTCGGGGAACACACCGATCGCATCGCCTCCCAGGAACGCCGAGTGAATCGCACGATTGATCTGCGCGGCATGGCGGCGGTTGGCACGCTCGATGAAAAGCGTTCCGGTTCGCGCCGACAGCCAGCCGATCACCGGCCAGTTGCGCACCTCGGATTTGGCAATGAACCGCACCTGCCAGATCGCGTGCACGACGTAGATGTCGAGCCAGGACACATGGTTTGCCACCAGCACCGCCGGACGGTTGTGCTGTTGCGGCGGTTCGCCCACTACCCTCAGTTCGACATTGAGGAACGCCAGTGTGCGCTCCGACCAGCGCCGGATTGCAACGCGCCGCCGCGCCTTGCCAAAAAAAGGAAACAGCAGCGCCACGGTCAGGACGCCGGCCAGTAAATGTAGTGTCAGAAGGATGGAACGGTAAAGCTGTACCGGAACGGATGTACTGGATTTACCGCGGAGGGTCATGCTTCAGGAAGTGGCGGGCGTAGCGCTCATTGAGTTTCGAGAACGGCAGCAACATGAGCAGGTCGGCGGTATTGAAATCCGGATCCCAGGCCGGTTCGCCGCAAACATAAGCACCCAGCCGCAGGTAACCCTTGATCAGCGGCGGGGTCGCCACATCCCGGTTCTGGTCGAGCGCTTCAAGCGGCAGCGGGAAACGCGGGAACGCGCGATACTCGATTGGGCTTAGCGCCGAGTTTCTGACCGAATTATATAGGCTGGCGGCGGTGTGTCCACCGTCGGCCATGCCCACGCTGGCGCAGCCGATGACGTACTCGTGGTGGCCGGCGCGGATGAAACGCGCCAAGCCGGACCAGAGCAGCGCGATGGTGGCACCGTTGCGGAAACGCGGGTGCACGCAGGAGCGGCCAACCTCGATCAGGCGGTCACGCAGCGGCCCGAGGCGGGTGAGATCGAACTCTTCCTCGGAATAGAAGCCGCCGATGCGCCGCGCCTGGCTGCTGGTGAGAATGCGATAGGTTCCGACGACTTCGCCGGTTTCCTCTTCGCGCACCAGCAGGTGCTCGCAGTAGGGATCGAAGATGTCGCTGTCGATTCCGGCCTCGGCGGCAGGCAGCCGCGCGCCCATTTCTTCGGCGAACACTTTGTAGCGCAGGCGCTGGGCTTCACGAACTTCGGAGGAATTTGCGGCGAGATGGAGGGAAAGCGGGGGAGCATGCCGGACGTGGGACGGACGTTGAAGCTGCAGCATCTACTGTATCTCCGCGATTTTGACGCGGAAACATTAATGCCACATGGTGACGAAGCGGTTACCGGATGGTTAAGTTTCGGCTATGCCCGTCGCCCGCGCGGGTACCGGCGGCTTACCAGAGGCTGCTGCCGAAGGCGGCGCGGTAGCGCACGCCGACTTCATCGCGGCTGAGCTGGTGGTTCTGCGCGCCGCGTTGGGCGATCTTGATTGAGCCCAGCAGCGAAGCCAGCCGGCCGGCGGTGGCCCAGTCGAAGTCGTTGGCGATGCCGTAAAGCAGGCCGGCCCGATAGGCGTCGCCGCAACCGGTGGGGTCCGCCACCTGTTCCGGCTCCACTGCCGGGATCGCCTCCGGCATGCCGTTGGCGTAGATCAGCGAGCCTTGCGCGCCCCGGGTGACAACCACCGCCTTCACCATCTTCGATATCTCTTCGATGGTCTTGCCGGTGCGCTCCTGCAGCAACTTGGCCTCGTAATCGTTGGCCGCGACAAAATCCGCCTGGCGAATGAAGCCGAGCAGTTCCTCGCCGTTGAACATCGGCAGGCCCTGGCCCGGATCGAATATGAAGGGAATGCCGGCTTCGTGTAACTCGCGGGCATGCTGCACCATGCCTTCGCGGCCATCGGGCGCGACGATGCCGAGGCCCACATCCTTCGCGTCGGCAACATGGTTCTGGTGCGAGTAATTCATCGCCCCCGGGTGGAAAGCGGTGATCTGGTTGTCGTCCAGGTCGGTGGTGATGAAAGCCTGGGCGGTAAAGGTCTCCGCGACCTGGCGCACATGCGCCTGCGACAGCCGCAGTTTATCCAGCCGGTAGGCGTAAGGCTGATAGTCATCGCCCACCGTGGCCATGATCAGCGGATCGCCGCCGAGCATCTTCAGCGTGTAGGCGATGTTGCCGGCGCAGCCGCCGAACTCGCGGCGCATGTCGGGCACCAGGAACGCCACGTTCAGGATCTGGATCTTCTCGGGCAGGATGTGGTTCTTGAACCGGTCATGGAACACCATGATGGTGTCGAAGGCGATCGAGCCGCAGATGAGCGTGGACATGGTCGTGTGGATCCGAGGTACGCGTACGGCAATGGGCGCCGCCGCAGGGTTGGCATGGAGCAGGTCTTAACCGGGGGATTATAGCGTGGCGCCGCCGGGGCCCCGTCCGGCATGGGCATCGACGGCGTCGCATCGGCGCGCCGTCCCGTCGGCTACCATCACGGCATCGCCCATCCGGACACCGCGCACGCCCATGAACAGCCACCTGCCCTACCGCGCCACCACCGCGACCGGTGAGACGATCGATGTCACCTTCGACCTGCACGGCGAGACGCGCAACGAGGCCGATGTCAGTGCCCTGCTGACCGCGCTGCTCTCCGCGATCGATGCGCGGGTGGCCGACCGCGAGGGCGTCAGCAATGGCGACGTGCTGCAGGCCCTGGCGATGGCGACCGCACTGCGGGTGGCGATGATCCCGGCGCCGCGCACGGTCACCGAGCCGCTTGCGCGTGACCTGCTCGACACCGCGCTCTCCTGCGCCAGCTTCGCGCAACGGGTGCCGGCGCCGGCCGTGCAGCCCGCCGCTGCACAACCGGCGGTCCCGCAGTCCTGACGGCGGCTGCAGCCGGCAGGCCCGGCGCGGCCCGCAACCTGGAACGGAAACACGGCAGATGGCGGTCCTGGAACTGCGGCCGGCCGGACTGTACTGCCCGGCCGGCGACTTCTACATCGATCCCTGGCGGCCGGTCGAGCGCGCCGTGCTCACGCATGCGCACGCCGACCATGCGCGCCGCGGACATGCGCGCTACCTGGCGCAGCGCGATGCGCTCGGCGTGCTGCTCGCGCGCCTCGGTCCGGTCTCGATCGATGCCGTCCCCTATGGCGAACGCACGACGATCGGCACCGCCCGCGTCTCGCTGCACCCGGCCGGCCATGTGCTGGGATCCTCGCAGGTGCGGGTCGAGGTCGGCGGCGAGACCTGGGTAGTCACCGGCGACTACAAGCTCGACGACGATCCCACCTGCACCGCCTTCGAGCCGGTGCGTGCCGACGTGCTGATCACCGAATCCACGTTCGGCCTGCCGATCTATCGATGGGCGCCGCCCGCGCGGCTGTTCGCGGACATCGACGAATGGTGGCGCGGCAATGCAGCCGCGGGCCGGCCGAGCGTGGTGTATGCGTATGCGTTCGGGAAGGCCCAGCGCATCCTGGCCGGGGTCGATGCCTCGATCGGGCCGATCGTCTGCCACGGCGCAGTCGAGGTCCTGAACCGCTGCTACCGCGAGGCTGGCGTGCCGCTGCCGCACACCCTCGTCGCGACCGGGCCGGCGCGCAGCGCCGATCGTGCGGCCCTGGCAGGTGCGCTGGTCGTCGCGCCGCCGTCCGCGCAAGCGACGCCCTGGCTGCGCCGCTTCCCCGATGCGAGCGATGCGTTCGCCTCGGGCTGGATGCAGTTGCGCGGTGCGCGCCGACGGCGGTCGGTCGACCGCGGCTTCGTGATGTCCGACCATGCCGACTGGCCCGGCCTGCTGCGTGCGATCGAGGCGAGCGGGGCATCCTGCGTGTATGCGACGCACGGTTATGCCGCATCGCTGTCGCGCTATCTTCGAGAACGTGGCCTGGACGCGCGGACCTTCGAGACACGCGAGTTCGATGCACAGTACACCGGCGAACAGGAGGAGCCGGCCGCGGCGGACATCGCGGTGCCCGGCGATGAGCCGCGTCCGGCGGACGCCCCCGCCGATGCGTGAGTTCGCCGCGCTCTATCGCGCGCTCGATTCGACCACCTCGACCCGCGCCAAGCGCGCTGCGCTGGCCGCGTACTTCGACCGGGCGATGCCGGCCGATGCGGCATGGGCCGTGTACTTCCTGTGCGGCGGACGGCCGAGGCAGGCCGTGCCGGTGAAGGTGCTGCGCGCGATCGCGGCCGAACGTGCGCAGGTGCCCGACTGGCTGTTCGAGGAGAGCTACCAGGCGGTCGGCGACCTGGCAGAGACGATCGCGCTGCTGCTGCCGCCCTCGGCCGGGGTGGCGCAGACCGTGCCGCTGCATGAATGGGTGGAGCAGCGGCTGCTGAAGATCCGCGGCATCGCTCCGGTCGTGCTCGCGCCGATGCTCAACGGCTGGTGGGACGAACTGGATGCACATGGGCGCTTCGTCTGGAACAAGCTGATCACCGGTGGCTTCAGGGTCGGCGTGTCGCGGCAGCTGGTGGTGCAGGGCGTGTCCGAGGCCAGCGGCCTCCCCTCGCAGGTGGTCGCCGAGCGATTGACCGGCGACTGGCAACCGGATGCCGGCGCATGGCTGCGGCTGGTCGACCGGGACGAGGGCGTGGTGCCGCCGGGGCGCCCGTATCCGTTCTTCCTGGCCCACGCCTTGCCGGGTCCGGTCGAGTCGCTCGGCGAACGCAGCCGATGGGCCGCCGAGTGGAAGTGGGACGGCATCCGCGCGCAGGTGGTGCGCCGGAACGGCGAGACCTTCCTGTGGTCACGGGGCGAGGAACTGATGACGGACCGCTTCCCGGAGGTCGCCGCCGCCGCCGGTGCGCTGCCCGATGGCTGCGTGCTCGATGGCGAACTGGTCGCCTGGCGCGACGGGCGGGTCGCGCCGTTCGCGCTGCTGCAGCAGCGCATCGGTCGAACGAAGCTGTCGGCGGCGGTGCTGGCGCGCGCACCGGTGGCGTACATCGCCTACGACCTGCTCGAGCACGATGGCATCGACCTGCGCACGCGGCCGTTCTCGGAGCGCCGCGCGCGGCTGGAAGCCGTGGTCGGTGCACTGGGTGAAGGCATCGTTTCAGCGTCGCCGCTGCTCGCGGCAACGACCTGGCCCGGACTGGCCGCGTCGAGGCTGGACGCACGTGCGCACAGCGTCGAGGGGCTGATGCTCAAGCGCATGGACTCCACCTACGGCATCGGCCGCACCCGGTCGAGCCCGGACGGCGAATGGTGGAAGTGGAAGATCGATCCGCTGTCGATCGATGCGGTGCTGGTGTATGCACAGCGCGGCCACGGCCGTCGGGCGAGCCTCTACACCGACTACACGTTCGCGCTCTGGCATGAAGGCGCGCTGGTGCCGTTCGCGAAGGCGTATTCCGGGCTGACCGACGCCGAGATCGCGAAGGTCGACGCATACATCCGGCAGCACACGATCGAGAAGTTCGGACCGGTGCGCAGCGTGGTGCCGAAGCTGGTGTGCGAGATCGGCTTCGAGGGCATCGCGCAGAGCGCACGCCACAAGTCGGGCATCGCGGTGCGCTTCCCGCGCATCCTGCGCCTGCGCGACGACAAGCGCGTCGAGGACGCGGACACGCTCGAGCAGCTGCGCACGCTCGCCGCCGCGCTCTCGTGAGGGTCCGGTGCTGAACCCGTTCCGGCTGCTCGGCGTCGACTTCACCAGCGCGCCACGCCGTGCCAAGCCGATCACCGTCGCGCATGCACGGCTGTCGGGCGGCGCCGCAGGCGGCACCACCTGCAATCCGGTGGTGCAGGTCGAGGCGGTCGACGCGCTCGAGTCCTTCGCCGCGTTCGAATCCCTGCTCGCCGAGCCGGGCCCGTGGATCGGCGGCTTCGACTTCCCGTTCGGGCTGCCGCGCACCGCGGTGGTCGAACTCGGCTGGCCCTCGGACTGGCGCAGCCTGGTGCTGGCCTGCGCCGGGATGCCGCGTGCCGCATTCCGGGCCTGCCTCGATGCCCATCGGCAGGCGCGTGCAGTCGGCGACCGCTATGTCCATCGTGCGGTCGACCGGCCGGCCGGATCGCACAGCCCGCTGAAGCTGGTCAATCCACCGGTGGCGCTGATGTTCCTGGAGGGCGCGCCACGCCTGGCGCGCGCCGGCGCCACGGTCGCCGGCCATGTCGAGGGCGATGGCCGGCGGGTGGCGGTCGAGGCCTATCCCGGCTACCTGGTGCGCGCGATCACCCGCCAGTCGTACAAGAGCGATACCCGTGCGAAGCAGACGGTGCAGCGCCATGCGGCGAGAGGCATGATCCTGGCGGCGCTGTGCCGCGGCGACCACCCGCTGGGCCTGCGGCTGTCCGCGCCCCGGCCGCTGCTCGATCGTGCGCTGGACGATGCCAGCGGCGACACGCTGGACGCGATCGTGTGCGCGATGCAGGCAGGATGGGCGTCGCAGCAGCCGGGCTTCGGGATCCCGGCCGGCACCGATCCGCTGGAGGGCTGGATCGCGGGCGTGCCGTCGTCCGGCCATGCAACGGAGGCGGCGCAGGGCCTGCCACGGGAAGGCGGCGCATGAACGGCGTGCCCGCCGGACCGCCGGGCGAATCCACGCGCCTGGATCCGCAGCCCGGGCCTGCAGCCCTGCGCCTGCCGGCGGCGCTGGCGCGCTGGTTCGAACGGCGCGGCTGGCGTCCGTTTCCGTTCCAGCGCGAGCTCTGGCAGGCCTATGCGCGGGGTGGCAGCGGCCTGCTGCATGCGACCACCGGCTCCGGGAAGACGTATGCGGTGTGGTTCGCCGCACTGATCGAAGCGCTGCGCGGCGGCGCCCGGCGCCCGAAGGCGCGGCCGTACACCGTGCTCTGGATCACGCCGATGCGCGCGCTGGCGGCCGACACGGCGCGCGCGCTCGCCGAGCCGCTGGCCGAGCTCGGGCTGGACTGGACGGTCGGCATGCGTACCGGCGACACGGCCAGCGCCGAGCGCGCACGGCAGCAGCGCAAGCCGCCGACCGCGCTGGTCACCACGCCGGAAAGCCTGTCGGTGATGCTGGCGAAGGCGGACGCGGCGGCACTGCTGGGCAACGTGAAGCTGGTGGTGGTCGACGAATGGCATGAACTGCTCGGCAGCAAGCGCGGCGTGCAGGCGCAGCTCGCGCTCGCACGCGTGGCGCGGTTCAGTCCTGGCGTGCGCATCTGGGGACTGTCCGCGACCATCGGCAACCTCGTCCAGGCGCGCGAGGCGCTGCTCGGTTCGACCCGCGGCGCCGGCGTGCTGGTGCAGGGCAAGGTGCCGAAGCGTGTGGTGGTCGATACCGTGATCCCGGATGCGCCCGATCGATTCCCCTGGGCCGGCCACCTCGGCATGCGCATGGTGGAGCCGGTCGCGCGCGAGATCGAATCGGCGTCGACCACGCTGGTGTTCACCAACGTGCGTTCGCATGCCGAGCAGTGGTACCAGGCCCTGCTCGAGGCGCGGCCCGAGTGGGCCGGGATGATCGCGCTGCATCATGGTTCGCTCGATCGCAGGTTGCGCGACTGGGTCGAACTCGGGCTGAAGGAAGGCCGGTTGAAGGCGGTGGTGTGCACGTCCTCGCTCGACCTGGGCGTGGATTTCCTGCCGGTCGAGCGGGTGATCCAGATCGGCAGTCCCAAGGGCATCGCCCGCCTGCTGCAGCGGGCGGGCCGCTCGGGGCATGCGCCCGGCCGGGTGTCGCGCATCTCCTGCGTGCCCACGCACAGCTTCGAACTGATCGAAGCGGCGGCTGCGCGCATCGCGGCCGGTGGACGCCGGGTCGAATCCCGGACGCCGCCAGAGGCGCCGGTCGACGTGCTGGTGCAGCACCTGGTGACCGTCGCGCTCGGCGGCGGCTTCGAGGCGGACGACCTGTTCGCCGAGGTGCGCAGCACCTGGGCCTACCGCCAGCTCGACCGTGCGACCTTCGACTGGGCGATCGAGTTCGTCACCCGGGGCGGGTCGCTGCATGCCTATCCGGAGTACCGGCGCGTGGTGCAGGCCGACGATGGACGTTACCGGGTGCCTGACCGTGCGATCGCGCGCCGGCACCGGATGTCGATCGGCACCATCACCGCCGACAGCGCGATGGACGTGCGCTTCATCAGCGGCGGCCGGGTGGGCACGGTCGAGGAATCGTTCGTGAGCCGGCTGAAGCCGGGGCAGGCGTTCCTGCTCGGTGGACGGCTGCTGTCGCTGGTGCGCATCCGCGAGATGACCGCGTACGTCCAGCGCGCGAAGGCCGGCACGGCCGCGGTGCCGCGCTGGCAGGGCGGGCGCAGCCCGCTGTCCACCGAACTCGCGCAGGCGGTGGTCGAGATGATCGGGCGGGCGGGGGAGGGCGACCGCAGCCTGCCGGAGCTGCGTGCGGTGTCGCGGCTGGTCGAGCTGCAGCAGCGCTGGTCGGTGATGCCGCGCGCGGACGAACTGCTGGTCGAGACCGTGCGCACGCGCGAAGGCCACCACCTGTTCTGCTTTCCTTTCGGTGGCCGGCTGGTGCACACGGGTCTCGCGTCGCTGTTCGCATGGCGGGTGTCGCGCGCGGCACCGAACACGTTCAGCATCGCGGTCAGCGACTACGGCTTCGAACTGCTGTCGCCGGTGCCGGTCGACTGGAAGGCGGCGTTCGAAGGCGACCTGCTCGACGACGCTGACCTCCAGCCGGACCTGCTCGAGAGCCTGAATGCGGGCGAACTCGCGCGCCGCCAGTTCCGCGAGATCGCGCGCGTGTCGGGGCTGGTGTTCACCGGCTTCCCCGGCCAGCCCAAGCGTGCGCGAGAACTGCAGGCGAGCGCCGGGCTTCTGCACGACGTGTTCGAGAAGCACGACCCGGGCAACCTGCTGCTGGCGCAGGCGCGTGCGGAGGTGATGCGCGACGAACTCGACCTCGAACGCCTCGCGGGCACGCTCGCCCGGATGCGTTCGATGACACTGCGCCTGGTGGACGTGGCGCATCCGACGCCGTTCGCCTTCCCGCTGATGGCCGCGCGCATCCGCGAGAAGGTGTCGACGGAGAAGGTCGGCGACCGCATCGCGCGCATGGTCGCGGAACTGGAACGCGCCGCGGGGCCAGGATGACGGCGACGATCGAGATCGTGGGCGAGACGATGCACCTGCTGCCCGAGCGTGCGCTGCTCTGGCCGGCTGGGCGCATGTTGCTGGTCGCCGATGCGCACTTCGGGAAGGCCGCACGGTTCCGTACGCTGGGCGTGCCGGTGCCCGCGGGCACGACGGCCGCCAACCTGGCGGTGCTCGACGCCCTGGTGGCCAGGCATGCGGTCGAGCGCGTGGTGTTCCTGGGCGACCTGATGCACGGCAGGCTGCTGCCCGGATCGGCTACCTTCCGCGCGCTGGCCGACTGGCGCGACCGGCGGCCGGCGTTGTCGCTGGAACTGGTGCCCGGAAACCACGACCGGCATGCCGGCGAGCTGCCCGCGGCATTGGGGATCCTGGTGCATCCGGATCCGCTCTTCATCGGTCCGTTCGCACTGCGCCACCATCCGGACCCCTCGCCCGGCCGCTACGTGCTGGCCGGGCACGTGCACCCGGTGGTGACCCTCCACGGACGCGGGCGCGACCGGCTGCGCACGCCCTGCTTCGCATTCGGTGACGCGGTCGGCGTGCTGCCGGCCTTCGGGGCGTTCACCGGCGGCTTCGTCGTCGAGCGCACGGCCGCCGGCCAGGTGTTCGTGGTGGCCGGCGAGCGCGTGCTCAGGTTGCCTGCAGTCGGCGTACAGGCCTGACTGCAGGCAGCCCCTGGCCGAGGCTCAGCCGCGCCGCTTGCGCAGCACCAGGCCGCCGAACGCCAGCGCGCCAAGCATCAGCGGCAGCGAGCCGGGGATCGGCACGACCCGCGGATCCACCGGGTTCGACGAGATGGTGATCGAGCCGGCAGCCACTTCGCCGTTGTTGCCCACCTCGCCGATGTACAGGTACAGGCCGGCCGTCGACAGGATGCTGGTCAGGTTGAAGCTCAGCTCGCCGCCATCGCCCATGCTCACGAAGCCGAAGGCATCGACGCCGGTCGACGAGTTGGCATCGAAGGTGCCGAGCGTCGCGACTGCGTTGTCGACCGTGCTGCCGCCCGGGCCGGTGCCGAACAGTTGTGCGGCCGCCGGTGCACGCTGGGTTCCCGGCGCGAACACCAGGCCGGAGGCGAAATTGAACACGTTCAGGCCGGGCAGTGCGTTGACGCAGACAGCCGTGGCGCAGAGGGTGGTGGACAGGCGGACGGCATCGAGGTCGAAGCCGCTGAACTGCGACCCGGCCCCGCCGACGCCGGAGTTGCTGTCGCGGATGGTGATCGACTGCAGCGTGCCGATGCCGCTGGTCGACAGGTCGGCCCGGAACACCGCGGTCTGTGCCGGCGAGCCACCGATCTCGCCGGTGAGCTGGGTGAACGTCAGGCTCGCTGCAGACGCCCCGGCCGACAGGCCGAGGCCGACGCTGGCTGCGACTACGATGGCAGCCGAAAGGCTGGCGTGCATCCGTGATGTCGTTCTGTGAGTCATGGTGTTGTCCTCCTGAGGGTTGCGACCTTGGTCGGACGACCGGCCGTTCTTTCGAATGTCTTCGAAGCGCTACCGTAATCCCGACCATCGCGTCCTGCAAGTTGAGAAGTGCTCGCTATCGACCGGAGTCAGTCCGTGGAGGGCGCCGCCACGAGGCGTCCACGTCGGGGAAGCAGCGCCAGGCTGGCGAGCGCCGCGATCAGCACGCCGATCGCGAGCCGGCCGCCCGCGTGCATGAACTCGAGCCACAGTATCGAGGGATAGAACAGGCCTGGCGCGTGGTCGTCGCGCAGGGCGCCCCAGGCGAAGCCGTGCAGCGACAGCGGCAGGTCGACCATCAGCCAGGCGACCGACAGGGCTGCGGCCAGCGCGATCCGCAGCAGCCTGAGCCAAAGCGCACCTGGCCATGCACCGGCCAGGCCCACCGCAAGCACGAATGGCACGAGCATCCCGAACAGCGGCGTTGCGATCTCGAACCAGTCCTGTCCGGTCGGGAACACGGCGGTGTTGCCGATCACGATCGGCTGCACCACGCGGCTGCGCATGCGGATCACCGTCTCGTTGCGGCCCTGCTCGACAGCCAGCGCGGTGGTACGGATGCGGTCGTCGATCCGTTCGAGCGACCACTGGGTCGCAGGCATCAGGGCCGTCACCACGCGTGCACCGCCCTGCCACGCCGCGCTGCCGGCCGCGGCCGACAGCGCCAGCAGCACGAGCAGGAAGGAGGCCAGGCCCGTGCGTCCTTCGACCGGGCCTGCAGCGCCCTGCTCAGGCACCGGCGGCGGCGGCGGTGCGGGGGCGCATGCCCGCGACGCCATGGACGAACACGGTGACCGCGATCACCAGCAGCGCCGGCAGCGCGATGCTGTGCAGCACTTCGAACAGGCTGCGGTCGATGCGCCATGCGAAGAACAGCGCGACGATACGGGCCTGGTTGAGGGCGAACACCATCATCGATCCCAGGAGCAGCGCCAGCAGACGCCGCTTCCAGCCCAGTGGCAGCGCTGCCAGCGCCGCGGCCAGCAGGAACAGGATCTCCACGCCTTCGCAACCGCGCAGCACGTTGAGGCCGCCGCCGCGCGCCTCGATGGTCGCCGCACGAGGCCGCGCCTCGAGCGCCGGATCGATCCAGCCGATCAGCCTGGCTGCCGGTTTCACCGTGGCGGTGTGGATGACCATGCGTTCGATCGCCGTGCCGCGCGCGGCCCACCAGCCGGTCTGCAGCGCGCCGAACACCGCCGCGAACAGCAGCACGACGAGCCACGGCGACCGTCGTGGCTCGGATGCCGCTTCGCTGCCGATCACGCCATCGGGCAGGTACGGGATCCTGGTTTCCGGTCGGTGCATGTCGGATCGTCGCGGTTGGATGCGTCGATGATCACCCCGCGACATGACGATCGCGCGACGGTCATGGCCCTGCGCGCGTAGTCCGCTTGCGCGCGATTCCGCTTCGCCGGCAGGCGTCCGAGCAGTACTTCACCTCGTCCCAGGTGTTGCGCCAGCGCTTGCGCCAGGCCATGGGCCGGCCGCAGGCGAGGCACGGCTTCTGCGGCAGCGACTGCTTGTTGCCCTTGAAGGACGGGGGCCTTGCCGGCATGGCAGCGCGTGCGCCCGGCTCAACCCCGGATCAGCGGCCGGATCGTGCTGAAGCCGCCATCGACCGCGATCACCTGTCCGGTGACGCGGCGCGCGGGCGCAGACAGCAGCCAGTCGACCAGCGACGCGACTTCCTCCGGCTGCCCGATGCCGCCGATCGGATACTGGCGGGCGGCCGCCTGCCGGATGTTGTCGCTCGCCAGCAGCGGCGCAGCCATCGGGGTCTCCATCAGCCCCGGTGCGATCGCATTGACCCGGATGTCGTTCGGCGCATAGGTCGCGGCGGCGGAGCGCACCAGCGCCTCGATCGCCCCTTTCGCCGCCGCCACTGCCTCGTGGTTGACCACGCCGATGCGCGCGACGATCGTCGAGAACAGCACTGCCGAACCGCCGCCCGAGGCGGTGCCGGCATTGCGGTGCGCCTCGACGAAGGCGCGCAGCGAGAAGAACGCCGTGTCGAGGTTGGCCGACAGCACCGACCGGTACTGTGCCTCTGCGGTGCGGTGCAGCGGCAGTATCAGCGTGCTGCCGGCTGCGTTGACCAGCGCGCCGGGCAGGCCGAACCGCTCGATGCAGGCGGCGACCGCGGCGGCGGCACCGGCTTCGGTCGACACGTCGGCCTCTATGGTCGCGGTCGTCGTGGCCGGCGTGGCGGAGGCAGCGATCTTCGCCAGCGATCGCGTGACCAGCACGGGTGTCCAGGCGGACGGGTCGAGGGCTGCGGCGATGGCGCGGGCGAGTCCACCGGAACCGCCGGTGATCAGTACGGGTCGTGTCATTGCAGGAGGTCCTTCTGGATGCCCGGAGGCGGGTTGCCGTCGTTCGCGCGGATCAGCGCGGCGCGTGCCTCGATCGCCGCGCGTGCATCGGGCGTGATCCGGTCGACGTTCTTCAGTTGCAGGGCCATGCGCGTGTTCTTCGCGAGGCGCGGCCGATGGCGCAGCAGGAAGTCCCAGTACAGCGTGGTGAACGGACAGGCGTCATCGCCGCTGGCGACCGCTGGATCGTAGCGGCAGCCCTTGCAGTAGTTGCTCATGCGGTCGATGTAGCGGCCGGTGGCGGCATATGGCTTCGAGGCCATCACGCCGCCGTCGGCGTACAGCGCCATGCCCAGCGTGTTCGGCAGTTCGACCCACTCGATCGCATCGACGTACACCGCGAGGTACCAGCGATGCACTGCCTTCGGATCGGCGCCGAGCAGCAGCGCATAGAGGCCGGTCACCATCAGCCGCTGGATGTGGTGCGCGTAGCCGAGTTCCAGCGTCTGCCCGATCGACTCGCGCAGGCAGGCCATCGGCGTGTCGCCGTTCCAGTAGAAGGCAGGCAGCGGCTGCCGTGCTTCGAGCACGTTCAGGTCGAGGTAGCCGGGCATCGCGCGCCAGTAGATGCCGCGCACGTACTCCCGCCAGCCGAGCACCTGGCGGATGAAGCCCTCGGCCGCGGGCAGCGGCACATGGCCTTCGCGCCAGGCGCGTTCGGCTGCGGCGATCACCTCGCGCGGGTCGAGCAGCTTCAGGTTCATCGCCGCCGACAGGTGCGCATGGTAGAGCCAGGGCTCGCCGGTCCACATCGCGTCCTGGTGGTCGCCGAACAGCGGCAGGCGCTGCTCGATGAAGGCATCGAGCGCGGCCAGGGCATCGGCGCGGGTCACCGGCCATGCGAAGCGTTCGAGCGAGCCCGGATGGCCGCCGAGCCGCCGTTCGACCAGCGCGATCACTTCGCGGGTGATCGCGTCCGGCGCAACGCGCGCGGGCGGCGGCACCGCACGCGGGCCGGAGGCGGGGAACGACTTGCGGTTCTCGGCGTCGAAGTTCCACTGCCCGCCTGCGGGTTCCCCGGCCTCCATCAGCACCGAATGGCGCTTGCGCATCTCGCGGTAGAAGAACTCCATCCGCAGCTGCTTGCGGCCCTTCGCATGCCGCTCGAAGTCGCCGCTGCTGCACAGGAAATGCCGGTCCTCGCGCAGCGCGGGTGCGGCCGCATGCGCCGCGAACGCCTCGCGCAGCCGCCACTCGCCCGGGGTGACCATCACGACGGACTGCGGCGCGATGGCAGCGACCGCCTGGGTCAGCGCCGCGCACAGCGACGGGGCGCAGGCCGGATCGTCGAGCCGGCTGTACCAGGTGCGCAGGCCGTCGTCCGCGGCCTGCCGCGCGAAGTGACGCATCGCCGCGAGGAACATCACGGTGCGCGGCCTGGAACTCCATGCGGCGGTCGACTCCTCGATGGCTTCCGCCATGAACATCGCGTCGCACGCGGGGTCGAAGTCGTCGAAGGCGGCCGAGCGTCGGTCGAGCTGGTCACCGAGCACGAACACCAGCCGTCGCACCGGTGGAACGGGCGGGCGTGACGGAAGCCCCGGCACGGCGAACGATGCGCCTGCCGAAGGCCGACCCTGCGCGGCGCGGCCCGAGTGCGGTCGACCGTTGGCTGGCTTCCGGATGGCCATCAGGGTGCGTTCCCTTCATCCAGGTGGTCCTGGCCCGCGGCATCGTCGAACAGGTTCGCCTGCCCCGCGGCGGCGGCGGCCGCCACGCGCGCACGTGCCGGCCCGGATGCGCCGGATGCAGCGGTGGCGCGCGCGGTCGGCGGCAGCCCGCTGCGCCGGCTGCCATGGCGCTGCTGGATGACATCGGCCTCCGCACGCGCATCGGCACGGCGCCGGACGGACGCCATCCGCTCACGCGCCGCGCGAAAGGCCGTCGCGTGGTCGACGACCGGCATCGGATAGTCCTTGCCGACGATGCAGCCTGCTTCGCGCTGCACCGACAACGGCATGGTGTGCGGCTCGGCCAGGAAGCGGGCCGGCACTCTTGCCAGCGCCGGCAGTTCGGCGCGGATGAACACGCCGTCCGGATCATGGTCGAGCACCTGCTTCGCCGGCGAATAGATGCGCAGGGTGTTGATGCCGGTGGTACCCGACTGCATCTGGAACTGGCTGTAGTGGATGCCCGGTTCGAAATCGAGGAAGGCACGCGCCAGGAAGGGTGCGGTGTGCTGCCAGTGCAGCCACAGGTGGTAGGACGCGAACGACACGAGCATCGCGCGCATGCGGAAGTTGATCCAGCCGCAGCGGGCGAGCGCGTGCATGCAGGCGTCGACCATCGGGTAGCCAGTCTCTCCCTGCTGCCAGGCGAGCAGCCGTGCCGCCGCGTCACTGCCGGGCAGGGGTGGCGCCGCGTCGCGCAGCCCGTCGCAGGCATGCGAGAAATTCTCGAACTCGATGCGCGGCTCGTCCTCCAGCTTCTGCATGAAATGGCAGTGCCAGCGCAGGCGGCCCTGGAACGAATGCAGCGACGTGGCCCAGCGTGCATCGATGGGCTCGCCTGCCGCACGCCGTTCGCGCACGTCGCGCGCGCGCGCGGCCGCTGCCTGCGCCACCCGGCGCAACGAGATCGAACCCCATGCGAGATGGGTCGACAGGCGCGAGCAGTGCTCGAACGCGGTCACCGGGCTGGACATGCCGCGCCGGTAGTCGACCCCGCGCGTCGCCAGGAAGCTGGCCAGGGTCGACTGCGCCTGCGCTTCGCCGCCGCGCTGGGCGTCGGGGCGCGACGAGTCGGGCAGGCCGAGCGCCCGGGGCCCCGGGCGATGGCCATGGTCGAGGCCCGCGGGTCCCGCGATCCTGCAGGGCGCCTCGGACAGCGGCTCGTCCATCCGCTGCGACCAGCGGCGCGCCCAGCCATCCCGGCTCTTCAGCCGGCGCACCACGCCGGTCTGCGGAATCTCGGTCCAGGCGACGCCGTTCGTGCGGCACCAGCGGCCGACCGCCAGGTCGCGGTCGAAGGTCAGCCGGTTGCCGGTCTCCTCGTGGCTCCACAGCGCATCGAACGGACATTCCCGGTTCAGCCTGTCGAGCACCTGCGGCAGCTCGCCGGTACGCAGCGTCAGCGCGATGCCGCGCTGCCTGAGCCGGGCGTCGAGGGCGGCGAGGCAGTCGTCGATGAACCTGAAGTGCGCTGGATCGAATTCGGCGCCGTGCAGCAGTGACGGCTCGTGCACGTAGAGCGCAATGACCGGGCCGCGCGCCGCGGCCCGGACGAGCGGTCGATGATCGTCGATGCGCAGGTCGCGCTTGAACCAGACAACGGAATTCGCCACGTGCAAGGGTATCGGAGCGGGCCGCAGAGTCTATGCGCGGCCGGCGCCTGCGGGCCCGGACGGTGGCTTGTCCGGCGGCGTGGGCGCGCCTCGGCGCGCCGGGCCAGCGGGGTGCCGGCACGTCCGGCCCGGCCGCCGCGCACGGCATGGGTCGACTCGCGCTACCCTCCGCTGCTGTCCAACCCCTTGCCAAGGAGCCTGCCGTGCACAAACCCATCCGCCGCATCGTCACCGGACACGACGACAAGGGCGTCGCCGTCGTCGTCGAGGATCGCGACGCGCCCAACGTGCGCACCGTCGAGCTGCGGGGCGGCCTGACCATGACCGAGCTGTGGGTCAGCGATCGATCGCCGATGGCCATCGACGCGCCGGACGCGACGGCGTCGGTGAAGACGCTGCAGCCGCCGGCCGGTGGCAACGTGTTCCGCGTCGTGCGTTTCCCGCCCGAGAAGACCTTCATCCACAACCTGACCGGCGAGAAGGCGCGTGCGGCGTTCGGCGCAGTCGGCTCGGCGGAGGCTTCGCAGCACAGCGAGAACGTTCGCCATCCGCTGATGCACAAGACGAAGACCGTCGACTACGGCCTCGTGCTGGAAGGCGAGATCTGGCTCGTGCTCGACGACTCGGAAGTCCTGTGCCGCCAGGGCGACATCATCGTCCAGCGTGGGACCAACCATGCCTGGAGCAACCGGTCGGACGCCGACTGTGCGGTCGCCTTCATCCTGATCGACGGCGAGCACGACAAGTAGGCCGCGGCCGGCAGGAACACTCGAACGCCAGGGATGGCGGAGCCCCCGGGCCCACCGGAAGCCCTCACGCCACTTCGAGCAGTTCCTGCATCGGGCGCACGTCGAGCGTGATGCCCACCTTGCGCCACTGCGCGATCTCTTCGCGCAGCAGCGCGGCGGTCAGCGGATTGTCCGCCAGCCAGTGCGGCTCGAGCTTCAGCCGGTACTCGCCGCGGACCACGCGCGCCTCGATCGTCGGCAGCTCGATGTCCGTGCGCGACCGGTAGAACATCGCGGCAAGGCGCAACGCCATCGTCGACGCGATGTCGGCGGGCGCCTCGAGCATCCCCTGCATCTTGTCGAGCGACCCGCGATGCGCGAGCACGAGCGTCGCCAGGCGCGCCTGCTCGCTGCGCGAGAAACCAGGCATGTCCGCATTGCGGATGATGTAGGCGGTGTGCTTGTGGTAGCCCGAATGGGCGACGGTGATGCCGATCTCGTGCAGGCGCGCCGCCCAGTCGAGCAGCTGCCCAGCGTTCGCCGCGCCGGCCTGCTCGCCGGCCAGAAGGTCCTGCAGCAGTGCATGGGCCAGGGCGCCGACCCGCCGCGCCTGGGCCGTGTCGACATGGTAGCGATGCATGAACTGCTCGACGGTGAGGTCGCGCATGTCGTGGTGGTGGAAGCGGCCGAGCATGTCGTAGAGGATGCCCTGGCGCATCGCGCCGGTCGCCAGCGCCATGTGCGGCACTTCGAGCGCCTCGAACACCGCGAGCATGATCGACAGTCCGCCAGGCAGCACCGGCACCCGGTCGGCGCGCAGGCCGGCCAGGGCGAGGGCGTCCAGCCGGTCGAGTGCGCCGATCCGGATCATCTGCGATTTCAGCCGCTGCAATCCGTCGAGCGTGATGCCGTTGTCGGTGTAGCCGTTGAACTCGAGCAGGTCGCCAAGCGCGCGCGCGGTGCCGGAGGATCCGATCGCATGCGTCCACTCGCCATGGCGGAACGCCTTGCGGATGGTGTCCAGCTCGGTTGCGGCGGCGGTCTCCGCCGCGCGGAAGTTCGACTTGCTGAGCCGGCCATCGCTGAAATGCCGCATCGAGAAGCTGACGCAGCCCATGTACAGGCTTTCCAGCTTCAACGGGTCCAGCCCGGAACCGATGATGCACTCGGTCGAGCCGCCACCGATGTCCACCACCAGCCGGGGCGCGGGCGATGGCGGCAGGCCGTGGGCGACGCCGAGGTAGATCAGCCGGGCTTCCTCGCGGCCGGCGACGACCTCGATCGGGAAGCCGAGCGCGGCCTCCGCCTTCGCCAGGAATTCCTTCGCGTTCTTCGCCACGCGCAGCGTATTGGTGCCCACCGCACGCACCGCTTCGGTGGGCATCCCGCGCAGGCGCTCGCCGAACTGGCGCAGCGCGTTCAGGCCGCGCTGCTGCGCGGCCTCGTCCAGCCGCTTGTCGGCACCCAGGCCGGCGCCGATGCGCACCGGCTCGCGCAGCGAATCGAGCGGGTAGACCTGTTCGCCGACCACGCGGGCGACCTGCAGGTGGAAGCTGTTGGAGCCGAGGTCGACGGCCGCCAGGGTGGACAGCTGCGTCATCGCGCGCCCGTGCCTCCGGGCGCCGAAAGCCGGGGGCGCCTGCTGCCGGTCATTGCTCCACTTCGCGTTCGAGCTGCTCGGCGCTCACGTGCCGGACGTCCTTGCCCTTGATCAGGTACACGACGTACTCGGACATGTTCTTCGCGTGGTCGCCGATGCGCTCGATCGCCTTGGCCACCCAGAGGATCTCGAGCGAAGACGAAATGGTGCGCGGATCCTCCATCATGAACGTGATCAGCTTGCGCACGATCGTCTTGAACTCGTCGTCGACCTGCTCGTCCAGGCGCACCACCTTGGCCGGCACGCCGATGTCGAGCCGGGCGAACGCGTCGAGCGACTGGCGCAGCATGTCGACCGCGATCTCGGACATCTTCTTGATGTCCCGGTAGCGCGGGATCTGCAGCGAGTCGCGCTCGTGCAGGTTCTTCGCCATGCGGGCGATCTTGGCCGCCTCGTCGCCGATGCGCTCGAGGTCGGTGATGGTCTTGATCACCGTGAGGATCATGCGCAGGTCGATCGCGGTCGGCTGGCGGCGCGCGATGATGTGGCTGCACTGCTCGTCGATCTCGATCTCGAGCGCGTTCACCCGGTGGTCGGCTTCGATGATGCGGTCGCACTGCTCGATGTTGCCGGTGGACAGCACCTCGATCGCGCTGGTGATCTGCTGCTCGACGATGCCGCCCATCTGCAGCACGCGGGCACGCACGGCCTCGAGTTCCGCATCGAACTGTTTCGCGATGTGCTGGCTCATGTCGGTTTCCCGCTGTCGGATGGAAGGTGACCGTACAGGTTATCCCTGAAATGTGACATGCACATGGCGGCGGCGTCCGTGCAGGATGGCACGGTCAGCGCGAAAGGGTGCGCACGCCGGCGCTCGAGGCGACCAGCGCCACGTCGGCCGGGCGTCGGGCGAACAGGCCGTTGCAGACGACGCCGGCGATCTGGTTCAGTTCCGATTCGAGCGCTGCGGGATCGTGCATCTTCAGGCCGGGCACGTCGAGGATCAGGTTGCCGTTGTCGGTGGTGAAGCCGGTGCGCAGCGACGGCTGGCCGCCGAGCCGCGCGACCTGCCGGCCGACATGGCTGCGCGCCAGCGGCAGCACCTCGATCGGCAGCGGAAACCGGCCGAGCGTGCCGACCAGCTTCTTCTCGTCGACGATGCAGACGAACCGGCGCGCCACGGCGGCGACGATCTTCTCGCGGGTGAGCGCGCCGCCGCCGCCCTTGATCATCCGCAGGTGCTCGTCGATCTCGTCGGCGCCGTCGATGTAGACCGCGATGTCGTCGACGCTGTTGAGGTCGATCACCCGGATGCCGGCGGCCTTCAGCTTCGCGCTGCTGGCCTCTGAACTGGAAACCGCGCCCTCGATCCGGTCTTTCATCGCGGCGAGCTCGGCGATGAAGAAATCGACGGTCGAGCCGGTGCCGACCCCGATCACGGCGTCTTCCGGTACATGTGCCATCGCCGCCCTGGCCGCGATGCGCTTGAGTTCGTCCTGCGTGGCCATGAGATGATTATTGCAGGATCGCGCACGGGATGCACCCGGCGCGGCCCTGACGCCACCCCCGCAGGCCGCACCCTGAACGCCGTACCCTCTGCCGCGCTGGAACCCATGCCCAAGGAATACCTGGAACGCATCCTCAAGGCCCGCGTCTACGACGTGGCGATCGAGACGCCGCTCGACCTGGCGCCTTCCCTGTCGGCCCGGGTCGGCAGCGCCGTGCTGCTGAAGCGGGAGGACATGCAGCCGGTGTTCTCGTTCAAGCTGCGCGGCGCCTACAACAAGATGGCCAACCTGCCACCGGAGGCACTGCGGCGCGGGGTGATCGCCGCTTCGGCCGGCAACCATGCCCAGGGCGTCGCGCTGTCGGCGCAGAAGCTCGGCTGCCGGGCGATGATCGTGATGCCGGTGACCACGCCGCAGATCAAGGTGCAGGCGGTGGCCGGTCGCGGCGCCGAGGTGGTCCTGGCCGGAGACACCTACGACGAGGCCTATGCCCATGCGCTGGTGCTGATGAAGCGCCACCGGCTCACCTTCGTCCACCCGTACGATGACCCGGACGTGATCGCGGGGCAGGGCACGATCGGCATGGAGATCCTGCGCGACCATCCCGGGCCGATCGACGCGATCTTCGTCGCGATCGGTGGCGGCGGGCTGATCTCGGGCATCGGCGCCTACGTGAAGCGCCTGCGGCCGGAGATCCGGCTGATCGGCGTCGAGCCGGTCGACTCCGACGCGATGTACCAGTCGCTGCAGGCGGGGCGCCGGGTGCGGCTCGACCAGGTCGGTCTGTTCGCCGACGGCGTCGCCGTGAAGCAGGTCGGTGAAGAGACGTTCCGGCTGTGCCAGGTGCTGGTGGACGAGATCATCCGGGTCGACACCGACGAGATCTGCGCCGCGATCAAGGACGTGTTCGAGGATACGCGCTCGATCCTGGAGCCCGCCGGTGCGCTGGCGATCGCCGGACTCAAGGCGTGGACCAAGCGCGAAAAGGTGCGCGGCAGGACGCTGGTCGCGATCGCCTGCGGCGCGAACATGAACTTCGACCGGCTGCGCTTCGTCGCCGAACGCGCCGAGATCGGCGAGTCGCGCGAAGCCATCCTCGCGGTGACCATCCCCGAGCGGCCGGGCAGCTTCAGGGAGTTCTGCTCGCTGCTCGGCGCACGCAACGTCACCGAGTTCAATTACCGGTATGCGGACGCCACGCAGGCGCAGGTGTTCGTCGGCATCGAGGTGAAGAACCGGCGGGAAGCCGGCGACATGGTGAAGGCGCTGAAGAAGGCGGGGCTCGCCGCGCAGGACCTGACCGACAACGAGATGGCCAAGCTGCACGTGCGCCATCTGGTGGGCGGGCGGGCGCCGTCGGTGGACGACGAGATCGTCTACCGCTTCGAATTCCCGGAGCGCCCGGGCGCGCTGATGCGGTTCCTGCAGGCGATGAGCGGCGGCTGGAACATCACCCTGTTCCACTATCGCAACCACGGTGCCGACTACGGACGGGTGCTGGTGGGCATGCAGGTGCCCGCGAAGGATGGCGCCCGGTTCCGACGATTCCTGGCCGACCTCGGCTACAACTACCAGGACGAGTCGGACAACCCGGCCTACCGGCTGTTCCTGGGACGCTGAGGGCCTGCGCACGGGTACAATCTTCACGTGCAAAGCCTATCGAACCTGAATCGTTTTCCTGGTCCGCGCGCGCGCGGATGGCGATGCCGTGCGGCGCTCGTCGCGACGCTGACCCTGGCGCTCGGCGCAGCAGCGTTCGCGCCGCAGGCCAGGGCGCAACCGCAGGTCCCGGCGCAGATGCTCCAGCAGGACGAGGACGTCCGCGCGGCCCGCGAGGCTTTCCGCCTCGGCCAGGCTGCGCGCCTCGACCAGGCCGCCGCGCGGCTTCGGGGCCATCCGCTCGAGCCCTGGGTGCAGTACTGGCAGTTGCGCCTGCGGCTCGATACCGCCGAGATTGCCGAAGTGCAGGCGGCCCTGATCCGCCTCGCCGATACCCGGGCCGGCGACCAGTTGCGTGCCGACTGGCTCAAGGTGCTCGGCCGGCGCGGCCAGTGGGACCTGTTCGCCGCCGAACGTCCCAGCCTGGTCAACAGCGACATCGAAGTCGACTGCCATTCGCTGAACCAGCGGCGCCTGACCGGCGACGCCGCGGCCCTCGCCGAGGCGCGGCCCATCTGGTTCACCGGGCGTGACCTGCCCGAGGGCTGCACGCCGCTGTTCCAGGAGCTGATCGCGTCCGGGTCGCTGCGCGCCGACGACATCTGGGCGCGCATCCGGCTGGCATTCGAGGCCGGGCAGGCCGGCACGGTGCGCCGTGTCGCTGCGTTCCTGCCGGCGGGCCAGCAGCCCGACGGCAAGGCGGTCGACTTCGCACTGGGCAACCCGCAGGCGGTGCTCGACCGCAGGAATGACCTGCGTACCCGGGCGCAGCGTGAGGTCGTGATGTTCGCCGCACATCGGCTGGCCCGCACGTCGCCGCAGAATGCGGCCGAGGCCTGGGGACGGATCGACCAGCAGTTCAGCGAGTCGGAACGCGCCTACACCTGGGGTGCCATCGCATGGCTCGGCGCGCGCCGGCTGGATCCCGATGCCCTGCGCTGGTTCCGCCTGTCCAGCGGCGTGCAGCTGAGCGACGAGATGCTCGGCTGGCGGGTGCGTGCCGCGCTGCGTGCCGAGGCCTGGCCGGAGGTGCTTGCCGCGATCGGCCAGATGACGCCGCGCGAACAGCAGGATGCCGCCTGGCGGTACTGGCGCGCACGTGCGCTGCGCGAACTCAAGCGCAACGACGAGGCGGTGCCGATCCTGGCCGCGCTGTCGCGCGAGTTCAGCTTCTATGGCCAGCTCGCGCTGGACGACCTCGGCCCGGTGGCCGGTCCGCCGGCACCGCCACCCTTCAAGCCTTCGCGCGAAGACATGGAGGCGTTCGGCAAGCATCCTGCCGTGCAGCGAGCGCTGGCGTTCTACCGGCTGCAGATGCGCTTCGACGGCAATCGCGAGTGGTTCTGGGCCATCCGCTCGATGACCGACGAGCAGTTGCTGGCGGCCGCCGAATGGTCCCGCCGCAACCGGCTCTGGGACCGCGCGATCGCCACGGCCGAGCGCACGCGCGAGCTGCACGACTTCTCGCTGCGCTTCCTCGCGCCCTATCGCGAGGAGCTTCAGCCGCACGTGAAGAGCCAGCAACTGGACGAGGCGTTCGTGCTTGGCCTGATCCGCCAGGAAAGCCGGTTCCTGCCCGACGTCCGTTCGCATGCCGGGGCGTCGGGCCTGATGCAGCTGATGCCGGCCACCGCTGCCTGGGTGGCGAAACGCACCGGGATGCTCGACTTCCGGCCGTCGATCGTGAACGACGTGCAGGTCAACCTCGGGCTGGGCACGGCCTACCTGCGCACCGTGCTCAACGACCTGGACGACCATCCTGTGCTGGCTTCCGCGGCTTACAATGCAGGCCCGGGGCGCGCACGAGCCTGGCGCACGGTGCAGCCCCTCGACGCGGCGATCTATGCCGAAAGCATTCCCTTCGGCGAGACACGCGACTATGTGAAGCGCGTGATGTCGAACGCGACCTACTATGCGCAGGTGTTCGGGCACCAGGTGACATCCTTGCGGGTGCGCATCGGCACGATACCTGGACGCAACTGAGCGGGCCGCCGCAGGAAGCGCGGCGGCCGAGCGCCACGAAACCGAGTCGGGAATCGAAATGAGCAATGTGAGCAGGGTCTGCCTGGTCGGCGGCAGCGGATTCGTCGGGCGGCATGTCGCCGAGCGGCTGGCGGCGCGCGGCGTCCGCGTGATCATCCCGACGCGCAACCGCGAGCGTGCCAAGGCCGACCTGATCGTGCTGCCCAGCGTCGAACTGGTCAGCGCCAACGTGAACGATGCCACCCAGCTGTCCGAACTGGTGGCCGGCTGCGACGCCGTCATCAACCTGGTCGGCATCCTGCATGAAACCCGGGGCGGCGATTTCAGGCGCGCGCATCTCGCGCTGACCGAACAGTGCATCGCGGCCTGCCTGCGCCATGGCGTGCGCCGCTACCTGCACATGAGCGCGCTGGGTGCCGACCCTTCCGGTCCGAGCGAGTACCAGCGCACCAAGGGAGACGCCGAGCAGCGCGTCGTGGCAGCCGGTTCGGCGGGCCTCGAGGCCACGATCTTCCGGCCCTCGGTGATCTTCGGCGATGGCGACAGTTTCCTCACCCTGTTCGCCCGGCTCCTCGCGATGGCGCCGGTGGTGCCGCTCGGTTCGCCGGATGCGCGCTTCCAGCCGGTATGGGTCGAGGATGTCGCGCATGCGTTCGTCGCCTCGCTCGACCTGCCGCAGACGATCGGCCAGAGCTACGACCTGGTCGGGCCCGACGTCTACACGCTGCGTGAACTGGTGAATCTGGTGGGTACGGTCACCGGCAACGAGCGGCCGGTGCTCGGCCTGTCCGACGGCCTGTCGCGGCTGCAGGCGCGCGTGTTCGGCGCGCTGCCGGTGAAGCTGATCACCTACGACAACTACCTGTCGATGACCGTCGACAACGTGTCGTCGGCGCCCTACCCGGCCGTGTTCGAACGTGCGCCGTCGGCGCTCGAGCCGATCGCCCGCCAGTACCTGGGCAACGCCACGCCGCGCGGGCGCTACCAGGCGTTCCGCTACCGCGCGGGGCGCTGAGGCCCGGCCGGACATGCCCATCCAGCCGCCACGCTTGGCGGGAGGCGGTGCCGCGGCCGGCCCCGCGCCGGGCCGGCTCGTCCTGGTGATCGGCAACCGCAACTACTCGTCGTGGTCGCTGCGGCCCTGGCTTGCGCTGTCGATGGCCGGCGTGGCGTTCGACACCGTGCGCATCCCGCTCTACCAGCCCGGCAGCGCGGCGCAGATCCGGCGCTATTCGGGCGCCGGCAAGGTGCCGGTGCTGGTCGATGGCGACCTGGTCGTCTGGGATTCCCTGGCCATCTGCGAATACCTGGCCGAACGTTTCCCGGCGGCCGGTCTCTGGCCGGCCGCGCCTGCATCGCGTGCCGAGGCGCGCTCCGCGTCGAGCGAGATGCATTCCGGCTTCGCGGCGCTGCGCCGCGAACTGCCGATGAACATCCGGTTCGACCGCGACGGACATCGCTGGTCGCCCGAAGCGCAGGCGGACATCGACCGCGTCTTCGCGCTCTGGACTGGATTGCGGGCGCGGCACGGCGAGGGTGGCGACTTCCTGTTCGGGCCGTTCTCGATCGCCGACGCCATGTTCGCGCCGGTCGTCCTGCGGCTGCGCAGTTACCGGGTGCCGGTGCCGCACGACATCGGGCGCTACCTGCAGTGCGTGGTCGACCTGCCGCCGATGCAGGCATGGATCGAGGCGGCGCGGGCCGAGCCCGAGCGGCTCGACCCGTTCGAGCGATGAGCGGGTCGAACGGCGTGCGCATCTATTCGGTGGGCGGCGCGGTGCGCGATGAACTGCTCGGCCTGCCGGTGGTCGACCGGGACTGGGTGGTCGTCGGGGCCACGCCGCAGCAGATGCTGGACCTGGGCTACCGCGCGGTCGGACGAGACTTCCCGGTGTTCCTGCATCCGGCCACCCATGAGGAGCATGCCCTCGCACGCACCGAGCGCAAGAGCGGGCCGGGTTACCGGGGCTTCGTGGTGCAGGCATCGCCCGAGGTCACGCTGGAAGAGGACCTCGCCCGGCGCGACCTCACGATCAACGCGATCGCGCGCGACCACGCCGGTGCGCTGGTCGATCCGCACCATGGCGTACGCGACATCGAAGCGCGCGTGCTGCGCCATGTCAGCGCAGCCTTCAGCGAAGACCCGGTGCGCATCCTGCGCCTGGCCCGGTTCTCGGCGCGTTTCGCCGACTTCACCGTCGCGCCCGAGACGATGGGGCTGGCGTGCGCGATGGTCGAGGCCGGCGAGGTCGATGCGCTGGTCGCCGAACGCGTCTGGCAGGAACTCGCCAAGGGCCTGTCCGAGCACCGCCCGTCGCGCATGTTCGGCGTGCTGCGCGACTGTGGCGCGCTGGCGCGGGTGCTGCCCGAGGTCGACCGCCTGTTCGGCGTGCCACAGCCTGCCGTCCACCACCCCGAGGTGGATACCGGGGTGCACGTGATGATGGCGCTCGACCTCGCGGCACGCGAGCATGCCCCCCTGCCGGTGCGCTTCGCGCTGCTGGTCCACGACCTGGGCAAGGGCACGACGCCGCCATCGGAATGGCCGCGCCATCTCGCGCACGAGCAGCGCGGCGTGCCGCTGATCGATGCGCTGTGCCGCCGCTTGCGCGTGCCCGCCGAATGCCATGACCTCGCGCGGCTGGTGTCGCGGTTCCATACCGACATCCACCGCGCGCTGGAGCTGCGCCCGGTGACGGTGCTGAAGGTGATCGAAGGCAACGACGGACTGCGCCGGCCCGATCGCTTCGCGATGTTGCTGCACGCCTGCGAACTGGACGCGCGCGGGCGCCTGGGCTTCGAGGGCCGGGCCTATCCCCAGCGAGCGCTGATGCATGCGGCACTGGATGCAGCGCGCGCGATCGATGCGGGTGCGATCGCGCGGGTGTCCGCGCGGGACCGCATTGCCGAGCACGTCCGGCAGGCTCGGCTGGACGCGGTGGCGGCAGCGGTCGCCGCGTTCCGGGCTGCCTGAACGAAAACGCCGGGCAAGCCCGGCGTGATCAGCGCGTTGCCGGCCTGCCCGGCGGCGGCTCGTCAGTCCGGCCGGCTGTACGAACGGCTGCGCGGTGCGGCCGCGGACGTACGGTCGCGGTGGCGGAAGTTGCCGCCGGGGCCGCCCGGTGCAGCCGGGTTGCCCGGACGCCCCGCGCTCGGGCCGGTGTGCCGGCGGGCCGGCGGGCCCGAACGATCGCGGTCGTACGGCCGCGAGGACGGCGCGGAGGCCGAACGCGGACGCGGCTCGAAGCCGGGGATCGTGGTGATCTGGATCGTCTGCGACGTGAAGCGCTCGATCGTGCGCACGACCCCACGGTCGCGGATGCCGATGAAGCTGATCGCGATGCCCTGGCGGCCGGCACGGCCGGTGCGGCCGATGCGGTGCACGTAGTCTTCCGCCTGGCGCGGCAGGTCGAAGTTGATCACATGCGAGATGCCCTGCACGTCGATGCCGCGCGCGGCGACGTCGGTCGCGACCAGCACGCGCAGCCCGCCGGAACGCAGCGACTGCAGGGTGCGTGAACGTTGGCTCTGCTTCATGTCGCCATGCAGGGCCGCGGCCGAGAAGCCGCTCTGCAGCAGCGCCTGCGCCAGGTCGTCGGCGGAACGCTTGGTCGAGGTGAACACGATCGCCTGCTTCATGTCGACGTCGCGCAGCAGGTGGTCGAGCATGCGGTTCTTGTGGCCCATGTCGTCGGCGATGTGCATGCGCTGCTCGATGTTCACGTGCGGCGTCTGCTGGCTGTCGACGCTGATGCGCACCGGATCCTTCAGCATCGAGGTGGCCAGGCGCACGA
>LNFM01003826.1_pt1 | contig 28849 bp, 25 predicted proteins | sample 596031 | NCBI WGS metagenome assembly LNFM01 (sample SAMN04254537, study PRJNA301005) | activated carbon metagenome | isolation source: dual media filters at the Ann Arbor, Michigan drinking water treatment plant | place: USA: Ann Arbor
TGACCCCGACGCGCTCATCGCCGCGATCACGGAGCAGACGAAGCTCGTGGTCATTGGCTCGCCGAACAACCCCACGGGCTCGGTGGTCACGCAGGCGGGGGCGGCGAAGATCCTCGCCGCGCTGCCGAAGCGAGCGCTGCTCGTCGTCGACGAGGCGTACGCGGAGTACGCCGATGCGTGGCCCGAGGTCGATCACGTCGACGGCCTCGCCCTGTTCCGCACCGACCCGCGCGTGGTCGTGCTGCGCACGTTCTCGAAGATCTACGGGCTCGCCGGCCTGCGCGTCGGCTACGCGGTCGCGTCGCCCGAGGTGGTCGACGTGCTGAATCGCGTCGGTCGCACGTTCCACGTGTCATCGCTCGCGCAGATCGCGGCCATCGCCGCCCTCGAAGATGACGAGCACGTGCGGGCCAGCGCCCAGCTCGCCCGCGCGCAGATCGAGCGCTTCCGCGCCGAGGTGACGGGCCCAGGCGTGCGCGTGTATCCGTCGCTCACGAACTTCGTCCTCATCGATACCGGCCGCCCCGCGGGCCCGATCTATGACGCGCTCCTCCGCAAGGGCGTCATCGTGCGGCCGATGGCGATGTGGGGGCTGCCGAACTGCATTCGCGTGTCGATCGCCCGCGAGCAGGATCTGCCCCGCGTGATCGCGACGCTCAACGAGACGCTCGGGGCATGAAGCTCGCGCTCTACGCGCTGGTGGTCGTCGCCTGCGGCGGGGGCAGCGCGCAGACGCCGACGAGCACGCCCGGACCGGCGCCAACGACGGACGCGGAGCGCATGCTTGCGCTCCTGCCGAGTGGTCCGCAGGTGGTGCTCGAGATCGACCTCGCGCGGCTGCGGGCGAATCCGGTCGTCGGCGAGCTCGTCGCGAAGACCCTCACCGCGGACCTCGTCGGCGAGATCGATCCACCCGCGTCGCCATCCGGCGCCGCTGACCGCGCCCGTTCGCCCGCGCTCGGCGCGCTCGCGACGGCGGACCTGATCGTCCTCGCCGCGTACGGCGTCGGGACCTCGGAGGCCGCCACCATCACGCTCGTGTCGTCGTCGACCGAGGTGACGAACGGCGTCCCCGTTGGCTCGACCTTCTATGCCCTTGGCCCGCCCGAATGGACGCGGCAGGTGGAGGCGCGCGCGGGCCTCGTCGCGGCCGCGACCCCCCTCTCTGCCGACGCCGACCTCCTGCGCCTCCGCGACCACGCGTTCCCCGACGGCGCCCCGGGCGCGTCACTGCGCGTGACGGCTCGTCTGCCCGCCGATGCCCGGAAGGAGCTCGCCATCCAGGCCGGCCTGACGGTCGCGCCCGCGCAGATCTCGATCTGGGGCGATGTCGTGGATGACCTGGCCATCATCGTCGACGCCGAGATCGGCGAGTCGAAGGACGGCGAAGCCAAGGCCGTCGCGCGCCTCGAGGCCGCGGTGAAGCGGGCCCTCGGTGACCTCGCCGAGTTGCCGGCGGTCAAGGTCCTCGGCATCCCCAACAGCCTGACCACCGCGCGCATGGCCGTGCGCGGTACCTGGGTGCGAACGATCGTTGCGATCGGCCCCTCGCACCTCGCTCGTGTGGTCGAGCGCGCCACGGCGTTGCTCGAGAAAGGTCCGTCGTGAGATTCCACGTCCAGCCTGCGTCCGACCTCCTCTCTGGCGAGGTCGTCATCCCCGGCGACAAGTCGATTGGCCATCGGGCGCTGCTCTTCTCGTTGCTCTCCGCCACGCCGGTCCACGTGCGTGGCCTCGGTGACGGCGCCGACAATGGACGGTCGGCGAAGGCCATCACCGCCCTCGGCGCAGCGATCGCGAAGGCCCCCGATGGCTTCGTGATCACCGGCACCGGCCTCGACGGCATGCGCGCTCCCACCAGTCCGCTCGACTGCGGCAACTCCGGCACGACGATCCGCCTCCTGTGCGGCCTGCTCGCCGGCCAGCGCTTCGCGACAACGCTCGTCGGCGACGAGTCCCTCTCGAAGCGCCCGATGAAGCGCGTCATCGAGCCGCTCGCCAGCATGGGCGCCCGCATCACCGGGCAGGGCGTCGGTCACGACATCACCCCGCCCCTCACCGTCGGCCCTGCGGCCAAGCCCCTGACCGCCATCGACTACACGCTCCCGATGGCGTCCGCGCAGGTGAAGACCGCCCTCCTGCTGGCCGGCCTGTTCGCCGACGGTGCCACTAGCACCACCGAGCCCGGCCCCAGCCGTGACCACTCGGAGCGCATGCTGCGCTACCTCGGCGCGCCTCTCACGGTGTCCGGTCGCCGGACGACCATCGAGACGCGCCACTGGGACCGCCGCCTCGCTGGTGACGGCTTCACGGTGCCCGCCGATCCGTCCTCGTCGGCGTTCCTCGTCGCCGCCGCCCTCGTCGCGGGCGCCCGTCGCGTGCGCCTCCCCGGCGTGTGCGTGAACCCCACGCGCACGGGCTTCCTCGACGCGATCGCCGCCATGGGCGGCACCGTCATCCTCGAGAACCCGCGCGACGCTGGCCCCGAGCCCATCGCCGACCTCGTGATCCAGGGGCGCCCCGCCGAGCTGCGCGGCACCGAGATCGCGGGCGACCTCGCGGTGCGCTCGATCGACGAGCTCCCCATCCTCGCCGTCCTCGCCGCGCGCGCCCACGGCACCACCACCGTCCGTGACGCCGAGGAGCTCCGCGTCAAGGAGTCCGATCGCATCGCGACGACGTGCGCCATGCTGCGGTCGTTCGGGATCGAGTGTGAGGTGCGCCCCGATGGCTTCGTCGTGCAGGGCCAGCCGGATCGGCCGCTGTCTCCGGGCCGCGTCCACGCCGACGGCGACCATCGCATCGCCATGGCGGGAGCCATCGCCGGCCTCGTGGCCACCGGCGAATCGATCATCGACGACGCCGACAACGTCGCGACGTCCTACCCGGGCTTCGTCGACGCGATGACGACCCTGGGTGCATCGATCCGGATCGAGCGCTAAGCCTCGGGGAGTCATGTCGGGCGCCCGCATCGACCTCGTCGCGACGCCGCATGGTCGGTGCGTGCTCGTATCGGCGGCGGACGACCTCGCACCGGTCGAGAGCGTGCTCCATCCCGACGAGGTCGCGGCCGCGCTCACGATGTCGCCCGTGCGCCGTCGGAACTTCATCCTCGGTCGCCATGCCCTGCACCTGGCGCTCCGCGATCCGGACCTGGCCCATGGCCCCGTCCTGACCGACGAGCGAGGGGCCCCCATCCTGCCGGTGGGCAGAACGGGATCCATCTCGCACAAGGGCGATGTGGCGGCGGCGATCGGCGGCCCGGCGGAGCGCGGCTTCCTCGGCATCGACATCGAGCGGGCGGCGGCGCCGCGCCTCGACATCGCGCCGCGCATCCTCACCGAGCGCGAGCGGCGTAGCTTGCCGGCCAACGCCGAGGAGCGTGGGCGTGCCGTCACGCTCCGCTTCGCGGTGAAAGAGGCGATCTACAAGGCGGTGCACCCCGTGCTGCGCCGCTACGTGGGCTTCACCGAGGTCGAGCTCGACGCGGCGGGCGATACCTTCACCGTGTCATCGGCGCTGCCGCTCGTGATCGAGGTCGCATGGACCGAGCATCAGGGGCTGTGGCTCGCCACCGCGCGCGCCATCCCTCGCTAAGAACCGATCCGAAGCATCGCACCGCGCCGTTCTCCTTCTCGGTTCCGCTCCCCTGTTCGGTCGCCGGAGATTGCTGGGCCAGATCTCGAACAACGCCGCCCCGAACCCGAGCAAGCGCGTCGCGCTGTTCTCGCCCTTCAGCGCAAGCTACGCGCCGCTCTGACGAATAGGGACCAGGGAAGCGGAACCGGGAATCTGAATTTGCAGGATCCGTTCTGACCAGCGGTGTCCGCCGGGCGGACGTCAATGGGTCCGACCCCTGGCCCCGAATTCGTGCGAGCATCGGCGGGCGATGGGCTGCTCTCGACTCGCCGCAGTGCTCCTCGGGAGCCTGGCCGCGGGATGCGTCGAGCCGGGCGCGGAGCTGGCCGCGCGGGAGGCGGAGATCCTCGGCGGGCAGCCGGCGCCCGCGGGTAAGTGGCCCGACCTCGCGGCCGTGAATCGCGGGGGCGAGCAGTTCTGCACCGGCACGCTCGTCGCCCCGACCGTCGTCATCACCGCGGCGCACTGCATCCTGTCGAGCCTGGACGGCGTGATGCTCGACGCGACGTCGCTCGACCGGCCCGAGGACGGCGAGGTGATCGCAGCGGCGCGGATCGTCGAGTCGGAGCGCGCGGACATTGGGCTCGTCGTGCTGGAGCGGGCGGCGGTCACGCCGCCACGCGCGCTGGCCACGGGCTGGGCGGCGGCCGACGTGCAGAACGGCGACGAGGTCACCATCGCGGGCTACGGGGCGCAGGACGAGTCCGGCACCGTGTATGGGCCCGAGCTGCGCGAGGCCGTGACGACGGTGACCGATGCGGACTGCCTCGAGAAGGAGGGCTGCGAGCCGGAGCTGGCGCCAGGGGGCGAGCTCGGGGCCGGCGGGATGGGCGTCGACACGTGTTACGGCGACTCCGGGGGCCCGCTGTACCGCGACACGGGGTACGGGACGTTCCTCGCCGGCGTGACCTCGCGGTCGTATGACGACGCGACGATCGACTGCTCGCAGGGCGGCATCTACGTGCGCCCGCACAAGTTCGCCGCCTGGATCGAAGAGACCGCCGGCGTGCCGGTGCTGCGGGGGCCGGAGCCGACGGCCGCGGCGATCGTCGCGATGCGCGGGGCCGGCGGCGAGACGCAGGTGGAGCCCAACGACCCGCGGGGCGGCGACCACACGTACGCGATCGCCGAGCAGCCGAAACATGGCCAGGCGGCCGTGCGGGATGACGGTCGGGTGCGCGTCTGCCCCGATCCGACATTCGCGGGGAATGACGTGGTTGTCGTGGCGATCGGCGATGCCGACGACGCACGGCGCGTCGTGCAGCTCACCGTGCCGATCACCGCCCAGGACGGCGGGAGCGGGGAGTGCGACGTCGACGACTTCGAGGGCGGCGGCTGCTGCGGCGCGGCGCGGGGCGATGCGTCGTGGCTAGTGTTCGGTGTGCTCGCCCTGCTGCGCCGCCTCCGAACCAGGTAGCCTGGGCGCATGAGCGATGTCTGGTACCGATGCAGTGAGTGCAGGACGGAGATTCCGTTCGGCGGGATGCACTACGTCTGCAGCGTGTCGACGTGCAATCGCGCGCGCATGAAGCTCGTATTCTGTTCGGTCGTCTGCTGGGACAGCCACCTCTCGTCGGTACGCCATCGCGATGCGGGGGCCATCGAGGCCCGCGCGCCGAGCAAGGAGCAGTGGCAACGCGAGCAGGCCGCAGAGGCGGCGGCGAGTGCGCCAGCGGCCCCCACGCCGAGCACCAGCTCCGCGCCGGTCGTGCGCCGCATGGTGGGCGACGCCGCCAGCAATCCCGTGGCGCCGGCGGGCAATTCACCGGGACAGGTCACGCTCGCGACGGTCACGGACAAGGACGTCCTGATCGTCGTCAGCAAGCTGAAGAAGTACATCAAGGACCGCTCGGGCTTTAACTGCTCCGATGCGGTCGCCGAGCACCTCTCGGAGCACGTCCGGGCGGTCGCCGACGAGGCCATCCGCAACGCCGCGCGGGACGAGCGCAAGACGGTCCTCGATCGCGACGTGCCCCGCCGCCGGTAGGGAGGGGTCAGACACAAGTTGCACAAGTTGCACAAGTTGCGGCGTCCGAGCCGAAGTTGTGTAACTTGTGCAACTTGTGTCTGACCCCGTCCGCGCCCTCGCTCTCGTTCTGCTCGCCGCATGCGGCGGCTCGACGTCCACGACCAAGCCGGTGGGCCCCGAGAAGGGGCCGGATCCCGATGGCCCGCACAAGGCCGCCGTCGCCGCGCAGGTGAAGCCGTACATCGAGGGCAAGATCCTCACGTCGGTCGTCGTCGGTCTCATCGAGGACGGCAAGCGCGAGGTGTATGGCTTCGCCGCGACGGGCGCGCCGCCGACGGGACACTCCCTGTTCGAGCTCGGATCCGCGACGAAGGTCTACACGGGCCTCCTGCTGGCCGATGCGGTGCAGCGCAAGGAGGTCGACCTCGACCAGCCGGTCAGCGACCTCCTGCCGGCGGGCGTGACGGTGCCGACGGCGGGCAAGGACGTCATCACTCTTCGGCACCTGGCGCTGCACGCGTCAGGCTTGCCGCGCATCCCGAAGACGCTGTTCGCGCGCGGCGACGCGAAGAATCCGTACGCCAACTTCTCCGAGGACGATCTGTATCTCGAGCTCGCGACGGTGAAGCTCGACAGCGCGCCGGGGGAGAAGATCGTCTACTCGAACTTCGGCGTCGGGCTGCTCGGGTTCGCGCTCGGTCGTAAGGCCGGCCCCGGCTACAAGGCGGCGCTCGCGGAGCGGATCCTCGGGCCGCTCGATCTCGACGAGACCTTCGCGGGGACGGTCCCGCCCGAGGCGGCGAAGCGCATCGTGCCCGGCACGACCGTGGCGCTCGAGCCCACGCCGCGGTGGACCTTCGAGGACACGCTCGCGGGGGCGGGCAGCATCGTCTCGTCCGCCGACGACCAGCTCGCGTTCCTCGCGGCGCAGCTCGATGCCGCCACGGGCGGCAAGGGCACGCTGCGTCCGCAGATGCGGCTCGCGCAGGAAGCGCAGCTCCAGAACGACGGCGACAACGAGGGGCTCGGCTGGCAGATCGACGCCGAGGGCCGCTTCTGGCACAACGGCGCCACCGCCGGCTACCACTCGTACATCGGCTTCGATCCGAAGAATCGCCGCGCCGTCGTCGTGCTCGCCGCCACCAGCACCACCCTCGCCGAGTGGCTCGCGGCGGCGATGTTCTCGGTGCTCGAGGGCTCGCCGAAGCCACCCATCGTCCTGCCCACCGAGGCGCAGCTCGCCTCGTACGTCGGCAAGTACAACGCGTCGGGCGGCGTGCTCGAGTTCGGGATCGACGCCGGCCGCCTCACCGTGCAGGTGCCGAACTCTCCGCCGTTCGTGTTCGCCCCCATCGGGCCGCGCGCGTTCTGGGGCGACGATCTGCAGATGGTCGTCGAGTTCGCCGTCGACGAGAAGGGTGTCGTCAGCGGCGTCGCGATGCGCTCGGGCAAGGAGCAGGTCTACGCCGAGCGCCAGGCGGCGCCCTGACTACGGGCAGGGACCGGGCGTCGGCTTCGTCGTCGAGAGCAGCCAGGTCTGGGCGCAGGCCGTCGGGTCGTAACCCGTCTTCGACTGGATGAGCGCGAGCATGTCGCTCATGCGGGCGGCCTTGCCGGCGTGCGCCATGTAGAAGTCGTGCAGGATGTCGTCGACGACGGTGGCGCCGAGCTTCAGCGCGAGGGCGCGGTAGAAGAACGCCCCGCGCATGTAAGGCGCATTCGTGAACAGGTTGTCGCCGATGATGTCGATCTCGTTACACGTCTGCGGCCACACCTTGAGGTTGCCGGGGATGGCGTCGAGCGTGGCCGCGTAGCTCTGCCAGACCTGGGCGCCGACGGGTGGGTTCACCACGTCGAGGATCCGGCCCGCGAGATAGGACGTCGTGCCCTCGGACAGCACGAAGTCTTCCCAGCACGCGTAGCGGATGCCGTCGCCGTACCAGCCGTGGACGGCTTCGTGGACGTTCACCTCGTCGGATGACAGCGCGCCATCGGCGAGGTGCCAGAACGGGTGGTGCTCCATGCCGCCGAAGGCCCCGGGGCCCCAGCCGACCGACACGGTGCCGGCCTTCGGGCCGAAGCGATACGGACCGAGCGTCGTCTCGAGCCAGTTGAACGCGGCGACGAGGTTGTCGGTGCCGGCGTTCGCATCCGCTTCCTCGCCCGGGCGGTGCCACACCACGATCTCGGTGCCGGCGTCGGTCGTCCCGAGCGACACCTCGGTGTACTCGTCGACGGACCAGGCGATCTGGTAGGAGGGCGCCTCGCTGACCGTCGTCGGGTAGACCGCGGTCATGCCGGCGGGAACGCCCTCGAGCGCGAGCGTGAACTCCGTGCCGTCGGCGGGCGCGGAGTGACATGGGAACAGGTTGCCGCAGTGATACGGCCACAGGAGGGTGTAGCCGTCGGCCGACTGGCCGTTGAAGTCCTCGTGCAGCTTGTACTGGTACTCGACGACGAACGTCAGGTTCTCCGACGAGGCCGGCAGCGCGAGGTTCATGCGCCGGTTGATGACGTTGAACGCGACGCTGTCCGCGAGGGACTGCTGCACGCCCTGGATCGTCAGGTCGCCGACCTCGAGCGTCATCCCCGGCTCGGCGCTCGGGCCGACCGTGATGCGGGCCGTCGCCATCCGCGTCGTGACGTCGAACATCAGCTCCGTGCGGATGACCTCGCGCGCGAGGTTCGCCGTCGGGACGAGTGGCTCGTCCGCAGCGTCGGGGGCCGAGGCATCCGGCCCGTCGGCCGACGCATCGGGGGTGGTCTGGGCATCATCGCCGCCGCAGGCAGCGAGGAGGATCACTGCGAGCAGCGGGGCGCGCATCGGGCTAGTACCTCGGGATCGACGAGTCGATGTCCTTGGACCAGGCCTCGATACCGCCGGCGAGGTTGTAGACGTTGGTGAACCCTTCCTTCAGGAAGTGCTCGGCGGCGGCGCGGCTCCGGCCACCGTGGTGGCAGTGGAACGCGATCGGCGTCGACTTCGGCAGCTGCTCGACGGCGGCCATCTGGGCGTCATCGAGGTGCACCGCACCAGCGATCTTCGCGATGGCGCGCTCCTTCTCGGTGCGCACGTCGTAGAAGTGCTTCACGGTGCCGGCATCGAGGAGGGCCTTCAGGGCCTTCGGCTCGATCTGCTTCACCGCGGCGGGGCGGTTCGGGTTGTCGATCTTGAAGCCGGCGCCGTCCGCGGCCTCGACGAAGTCGATGGACACGCCCTCGGCGCGGCTGGCGCTCGTGCGGTCGAGCTGGAGAGTGACTCCGTTGGTCTCGATGGTGACGTGGTTCGCGTCCTTGGCCCCGATGTCGAGCTGGTGCTCCCAGCCGGCGGTGATCGTCAGGTGGATGACGTCGCCCGGGCTGCCATCCTTCAGGGCCGCGGTCAGCTCGGTGGCCGCGCGCGGGGTCACGGTCACGGCCGGCGGCTTCGCCGGGGCCACGAGGCTCCCCAGCTTCTTGGCCAGGTCACCGGACTCGTGCATCTGGCGGACGATGTCGGCGCCACCCACGAACTCACCCTTGATGAAGAGCTGCGGGAACGTGGGCCAGTCCGAGTACTCCTTCATCCCGGTACGAACATCGTTGTCCGCGAGGATGTTGACGGTCGTGTACTTGGGTACCAAGGTGTTCAAGATGTTCACGACGGAGGCCGAGAATCCGCACTGCGGAAAGCTGCGGCTGCCCTTCATGAACAACACGACAGAATCACTGTTCACGATCGAATCGATCTTGGTCTTGAGCGAAGTGTCCATGGTGCCTACCCGTGGCTGATCTGGCTCCTTCTAGCACGAAGATCACGGTCCGCGCGGTGGGATCCGTCCGCGAGCTGGACCGCACGGCTTGGGATGCCCTGGACCACGGTCCATCGCCCTTTTTGCGGTACGGCTTCCTGGAGGCCCTGGAGGACTCCGGCAGCATCGCCAAGCGGAGCGGCTGGAACCCGGTGTTCCTGCTTGCGGATATCGGCGGCATGCTGTGCGGCGCGGTCGCGGCCTTCATCAAGACCCATAGCTTCGGCGAGTACATCTTCGACTGGGGCTGGGCCCAGGCCGCGCATCGGGCCGGGATCGACTACTACCCCAAGCTCGTCATCGCCGCGCCGCAGACGCCGGCGACCGGGCCCCGCATCCTGCTCGCCCCGACCCTCGATCCCGACGTGGCGAATGCCGTTCGCACGGGCCTCATCGCCGCCGTGAAGCAGGTGGCCGACGACACCGAGTGCTCGTCGATCCACTGGCTGTTTTGCACCGAGGCGGAGCAGCGCGCGCTCACCGCCGCCGGCTTCTTCCCGCGCGCGAGCATGCAGTTTCACTGGCGGAACCGTGGCTACGAGTCGTTCGATGGCTTCCTCGGGGCCCTGAAGTCGCGCAAGCGCAAGCAGCTCCGCAAGGAGCACGAGCGCGCCCAGGCCGCCATCGAGCGCGTCACCTGGGTCGGCGGCACCGAGCTCGCGCACGATCAGGCTCGCCTCGACGATCTCGATCGGTTCTACCGCGCCACCACCGACAACCACGGCGGGCGCGACTATCTCCGCCCCGGCTTCTTCCACAAGCTCGCCGAGACTCTTCCCGACGCGATGCAGATGGTCGAGGTCGTGCGTGGCGGCAAGCGGATGGCGGGGGCCCTGTTCCTCGAGACCTCGCAGGCGCTTTACGGGCGCTACTGGGGCTGCGACGAGAACGTGGAGTTCCTCCACTTCGAGACCGCGTACTACGCCGGGATCGAGCGGGCGATCGGCAAGCGCCTGCCGCTCTTCGAGGCCGGCGCGCAGGGCGAGCACAAGCTGGTGCGCGGGTTCGAGCCCGCGCGGACCTACTCGGCACACTGGATCCGTCACGCCGGACTGGCGCTGGGCATCGAGGACTACGTGAAGCGCGAAGCCGCGGGCGTCGCCCACGAGATCGCGGAGCTCGCGCAGTTCGGTCCGTACCGCGGGCAGGGCGCTGACGACTGACGTCCAGCCCGTTCGCCGAGATGTTCCGGTGTCGCCGCGCGCACGCAGACGGCGGCGTGTCGGTCTGTCACGTGCGTGGGCAGGGCGGGGAAGCGGTCTAGAACGTCCACAGGGCGATCCCTCCGCTGGCGATGACGCCGCCACCGACGGCGAGGTAGGCCGCGTCGCCGTCGTTGTCGCTCAGCGCATACGACGCCGCGAGGAGCAGCACGACCCCGCCCGCGACGGTCATGCCGATGCCGGCGTTCCGGCGGGCCCTGGAGCTTGGCGGGGTCGGCACCGTGTCCATCGGCACCGTCGTGATGCTCGGCTCGGGGGGCATCCCGAGTGTGACCGCCGTGTCCTTCTCGGGGATGCCCAGCCCGCGCTTGTAGATGCAGCGCTCCATCGCGGGGAGCTGCGCTTGCGAGATCGCGCGGGCCTCGTTGCGCGGAGCCTGGGCCAGGAACCGCCGGTACATGTACGCCGCATCCTCACAGTTTCCGTCGAGGCGGTAGGCCTGAGCGAGGTTGAAGAGCAGGGCGGGCGAGGGCGCGAGGACGTACGCCTCCTGGAACGCGATGATCGCCTTTCCGTACTCGCCCTGCTCGTGGAGCGAACGGCCGGCGGTCGCGAGGCGCTTGGCCTTGTGCGGCACCGGATCATCGGCGCGGGCCGAGGACGCTGTCACGAGGACGGCAGCGAGGGTCGCGGCGAGGAGCGGAGAGCGCATCGGTCAGTACGCGTCGAGCGTGCCGTTGGGATCGACGGCATCGCGGTGGGTCGCGCGGCGTGCCTTGGTGGGCTTCGCACGATGCTTGGTGGTCATACGAGGGGTCGGGGCGGCAGAAGCCGGCATCGCCGCGGGCGCGGTGACGGCCGGCACGGTGGCGACAGGTGCGATGACGGCGGCCGCGGAGGTGACGGAGTCGACGCGGACCGACTCCGCGGGAGGTGGCGCGGCGATCGCGGCCGCGGGTGCGGGCGAGTCGCCGGTGGCGAAGCCGAAGGCGAGGGCCACGACAACGGCGGCCGCGACGCCGGCCAGCACACGCCAGCGCCGGCGCGGGGGCGCGACGACGACCTCGTCGGGATGGGGCGTCGCCCGGGTGATGTGGTGGCCACCGCTCGCGGAGCGCGCGCGGAAGCCGACGAGGGGGACGCTGATCTCGGCGCCCGGCTGCGTCGTCGAGCGCGGCCGCTGGGCGGCGAGCGCCTCGCCGCGGATCGCCTCGAGCTCGGCCATGACAACCCGTGCGCTCGGACGAGCGTCGGGCGCCTTCTGGAGCATCGCGAGGATGAGCGCTTCGAGGCGCGACGGGATCTCGGGCGAGAGCTCGCGCGGCGGTTGCGGCGTCGCCCGGAGGTGCATCGTCATGAGCTCGGCCGCGGTCTCGGCCTCGAAGGGCAGGACATCGGTGAAGAGCTCGTAGGCCATGACCCCCAGCGAGTAGACGTCCGTCTTCGGCGAAACGGTCTGGCCGCGCGCCTGCTCGGGCGCGAGGTATTGCGGCGTCCCGACGAGCTGGCCGTCGATGGTGTGCTTGACGTCGGTATTGATGACCTTCGCGATGCCCCAGTCGAGCAGCTTCACCTTCGGCTGCGTCGGGTCGTCGGGGTGGTCGACGAGAAACACGTTGTCGAGCTTCAGATCGCGGTGGACGATGCCCGCCGCGTGCGCGGCGATGAGCGCGTCGCAGACCTGGATGAGGATGCCGAGCGCGAGGGCGTGCGGGAGCACGCCTTCGTCAGCGCGAGCACTGAGGGCGCGCCCCTCGAGGCGCTCCATGACGATGTAGGGACGGCCATCGTCGAGCGACCCCGTCTCGAAGATGTCGACGATACCGGGATGGCCGACCTGGTTGACGACCTTCGCCTCGAGCAGCATGCGGTCGGGGTTGAACCCGGGCACGAGCAGCCGGCGGTGCACGATCTTCAGCGCGGCGCGCTTCCCGATGCTCTCGTGCACGACGGCGTACACCGCCCCCATGCCGCCGCGCCCCAGCTCGCGCTCGACGATCCATGGGCCGGCCTGCGCACCGGGCCCTAGCTCGTCGGGGCACGTCGGCCCCAGACCGCCGCCCGCTGTGCTGACCATGGTGCGCATGACTCTCAGTCGTGGTGCAGCGCGTGTGCCCGGGGCCCCCCCGATTCACGGGGAGACCGGGCGTCTGATCCCGCGGGCTTCGACGACCCGGGCGGAGCGGTCTCGCGCAATGTGGCGCGCCCGCACGTTCGGCGAATGTAGGTGTGCAAGCATCGGTAGCGATGGAGGTGGTGACGCGGGAGCAGCTGGACGCGGCCCTGGACGAGCTCCGTGCCCAGGTGGTCGACCCCCGCGAGGGGATCCTCGGCCCGAGGTCGGTCGCGTGGGCGCTCGGCGGCGAGATCGGCATCTTCCTCGGGGGCGGTCGGGCCGCCTTGCTCCAGCTCGCGCATCCGATGGTCGCCCACGCGGTCGAGCACCACTCGCAGACTCGCAGCGATGTTGCCGGACGCTTCCACCGCACGTTCGTGAACGTGTTCGCGATGGTGTTCGGCGAGCTCGATGCGGCCTTCCGCGCGGCGCGGCGCGTCCACGCGGTCCACGCGCGGATTCACGGCACGATGGCGGCCGTCGGCGGCTGGCCCGCCGGCGCGCCCTATCACGCGAATGACGTGGATGCCTTGCGATGGGTACACGCGACGCTCGTCGATTCGACGCTCGCCGCGCACGAGCTGCTCTACGGCCCGCTCGAACGCGCGCGCGCCGATGCGTACGTGACGGAGATGAACCGCTTCGCGCGCTTGTTCGGCATCCCGCACGACCGGCTGCCGCGGGGCCGCGGCGATCACGACGCGTACATGCGCGCGATGCTCGCCAGCGATCGCATCGCGGTCGCCCCCTGCGCGCGCGAGATGGCGGCGTTCCTCGTGGGGCGCACCGCGCCGAGACAGCCCGTGTTCGGCCGCATCGGCGAGGCGGTCACGCACGCCCTGCTGCCGGGGTCGCTCGCCGCCGCGTTCGGTCTCCGCGCCACGCCGCGTCGCACGCGCGCCGGCCTCGCCAGCTTCGGTACGCTCTACCGGCGACTCCCGCGCGCGGTGATCGAGCTCCCGGCAGCGACGGAGGCCCGGCATCGCCTCGGCGGTGCGCCCCCAACGGCCATCGCGCGCTGGACCGAGCGCCAGCTGGGCGCCCTCGCGCGGCGCACGAGCGGCCGCTAGCTGGTGCCTACGGCATCGCCTCGAACGTGAAATAGGCGAAGCCCGGGAGCGGGGTGCGGGCGAGGTCAGGGTGGCTCGCGAGTCCGTCGCGAAACGCGGCCTCGGTGGCCACGATGCCCTTCGCGCGAAGGGTTGTTTGCATGTCGACCTCACCCGTCGAGTAGAAGATGGGCCAGATGGGGACGCCCAGGCGCGCGAACGTCTCGAAGCGGCGCCGCAGCGAGACCATGCGGCGCGATCCGGACGACCAGGGATCCGTGGGCGACCGCACGCTGTAGTTGAGCAGGACCCGATCGACGCGCCCCGCCAGCTGGGCGGCTTCGTCCGCGCTGGGATAGCCGAGGTAGGCGGTGATGATCAGCGGCTTCCGCGGGGCGGCCCAGTCGGTCGTGTGCGCGCGCATCGCATCCAGGAGCGCGAGCATCTCGGCGAACGCTACCGCGCGATCATCGCGATTCCAGAATTCGAGCTCGGTGATCAGGCCATCGAGGTGCACGGACTGCTCGGCCACGAGCTTGGCGATGGCCTCGATCCGGTCGGTGCCAGCGATGGGAGCGGTGACCGCGCCACCCGCGCCCTGGATCTCCATGATCCATCCCGCGAGGGCCGCCCGCGACGTCACGGACCCGAGCAGCGGGCCCAGCTTGTAGGGAATCACCTCGGTGTAGGTGTTGGTCGCTATGGCGGCGGTGAGGCGGGCCCGGGCCGCCGGATCCGCAATCAGCGTCGGGGTATCAGCCACATAGACCGCGCGGGGCGTCTGCGCGCGTGCACTCGCCACGTCGCCCATCCCGGGCGAGCACGCCGCAGCGGCGATGGCCCACACAAGCACCAGCTCCCTCATGGTGGCGTCTTCGACCCAAAAACGATCTCGTACAGCTCTTTCACGGCTAGGGGTTTGGACGAGTCAGTAAGGGCATGTCGACGCGCCTGGTGCTGTGCACGGTACTTGCTCCCCTGCTGGCCACGGCGGGGCCAGCCACGGCTGACGACCGCGACGCCACCTGCGAGCGGCTCCGGGCCGAAGGCCGCGCCGAAGCCCTCACGCTCTACGCTCCGCGCATCCAGGTCGAGGGCGCCCGCGTCCCCGGCGTGCTCCAGATCCAGGACCCGTCCGCGGTCGTGACCGAGGGCTACCAGGTCCGCGCCGCGATCACGTTCTCCCCCGTCGATGCGCTCAAGGGACGCGCCATCGAGCGCATCGCCGAGGCCGAGTGTACGCGCGAGCAGCTCGCGGGTGAGCTCGCCGACGTGATCGCGGTGGGCTCCGGGCTCGGGATCACGGAGGCGACGCGCGCCGAGCTCGCGTATCTCGAGGAGCATCTCGCCGATATCGACGCCATCGTCGCCGAGGTTTCCGCCCGCTTCGCGGCCCAGCGCGCCACCGCCGTCGAGGTCGACGATGTGCGTGGACGCCGGTCGTCGATCGTCGTGCGCATGGCCGAGCTGCGGGCCTCGCTCGCCACGCTGGAGGTCGTCGAGGTCGAGCCCGAAATGGCGGCCTCGCTCTCGTCGCTCGCGGGTAAATATCGCGATGCCTCGATCGCCGTGCAGGAGCGCCGCGGTGACCTCCGGGCGCTCTCCCCCTGGCGCGTCGAGATCCGCGGTGGTCTCGCGGCCGCCGATGGAGCCGATTGGTTCGCGGTGGTCGAGCTCGGCTACTCGTTCGGCGGCCTGTTTCAAGGGAGTGCGAATCGGCGTGCCGCTGCGGCCCGCGCGAAGGAGCTCGATCAAGATGACCGCGAGGTCGGGACGCGCCTGCAGCAGCTGCAGACGGTGATGCGTCGCTCGTTGGAGGCGCTCGAGCCGGCGCAGGCCGCGCTGGAGGACGAGGTGGCGAGCCTGCGGGCCGAGCGCGACCGTGTCCGCACTCTCGAAAGTGACTCCGCGCGCCACCTGCTCGCACGCCTGGAGATCGATGTCGTGGTTCTCGAAGCGCGTCGCGTCTACACGGCCGCGCTTCTCACTGCTCGCCGCCCGTATGCCGGAGACGTCAAATGAAAACGGAAAACCTTGCCCTTCGCATCGTTCGCGACGACGAGATCCTCGAGCAGCAGATCACGACGGCGATCCGTCGCCTCGAGATCGTGCCGCCCGCTCCGGAGCCCGAGGCCGTCGTGGTGGCGCCGCCGGTCGTCGAGAGCACGCCGGTCGTCGAGACGCCGCCGGAGGCAGTGCCGGGCAAGTCGATCACGGGACGCCTCGCGGCGTGGGGGGCGCTGATCGGCACGCTCGTCGGCATGGGCTGGCTCGGCGTGCAGATCTACCTCGTCCTCACCGACTCGTGGGTCGCGCCGCTGCATCTGTCTCCGAACAACGATGCGATCGTCGGGCTGCGCCTCCAGCACACGCGCAACCAGGCCGAGCTCGCGCGCCTCGATGCCGAGGTCGCCCGGGCGGATAGCGCGATCGCCGCCGTCGAGACCGCCACGCAGCGCCTCGTCGCGCTCCGCGGTACCGCGACCGACACGCTCCACTGGCGGGCCGACGAGAGCCGCGTCGAAGCGGGTGGCCTCGCGACGACGACCGCGCTCATGCAGAAGCAACGCGCCATCCTCGAAGACCTGCGCACCAGGCAGACGCGCATCGTCGAGCGCACTCGCGATGACCTGAAGGCCGGCATCGTCGATCGCACCGCCCTCGATCGCGACGAGCAGACGCTCGACCAGCTCGCCCTGCAGATCGCGGAGGTCGAGCGCGAGATCGCGGAGGCCGAGCTGCGCCGCAAGCAAGCCCGCACCGTGATCCGCGCCCTCGATGGCGGGAAGACCGCCAGCGGCTCGCGCATGCCCGAGGTGGCCGCGGGTGACGAGCACTCGGCCCGGATCGAGATCGAGATCGAGCGCCTCGCCGCCGAGGGCCGCGGTCACCGGGCGAATCGCCAGGCCGCCGCCGCCAGCGCCGCCGCGCAGCGGTCGCTCCTCGCCGAGCTCGAGGCCCGTCCGCTGTACCGCGCGATGAAGGCCGAGACCGATGTCGCCTTCGTTCCATACGACCAGCTCGACGGGGTGAAGCCGGGCGCCGTGATCGTCTCGTGCACCTGGGCCGTCTTCGCCTGCGAGGAGGTCGGGCGGATCAAGGAGGTGATGGGCGGCGAGGTGGTGACGCAGGATCCGTGGGGCGAGATGGCGCGCGGCCAGTATGCCGTGCTCGAGCTGACCGACCGCGAGGCCATTCGCGAGCGCGTCCTCCGGGTCCGCAAGTAGATGGACACGCTTGTCTGGGCGATCACGAACGCCGACGGCGTCGCGGTCCTGGGCTCGCTGTGGCGGCCGCTCCTCGTCAGCATCTGCCTCTACTACTCGGGCTACCCGTATGTGTGGCTCGCGACCCTCGCTCGCGCCACGCGGCTCGCGCCGCCGTTCCGCCCGTTCGCGAAGGGCGAGGCCCCCGCGATCCTGATCGTGATCCCGACCCTGTTGCGCAAGCGCGAGGACCTCGCGGATCTGCGAGATGCGGCCGCCACCGTCATCGGGAACCAGTACCCGGGCGACGTGGTGGTGGTGCTGGCGCTCGATGGTAGCGGTGGTCAGCCGAAGCTCGTCGCGGAGCTCGAAGCGTGGGCGGCCCAGCCGCGCGAGCACATCACCATCCTCGTCGCGGGCGTGCCCGAGCGGAGCGGGAAGGGCGTGGCGGTCGCGGCCGGACTCGTGCGGTGTGAGCGCGCGGTCGCAGAAGGCAAGCTCGCCGCGGTGCCGCCGGTGTTCTTCAACATGGACGCCGATGGCGTGCTCGGAGCGCGAGCCCTCGAGCGGATGACGGCCAAGCTCGTTCGCAAGAGCCCGATCCTGCGCCAGCGGCCGATGATCGTGGCGTCCAACGTGATGGTGCGGAAGCAGCACTACTGGACGGGGTGGCGCGGCTACTTCACGGTGCGCGGCCAGCTCGCGCTGCAGGTGGCGCGCGAATACATGACGGCGATCAGCATCTCGCGGAACAACCGCGGCCTGTTGCCGGTCACGGGAGTCTCGGGCGCGCTGTATGCGACCTGGACCGAGCTCCACCACCACCAGCCTCGCTTCGCGGCCTACCTGCAGTCGCTCGGCGCGGGGACGGTCGCGCGCTGGTGGCTCGGCACGGCGCCCCCGCGCTTCGCCGACTTCCGGGGCGAGCCGAACGTGCGTGCGGTCGCCGGTCCCGGCGACGACACGTGGATGGCGTGGCTCGCGATGGTCGCGCGCTGGAAGCGCGGCCGCATCTGCATCGAGCTGCCGCGCTCGCCGCTGCACGCCTTCGGGCGCCTCCTGCGCTCGTTCGTCGATCGGCGCGTGGGCTACGACCCGCTGGCTCGGGTGTACACGGCGACACCAACGACGGTGCGTGCGCTCTTCAAGCAACGCATTCGCTGGAACACGTCCCGGCAATGGCTCGTGCGTCGCTTCGGTGCGGTGCCGTGGATGAGCTGGGAGCTCGGGGCCTGGATCTTCCTCGACGCGGTGCTCACCTTCGCGATCCACGGCGTCCTGCTGATCATGCTGATCGGCTGGCCGTTCGCCGACCGCCCGGCGGTATGGCTCTCCATGGTCGCGCTCGGCTTCGCGTTCGAGACGCTGATGCGCGGGGGAGCGACCTTCCTCGCGATGGCGCAGGACCACGACCTCCGCGGGCACTGGCACAAGCTGCTCGCGCTCCCGCTCGCCGGCTGGTTCCACCTGATCTTCAACATCATCCCGACCCTCGTCGGCCTGATCCAGGACGTGTTCCTGTTCGGCGTGAACACGCACTTCGCCCCCGAGGAGACGCTCGAGGCCTCGAAGACCGGGCGCATCGCGATCGCGTACCGGGTGCGGCGCTGCTACCAGCTGGCGTGGCGCGCCGTCCGTCACGGCGATGTTCCCCTCGGCTGGTTCTGGCTCGGCTTTCACGAGACGCCGTGGACGACCAGCGGCTATGCCGGTTGGACGAATCCCGCGCGACCGACCCGCAAGATGTGCGGTGGGAGGCTCGAAGGCCGATCGCGCGGTTCCCTACAGACCTGACGCCCGCGCAGACGGTTGCCTGCGTTCACGCGCCGATGACCGGCCGGCTGGTCGGGGCCCTAGCGATACGTCGCGGGGTCGAGTGCGAAGCGCTTCATCCAGCGCTGGATCTGCTTGCGGTCCTTGTCGAGCGCGCGGGCGACCGCGGAGACGTTGCCCTGATGCTCGCGCAGCGCCGCGACGACGGTGTCGCGCACCTTCTGATCGGCCTCGCTGAGGACGACGGGGCGCGGCGCGCCCGGCGGCCGCCCCGTGCGAACGGAGTCGGGGAGGTGCTCGGCGCGGATCGGCTGATCGCGGGCGAGGACCTGCGCGGTCGTGAGCGCCTGCTCGAGCTCGCGGACGTTCAGCGGCCACGGGTAGCGCAGGAGCATGCGCGCGGCATCGATGTCGAAGCCCGGGTGCTCCGCCGGGAACAGCCGCGCGTGCAGTGCACCGATGAGAAGGCCGATGTCCGTGCGCCGCTCCGCGAGCGTCGGGACCGTGACGCGGAAGCCGGCGAGGCGCGCGAACAGATCGTGGCGGAACGACTGCTCGGCGACCATGTCGTCGAGGTCGCGGTGCGTGGCGGCGACGACACGCAGATCGATGGGGACCGCGCGGGTGCCGCCGACCGGCATGACCTCGCGCTCCTGGAGCACGCGGAGGAGGGCGGCCTGCGAGCTTGCCGGCAGGTCCCCGATCTCGTCGAGGAACAGCGTGCCGCCATCGGCCGCGCGGACGAGGCCGGGGTGGTCGCTCTGGGCGCCCGAGAACGCGCCCTTCTTGTAGCCAAACAGCTCGCTCTCGACGAGGTTCTCGGGAAGTGCGCCACAGTTGACGGGCACGAACGCGCCGCCGCGGCCCGACAGGGTATGGATGGCGCGGGCGATGACTTCCTTGCCGGTGCCGCTGTCGCCTTCGATCAGCATCGGGATCTCCGACGATGCGATCTGGCGGAGGCGCGCGAGCTCCTGCGTCCACTGCGGCGACAGGGTGACGAACCCGGCGGGCTCGCTGCCGGGCGCGCCTTCGTTGACCGGCGCGGCCAGATCGAGCATCGGCGGCGCATCGGGCTCGATCGGCATGCGCTCGAAGAAGATGAACAGCGTGTGGCCGAGCTCGATGAGCGAGCCGTCCGTCAACACCGCGCGCTTCGTGGTGTGGCCATCGACGATGGAGCCGTTCTTGGACTCGGTGTCGGTGAGCACCCAGCGGCCGAAGCTCGGCTCGATGCGCGCGTGCTTCGAGGACATCCACTTGTCCGGGACCCGGACCGTGAGCTCCGTGCCGCCGCGCTCCGACCGGCGATCGGGACCGCGCCCGAGCGTGATGCCGGTCAGGTCGCCAATGCGATACCGGACCGAGCCGGCACGCGGACGACCGCACTCCAGCGCGAGCACGAGCACAGGCTCGGGCCGCGGCCCAAGCCGACCCGGCTTGCCATCTTCGTGAAAGCTAAGGGTGGTGCCCTGCGCGTCACCCACGGCGACATAGTACATGTCAGACCCCGCGTTTAGCGTTGCTGTGTGAGCGATCCCCGCGATCTGATCTACCTGACCGCCAGGCTCGGTGAGCGGCGTGGGATGCGGCGCGGCACGCCTGCGACCGACTGGTACGAGCGCGGCTGCGCCCTGGAAGCGACCGATCCGGTGGCCGCGGCCGCTGCTTATTTACGCGCCCTGGCCGGTCGGCCCGACCTCGCGGATGCGCACAACAACCTCGCCCGCATCCTCCACGAGCGCGGTGCCCCGGGCGACCTCGCCGCCGCCGAAGCCCACTACCGCCTCGCCATCTGCGCCGCGCCCGCCATCGCGCTGTACTGGTTCAACCTCGGCGTTGCCGTCGAGGACCGGGGGAGCGCCGCGGAGGCCGTGGCTCACTACGAGCACGCCCTCACGCTCGACCCCGCGCTCACGGACGCCCACTGGAACCTCGCCCGCCTCTACGACCAGCTCGGACGCCGCGGGAATGACGAGCTCGTGCTCCGCCGCGCCGTCCGGCACCTGGTCCGCTATCGCTCGCTGGCCAAGAGCCCGTCCCGCGGCCTCGCCTGACGCCCGCCGCTGTCGCATGCGACGTGGGTGCGACCCCATGCGACGCGAGGGCGCTCAGGCCACGCGGCGGCGATAAAAAATGATCTTCAAATAGTCCGCCTGGGGGAACCCGACGGGGTGGTCGGCCTCCGGCGGGAGCGATTTCTCACGGACAAAACCCGGCCCGAGGGTGTCGTGCACCGTCTTCTCGAAGACCTTGCGCTCGATGCGGCTGGTGCAGCACGCGGCGACGACGAGGCCGCCCGGCTTCACCGCCTGCATGGCGCCGCGATACAGCTTCCGGTACGCGGCGAGGACGTTGGGAATCTGCGCCGAGCGGCTGGTCATCGCGGGCGGATCGACGATGACCAGGTCGTAGTCGTTCGTCGGGTCGATGCCGGGCAGCCATTCGAAGACGTCCTCGACGAGGAAGCGGTGCTTGGTCGCGTCGTCGACGTGGTGGGCGGCCGCGAACTCCAGCGCGCGCGCCGATGCATCCACCTGCGTGATCGTCGTCGCGCCCGCGCGCTCGGCGGCTCGCCCGAGCATGCCCGAGTACGCGAACAGGTTCAGCACGCGCGCCCCCTGGAGCGGCAGCGCCGCCACGGCCCGGCGCAACGCGCGGAGATCCAGGTACGCCCCCGTCTTCTGTCCGGCGACATCGACCGAGAACGGCAGATCATCCTCGACGAAGTCGATCGCCGACGGCAGCGTCCCCGCGAGCACGGTCCCATCGTTGGAGCTCGAACGACCCGCGTCCGAGCCCTTGGCGTCCAGGGTGTCTTGGCGTTCGATCTCCGAGGCCGTGCCCGCCCCGCGTCGGCGATGCGCCGGCCGCAGAATGATGTTGCGCTCACCGCCGGGGAGCACCGGCGACTCGGCCCGGTAGAGCGCGTGCGCCGCATACCGCGCGAGCAGGTCTGCGCCGGCCGAATACGACGACACGACCAGCGTGTTCGCGAAGCGATCGATCGCCACCGCGGGGAGCCCATCGGACTCGCCCTGGACCAGGCGCATCGCGTTCGTGCGCTTCGCGAGCGGCTCGCGCCGGGCGAGGGCGGCCCGGAGGACCTCGTTCAGGTAGGCCGCATCGACGGGGGCGGGGCCGCGGCGGAGGAGCCGGATGGCGATGGCGCCCTCGGACTCGTAGATGCCGTGGGCGACGACCTTGTTCTGGCCATCGACGAGGCGGAGCCAGTCACCGTCGGCAAACACCTGGGCGGCCGAGGAGAGCTGGGCGCGGAAGAGCCACGGATGGCCGCGATCGAGGATGGCGATCGCATCCTTCGTGAGCTGGTACCGACGAGGGCGCAAGTCAGCTGACTAGCACGAGGTCAGCGCGACCCGCAGCGATCATGGCGTCCAGGTCGGTGGGACGGGCATCGCCGGCGACGACGCAGGTGGCGACGTGGAGCTCGTTGCGGAGCCGATCAGCGAGGACAACGGAGTCGACGACGAGCAGCGTCGCGCCCGCGCGGACCAGCTGGGCGGCGTGGCCGACAACGGCCGCCCGGGTGGAGGGCCGGTCGTGGACGACGGCACCGATGAAGCGGTCGGCGGGCCAGGCGGCGCGCGCGGTGGCGATCGTGGCGGGGAGCGCTTCCACCACGCCCCGGTGATATTCGGTGGCGATGCCGGCCTGGTCAGCCGGCGCGGTGCTGGCGGCGTCGCCCGGGGCGAGGACGAGGCCATCGAAGCCGTGGGCGTGCGCGGTGGCCCAGCTGTTGGCCGACGACGCGACGCGGAGGGCGATCCGGGCGCCACCCGCGTGCGCCGTCGCGACCGCCGCGGGATCGGGCGTGCCCACCATGACGAGGCCGGCGGCGGGCATGAGGCTCGCCGTCGTCTCGGGGTCGCTCACGACCACCCGCGAACGGACCGTCTGCGGTGGCGCGCCGGGGACGGCAGGGGAGGGCGTCACCGGCAGCGCGAACGGCATGGCAAGCGGGGTGAGGTTGGGCGCGGCGTGGTGCGTGGTCGCGAGCTGCTCCACCATCGCCGCCGCGAGCTCGGGGTCGCGGCGCGTGACGGAGTTGTGCGACATCCGCAGGCTGCGCGTCATGAGGCTGTAGTTGAACTGCACGGGCGTCATGCCCAGGTAGCGCTCGGTGCCCTCGAACCACTCGAGGCTCGCCTGGGCGGCCGCCTGCAGGGCCTCCACGTCGGGCCGGCGCCGGGCCTCGTAGGCGGCGAGCGCGGTCGGCACGTCGGCGTGCGCGAGCAACGCATCCCGGAGGGCGATCATGTCTTCCATCGCGAGCTTGGTGCCCGAGCCGATCGAGAAGTGCGCGGTGTGCACTGCGTCGCCGACCAGCACCACGTTCCCCGTGTGCCAGTGCCGGCAGCGCACCGTCGGGAAGTTGCGCCAGATCGAGCGATTCTTGACGAGGCGATGGCCGCGCAGGTGGTCGGCAAACAGGGTCTCGAGGATCGCGACGGTCTGATCCTCGTCCGCGGTGGCGAACCCGGCCGCTCGCCACGTGTCGTCGCGGCACTCGGCGATGAAGGTCGAGCACAGCTCGCCGGCGGGCGCGTCCCGAAAGCGATAGGCGTGCACGCGGAACAGCCCGAACTTCGTCTGCTCGAACAGGAACGTGAACGCCTCGTAGGGCACGGTGCACCCGAGCCAGACGAAGCGGTTCGGTCGCACGTCGACATGAGGCTGGATCTCGGCGGCGAGGGCATCGCGCACGCTGCTCCCCACGCCATCGCAGGCCACGATGACGTCCGCCTGGACGTCCTGGATCGAGGCGATCGGGTGCTCGAACTCGATGCGCACGCCGAGCTCGGTCGCGCGGGCCTGAAGGATGGCGAGCAGCTGCTTGCGCTCGATGCCGCAGAAGCCGTGGCCGGTCGAGCGCATCACGGTGCCGAGTGCGTGGACCTCGATGTCGTCCCAGCGCGCAAAGCGGCTGGTGATCTGCGCATGGGTCTCGGGATCAGCGTCGGCGAGGTTGCCGAGGGTCGCGTCCGAGAACACGACGCCGAAGCCGAACGTATCCGTGGGCCGGTTGCGCTCGTAGATCACCACCTCGTGTTGCGGTGCGACCCGCTTCACGAGGATGCCGAGATAGAGCCCCGCCGGGCCGCCGCCGATGCAGGCGATCTTCACGGGCGGACGGTACCCCCAAAGGTCGCCTGGATCGACCCGAAGCGCGGACCGCGTACCGCGAGGACGGGGTTACAGCTTCATCAAGGCCAGACCGACGAGCGCGAGCGTCGCGACCACGACCGCGATCGCGACCCAGGGCGATGCCTGCCGGCGCTCCGGCGTGGCCCGGGCGAGGGCGGCGACGAGCTGCTGGCACTCGACGCATTCGTCCATGTGGCTGGTGACGGCCTCGCGCTCCTCGTCCCCCAGCTTGCGCTCGACGAGCGCGATCGCTTCGAGCTCGTCCAGGCAGGATCGAGACATGGCGCTATCCTGCATCGCGACCTGCGGCGTGGCCAGGGTATGGTGAGGCATGAGCGAAGCGCTGGCGCAGGTCCTCGCCAAGGGGCGGGCGGCGTATCCATTGCTCGCGAGCACCGAGGCGAGGCTGGTGCCGATCCTCGAGGCGCGGCTCGTCGACGAGAAGGGGGAGCTCGATGGCGCGGAGCTCTATCTCGCTGCCGCCTGTGCGGCCGCAGATCCCACCGCCATTGCCACCTTCGAGCGGCTCTACTTCGGCGTGATCGGTCCGTCGCTCTCGCGCATGGGGCTGCCGAGCGATGCCGCTGCCGAGATCGCGCAAACGTTGCGCGTCCGCCTCTTCGTCGCACAGGGCGATGACATCGCCCGCGTCGTCACCTACGCGGGCCGGGGGCAGCTCGCGGCGCTCGTCCGCGTGGCCGCCGTGCGCGAAGGGCTCGGCTCGCTGCGGCAAGCGGGCCGGCTCGTGAGCGGCGACGACGGTCTCGAGGAGCTGCCCGAGGTCGCGGACGACGCCCAGCTCGCGCACGTGAAGGCGCAGCATCGCGACGTGTTCAAGGCGGCCTTCGAAGCGGCGGCCGGTGAGCTCGTGCCGCGTCAGCGGACCCTCCTCCGGCTCGCCATCGTCGAGCAGCTCGGCATCGACCGCATCGCCGGCCTGTACGCGGTGCATCGCGCCACCGCCGCGCGCTGGATCGCCGACGCGCGCGCCGAGTTGTCGAAGCAGGTCCATCGCAAGGTCGCCGAGGCGCTCCGCGTGGCCCAGGCCGATGTCGACGAGCTTGCAAGTCTGGTCGAGTCGCAGCTCGAGCTCTCGCTGTCGCGCATCTTGAAAAAGGACGCCTAGACGCCCGACAGCTCGGCGAGCACGACCTCGCAGGAGGTGGGCAGGTCACAGATCCCCGCGGCTCCGCACAGCCCCTCGGGGACGGAGGGGGGCGCCGGCGGGACGCTTACCCCCGTGACCTCCGAGCTGCTGGCCCCCCGTGACGATGGCCCCGCCAGCGCGTCACGCCTGCCCAACCCCGAGTCTCCGCACCCGGCGGCCAGCCCCACCAGGATCAACACACGCTGCATGACGGTTCAATGCAGCACCGCGCCCGCTGTCGCAGGAAATCGTCACGTACCCGCGAGCCCGGCGAGCTTCTCCATCATCGCGCCGAGATCGGGCTTCCCGGTCAGCACGGGGCGGCACGGGTCCGCTGCTCCGTCCGCCACCCGCACGAGTGCGTTCCGCAGGTGGAACCGCTTCGGGTCCAGATCGGGCGTCACCTCCTCCCAGCGCAGCGGCATCGACACGGGGGCTCCGGGCTGCGGCCGCACCGAGTACGGGGCGACGAGGAGCTGCCCGTGCGCGTTCTGGCCCCAGTCCAGGTAGACCTTGCCCGCCCGGACGTTCGGGTTGCGCGCGACCGTGGCCATCGTTGGATGCCGGCGCTCGATGATGGTCCCGAGGAGATGCGCCAGCGTCCGCGCCTGCTCGAACGTGCACTGCTGGCCGAGCGGCATCAAGATGTGCAGGCCGGCCTGGCCCGAGGTCTTTACGAAGCTGGGGAGGCCGATCTGCTCGCAGAGCTCGTGGATGGCGAGCGCGAGCGGCACGACGTACTCGCGCGGGCCCTGCTTCGTATCCAGGTCGAGGATCGTGTAGTCGGGCTTCTCGAGGCTGCCCTCACGCGACGCCCACACGTGCAGCGGAATCGCCCCGAGGTTCGCGACGAACGCGAGGCCGTCCGCGTCGTCGATCATGACGTAGTGAATCTCGCGCTGGCTATGCTCGGACCACAGCGCGGTCGTCCGCAGCCAGGCGGGAGCCCAGCCCGGCGTGTCTTTCTGATAGAAGCTCTCGCCGGTGATGCCGTCGGGAAAGCGCGTGATCACCAGGGGCCGGTCCTTCAGATAGGGCAGGAGCCACGGCGCGATCGCGCGGTAATACGCGACGAGCTCACCCTTCGTGATGCCGTCGTCGGGCCAGTAGACCTTGTGCTGGTTCGTGAGGCGGAGCTCGCGCACCGGCGCGGTGGTCTCGGTCTGGAGGGCGGCGGCGTCGGTGGCCGGCTCCTCGTGGACCTCCGTCGTGCGCGGCACCATCGCGCACTCGCTCGCGGCCTTGTCGTCGCGCATGCGCACGAACACGGGATAGCGAAGGTGGGACTCCTCCGGCCACTCGCGGTACCGCACCTGCGCGACGAGCTTCGGCTCGACCCAGCGTGCTCCCGCGCTGCCCTCGGGCCGGGGGAACGTCGGCTTCCAGGCGGCCAGGCCCTCGAGGGTCTGGCGCAGCGCGACCAGCTCCTTGTCGTCGAAGCCCGAGCCGACCTTGCCCGCGTAGCGCCACGTATCGTCGACCCGCACGCACAGGTGCAGGGCGCCCATGCCCGCCCGCGAGCCCTTCGGCAGCGTGAAGCCGCAGACCGCGAAGTCGCCCTCCGGGTCGCGCTTGAGCTTCAGCCAGTCCTTCGAGCGCGTCGCCTTGTACGGCGCGTTCGCGCGCTTCGCGACGACACCTTCGAGCCCCCGCGCCACCACCTGTTCGAGGAACGCCTCGCCCACCTCGGGGATGTGCTCGGCATAGCGCAGCGGGCCCACGGCGGGGATGATTCGACGCAGGAGCGCCTTGCGCACGAGGAGCGGGAGCCCGCGCAGGTCGTGGCCGGCCGCGCCGAGGAGATCGAAGGCGACGAACGCCACCGGAGCCGCGAGTGCCGCCCGCGCGATCTCGCCGGTCCGATGCATCTGGGCCCGCTCCGCCAGCGCATGAAAGTCGGGCTTGCCGTCGGACGAGAACATCACGAGCTCGCCATCGAGGACGAGGCCCGGCACGGGCAGGGCGCGCACTGCGCTCGTGAGCTCGGGATACCGCGGAGTCGGATCCTTGCCGGAGCGATAGCGGAGCTGCGTCTCCGCCCCCGCGCCGCCGAACGCGAGCATGCGGAAGCCGTCGTACTTCAGCTCGAACACCCAGTCGGGCGACGAGAAGGGCCCGTCGGCGGTGTGGCACAGCATCGGCTCGACGGTGGCCGGGGGCAGCGCTCGCTTCGGCGCTCCCAGCGTCGCGAGCTCGGCGACGAGGGCGGTCTGAGCGGGCGCACCGGCGAACAGCTCCTCGACGGTCAGCCCCGAGAGGATCGACGTCGCCGGGAGCTCCTCCGTCGTCGCGTGATCGTCGCGCTTCTTGATGAGCAGCCAGTCATCGGAGCCGCGCCCCGACTGCCGGCCACGTGTCCCCTTGCCGGTGTGCACGAGCGTGAACGAGCCCCGCAGCTTGTAGCCGTAGAGCTCGAACTTGATCTCGCCGTCGCGCAGGCCCTGCGCCGGATCGACCAGGGGCCGGAACAGCCCACGGTCCCACGCGATCATCGCGCCCGCGCCATAGTTGTCCTCGGGAATCACCCCCTCGAAGTGCACGTACTCGAGCGGGTGGTTCTCGACCTTCACCGCGTAGCGCTTGATGTCGGGATCGAGCGACGGTGGCTTCGGCACCGCCCACGACACGAGGACTCCCTCGATCTCGAGGCGCAGATCCCAGTGCATGCGTGTCGCGTCGTGCTGGTGCACCACGAACACCTTCGGCCCGCGCCCGCTCGTCGGCGGCTGGCTGGCCATGGGTTCAGGTGTCGCGCCGCCCGTGCGCTTGGCGCGGTACCGCTCCAGGTCGCCCGGCTCTTCATCTTTAGGATCACCCATGCGGCGCCGGTACAATTATTCCATGCCCGCTCGCAGCATCGGCACCGCGACCATCTCGTTCGGCCTCGTCTCCATCCCGACGAAGCTCTACACGACGAACGAGACCTCCGCCGACATCCACTTCAACATGCTGCACGACAAGGATGGCGCGCGGCTCAAGCAGCAGTACATCTGCACCAAGTGCGACGAGGTCGTCGACCGCGAACACACGGTCAAGGGCTTCGAGCACGCGAAGGGCCAGTATGTCGTGCTGTCCGCCGACGAGATCAAGGCGCTCGACGCGGTCGCCACGCAGACGATCGCCCTCGAGGAGTTCGTGCCCGCCGAGGCGGTCGACCCGCTCTACGTCGAGAAGAGCTACTACCTCGGCCCCGACAAGGGCGGCGAGCGCGCCTACGCGCTCATCCGCGACGCGATGCTCGAGACGGGGCTCGTCGGCGTGGCGTCATACTCGGCGCGCGGCAAGCAGTACATCATCTCGCTTCGCCCGTTCCACGAGGGCCTGATCATGCATCAGCTCCGCTACGCCCAGGAGGTGAAGCCCTGGTCCGAGGTGCCGATGCCGGATCTGCCGGAGATCAAGCCGGCGGAGCTCGGCCTCGCGAAGCAGATCATCCAGCAGATCGCGCACGAGACCTTCGCGCCCGAGAAGTACAAGGACGAGGTCCAGGCGCGCATGCGAGAGCTGATCGATAAGAAGATCGAGGGCCAGGAGATCACGGTGCAGGCCGAAGCGCCGCAAGGCCGCGTGATCGATTTGATGGAGGCCCTCAAGGCGAGCCTCGGGATGAGCGCCGACGCTTCGCGTAAGCCCGCGATGGCCGCGGAAGCGAAGAACGAGGAAGCCGAAGTCGCGCCCAAGAAGAAAGCCGCCTCCAAGAAGAAGTGAGAGAGTGCGGCGCATGAAGAAGTGCGCCCTCCTGCTCGTTGTCGTTGCAGCCTGCGGAAAGAAGGAGGAGGCGGCCAAGACGCCTCCCGCGCCCTACAAGCCGGTCCCGACGGTGACCG